>Ga0247738_10000622_pt1 | contig 13139 bp, 9 predicted proteins | sample UWRJL013104B2_FD_180936 | JGI IMG/M metagenome (GOLD analysis project Ga0247738, IMG submission 180936) | Plant litter microbial communities from Arlington Agricultural Research Station in Wisconsin, United States - UWRJ-L013-104B-2 | ecosystem: Environmental > Terrestrial > Plant litter >...
GCCGCGTTCGTCGCCGTGGGGGCCAGCCCGGAGCAGGCGGCCTCCGGCCTGCTCGCGCTGTGCCTCGCCATCGCGGTCGTCAGCACGGTCGGCGCGCTGTGGCTGCGCATCCCGCTCGCGATCGCGTGGTCGACGCCCGGGGCGGCGGTGCTGCTCGCGGCCTCCGGCAACGGCATCCGGTTCTCCGACGCCGTCGGGGCGTTCCTCGTCAGCGGCGTGCTCATCGTGCTGTGCGGGCTGTGGCCCGCCCTCGGGCGCGCGATCACGAACATCCCCAAGCCGCTCGCGAGCGCGATGCTCGCGGGCGTGCTGCTGCCGATCTGCCTCGCGCCCATCGAGGCGGTCGCCACGCTGCCGATGTTCGCGGGGCCCATCGTGATCGTCTGGCTCGTGCTCTACCGGCTCGCCCCGCGCTGGGCGGTGCCGGCGGCGATGGTGGTCGCGATCATCGCCGTGATGATCTACGCCGGCACCGGCTGGCTCACGGCCGAGAGCATCACCCCCCGCCTCGAGTTCGTCGGGCCCACCTTCGACCTGTTCACGATCCTCAGCGTGGGTCTTCCGCTCTTCCTCGTCACGATGGCGGGGCAGAACGTGCCCGGCTTCGTCGTGCTGAGCACCAACGGGTACGTGCCGCCGCCTCGGTTCGCGCTCGTCAGCACGGGCCTCGGCACCGCGGCGGGCTCGCTGTTCGGCGCGCACGCGATCAACCTGGGCGCCATCACAGCGGCCATCATGTCCGGCCCGGAGTCGCACCCCGACCCGCGCAAGCGCTGGATCGCGACCCTCACCAACGGCCTCCTCTACATCCCGCTGGGCCTCGCCGCGGGAGTCGCGGTCGCGCTCGTGCACGCGGCACCGGCCATCCTCGTCACCGCCGTCGCGGGGCTCGCGGTACTCGGAGCGCTCATCACGAGCCTCGTCAACGCCGTCGAGGAGCCCCGGCACCGGATGACGGCCATCCTGACCTTCCTCGTGGTGGCCTCCGGCATTGCCCCGTTCGGCATCGGCTCGGCGTTCTGGGGCCTCATCGCGGGCGGCATCGTGATGGCCTGGCTCGGGTTCACCCGCCGCAGAGCCGCGAACTAGACCCGCACCTCCCCGGAGTTCCGCTCCGCGCGGGCGTTAGCGCCAAACGCGCGAGCTTCTACTCCCGCGCACGGCTCGTGCTCCCGCGCGAGGAGCGGAAGCACGGCGCGCGCGCGAGAGGAATGGGATGCCCCGCAGCCCGGTTGACCCGAGGGTGAACCTCTCAGTGCTCGACCTCGCGTCCGTGTTCGACGGGATGACCCACGGCGAGGCGCTCCGCCAGACCATCGCGACCGCGCAGGAGGCCGAGCGGCTCGGCTACCGGCGGTTCTGGGTCGCGGAGCACCACGGGATGCCCGCCATCGCGAGCTCGGCACCCGCCGTGCTCATCGGCGCGATCGCGGCGGCGACCAGCACGATTCGCGTCGGCTCCGGGGGAGTGATGCTGCCCAACCACTCGTCCCTCGTGATCGCCGAGCAGTTCGGCACCCTCACCGCCCTGCACGGGGACCGGATCGACCTGGGCCTCGGCCGTGCGCCCGGAACCGACCAGCTCACCACCGCCGTGCTGCGCCGCGGTGCGGTGAACGAGACCGTGGACGACTTCCCGAACCAGGTGATCGAGCTTCTCGCGTGGTTCGGCACCATCCCGCCGCTCGAGAACGGGATCGGCTCGCACGTGGTCGCGGTGCCGGGGCTCGGCGACTCCCCGGACCTGTGGCTGCTCGGCTCGAGCGACTTCAGCGCGCGCCTCGCGGGGCTCATGGGGCTGCCCTTCGCGTTCGCGCACCACTTCGCGGGCGGGCCCAACACCCGCATCGCCTTCGAGACCTACCGCGCCAATTTCACGCCGTCGGTCGTGCTCACCCAGCCGCACTCGATGGTCGCCGTCTCGGCCCTCGTCGCGGACACCGCGGCCGAGGCCGACCGCCTCATGCTGCCCGGCTCGCTCGGCTTCCTCCGCATGCGCCAGGGCGCCCGCCCGTCGCGCATCCCGACCCAGGCCGAGGCCGAGGCCCACCCCTGGACCGACGCCGAGCGGGAGTGGGTGGCGGAGCGCAACGGCCAGCAGGCGATCGGCGACCTCGCCCACGTCACGCAGCGCCTCGCCGACCTCGTCGAGGTGACGGGAGCCGACGAGGTCATCGTCGTGCCGCAGGGCCCCGACCTCGACACCAAGCTGCGCACCCTGCGCGACCTTGCCGCGCACGCCGCCTGAGGGTGGCAGGATCGGACCATGAGCACCTTCACCCCGCCCCACACCTCCCTCGACGCCTCGAAGGTCATCCTCGGCCTCATGAGGATCACCGAACTGCCGGCGGAAGACATCCGCACCCTCGTGGGCACGGCGCGCGACGCCGGCATCAACGTCTTCGACCACGCCGACGTCTACGGCGGCGCCCCGCACGTCTGCGAGCAGCGGTTCGGGGATGCCGTGACCTTCACCGCGGCGGAGCGGGAGTCGGTGATCATCCAGTCGAAGGTGGGCATCCGCCCGGGGTTCTTCGACTTCTCGCGCGAGCACATCCTGCGCACGGTCGACGGCTCGCTCAAGGCCCTGAACACCGAGTACCTCGACACCCTGCTGCTGCACCGCCCCGACACCCTCGTGGAGCCGGACGAGGTCGCGGCGGCGTTCGACGAGCTCGAGGCGTCGGGAAAGGTGCGCACCTTCGGCGTCTCCAACCAGACGCCCGGCCAGATCGAGCTGCTCAAGCGCTCGGTGACGCAGCCGCTCGCCTTCAACCAGGTGCAGCTGAGCATCACCCACGCGCCGATCATCGCCTCGGGCGTCGCCGCGAACATGGTGGGACTCGACCAGTCGATCGACCGCGACAACGGCATCCTCGACTACGCCAGGCTCAACGACATCACGCTGCAGGCCTGGTCGCCGTTCCAGAAGGGCTTCTTCGACGGCGTGTTCCTGGGTGACCGGGAGAACTTCGCCGACCTCAACGACGCGCTCGACGAGATCGCCGCGGCGCACGGCGTCACTCCCACGGGCATCGCGGTCGCGTGGATCACCCGTCACCCCGCCACCATGCAGGTCGTGCTCGGCACCACGAAGCCGCAGCGCGTGATCGAGTCGGCGGCGGGCGCCGACCTTCCGCTGAGCCGCGAGGAGTGGTACCGGCTGTTCACGACGGCCGGGCACATCCTGCCCTAGCGCCTCAGGCGGTGACGGCCGCGGGGGAGTCGAGCACCGTGCGCGTGGGCGACAGCACCATCGAGAGGATGCTGTTGATCGCGAACTCGGTGGACTTCGCGAGGTCGACCGCCGCAGGGTCGAGCAGCCACTGGATCTGCAGCCCGTCCATGACCGCGAGGATCGAGGCCGAGGCGTGGTCGATGGTCGACCGGTCGGTCACGCCGTTCTCGGCGCACACGATCTCGAACGCGTCGCGCACCTCGCGGCGCAGGGTCGCGTAGCGGTTCTCGAAGAACGCCCGCGCCGGGTGGTTGTCGGTGACGGACTCCGACGAGAGCACCACGTAGGCCTGCACGATGCCGAGGCGCTGGGTGTTGAGCTGGGCGGTCTTCACGAGGTGCCGGAACAGCTCGAGCCCGCCGGGAATGTGCTGGCCCTCGAGCTCGGCGACGTCGGTCGCGTCACGGTAGCTCAGCACCTCGAGTAGCAGCTGGTCCTTCGACCCGAAGTGGTGCAGGATGCCCGCGTGCGTGATGTCGACCTGGTCGGCGATCTCGGTCAGGGGGCCCTTGTTGTAGCCCTTGTTCCCGAACGTGGTGAGGGCCGCCTTGAGGATCTCCTCGCGCTTGCGCACCGTCTCCTCGCGCATCTTCGGCTCGCGGCGCTTGGCTTCGGTCATGGCTGAAATGGTACCAGTTCGCGTGTTACTTACCGGTTAGTCGGTTTTGTTGCTTGATTACTTGCTGACTGCACTGTAACCTTTCGCTCGTACCCCCTACTCATCGTCGAGGAGCCCTTTCGTGACACTGCAGTCCGACGCCCCAGCGCACCCGCGTCTCGACGTGCGGACCCTCGTGGCTCGGCTCACCCTCGACGAGAAGATCTCGCTGCTCACCGGCAGCACCGCCTGGCGCTTGCACGCCCTGCCCTCGATCGGGCTTCGCTCGCTCGCAATGTCGGACGGCCCGGTCGGCGTGCGCGGCCTGGGTGAGGTCGAGGATGAGACATCAGCGCTCTTCCCGTCGCCGAGCGCGATCAGCGCGACGTGGGATCCCGCGCTCGCCTTCGAGATCGGCCGGGCGTTCGGCCAGGAGGCCCGCGCGCACGGCGTCGACGTGGTGCTCGCGCCCCAGGTCAACATCCAGCGCACGCCGCTGGGCGGCCGGCACTTCGAGTGCTACTCCGAAGACCCGTGGCTCACGGCCCTCATCGGGACGAGCGTCGTCTCGGGCATCCAGGACCAGGGCGTGGCCGCGTGCGTCAAGCACTTCATCGCCAACGACTCGGAGACCGACCGCACGCGCTACGTCGCCCGGGTCGGCGAGCAGGCGCTGCGTGAGGTGTACCTCGCCCCGTTCGAGCACGCGGTGAAGACCGGTGCGGCGTGGACGGTGATGGCCGCGTACAACGGCGTCGACGACGGCATCGAGGCCTCGCCCATGACCGATCACCACCGCCTCGTCACGGGCCTGCTCAAGGGCGAGCTCGGCTTCGACGGCGTCGTCGTGAGCGACTGGATGGCCACGCGCTCCACCGCCGGATCCGCCAACGGCGGCCTCGACGTGGTCATGCCCGGCCCCGGCGGGCCGTGGGACGACCAGTTGCGCGACGCCGTGCTGGCGGGCGAGGTCGACGAGTCGGTCATCGACGACAAGGTGGCGCGCATCCTCACCCTGGCCCGGCGAGTCGGCGCGCTCGACACGCCCGAGCGCCCGCTGGCCGCCTCCCTCGACCTCGCCGACCTCATCGCCACGACGGCGGCGCGCGCGACCGTCGTGCTCAAGCGCGACGCCCCCGTGTGGGACGGGCCCGTCCCGTCGCGCATCGCGCTCATCGGCCCCAACGCCGTGCGACCGCACGTGCTCGGCGGCGGCAGCTCCACCGTGCACCCCGCCCACGTCGTCTCACCCGAGGAGGGGCTGCGGTCGCGGTTCCCCGCCGCGGAGGTGGTGGTCCGCCGGGGCGGCGACTCGCGTCGCAACGCCCCCGACCTCGAGGGCGCGACGGTCGTGACGGCCCTGTACCTCGACAGCGCCGACCTCGTCATCGACACGCGCATCCTCGACTCGTGGGACGGCTGGCTCCGCGACCTGCCCGACACCGCCCACAGCGTGACCCTGCTCGCGGAGGTCGTCCTCGCCGAACCGGGCGAGCACTACCTGGAGGTCGCCACCGTGGGCGGCCACCGCATCGTGATCGACGGGATGCTCGTGCACGAGGACGACGCGGCGGCGGGCGTCGAGGTCATCCTCGACTCGTCGATCAACACGCCCGACGGCTGGGGCGCGACCATCACCATCGCGGAGCCGCGCCGCGTGCTCATCGAGTCGACCCACCTCGTGATCAGGGCAGGCGGGTACGGCGCGATCATCCGCGCCGCGCTGCGGCACCGGCCCCCGGGAACGAGCGCCGACGCGGAGATCGCCGCCGCCGTGGCCGCCGCGCGCGACAGCGACCTCGCCGTCGTCATCGTCGGCACGAACGAGGAGGTCGAGTCCGAGGGGTGGGATCGCGTCGACCTGAGCCTGCCGGGCCGCCAGAACGAGCTCGTCGAGGCCGTGCTCGACGTCGCGCCCGACGCCGTAATCGTCGTCAACGCCGGTGCGCCGGTGATCCTGCCCTGGCTGCGTCGTGCGCGCACGGTGCTGTGGGCGTGGTTCCCCGGCCAGGAGGTCGGGCACTCGCTCGCGGCCATCCTCGCCGGTGATCTCGAGCCCGCCGGCCGGCTGCCGTGGACGCTGCCCTCCACGGAGGCCGACAGCCCGGCTCCGGGCATCCGTCCCGATGCGGCCGGGATCCTCGACTACGCCGAGTCGATCCACGTGGGCTACCGGGAGTGGGAGAGGCGCGGCACCACGCCCGCCGCGCCCTTCGGCCACGGGCTCGGCTGGAGCGATTGGAGCTACGACTCGGTCGACGGCCTCGACTGGACGCCCGACGGCGACCTGCGCGTGGCGCTCACGATCACCAACACGGGCACGCGCGCCTCGCGCGAGACCGTGCAGGTGTACCTCGAGCCGCCCGAGGGCGCCCTCATCGAGCGGCCCGTGCGATGGCTCGCCGGGTTCGCCGGGGCCCTCGTGGCCGCCGGTGCCAGCCAGCGCGTCGTCGTCGACGTGCCGCGCCGGAGCTTCGAGGCCTGGGACTCGCACTCCCACCACTGGACCCGCGTGACCGGCAGCTATGCGGTCCGCATCGGGCGCTCGATACGGGATCTCCACCTGGACGCGGTTGTCCGGGTGGAGACCGACGGGCGATCTGCACCATCCCTCCACACCCCACACGAATCAGGAGACACCGCATGAATTGGAAGGCCCCCGTTGTCGCGATAGGCCTCGCGTCAGCACTTCTGCTCACCGGATGCTCGGCGGGCGGCAACGCAGCCCCCGAGGGCGGCGCTGCCCTCACGATCGCCAAGCCCGACGGCGCGATCGCCACCGAGTCGAACAACCCGTGGATCGGTGACTCGTCCGCGCTCAAGCTCGGCTACGTCAACACCATCTTCGAGCCGCTCGCCTTCGTCAACGTCATCGCCGACGAGCCCGTGACCCCCTGGCTCGCCTCCGAGATCGCGTGGGCGGACGACTACACGTCGGTGACCGTCACGGCCCGCGACAACGTCACGTGGAACGACGGCGAGGAGTTCACCGCCAGCGACATCAGATTCACCTTCGAGCTGCTCCGCGACAACCCCGGCATCGAGCCCAACGCCCTCGGCATCACCGACGTCACCGAGGAGGGGAACACGGTGACGATCAACTTCGAGACCTCCGTGTTCGTCAAGCAGGACAAGGTGCTCGAGAAGTTCATCGTGCCCGAGCACATCTGGAAGGACGTGGACGACCCCACGACCGAGATCAACCCCGACCCGGTCGGCACCGGGCCCTACACCCTGACGAGCTTCAGCTCGCAGAGCGTGCAGCTGGATCAGCGCGAGGACTACTGGGGCGGCGAGCTCGCCGTGCCGACGCTGTACTTCGTGTCGTACAACGACAACACGGCGCTCACGACGGCGCTCGCGAACGGCGAGGCCGACTGGGCGCAGGGCTTCATCCCGAACATCGACGACGCCTACCTGTCGAAGGATCCCGACAACAAGTACTGGGCCCCGGCCGGCCTGGGCGTCGACGCGCTGTGGTTCAACACCACGAAGAAGCCGTTCGACAACGTCGCACTGCGCCAGGCGCTCAACCTCATCGTCGACCGCGACCAGCACCTCCAGGTCGCGCGCGAGGGCAGCGTTCCCGCCCTCACCTCGGTCACGGGCCTGCCCACCCCCGCGGGTGACCAGTACATCGGCGCCGACTACCAGGGCGAGGAGTACACGGTCGATGTCGACGGCGCGAAGGCCATCCTCGAGGATGCCGGCTACACGTGGGTCAACGACAAGCTCACCGACCCGTCGGGCGAGCAGGTGACGTTCACGCTGCAGGTTCCGCAGGGCTGGAGCGACTACGTGACGGGCATCACGCTCATCGCGGAGGAGGTCAAGGCCATCGGCATCGACGCGACGGTCGACACCCCCGACGTGGACACCTGGTGGGCGAACAAGGGCACGGGTGAGTTCGAGGCGATCCTGCACTGGACCGACACCGGGCTCACCCCGTGGGACATCTACTCGGACACCATGGACGGCACGCGAGTGCTGCCGATCGGTGAGCAGTCGGAGCAGTACAACTTCGGGCGCTACGACAACCCCGAGGTGACGGCGGCGCTCGCGGACTACGCGAACGCCCAGGACGACGCGTCGCGCGAGGCCGCACTCGCGGTCATCCAGAAGGCGTTCGTCGACGAGGCGGTCGCCCTGCCGATCGGCACGCGCCCCTTCATCGGCGAGTTCAACACGCGCAACTACGTGGGATGGCCGTCCGACGACGACCCCTACGCGGTGCCGGAGCCGACCCGTCCGCAGATGCTGCTGATCCTCACGAAGCTCACGCCGGCCGAGTAACCAGCGGCGGGTGGGTGCCCTCAGGGCTAGTCTCTGGGGGCACCCACCTCCCTGTTCCACCATCAACACCAAGAGGAGCCCAGCGTGTTCGACGAAGAACTGCTGACACTGCACGACTTCAGCGTCACCTACGAGGTCGAACCGCCCGTGCACGCGGTGCGCAACGTGTCGCTCGCCCTGCGGCGGGGAGAGATCCTCGGCCTCGCGGGGGAGTCGGGATGCGGCAAGACCACCCTCGCCTACGGCATCCAGCGACTGCTCAAGCCGCCGGCCGTGATCACCTCCGGGCGCACCGTCTTCCACGACGAGTCGGGCGTGGACATCGACATCAACACCCTGGACGTCGCGGCCCTGCGCGCGTTCCGCTGGGACAAGGCCTCGATGGTCTTCCAGGGCGCCATGAACTCCCTCAACCCCGTGCTGAGCATCGGCGAGCAGCTCGGCGACGTGTTCACGGCGCACCGACCGGGGATGTCGCGGCGCGATCGCACAGCCGAGTGCGGCGACCTCCTCGATCTCGTCAAGGTCGGCAGGGAGCGGCTGCGCTCCTACCCGCACGAGCTCTCCGGCGGCATGCGCCAGCGCGTGATGATCGCCATGGCGCTCGCCCTGCGCCCGCAGCTCATGATCATGGACGAGCCCACCACGGCCCTCGACGTGCTCGTGCAGCGCGAGATCCTCGACGAGATCTCCCAGCTGCGGGAGCGGTTCGGATTCTCGGTCATCTTCATCACGCACGACCTGCCGCTGCTGCTGGAGATCAGCGACCGCATCGCCGTCATGCTCGAGGGGCGCATCGTCGAGCTCGACAGCCCGGAGAACATCTACCGCAACCCCCAGCACCACTACACGAGGCGCCTCCTCGAGTCGTTCCCGAGCCTCACGGGCGACCGGGGCGGGTTCCTGCGCGACGGCGAGCCGGCGGGAGCCCGATGACCACCCTCGAGTTCCGCAACGTCAGCAAGAAGTACCGCATCCGCGGCTCGCGCGAACTGCTCGCGCTCGACGATGTGAGCTTCACCCTCGAGTCGGGCCGCACGATCGCCCTCGTGGGCCAGAGCGGCAGCGGCAAGTCCACGATCGCGAAGATCATCACGCGGCTCGAGTCGGCCACCACGGGCAGCGTGCTGCTCGACGGAGAGCCGATCCCGTCACGCGGGCGCGCGCTGCGGGCGTACCGCCAGCAGGTGCGCATGGTCTTCCAAGACCCGTTCGCCTCCCTCAACCCGTATCACACGATCCGCCACCACCTCGAGCGGCCGCTGCGGCTGCACCACGTCGTGGCCCCTGGCGAGGTCGATGCCGAGGTGCTGCGCCTTCTCGACCGGGTGCGGCTCTCGGCCGATCTCGTGGAGCGGCGGCCGCACGAGCTCTCGGGCGGCCAGCGTCAGCGCGTCGCGATCGCGCGCGCCCTCGCCTCCCGCCCCGGGCTGCTCATCGCCGATGAGCCGGTCTCCATGCTCGACGTCTCCATCCGGCTCGGGGTGCTCAACCTGCTCGCCGAGCTGCAGCGGGAGTCGAACCTCGGCGTGCTCTACATCACGCACGACCTGGCCACCGCCCGCCACTTCAGCGACGAGATCATGGTGCTCAACTCGGGGGTGGTCGTGGAGCGCGGGCCGTCCGACGACGTGATCCTCAACCCGCAGCACGCGTACACGAGGCAGTTGCGCGACGCGTCGCCGAATCCGGACGTGCTCTTCTCGACACCGAAGGGGGGCTCGCGATCATGAGGTTCTTCACGCGCCGTGCGGCGTTCTACCTGTTCACCGCGTGGGCGGCCATCACCATCAACTTCTTCCTTCCGCGCATGCTCAAGGGCGACCCGATCACGGCGTACCTGGCGCGCAATCAGGGCAAGGTGAGCCCGGAGGCGATCGACTCGCTGCGGGTGCTGTTCGGCCTCGACAACCCCAAACCGGTCTGGCAGCAGTACTTCGACTACTGGGGGCTGTTGCTCCGCGGCGACCTGGGTGTCTCCCTGTCCAAGGGTCTCGCGCCGGTGTCCGACGTCATCGCGGGCGCCCTGCCGTGGACCCTCGGCCTCGTGGGCGTCGCGACGATCATCAGCTTCATCATCGGAACGGCCGTCGGCACCATCATCGGCTGGCGGCGGGGGAGCAGGGCGGAGGCGATCGTGCCGATCGCGACCTTCCTCTCCACGGTGCCGTACTTCTGGCTCGGACTCATCGTCATCTCGGTGTTCTCGACCACCCTGCACTGGTTCCCGGCGTCGCACGCCTATGGCAAGGGCGTCGTGCCGAGCTTCTCGCCCGAGTTCATCGGCGACGTGCTCTACCACTCCGCCCTGCCCGCCTTCACGATCGTGCTCACCTCCCTCGGCGGCTGGATCCTGGGGATGCGCAACATGATGGTGACCGTGCTCGACGAGGACTACGTGACCGTCGCGCAGGCCAAGGGCCTCTCGCCGTTCCGGGTGATGTACGGGTACGCCGCCCGAAACGCGGTGCTGCCGCAGCTGTCGAGCTTCGCGCTCTCCCTCGGCTTCATCGTGGGCGGCACCCTCATCATGGAGATGATCTTCAGCTACCCGGGGCTCGGCCTGCGCCTGTTCGAGGCGACCCTCGCGAAGGACTACCCGCTCATGCAGGGCATGTTCCTCGTCATCACCCTGTCCGTGCTCGTGGCCAACATCCTCGCGGATGTCGTCTACGCGATCATGGATCCCCGTTCCCGGCAGGAGGCAACGTCATGAGTGTGACAGCGACCGGTGTGACCGACGCCGTACCGGTATCGGTGTCGGGGCGCTCGTTCCGCGAGGGCTTCTCGATGTTCCGCAACGCGAAGTCGGTCACGGGCCTGGCGATCCTGGGCGTGTTCACCCTGCTGGCGATCTTCGGCCCGTTCATCGCTCCCTACGACCCGGACGCGATCGACCTGCTGCACCGCAACGAGGCACCCACCTTCGCGCACCTGCTCGGGACGACCCACATGGGGCAGGACATCCTGAGCCAGATCATCGTCGGCACCCGCGGTGTGATGGTCGTCGGCTTCTTGTGCGGCATCTTCGCCACGCTCATCGCGGTGCTCGTCGGGGTGACGGCCGGGTACGTGTCGGGCGCGCGCAGCGAGGCGCTCTCCGCCCTGACCAACGTGTTCCTCGTCATCCCGGGCCTTCCGCTCATCATCATCGTCGCCTCGCAGTTCCAAGACCCCAACGTGGTGCTCATCGCGGGTGTGCTCGCGATCACGGGCTGGGCCTGGGGCGCGCGCGTGCTGCGGGCGCAGACCATGTCGCTGCGCAACCGCGACTTCATCCAGGCCGCGCGCGTCAACGGCGAACCACTGCTGCGCATCATCGCGGTCGAGATGCTCCCGAACCTGCTCGCGGTCATCGCGTCGAGCTTCGTGGGCACGGTGACGGCCGCGATCCTCGCGCAGACCACCCTCGCTTTCGTGGGCGTGACCCCGATCAGCAACTGGAACTGGGGAACCATCCTGTTCTGGGCGCAGAGCAACAACGCGTTCCCGGACAAATGGTGGTGGTACCTGCCCGCGGGGCTCTGCATCGCCCTCGTCGGCGTCGCGCTCGCCCTGGTCAACTTCGGGATCGACGAGTACGTCAACCCGAGGCTGCGCAGCGCGGGCCTGCGCGCCCGCGCCCTGCGCAAGCGCGGCATCACCCCCTCCCACGGCGCGACCGCCGTCGCCGACACGCGCGACTAGACCCGAAGGCACCCATGTCTCCCAGCCCCGCCCTGCCCGAAAACTTCCTGTTCGGAGCCGCGACCGCCGCCTTCCAGATCGAGGGCGCCGCGCGAACCGACGGTCGCACCGACTCGGTGTGGGACACGTTCTGCCGAGTGCCGGGCGCCGTGATCAACGGCGACGACGGCTCGGTCGCGTGCGACCACTACCACCGCTACCCGGACGACATCCGGATCATGACCGAACTCGGCCTGGACGCGTACCGGTTCTCGGTCTCGTGGTCGCGGGTGCGTCCCGGCCACGGCGCCCTCAACCCGCGGGGGATCGCGTTCTACGACTCGCTCGTCGATTCGCTGCTCGCCGCGGGCCTCGATCCGTGGCTGACGCTCTACCACTGGGACCTCCCGCAGGAGCTCGAAGACCGGGGCGGCTGGGCGAACCGCGACACCGCCGAGCGCTTCGTCGAGTACGCCATGGACGTGCACGCGGCGCTGGGCGACCGCGTGACACGGTGGACGACCCTCAACGAGCCGTGGTGCGCGGCGTTCCTGGGCTACGGCGCGGGCGCGCACGCCCCCGGCAGGCAGGACGCCTCGGACGCCATCGCCGCCGGGCACCACCTGCTGCTGGCGCACGGGGCTGCGGTCCGCGAGCTGCGCCTCGCCGACCCTTCGCTCGACCTCGGCATCACGCTCAACCTCTCGGTGATCGACCCCGTCGACAACACGGACGCCGACCGGGACGCGGCCCGGCGCATCGACGGGCAACTGAACCGGTTCTTCCTCGACCCGATCTTCCGTGGCGCCTACCCGGACGACGTGCTGCGCGACCTGGAGGGCAGCTGGCCCGCGGGGCTCGTGCACGAGGGCGACCTGGCCGCCATCGCGCAGCCGATCGAGTTCCTCGGCGTGAACTACTACCACGGGGAGGCCGTGAGCGTGCGCCCGGCCGCGAGCCGCGAGTCGCTCGAGGCGCCCACCGATCGCCCCACCTCGACGCCGTTCCCCGCCGCGGAGGGCGTGTTCTTCCACTCGCGCGACCTGCCACGCACCTCGATGGACTGGGAGGTGCAGCCCGAGGGGCTCACGCGCCTGCTGCGGCGCGTGCACGACGACTACACCTCCGCGGCGGCCACGGCGCTCTACGTGACCGAGAACGGCGCCGCCTACGACGACACCGTGGCGGAGGATGGAGCCGTGCACGACGCGGAGCGCGCGCTCTACCTCGAGTCGCACCTCGCGGCGGTCGCGGACGCCGTGGCGCAGCGCGTCGATGTGCGCGGCTACTTCTACTGGTCGCTGCTGGACAACTTCGAGTGGGCGTGGGGCTACGCGAAGCGGT
>Ga0247738_10000623_pt1 | contig 13050 bp, 5 predicted proteins | sample UWRJL013104B2_FD_180936 | JGI IMG/M metagenome (GOLD analysis project Ga0247738, IMG submission 180936) | Plant litter microbial communities from Arlington Agricultural Research Station in Wisconsin, United States - UWRJ-L013-104B-2 | ecosystem: Environmental > Terrestrial > Plant litter >...
CGCCAGGCGAACAAAATTGGCACCCATATTTTTGATGGATTTCATATCTGCCCAATGCTGTTCGTTGGTCATTGCAGCACCAACGCCCGCTTGTTCTTCATGACGATGTGTGCCGCGAATCAACAATCGCTTTCCGTTCAGGTAAAACGGACCGTGATCTTTAAACTCAAACCATCTAAAGCCTACTTTTTCGTTTGCGCTGTCGATGATTTGTTTGTTCTTTGATAAAGTAGCTGTTACCGAATATAAATTCGGATTATCCGTATCCCACAATTCAGGATTTTTAATATTTTCGAAAGTAATATTCGACGTTTTATCTGAAACCAAAATCGTTTTGCTGGCTACTTTTTTCCCTTTCGGATTTTTAAGAACCACGGTTAACGATAAATCTTTTGCATTTTCAACATTTATAGTCGAAGCCAGAATTCGTACCGAAGCTTTTTTTGCAGAAACTTCAGGTGTTGTAATTTTCAGATTATCAATACGGTTTTTGTATTGCGATAAAAGCCAAACATCGCGTGTGATTCCGCCATAAATAAAGAAATCACTTTTTTGTGACGGAATTATTTCAATATCATAACTATTATCAACACGTACAAAAATGTCGTTGTTTCCTTCGTTGATGAAATTTGTAATATCAATCGTAAACCCAATATACCCGCCAATATGTCCGCCGGCTTCTTTGCTATTTACATAAACTTTGGTGGTTACATTCGAGCCTTCAAAATATAAAAAATAACGTTTGTTGGGGTCTATTTGTGCAATGTTCAGTTTCTTTTGATACCAGCTAGCATCGCGTCTGTAACCTGGGTTTAAATCAGTTGCATCTTCGGCATTCCACGTATGTGGTAAATTTAAAGGTGTCCAGTTTGTAGCATTTTTTGCTTCAGAAAGACTTGAAGTATGATTTTCTAAATACAGCCAGTTTTCATTAATGTTTGTCTTCGTTCGCATTGCCGCATTTTTCTGGGCAAAGCCAATGAAAAAGCAAAACTGAAAAAAGAAACAAAAAGCGATAAAAGAAAAAGAGGTATAGTTGTGATGTAGTTTTTGCATAAATTATAAAGCTTTTTTTTTAGGTTCAAAGGTACAGAGGGACAGAGGAACAAGGTTTAAAGGCTGAAAACCTTTGTCACTTTGCACCTCTGTACCTTTGCTACTTTTTTCTCAATAATGCCTCCAGAAAATAATAGTCGGCATAGATTATAGGTTCGTCGATTTCGTCGTGTTTTGGCCAGTTTCCGGTGCTATGATCCAGAATAAATGGCGCTTTTACGGCATCAGACAAAATGTATTTGTCTGATTGTAAAGACGTCATTATTTTTTCGGCGAAAGCCAAATAACTTTGATTCTTGGTATATCCGTAAAGTTCGTACAATGCAGAAGCCATAACGGTTGCCGCAGAAACATCGCGTGGTGAATTCGGAATACTTGGATCTTTAAAATCCCAATACGGAATAGCGTCTTCGGGCAGATTTTTATTCGTCATAAAAAAGGTTGCAGTTGCTTCAGCTTGTTTTAAATACGCGGGATCTTTGGTATATCGATACGACATCGTAAATCCATAAACTGCCCAGCCTTGCCCGCGTGCCCAAACCGAATCGTCATTGTAACCTTGCAAAGTAGTTTTCTTTCTAACTTCTCCCGTAACAGGATTATAATCAATAACATGATAACAGCTATTGTCTTCTCTAAACTGATTTTTCAAGGTCGTATTGGCATGTTGTACAGCAATATCATGATATTTTGGATTGCCTGATAATTTTGAGGCTTCAAACAACAATTCCAAATTCATCATATTATCGATAATCACCGGATAATCCCAAATTTCTTTATTGAAATCCCAGGAACGAATCGCCCCAACTTTTGCGTTAAAACGCGTGCATAAAGTTTCTGCGCCTTTAATAATCACGTCTTTGTATTCTTGTTTGTTTTCCACTTTCAGCGCTTCTCCAAAACTGCAAAACACTTTAAAACCAACATCGTGAGAATTATTATTAACGCTTTCTTTTTTACTGAAAGGAGTCCATTTTAGAGCTTGTTCTTTGTATTTTGAATCGTTTGTAAGACGGTACAATTGCCATAAGTTTCCGGCAAAAAATCCGCTTGTCCAGTCTTTCGACGGTACTTTTTTTATTAAATTGGTTTTGATGGTCATACTTCGCGGCATCGACATCGAATCTACCGGATAATCCAATATCATTTTATATCGGTTTTCCAGAAGATGTTCAACATTTGCGGAAGTTTTTGTCTGAGAATTAATTCCGGATTTGCACGCTGATGCCAGCAATGCAAATCCTAGAATTAAAGAAAAGTAACTAACTTTATTCATGCTTATATTTTTTTTAATTAAAAATTTAGAATTAAAAATTAAAAATCTTTGAAACCGCAATTATGCATGCGATGAATGGATTAAAATCCATCCCTACAAAATAGGTCGAGCCTAAGGCTCTTTTCTAAAAGTTCCGGAGGAACGATCTATATTGTAGCCAGTCCCGAAGCTTCGGGATTAATCCCTGTAAAAAAACACAGTAGCTATTTTTAATTCTAAATTTTTAATTTATTTCTAATGAATATTAATACCCGGGATTATTCGGTTTTAAATTAGGATTAATCGCTAATTCAGTTCCTGGCAACGGCCATAAATAATCTTTGTTTACATCAAAAGTGTGAGGTTCCAATCCATTCACACCAAAAACGTCAGGACCAATTTTCAGTCGTTTAATGTCGTACCATCTGATGTATTCAAAAGCTAATTCTAAACGTCTTTCCTCAATAACCATTTTTCTAAAATCGGTCTGAGAAAGTCCCGGCGTTACATTGGCAGGAAACGAAACCTGTTTTCCGGCTTTGTTTCTTGCTCTGGCGCGAACACGGTTTACATAACCATCAGCTTCTGTAGTTCCCGGCGTGATTTCGTTTAAAGCTTCTGCGGCGGTCAATAAAACTTCTGCGTAACGCATTGTGATGTAATTGTGTTGCGAAGTTCTTCCGTTTGCGCCGGCTTTTCCGGGAAAACGAAAGTATTTTGCAATATGCGGACGTGGTGCTTTTTCGTTATCGCTTGAAGGATAAATTTGCAGAGCTCCGCCAGTTCCGGTTTTCTTTCTAATAATCGTATCAAAACTTACCGCACGTCTGTAGTCTCTTTGATCCCAGGTGTTAAACACTTTCAAAGAGGGAACAGCAACCGAAAATCCTTGTCCGTAGCTATAACTATCGTCTTTTAAAGATCCTGTAAAAAATGCTGTATAATCCTGACCGTAATTTCCTGATGTTAAGTTATTAAAGTCAATAGTAAACAAAGGTTCTTTTAATGCCGCCGCTTTTGTAGCGTTGAATAAATCCTGAAAATCAGCATCTAAGCCTAAACCAAATTTAGCTTCGTTTGTAATTACATATTTTGATTCATCATAGGCTTTTTGGTAATTTCCTAAAGTCAGATAAACAGAAGCCAAATAACCTGCCGCAGTACCTTTTCCGGGAACGGCTTTTACTTTTGGTTTGTCTTCCAGCCATTGTTTTGCAAATTCCAGATCGGCAATAATTTTTGGGTAAACATCTGCTTCTTTGGTTCTGCTTAAAGAATTTACCTGAGAAACATCATTCACCACAAAATCGATGTACGGAATATCACCAAAAATTCGAACCAAATGATAGTAAGCAAATGCTCTTGCAAAATAAGCCTGAGCCACAATCGCGTTTACTTTTGCAGGATCTCCGGGCGTTTTTTTAGCACCTTCAATCGCCTGATTTGCAGCGGTAATAATAACATACGATTGCGGCCAAAAGTTAGCAACGAGCGCGTTGGTATCATTCATATTCATATCGTTAACATCGATACGGGCAGCCTGAGTGGTTCTGTCGCCAATATCGGCCATATCGTCACGAAGCATTAAGGCAATCGTAAATTCACGTCCCCAATAATTATTGTGGGCAATATTGGCAAAAGCTCCGTTTACAGAGGCTTGCAAGTCATCTGTATTGTTAAAAAAGTTATCGGGACGAATAATTCCTACGGGTTTTTCTTCAAGGTCTGAACAGCCAAAAGCGAATATTCCCAAGAAAAGAAAAGCTATATATTTTTTCATAATATTATTTTTTAGACTAAAATTTTAAATTAAAACCGAAAGTAAACGTTCTCACATTTGGGTAACTTCCATATTCTAATCCTAAGTTGGTGTTACTTCTCGCGTTGCTGTCATTCAGGTAATTTCCTTCAGGATCAGAACCCGGATAATCTGTAATGGTCCAAAGGTTTTGCGCGCTGATGTAGAAACGAACTCTGCTCAAGCCGATTTTAGAAACTACTTTTTCATCTAAACTATATCCTATAGAAACGTTTTTTAAACGAATATAACTTCCATCATATACAAATCTAGAAGTAACCCTTTTTGTTCTTGCCGCATTAATTGGTACATTTGTATCCGTATTTGTTGGCGTCCAGGCGTCTAAAACTTCTGTTGTAGCATTGTTATTTCCGGATGCCAGTTCCATCAACGTATAATTTAAGATTTCGTTTCCTTGTGAACCCTGAAAAAAGATATTCAAATCAATATTTTTATAAGTGAAATCATTGTTTAAACCGAAGATAAAATCAGGATTTGGATTTCCTATAATCGTTTTATCCTGAGAATCTAACTTTCCGTCTCCGTTTACATCTTTGAATTTTTCTCCCCCGGCAATCGTTTCAAAATTCCCAGGAAGAGCTGTTTCACCTTGCTGAATTACACCATCATAAACAAATCCGAAGAAAGAACCAACTGGCTCGCCAACTCTCAAAATTTGAGAATCTGTCGCAAGGAAATGTCCTGGCGTAGAGTTTATTAAAAGATCTTTATTATCAGCCAGTTTTAATACTTTGTTTTTGTTTGAAGAAATATTAAAGTTCGTTGACCACGTAAAATCAGCACCAATAAAGTTTTTAGAATTTATGCCTAGTTCCCAACCTTTGTTTTCTAATTCACCTACATTTTGAAGCTGAGAAGCAATTCCTGAAACGCCCGGTAAAGGTCTGTTGAACAATAAATCTTTCGTAATGGTTTTGTAATAATCTGCTGTTAAACTGATTCTGTTATCGAATAAACCCAGATCAATTCCGTAATCTTGTTGATATGATGTTTCCCATTTCAAATTCGGATTGTCCAAAGAAGTCAGCTGAACTGCGTTTACAATAACGTCACCGCTCACATCATAAATTTCTGAGAATCTTGATAAAGTAGAGTAGGCGCCAATTGACGGATTTCCGGTTGCACCATAACTCGCTCTCAATTTAAGATTTGAAATCGTTTTGTTGTCTTTTAAGAAATTCTCTTTTGCGATATTCCAACCCACGGCTCCAGATGGGAAAGTTCCGTATTTGTAGTTTTTACTAAAGCTCGAAGAACCGTCGCGACGTGCTGTAAACGTAAATAAGTATTTGTCGTCGTAATCAAAATTCAACCTTCCAAAAGCAGAAATCAATTCTGTTTCAGATAAATTCGAATCGGGTTTTAAGAAAACAGTTCCCGCGCCTAAATTTCTATATGAATTTGTATTCGTTAAAAATCCTCTTGAAGCCGCATACGAACTTTCGTTTTTGTTTTTTTGATACGAATAACCGCCAAGAACCGTCAAAATTCCTTTGTCAATAATCTCTTTTTTATATGTCAGATAATTTTCTGTAAGGAAAGAAGAAAATCTCGTGTTGTTTACAGAAGCCTCTCCTTTGATATTTTTTCCTGCAATTAAAGTCGACGGAATAAATCTTCCGGTTTGCGAATTATTATCTGTTAATCCTAAAGTAGTTTTAAAGTCAAGATCTTTTGTGATTTTATATTGAGCAAAGAAATTCGATCTGTTTACGATTGAAACAGTTTCCAAAACATTTTCCATCGCAGTCGCATAAGGATTATCAATATCGTCGCCAATTGGTGCCGTTGTTGTGTAACTTCCGTCTGCATTATAAATTCCTTTGTCTGGCATAAAACGGTATGCAGAAGCAATTACACCCGCAGCACCAGTTCCTCCGGCGCCTGTTTGGCTAATAATCCCTTCCTTGTTTTGTTTGCTTTGAAATAAATTCAAACCCACTTTAAATCTGTCTGATAAGTCAGCTTCAAGATTACTTACAATGGTGTATTTGTCAATACCAGAATTAATTACAACACCGTTTTGGTTAAAGTAGTTTCCGGAAACATAATAACGCACGTTTTCAGATCCACCGGAAAACGAAAGAGATGTATTCGAAACCATTCCGTCACGGTAAATAACATCCTGCCAGTCTGTGTTTGCACCGCCGTCAGTATGTGTTGTAAAACTTTTTCTGTAGGCTACAAATTGTTCTGCATTTAATAAATCAAGTTTATTATTGACAGATTGTACCGATGTAGAATTGCTGAATTCGATAACGGGTTTTCCTGGTTTTCCTTTTTTAGTTGTCACCATAATAACCCCGTTTGATCCTCTTGAACCGTAAATTGCTGTTGCAGATGCATCTTTAAGAACCTCAATAGAAGCAATATCCTGAGGGGCCGGCATGGCAACGCCTGCAAAACCATCGACTACAACAAGTGCATCGCCGCTTGCATTGATCGAAGTTCCGCCACGAACCCTGATTTTTACAGGAGCGCCTGGTTCACCACCATTATTCGATTGTACGGAAACCCCAGCTGCACGACCTTGCAAAGCCTGTTCTGCATTTAATAAAGGGTAAGCCGTTAGTTCTTTTGCGGTTACAGAAGATACAGAACCTGTTATATCGCTCTTTTTTCGGGTACCATAACCTACAACAATTACTTCTTCAAGATTTTTTGTATCCGGTTTTAAACTTACGTTGATGACCGTTTTGCCTCCTACGGGAATTTCAACCGTTTGATAGCCAACAAAGTTGAAGACTAAAACAGCATTTTTGTCTGAAGTGAAAACACTATAATTTCCGTCCATATCTGCAGATCCTCCCACAGAAGATCCTTTAACATACACATTGGCACCAGGAAGCCCGAGCAAATCTTCGCTGGAAGTAACTTTTCCTGTGATTTTTTTCTCCTGTGCATTCATCATGATATTTACCAGTAAAAAAAGTACCAGAAAACACCATTTAAGTGATTTAATTTTGAGATTTGTAAACATTCATTTTGGTTTTAGGTTAATGTTAGATAAAATAAAAAAGCAATAAACTCATTCCGATGATTAGCAGCATGAAGAGAATTTGCAGCAGCAGGAATTTTGTTTTTTTGATTTTCATATCACAAATGTATAGGGGTAGACGGATACAGAAATACAAAAAAGGGTATCTAAAAATACAGATACCCTTTTTTAAGCCCTTTATATATGCGGATTTAGGAATTATTACAGAATTTGTAATTAATTGAAGTTCTACTTCCAGCAAGGTTTTCAAAACCTTGTAGGTATTCATTGCTATTTTGAAAATTTACAGGTAAGCGTTGAGTGTAATTATTTCTAACATATAGAAATATAAACATGAATTTGCTTCGCCTGTTCGCTATCGCTCGGGTCACCAATTGCCACTAATTAGTTCATGAAATCAATTTCACAAACTAAGCTAACGATTGAAATTTGTGGGAATTGGTGAAATTTGTGTTTAAAATCTATACCTACAAGGTTTTGTCCCGAAGCTTCGGGATTGCAGGAATGCATCAGGAGATTTTTTCGCTAAATTTGTCAGCAAATTGCGACGGAGTTTCTCCGTACCTTTTTTGGAAACATTTACTGAAATATTTCGGATTGTTGAAACCAACTTTATAACTCACTTCAGAAACATTCAATTTATTTTGTTCCAATAATTGAGCGGCGCGTTTTAATCTGATTTCGTGAATAAATTCGTTTGGCGTATAATTCGTCCACGCTTTTATTTTTAAGAATAACATTGTGCGGCTAACTCCTAATTCGGCACAGAAAAACGGAATATCAAATTGTTCGTTCGAAATGTTTTCTTCCACAATTTTGAATGCTTTTTTCAATAATTCTTCATCCAGAGATGAAACCGTAATTTCTGACGGAACAAAGCTTTCCTGGCTTGTAAATTTCTTTTTTAATCTTTCGGTTGAATTCAAAAGATTTTTCACCCGAAGTTTAAATTCAATCAGATTAAATGGTTTACTAATATAATCATCGGCACCACTTTCTAATCCTTCAAATTTATAAACCAATGAAGATCTGGAGGTCAGTAAAATAACCGGAATATGACTTGTTTTTAAATTCTCTTTTATTTTCGAACACAATTCTGTCCCCACCATTTCCGGCATAATGACATCGCTGATAATTAAATTCGGAACATGTTGTAAAGCCTTTTCAAACGCTATTTTTCCGTTTTCGGCTTCAATAATATTGTATTCTTTTTTGAGTAAATTTTTCATGAAAGTTCTCAAAACCTTATGATCTTCAACTAACAGAATGGTTTGTTTTTCGCCATCGACCACAAAATCATCAATATCTTCATATTCTGCGATTTCCTGTGTTTCAAGTTGTGCCGAGTATTGTGCAATATCATCGCTGATTTTAAAATCTTCGATAATTTCATTGTCCAGTAAATGAGCACGTCCTAACGGAAGTGTGACTGTAAAAACAACACCGCCCGTTTCTTTATTTGTAACTTCAATATTTCCTTTATGAAGTTTGACAATGTTTTTTACAATAGATAAACCAATTCCGGTTCCTTTATTGTAGTTTTTCTGAACGTTATTATGCAGCGGAACTTCAAAAAACAAATCGAAAATTTTGTCGATATGTTCATCCGCAATTCCAACTCCGGAATCTTCAACGGCAATAAATAAATTCTCGTGATCGTGATTGATTTTTATATTGATGCTGCCGCCTTTTGGTGTATAACGAAACGCATTCGAAATCAAATTATAGAAAACACGTTCGAGTTTGTAACGATCAAAATATACCAGAATTTCCTCTTCCTGAGTTTCGAAAGTATAATTGTAACCGCCGTCTTTGGCATATTCGATGAACGACAAAAAGATTTCTTTGGTAAATTTGACAATATTTCCGTTTGCCGATTCGAGTTTAACCTGATCGTTTTCGAGTTTTCTAAAATCCATCAAACGGTTAATCAAACTCAAAAGATGATTCGCGCTTCCTTCAATCACCAACAGTTTTTTGTACATTTCATTTGTTCCGTTATAATCGGATAGAATCTGTTGTAACGGACCCAAAATCAATGTTAAAGGCGTTCTGAATTCGTGCGAAATATTGGTAAAGAAATCTAGTTTGGCGCGGTTGTTTTCTTCAATACGTTTCGTTTCAAGATATTCCAGTTCGAGTTTTTGTTTCAGTCTGGCTTTCGATTTCATAATCCAGATCAAGCCGTATAATGCCGAACCAATAATAATTCCGTACAATAAAAATGCCCAGATACTGCGCCACGGAGCCGGTTTTACAACAACTGTTAAAGTAGTCGGAATATGATTCCAAACGCCGTCATTGTTGGCACCACGAACTTCAAATCGATAAGTTCCGGGGTTCTGAATCGCAAATATTGCCTCATTATTTTTGGTAATTGTCCAATTATTTTCTAACCCAATTAAACGATAACTGTATTGATTGTTTTTGGATCGAATGTAATTTGGAATCGCAAAACTGATCGAGAAATTGGCTTTGTCGTAATCTAATGTTATGTTTTTGGTATAGCCAATGCTTTTCTCTAAAATTTTATCTTTTCCGTTGGGATTAATGGTTTCATTTTTAATTTTCAAACTTGTAATTAAAACCTGAGGCGCATAATCATTCAGTGAGATTTTTTTGGCATCAAAATAAGTCGCTCCGGATGGACTTCCGAAATAAAACTGATTCGAATCTAGTTTTAAAGCGGCATTATCATTAAATTCATTACTTGCCAAACCATCTTTCTGGTCATAAAGAACCAACTTTTTCAGGGTTGTGCTGTATTTTATAATGCCCTGATTGGTACTAATCCAAAGATTTTTATCGTCATCTTCGAGAATAGAATGTATGGATGTAATAATCGTGTTTCCTACTTTAAGATTGATTTTGTTGAATTTTTTTCCATCAAAATAATGCAATCCTTTCGCTTTAGTTCCCACCCAAATTTTGTTTTGACTGTCCTTAAATAATGTTAGAATATCATCGCCGGACAAAGCTGAGGCATCAAAAAAGTAGTGTTTTATTGTATATTTATTTTGCTGAAAATCTTTTAGCGAAATGCAATTCAGACCGTTTTGAGTTCCAATCCAAAGTTTATTTTGATCTACCAAAAGAGTTCGAACGATATTATTCGTCAGGAAATTGGCAGAAGCCGTATCATTGCCAATCACCTGAAAAGTTTTGGAAATCGTATCATACCGAATCAAACCTTTTCCAAAAGTTCCAATCCATAAAATTCCGTTTCCTTCTGTTTTAAGTGAATAAACGCCACTTTCTTTCAACAAATCACTTAAATCAGGGGCAATTCGGTTGTCTTCAATTCTTTTAGAAATGGTATTGTAAGCCGAAATTCCCTTAGAAAAAGTACCAAGCCACAAAATATGATCTTTGTCGAGACACATTGATTTAATGTCATTTTTATTCGTCTGATTCGTTTTGCTGTTGATGTAACTTGTCGTTTCTGTTTTTGTATTGTAAACTGTAATGCCGCCGCCTTCGGTTCCAAAATAAATATTGTGATTCTTGTCTGAAATAATAGAACTCACCACATCAAAACTCATCGGAATCTTTTTAGAATTCTGATTATAATTAGAGAAATTAACATTCGAAACATCCCAAATATTCACGCCTTTGTAATAACAGCCAATCCAAACTGAACCCTTTTTATCAATAAATACCGATTTTACCTTATCGATTCCGTTGTTATTGTTGCTGTTATTTATTTTTTGAATGCTCTTGTCTTTTCCTAAAATGTAAATTCCGTCATAAGCTCCAATCCATAAAGACCCTTGATTATCAAAGACCAGAGAACGAATATCTGTATTAATTTCGTTGTATTTATTATCAGGTAAAAAAGAAACAAATTTGTTCTCAGAAGTATCAAATTTTAAAAGCCCTTTGTTTTTTGTTCCAACCCATAAATTTCCGTCACTATCCTCTTTTATAGACTGAACATTGAGAAGATCAGTATTGTTCAAGCGATAATTTATAAAAGAAAGCTTTCCGAATTTTCTACTTTTTACCACACACAAACCTTTTGTGGTTCCAACCCAGATTTTTCCTTTTTTGGTTTTTAAAATAGTGAGAATATTATTGCTCGGCAAAGTAGCATCATCGGTATCCGAATGAAAAACAGATGTGAATTTCCCTGTATTTCTGTTATAAATAGTCAATCCTTTTGAAGTACCAAACCACATTTCGTTGTTGACTTTCCTGATCGACCAAACAGCGTTATTGCTTATCGTGTGGTTGTTTTTGGTATGTAAATATCTTTTAAAAGTATTGGTAACAGGATCATAACAATTTAATCCGTTGTAGGTTCCAACCCAAATTTTGCCCGTATTATCTTCCTCGATTGCCAAAATATCGTTGTTGCTAATAGACGATTTATCAGCAACATCATTTCTGAAAATGGTAAAGTGACTTCCGTCATATTTATTAAGTCCGTCGCGCGTACCAAACCACATTTGCCCAAATTTATCCTGATGAATCGCAATAACAGAACTCTGCGAAAGCCCATCTGTCGTCGAGATATTTTTGAGGCGGTATTTATTTTGGGAAAATATATTCCCGGAAATAAAGAGTAAAACCAGAAAAGCTATTTTGTATTTCATGGTGGTTTTTTTTAAGGTGCAAAGGGTGCAGAGTTGCAAAGGGACAAAGTTTTTTTATTCGCGCAAAGTCGCAAAGACGCCAAGTTTTTTAAGTTTTGTCTCTTTGTCAAAGTTTAAAACTTTGACAAAGATTAACTTTATAATTATCGGCAAAGTAAAGAAACTTAAAGATTTTAGCTTTAAAAAAAACTTTGCGACTCTGCGACTTTGCGCGATTATTTCTTCATACGTCTTTGTAATTGATAATCATACAAAGAAGGAATTTGATCCAGCGGCGTATTCAAAAACTCAATATAAGCATCAGGTTCGTATTTTACTTCAAATTTTGCATTTCCATTCACGCCAATAATTCTCGCAAAAGGCCCATCTTTCATTCCGTAAAGTAAAATAGGCTTTGTTATTTCAGAAGGTTTTTCAACCTGAACATTCAAATTCCAAAACGTACTAAAAGGTCCGTGAGAAGGTTTCCAATAATCTGCACCGCCACCGCCAAATAAAAGGTAACTATTGTTTTTATCCGGATTGATATGCACCGTAATATGATCAAATAAATTTTGATGATTTGCTCCCGAATGCTGATCTAAAAGCGGATCTACAAATATTTCACAATTCTGATATACGTTTTTAGTAGCAAAAGTGTTGAAACTTAACGGGTGAACCGTTTTATTGTAAATTTTTAAATTCTTCACCAAAACATTATGAACACCACCTAAAGTAACGGTGTAATGCGCCATATGATTTCCATCAGTCACGATATCCTGAACGGTAACATTGGAAATTTCTTCAGCCAAAATCCCGCTGTCAGCATTTGTGATCGTGACATCTTTAACCCAGCTATTGAAAAGACGCGTTAAAAATATCGCATTATTCCCCGGTTCCACATGATGTGCAACTCTCGGAATATCAGGAAAAGTAAAACGAAGATGTTCAATTCCCACTTCGTTTAAATGTTTCCATTCAACCAATTGCGCCTGATAACTTGGTTTTATAGCAATTGTCAATGGCGTTTTTATGGTAATTTTTGAGTTTGAAATTTTAGTGATTTCAACTTGTTGTCTTACGATTGGTAATTTTGGGAATTTCCAATGATGCGAACCTGGTTTTACTTTTGCACCTTTATATAAATCAGTAATAATTTCGCCATTTTCGCCATCTTTATTAAACAATTGAAGCTCGACAATATCGCCAATTTTCAAACTTTTTACATCAGAAACCGTGATAATATGTTCGCCCATATTTCCGGAACTCACTTTCGCTAAAACATTCGGAACGGGTTCATATTTATCCAGATACGATTTTACACGTTCATTCGGAATTTGCGTCCAGA
>Ga0247738_10000624_pt1 | contig 13016 bp, 12 predicted proteins | sample UWRJL013104B2_FD_180936 | JGI IMG/M metagenome (GOLD analysis project Ga0247738, IMG submission 180936) | Plant litter microbial communities from Arlington Agricultural Research Station in Wisconsin, United States - UWRJ-L013-104B-2 | ecosystem: Environmental > Terrestrial > Plant litter >...
GTCGGCCAGCCACTGTGCTGCCTCCAGCCCAGGATTGGCACCACAGTAGGGCCGCATGAGCGAGGAGGCAAACGCCTTCACGTCGTCGCTGGCGCCCTGGGCGAAGGCTTCCTCTGCGTACGCAGGCTCCACGTCCCAGACCTTGATGGCCACCTGCGGCACCAGGAAATGGTCGGCGATCGCCTTCGTGGTGACCTCAGGCAGCTCGCGCGCGTCGCGGGTCAGCAGCAGCTCGCGCGTCCAGCGTTGCAGCTTGTCGGCAATCACGGTGTTCTCGTTGCCATGGCGAATCATCTCCGCACCCTTGAGCTCCAAGCCCCGGATCTTCTCGCGCAGCATCTCGGCCTGGCGCTCCTGCAGGCTCACCGCGCGCTGGCCGTGCGGGCTGGTCAGTTGCACCGCCGCCAGCAGGCTGGCGTGGCGCTCAAAGAAGTCGGGCGTGTTTGCCAGGTAGTTGGCGATGTCGTCTTCGGTGATGGGAGGGATGTTGTTGGCGTTCATGTCGTGTGCGTGTCCGGTGGCGGGAGGTCAGGCGAGATCGGGAATGTCGATCTCACCATCGAAAACGGTGGTGGCAGGGCCGGTCATGAAAACCGGCTGGTCGTGGTGCGGGCTGTCCTGCCATTCGATCGTGAGCACACCGCCCCGGGTGTGCACATCCACCCGCTCATCGAGCAGGCCCAGGCGGATGCCAGCCACCACGGCAGCGCAGGCGCCCGTGCCGCAGGCCAGGGTCTCGCCCGCACCGCGTTCATGCACGCGCAGGTGCACCTCGCCGCGGTTGACCACTTGCAGGAAACCGGCGTTGACGCGGCGGGGAAAGCGTTCGTGCGTTTCGATCCAGGGCCCCCAGGAGGGCACCGGCGCGGTCTGCACATCGTCCACCAGCAGCACCGCGTGTGGGTTGCCCATGGAGAGAACCGCCACCGGCACGTCACCCGCGTAAGGCAGTGCCAGCGGCCAGCGCTCGAAACCGCCCATGGGTTCAGGTGTGAGGCCCTCGGCGCTGAACGGCACGCGGTCGATCGCAAACACGGGCGGGCCCATGTCCACCGTCACGCGGCCATCGGCATGCATCTTCAACTCCAGCTCGGCGTTCATCACCTTCACGCGCAGCGGGTTTTTCGTGCTCAGGCCCTTGTCGTGCACATAGCGCACGAAGCAGCGCGCGCCATTGCCGCATTGCTCCACTTGCCCACCGTCAGCGTTGTGGATCACGTACTCGAAGTCCAGCCCGCGCCCGGGCGAGGCGCGCACGCTGAGGATCTGGTCGGCACCGACGCCGAAATGGCGGTCGGCGAGGAAACGGTACTGAGCGGCGCTCAGGCCCAGGCGGCCGCTCGTCTCGTCGAGCACGACGAAGTCGTTGCCGGCGCCCTGCATCTTGGTGAATCGGATGTGCATGAAATCGATTATCCGCCCTGCGCGGTGTGCACCGGCGTGGCGCCGGAGCCGCAGACTGGTGCGCCTCGACCAGGTGCGCATGCACTGCTGTGGCTGGACCCGCCTTCCACAACTGCGCGATGCGCACAAACCGGGTGCGGTTTTGTACGCAATTCATGGGGAATTGCGTACAAAACGGGCGCGCACGGGCTGGCATGGCTTATGCGATGGGAAGCGCATGAATGCCCTACCTCCCCTGCCCGCCGGCATCGAACTGATCGCGCTGACCAAACAGTACGCCGCCGGCAGCGTGGCGGTGGACGGCATCAACCTGCGCATCGCCAGCGGCAGCTACTGCTGCCTGCTCGGCCCCTCGGGTTGCGGCAAGAGCACCACGCTGCGCATGATCGCGGGCCACGAAACCACCACCAGCGGCGACATCCTGCTGGAGAACCGCAACATCACCCACCTGCCCGCTGCGGGCCGGGGCACGGCCATGATGTTCCAGAGCTTTGCGCTTTTCCCCCACCTTTCGGCGCTGGACAACGTTGCCTTCAGCCTCAAGATGAAAGGCGTGGACAAGGCCACGCGCCACCGCCAGGCACAGGACCTGCTCGAGCGCGTGGCCATGGGCCACCTCAGCGCGCGCAAGCCGGGCGAGCTCTCGGGCGGCCAGCAACAGCGCGTGGCGCTGGCACGCGCCCTCATCACCCAACCGCGCGTACTGCTGCTCGACGAACCCCTTTCCGCACTCGACCCCTTCCTGCGCATCCAGATGCGTGCCGAGCTTCGTCGGTGGCAGAAGGAACTGGGCCTGACCTTCATCCACGTCACGCATTCGCAAGAGGAAGCAATGGCGCTGGCCGACACGATGGTGGTGATGGACCACGGCCGCATCGAGCAGGTGGGCCCACCGCACGAGGTCTACAACCGGCCGGCCAGCGAGTTCGTGGCGCGCTTCATGGGGGGGCACAACGTGCTGGAAACCACGCACGGCAAGGTCGCTGTGCGCAACGATCACATCCAGCTCGCACCCCTGTCCCACGGCGACAACGGCTGGCCCGCCACGGTGCGCGACGTCGAATACCAGGGCACCTATGTGTTGCTCGGCCTTCGACTGGACAACGGCCAGCCGGGCGAAAACATCTCGGTGATGCTGCCCGAGGCCAGCTTCACCCAGCGGCCGTATGCACCGGGTGACCAGGTCAGCATGACTTGGGCCGCCTGGCAGGCCCACAGCTTCCCCCCCACCCTGGCCGCCTGAGGCGTGCCCGGGTAGCCGCTTCCCTTCCTCCCCTTTCCCCAACCACCCGCCACGCAGGAGATCTCCCATGTCGCATTCCGATCACGAAGCGCCCGCCACCTCCGCCCCGATGGGCTTGAGCCGCCGCAGCCTGCTGCAGGGCACCGCCGGCATGGCCGGCATTCTCGCCACCGGCATGGCGCCGAGCGTGCACGCACAGGAAAAAATCGTGCTGCGCTACCTGGGCACCGCAGTGAACCAGGACAAGGCCATCGCCGAGAAGTTCAAGGCCGATACCGGTATCGAGATCCAGTACGTGGCCGTGACCACCGACGACGTGACCAAGCGCGCCGTGACCGCGCCCAACAGCTTCGACCTGATCGACACCGAGTACTTCTCGCTCAAGAAGATCGTGCCCACCGGCAACCTCAAGGGCATCGACACGAAGAAGATCAAGAACGCCGACAAGATCACGCCGCTGTTCACGACCGGCACGGTGGCCGGCAAGGCCGTGGGCGACCAGGGCACTGCGCCCAAGAAAGTGATCTATCTCGAAGGCGAGAAGAGCAAGAAGTTCGCGACCGCACCCACCCAGTTCATGTCGCTGATTCCGACGGTCTACAACGCCGACACGCTGGGTATCCGCCCCGACCTGATCAAGCGCCCGATCGAAAGCTGGGCCGAACTGCTCAACCCCGAATTCAAGGGCAAGACCGCGATCCTGAACATCCCATCGATCGGCATCATGGACGCCGCGATGGTCGTGGAAGCCAAGGGCATCCACAAGTACAAGGACAAGGGCAACATGAGCAAGGCCGAGATCGATCTGACGATCAAGACCCTGATCGAAGCCAAGAAGGCCGGCCAGTTCCGTGCGCTGTGGAAGGACTTCAACGAGTCCGTGAACCTGATGGCCTCGGGCGAGGTGGTGATCCAGTCGATGTGGAGCCCGGCCGTGACCGCCGTGCGCACCAAGGGCATCGCCTGCAATTTCCAACCACTCAAGGAGGGCTACCGGGCCTGGGCCGCCGGCTTCGGCCTGCCCGCCACGCTCAGCGGCCGCAAGCTCGATGGCGCCTATGAGTTCATCAACTGGTTCCTCGACGGCTGGGCCGGTGCGTACCTGAACCGCCAGGGCTACTACAGCGCCGTGCTCGACACCGCCAAGGCCAAGATGGAAGCCTACGAGTGGGCCTACTGGATGGAAGGCAAGCCCGCCTCGCAGGACATCAAGAGCCCGAACGGCGATGTGCTGGCCAAGGCCGGCGCGGTGCGCGACGGCGGCAGCTACGAGGCGCGCATGGGTGGCATTGCCTGCTGGAACGCGGTGATGGACGAGAACGAGTACATGGTGCGCAAGTGGAACGAATTCGTTGCTGCCTGACCTTCACCTGAAAGCACCATGAACACCACGACCGCCCCCGTCGGCCCGCCTGCCCTCAGCCCCACGCGCACCGTGAAGGCGTGGTGGCAGGCCGCGCCGTTCACGCTGGTGTTCGTGGTGTTCTTCCTGATCCCGCTGGCGCTCACCGTGATGGTGAGCTTCTGGAACTTCAACGAGTACGAGCTCATCCCCGGGTTCACGCTGCGCAACTACGCGGCCATTTTTGAGGGATGCTCCACCCTCACCGAGCACGGCGACTTCTGCGTCTCGCTCTCCACCTACCTGTCCACGCTCAAGTTCTGCCTGCTGGTGTGGAGCATCACGCTACTGGTGGGTTTCGCCGTGGCTTACTTTCTCGCGTTCCATGTGCGCTCGCCCGGCATGCAGACCCTGCTGTTCGTGCTCTGCACCGTGCCGTTCTGGACCTCGAACGTCATTCGCATGATTTCCTGGGTACCGCTGCTGGGCCGCAACGGCCTGGTGAACCAGGGGCTGATGGGCCTGGGGCTGGTCAACGAACCGGTGGAATGGCTCCTGTTCTCCGACTTCTCCGTGGTGCTGGCCTTCGTGCATCTCTACACGATGTTCATGATCGTGCCGATCTTCAACAGCATGATGCGCATCGATCGCAGCCTGCTCGAGGCGGCCAGCGACAGCGGCGCCAGCGGCTGGCAGACGCTGTGGAACGTGATCGTGCCGCTGTGCAAGACCGGCATCATCATCGGCTCCATCTTCGTGGTCACCATCGTCATGGGCGACTTCGTCACCATCGGGGTGATGGGGGGACAGCAGATCGCCTCGGTCGGCAAGATCATCCAGGTGCAGACCTCCTACCTGCAGTTCCCTCTGGCCGCAGCCAACGCGGTGATCCTGCTCGCCGTGGTGCTCATGATCATCTGGGGCCTCACCCGGCTCGTGGACATCCGAAAGGAGCTCTGATCCATGCCCCGCATCAAGGAACCCCGCGCCGCCGGCTTCTGGCCGCTGGCCATCGTCTTCGCGCTGTTCGTGCTGTTCATGTATGGCCCGATGCTCGTGATCTTCGTGCTCAGCTTCCAGGGGCCCGAAGGCGGCCTCACCTTCCCGCTGCGTGGTGTGTCGCTGTACTGGTTCCACAAGCTGGCCGAAGGGCTGGGCACGGTGGACATTGGCGCGGCCTTCCTGCGCTCGCTCATGCTGGGCGGCGTGGTGATGCTGTTCACCGTGGTGCTCTCGGTGCTCGCCGGGCTGGCCTTCCGCAAGCCGCTGCGGGGCGGCAACGCACTCTTCTACATGACGGTGGCGAGCCTGATCATGCCGTCCATCATCGTCTCGCTGGGCATCGGCTTGCAGTTTCGCCTGCTCGACGGCGGCCTGAAATGGCTGCTGGAGAGCCTGGGCGCCACCGACATGCTGGACAACTACGGCACCGCGCTCGGCCTGCTCACCTCCGCGCTCGGCGCCCACCTGACCTGGACGCTGCCCTTCGGGCTGCTCATCATGTTCGCGGTGTTCAACCGCTTCAACCCCGCTTACGAGGAAGCTGCACGCGACCTCGGCGCCACGCCCTGGCAAGGCTTTCGCCATGTGGTGCTGCCGCTGATCGGCCCCTCGGTGGTGGGCATCGGCATGTTCGGCTTCACGCTGAGCTGGGACGAGATCGCCCGCACCTCGCAGGCCATCGGCGATGTGAACACGCTGCCGCTGGAGCTGCAGGGTCTTACCTCCACGGTCACGACGCCGGCCATCTACGCGCTGGGCACGGTGACCACGGTGGTCTCACTGCTGGTGATGGGTGTGGCTGTGTCACTGGCCCTCTGGCTGGGGCGGCGGCAGAAGAAGGGGCGCATCGCGTGACCGGCACCGACAGTCTCATCTACGAGCGCCTTGTCTCGGCCATCCTTGATCACCAGCTCCCGCCCGGCACGAAGCTGGTAGAAGACCGCCTGGCCAGTGCCTTCGGCGTCTCGCGCACGTTGATCCGGCCGGTGCTGGTTCGCCTGGCCAACGAACAGGTGGTCACGCTCACGCCCAACCGGGGCGCCACCATCGCCCAGCCCAGCGAACAGGAAGCGCGCGAGGTGTTCGAGGTGCGCCGGCTGATCGAGTCCAGTCTGGTTGAACGCTTCGTGACCTGCGCCAACCGCGACGATATCCAGCTGCTCTCGCAATGCATCCGCGACGAAGAGGCCGCGCGCAGCGCCGGTGACATGCGGCGCGCGATTCGCCTCTCCGGCGATTTCCACCTGCACATTGCCGATCGCGCCGGCCAACAGACCCTCGGTCGCATCCTGCGCGAGATGGTTTCGCGCACCTCGCTCATCCTCATGACCTACAGCAGCAGCCACGCGCAGGCGCGGCGCGACGCCACCGCCTGCGGCTGCGAGGAGCACCGGGCGCTGCTGGCCGCGATCCGGCTGCGCGATGCGCGCGAGGCCGCGCGCCTGATGCGCGAACACCTGGACCGGCTCGAAGCGCAACTCGACTTCTCGCCACCCACCGGCCTGGCGCCAGACCTCGAACGCCTCTTTGCACCCGTGGCCTGATGCGCCAGTTGCTGGTCATCAACCCCAACACCTCAGCCGGCGTGAGTGCACTGCTGCAGGCGCACGTGCAACAGGCCGTCGGACTGCATGTGCGGGTGCGCACCGCCACGGCGCGCTTTGGCTCGCCCTACATTGCCGACGAAGCCAGCTATGCGGTAGCGGCACACGCTACGCTCGACGCCTGGGCCCATGACTTGGCCACCACCGACACGCCCCCCAATGCGGTGCTGATCGGCTGCTTCGGCGATCCCGGCCTGATGGCCCTGCGCGAAAGCAGCCCGGTGCCAGTGACCGGCCTGGCCGAGGCGGCCTTCATCGAGGCCGCGCGCCACGGCCGCTATGCCATCGTCACGGGTGGCTCCCGCTGGGGCCCCATGCTGCAGCGCCTGGCCCAGGCGCTCGGTCATGCGCAGCAACTCGCCGGCATCCACACCGTGGCGCCCACGGGTGCCCAACTCGCCGCTGACCCGGCGGCCGCGCGCGCCCTGCTCGCGCAGGCCTGCCGCGACGCATCGCGTCAACTCGGGGTGCAGGCCGTCATCCTCGGTGGCGCCGGCCTGGCCGGCATGGCCGGCCCCGTGCAGGCCGAAGTGCCGATCCCGGTGATCGACAGTGTGGTGGCAGGCGCTCACTGGGCATTGCGCAGTGCGCCGCTGCCACCCGAACGCGCGCACCCGGGTTTCGATGTTTCCTGGCAAGGTCTTTCACACGAAATGGTCGCGCTGGGCACAAGCCAGACCTGAAGCATCGCGCGCAGGTGTCGGCACGCGGCGGCGCCTTGTCGCAAAATGCCGCATGGTCCGCCCCACCCAACTCCTTCATCCGCCCCGCTCCCTCGCCGCTGTGAGGCCCGCCGCCACCGTGCTGCTGTTGCGCGACAGCGCTGATCCGGCCCGCCCCGGCATCGAGGTTCTGATGACCCGCCGCTCCATGACGGCGAGCTTCGCACCGGGCGCCTACGTGTTCCCCGGCGGTGGCATCGACGCCACCGATGCCCAGGCCCACGGCATCGCCACACGCCGCCCCACGCAAAGCGACCTTCACCTCACGCAGGCGATCGCCGCGATCCGCGAGAGCTACGAGGAACTGGGCGTGCTGCTTGCGCACCGCGCCGATGGCTCGCCAGTGGACGACAGCGACATTGCCACGCTGGACCGCAAGGCGCCCTTTGCCGCGCAGTGCCAGGCCCGGAGCCTCACGCTGGACGGTGCCGGCGTGTTCGTGCTCGCGCACTGGATCACCGACCGCGACCTGCCGCGCCGCTTCGACGTGCCCTTTCTCGTGGCCCGCATGCCCGACGGCCAACAACCCGTGGCCGACGAGGCCGAGCAGTTCGAGCCATGCTGGGTGCGACCGGCCGATGCGCTCGAACGCCACAAGGCAGGCGGCTTCTTCATCATCTTCCCCACCATCCGCACACTGGAGCGCCTGCAGACCTACGCCACCGTGCAGGCCGTGCTCGACGCCTGCGCCCGCAACGACGAGCCACTGTGGACCAGTTGCCCGCGCGCGGGCCTGGTGCACGGCGCCGAGTCGCGCCACATGGAACACGAGCCGCCGTTCGGCGAACTCGCCATGGTCTGCCCCGACGGCCAGATCGCGCACAGCCTGGACTGGCAGCACGAGCAGCCGGTGCAACTGCTGAAAAACGTGCAGCGCCTGACCGCGCCCAACCCCGGCTTCATGACCGGCCCGGGCACCAACAGCTACATCGTGGGCGACCCGGCCAGCGGCCACATCGTGATCGACCCGGGCCCGGACGAACCGAGCCACATCGAGCGCCTGTGGCGCGCCGCCGGCGGTCGCATCCAGGCCATCGTCTGCACCCACTCGCACCCCGACCACTCGCCCGGCGCGCCGCGTCTGCAGACGCTGTGCACGGCGGCCGGCCTGGAGAAGCCCCCCATCCTCGGCCTGCCCAGCGCCCCCACCTCGCGCGAGAACAGCCGCTTCACGCCCGAGCGCGTCCTGGCCGATGGCGAGCAACTGGTGCTGCTGGGCCAGGCCGGCGACGCCACGGTGTCGCACACGCTGGAGGTGGTGCACACCCCGGGCCACGCGGCCAACCACCTGTGTCTCGTGCTGGTGGAAGATGGCCTGCTGTTCACCGGCGACCACATCCTCAACGGCAGCACCACGGTGATCGACCCGCCCGACGGCAACATGGGCGCCTACCTCGATTCGCTGGACAAGCTGGATGCGCTGTGCGAGCGCCACGGCATCGAGTTCCTGCTCCCCGCGCACGGCTATGTGCTCGGCGATCTGAAGCGCGCAGCCGACAACCCGAGCGCGCCGATCCAAGGCGGTGCACGCGCCGCGATCGCTCACCTCAAGGCCCACCGCCTGCAGCGCGAAGCCAAGGTCGCCCGCGCTCTGCAGGCCCTGCCCGAGGGCACGCCCGACGACTGGGTGAAGCTGGCCTACGACGACGTGCCAGACCGCCTGTGGCCGGTGGCCAAGCGCTCGCTGATGGCTCATGTGGAGCGCTTGCAGAGCCTGGGTGGCTTCAACCTCTGAAGCGCACGGAGAACTCCATGCCGAAGTCCACCAACGGATACTCCCGCTTCGCCAAAACCGCGTCGCGCTTCAGCGGCCGCCCGCGCGTGTTCACCATGGCGGTCGCGCTCATCGTGGTGTGGCTGGTCACGGGGCCGCTGTTCGGCTTCAGCGACACCTGGCAGCTGGTGATCAACACCGGCACCACCATCATCACCTTCCTGATGGTGTTCCTGATCCAGAACACGCAGAACCGCGACACCGAGGCCATCCAGGTGAAGCTGGACGAGCTCATCCGCGCCACCCAGGGTGCGCACACCGCACTGCTGGACCTGGAGGAGCTGGAAGAGGAGGAGCTCGATGCCTTCCGCGTGAAGTACGAAGCCTTGGCCACCGAGGCGCGGGCGCGCCTCAAGCGCGGCGGCACGGATACCGACATTCCCGACGCCTGAGCGCTTTCCTTTTCTTCAGTCTGCGGCGACCCAGATCCCGTTGCGGGCCTTGAGCACGAAGCGAGCGCGGTGGTCGTAGCCGTAGTGGTCGGTGGCGCTGTACTTCAACACGCCCTGCGGCACCACCACCTCACCGGTGTTCTCGATCGCCTTCCTCAACGCCTGCCGGAACTCCACCGTGCCCGGTTTGGCCTGTTTCAGCGCCACCGGAATGGCCTTGTCGAGCAGCAGCTTGGCGCCCCAGATGTTGGCCGCGAACTGGTTGTAGCTGCCAGCCCCGAACTTCGCTTCGTACAGCTTGACGAAATCGAGCGCGACCGGCTTGGACGGGTGGCTGTCGGGCAACTGGTCGGCGCCCACGGCCGGTCCCGACAGGCCCAGCGTGCCCTCCACGTCCTTGCCGCCCATGCGCAGCAGGTCGGGAGCCACCGCGCTGAAGGTCTGGTAGATGCGGCCCTTGTAGTTGCGATCGACCAGCGCTTTCTGCGGCATCACCGCGCCGCTTCCCGAGGCCACCACCAGCATGGCATCGGGGTTGGGCGCCAGCACCTTGAGCGCCTGCGCGGTCACCGAAGCGTCGGCGCGACCGAAGCGCTCCACGCTCACCAGCTTCAGCCCGGCCTCATTGCCATAGCGCGTCATTTCGCGCAGCCAGGATTCGCCATACGCGTCCGAGTAGCCCAGGAAGCCGAAGCTCTTCGCGCCGCTCTTCTTCATGTGCTCGATGGTCCCTTGCGCCATCAGCGAGATGCTCTGCGGCAGGCGGTAGGTCCATTGGCCGCGCTCGTCGGGCAGGTCGATCGGGGCCGCCGCGAGCTGCACGGTCTGCGACTCGCTCGCAACCTGGGCGATGGCGATGGCCGGCGGGCTGGCGGTGGAGCCGATGATCAGGTCCACCTTCTCCTCGGTGACCAGGCGCTGTGCGTTGCGCGCGGCGTTGGTCGGGTCGGTGGCGTCGTCGAGCACCACGTAGCGGATCTTTTCGCCCGCGATTTCCGTCGGAAACAACTGAATCGTGTTGCGCGGGGCAATGCCCAGCGCCGCCGCTGGGCCGGTGATGGAAAAACTGGCACCGATGACGATCTCGGCGTGGGACCCGACGCCCGTCAAGGCCAGGGTGGTGAGCGCGGCCAGGCGCAGGAATGGCTTCATCTTGTGTCTCCTTCTGGTTGTGGAACTGTCTGGCGGCGGCGGCAGCGGGGTGCTCAGGCCAACTGCTGCAATGGAATGACGGTGGGGGTGCTGGCAGCCTCTTCGTCGTGCATGCGCTTCAGGAGCCAGCGAAACTGGTTGAGCGCCGCGTCGGCCGCGATCGGCTGCATGGGGCTGGGCGGCGTGCGGCGGATCAGGCGCTGCTGCGCCTCGATGATGCGTCGGTCCTCCTCGAAAGCCGTGCACAGGCTCTGGTAGATCGACTCGGTGATGGTCGCGTCATCGAGCTTGAACTTGTGCGCCTGCATGAAGAAGTAGTGCGTGGTGGTGTCGGTCTCCGGCGTCAGCGCCTGGCAGCTGTGGAACTGCAGGGCCCCGGTCATGTCGTCCTCGGGCGTGTCGGCCGGCTTCACGCTGGCCGCCATCAGCAGCACGCCGGGCACCAGGTAGTCGTAGCTGAAGCGCCGGTTGACCTTGCCGGTGAAACCACCCAGGCGGGCGTGGTACGGCGCGGGCACGGTGTTGTGCACATCGCGCGTCACGCGCACGCCGCGTTCCAGCCGCTCGATCACGGGGCGCACCTCGGCGATGTTGGGCGAGCCGCCCAGGGTTTTCTCGTGCACATAGGACAGGTGCGAGAAGTCCAGCAGGTTGTCGGAGATCAGCTGGTAGTCGGCGTCGTAGTGCAGGTAACCCGGCTTCATGCGCCACTCGGGGTGATTGAGCGAGTAGGCATCCGGAATCAGCGCCGGATCGGCCAAAGCAGGGTCGCCCATCCAGATCCACAGCCAGCGCCCGCGCTGCACCATGGGGTAGCTCTTCACACACAGCTTGGGCGGGATGCGCTCCTGGCCGGGAATCTCGGTGCACTGACCGGTGGCATCGAACTTGAGGCCGTGGTACATGCAGCGCACGCTGTCGCCCTCGCGCCGCCCCATGTGCAGCGGCGCGTGCCGGTGCGGACACTTGTTGTCCAGCGCCACGGGTGTGCCGTCGGCCAGGCGGTAGATCAGGATGGATTGGTTGAGGATGCCGCGTTCCAGCAACGTGTCGGCCAGCACCTCGTGATCCCAGGCCGCGACGTACCAGCAATTCTTGACGAACATGTCTTTGTCTCCGTGATTGCCGGCAGCATCGTGGGCTGCCGGTCTGTGAACGGAATCTAGGACGGCGGGGCCGGTCCATCAATACACTATGCAGATATCAACTATCTGCCGGAGCGATGATGGAGTTCGACCTCAACCTGCTGCGCGTGCTGGTGAGCCTGGATGAGGCGCGCAACGTCACGCGCGCCGCCCAACAGCTGGGCATGAGCCAGTCGGGCTTCAGCACGGCCCTGAACCGGCTGCGCGTGCAGTTCGAGGACACGCTGTTCGTTCGCACCTCCAAAGGCATGGAGCCGACACCGAGAGCGCGCGAGATGGTGGGCACCGCGCGCGCCGTGCTCGGCCAGGTGCGCACCGGCATCCTGGCCGACCCGCAGTTCGACCCGGCCACCACGCAGACCGAGTTCCGCCTCGTCATGGCCGACGTGGCCGAGATCGTGTTCCTGCCCCGCCTGATCCGCCATCTGGCGGTGCACGCGCCACACGCGTCCGTGCGCTGCTTCCCCTTGCCGACGTCGCAACTGGAGGCCGCGATGGAAGCGGGCGAGGCCGACCTGGCCATGGGCTACTTTCCCGACCTGAGCAAGCAGGTGTTCTTCCACCAGCGGCTGTACATGCACACCTTCGCCTGTGTGATGCGCGCCGACCATCCGTTTGCGCAGACCCGCCTGAGCCTGAAGGACTTCGAGTCGCTGGACCACGCGCTGGTCAGTTCCCCCGCGCGCAGCACCGATCTGGTGGACCGTTTCATCGAGCGCAAGGGCATCCACCGCCACGTGGTGCTTCGCACCCCGCACTACATGAGCCTGGCTGCGGTGATCGCCGAATCGGAGCTGGTGGCCACGGTGCCCCTGGCCGCCGGCATGAGCGTGGCGCGCAGCGGCGCCATCCGCTTGGTGCGCCCGCCATTCGACCCGCCGCGCTTTGCCGTGCAGCAGCACTGGCACCGCCTGTACCGCCATGACACGCGCAACCAGTGGTTGCGTGCGCAGGTGTCGCAGCTGTTCAACGAACAGTCGGACGAGTGGCGTGCGGTGGAGCAGTCGATGTACGGTGTCCCAACGACGATCCGGCGCCGGGCCGCCCCAAGCCGGATCAGCCCCCCTGGGGGGCAGCGACCCGCGCAGCGGCGGAGCGCGGGGGCATAAACGATCCGGCGCCGGGCCGCCCCAAGCCGGATCAGCCCCCCTGGGGGGCAGCGACCCGCGCAGCGGCGGAGCGCGGGGGCATAAACGATCCGGCGCCGGGCCGCCCCAAGCCGGATCAGCCCCCCTG
>Ga0247738_10000625_pt1 | contig 13015 bp, 11 predicted proteins | sample UWRJL013104B2_FD_180936 | JGI IMG/M metagenome (GOLD analysis project Ga0247738, IMG submission 180936) | Plant litter microbial communities from Arlington Agricultural Research Station in Wisconsin, United States - UWRJ-L013-104B-2 | ecosystem: Environmental > Terrestrial > Plant litter >...
CAGCTCGAGTGCGAGCGCTGAGCCGCCGAGCACCGAGAACCACAGGATGCCGAGGAGTGTCGGCACCAGGATGACGCCGGCGACGAATTCGCGCACCGTCCTGCCCTTCGAGATGCGCGCGATGAAGATCCCGACGAACGGTGCCCACGAGATCCACCAACCCCAGTAGAACGAGGTCCACTGGGCCTGCCACTGCTCTCCCGCTGTCCCCTGAAAAGCGCTCACGTTGAACGAGAGCCCGACGAAGTTCTGGATGTAGTACCCCATCGACTGGACGAAGTCGCGCAGCAGGAACTCACTCGGCCCCATCACCAGCAGATAGAGAACGAGGAGACCGGCCATGACCAGGTTGATGTTCGACAGCCACTTCATGCCCTTGGTGACACCTGAGAGCACCGACGCGAGCACGAACACCGAGATGACCACGATGATGATCACCTGAGTGGTCGCATCGGGCTTGGCGATGCCGGCAGCATCGAGGCCGGCACTGATCTGCAGAACCCCGAGACCGAGCGACGTCGCGACGCCGAAGAGCGTGCCGACCAGCGCGATCACGTCGATCGCGTGACCCCATCCGCCCTCGACGCGCTTGCCGAGCAACGGCTCCAGAGTCCAGCGGATGGAGATCGGGCGCTTGCGGCGGTGGATGGCGTAAGCCAAGGCGAGCCCGATCACGACGTAGATCGACCAGGCGTGCACGCCCCAGTGCAGATAGGTCTGACCGAGTGCGGCCTGCGCCAGCTGCTCCGGTGTTCCCGCCACCCCTGGGCGCGGATCGACGAAGTGGGTCAGCGGCTCCGACACCCCGTAGAACACCAGCCCGATGCCCATTCCGGCAGCGAACAGGAGCGAGAACCAGCTCATCAACGAGAACTCCGGCTCGTCGTCATCCTTACCGAGTTTGATGTCGCCGAACCTGCTGAATCCGAGATACAGGCTGAAGGCGACGAAGATCGCGGCGATGAGCACGTAGTACCAGTTGAAGGCGTTGACGATCGTGGTCTGGATCGTCTTGAACATGGCCTCCGCGATGTCAGGGGCGATGAGAGTGAAGGCCACGAACACGATGACGATCACCGCTGCGGGCCAGAACACCCAACGCTGCACCGGCGGGAGGGAGCGTTTCGGCACCGCAGCGACGGCGTCGGTGTCGGCGGCGGTTGAAGCGCCCTGATTCTCGCTGTTCTCCGGTTCGCTCATGGCTACACGCTAGCCAGATACGCGGGCGAGCGGGAGAGTCAGTCCGAGCGCACTGTCCTGATCGGCGTGGTGGCGGCGGCCACTTCGTCGCTGAACTCGACCGGGTCGGCGCGCATGACCGAGATCGGCCGCGTCTCATCCAGCGTGAGGCGGAACCGCGTGTTCTTCCGGCGGTGCAGCCGTCCGGAGGCCAGCATCCAGGTCACCCCGACCGACATGGCGGCGAGCCCGGCGATTCCGCCGACCAGGATCGATGCCCGAGGGCCGGCGACGTCCGTGATCCAACCGGCGATCGGTGCGCCGATCGGTGTGGACCCCATGACGACGGCCATGTACAGCGCCAGCACACGCCCCCGCAGCGCGGGGTCGGTCGTGGTCTGCACGTATCCGTTGGCGGTGGTGAGCATGGTCACGGTGGAGAAGCCCACGAAGATGAGGACTGCGGCGTAGCTCCAGTAACTCGGCATCCAGGAGGAGATCATGGATGCGACCCCGAAGCCGCCAGCGGCGATGACCAGCACACGGATCCTGGCCCTGTCGCGTCGCGCGGCCAGCAGGGCACCCACGAGGGAGCCGATCGCGAGCACCGAGCTGAGCACTCCGTAGCCGTCTGCCTCGCGCCCGAACTCCAGAGCCATCGTCGAGGCGTAGATCGGGAAGTTCATGCCGAACGCGCCGATCAGGAACACCATGAGGAAGGTCACCTTGAGATCGCTCCGACCCCAGACGTAGCGGAAGCCTTCGGCGAGACGCGTCCGTCCGGTGTTCTTGATGCGGGGAAGCAGCTCGCGGGAGCGGATCAGCACGAGCGCGATGAGCATCGCGAGGAAGGTCGCCGCGTTGATCACGAACACCCAGCCGGTGCCGACCGCGACGATGAGCAGGCCACCGACGGCGGGACCGATCAGTCGGGCCATGTTGAACGACGCAGAGTTGAGTGCCACCGCGTTCGAGGCGTCGCCCACCGACACCATGTCGGAGACGAACGCCTGACGTGCCGGTGCGTCGAAGGCGTTCGTCACTCCGAAGGCGAGCGCGAAGCAGAACATCAGCGGCAGAGTCATGACACCGGTGAGCAGAAGCGCGGCGACGCCGATCGCGAGCCCCATCAGCACCGTCTGCGTGAGGAGCAGGATCTTGCGCCGATCGAAGCGGTCGGCGACCCAGCCGGTGAGACTCACCAGCACCAGCGGCGGGCCGAACTGCAGCGCCATCGTGAAGCCCATCGCGGTGGCGTCGTTGTCGGTCAGCTCGGTGAGCACGACCCAGTCCTGGGCCGTGGCCTGCATCCATCCGCCGACGTTGGACACCAGGGCGCCGAGGAACCAGATCCGATAGTTGAAAGACGAGAAGGAGCGGAACATCGCCGTCATCGTTCGGCCACCTTCCGCATGAGGGCTGCAGCATCGCGAAGCGTGCGCAGTTCGTCATCGGTGAAGTCGAACTCGGCGAGCGCGTCAGCGAGAGCGGCATCGCGCTTCTGCACGGTCGCCGTCACGACCGCAGTGCCGGCATCCGTGATCTCGATGTAGACGCGTCGGCGGTCGTTCTCGTCAGGCACCCGCACGACGTGGCCGCTCTCGGCCAGGGCATCGACGATGTTCGACATCGTCGGAGCGCTCACCCGCTCGCGCTGCGCCAGCTCACCCACGGGCAGCCGTCCGTTGCCGCGGAGGTTGGCGAGCACGGCGAACTGCGCGTCGCTGATGCTGTCGACGGCGCGTTCGCGGCGCAGGCGCCGTGCGAGGCGGAACGTCGCCATGCGCAGGTCGGTGGCGGTGGCGTGCAGAAGATCGTCGGGTTCACTCATTACTTAGGTAGTCTAACTAATCTTTCTGAGAATGGGGGCAGAATGGATGCCGTGAACATCGCACTCGAGCTCGCCGTCCAGGATCCTGCAGGCGTGCGTGTCGCACGTGAGATCGGTGCTGCGCGCGTCGAACTGACTCAGGCTCTCGCGCTCGGCGGCCTCACGCCGTCGCCGGCGACACTCCAGCTCGCGCGGGAAGCCGCAGGGGAGAGCGGCCCGGAGATCCATGTGCTCATCCGCCCTCGCGCCGGCGGATTCCACTATGACGCCGACGAGGTCGCGCTCGCAGTGCGCGACGTCGAATGGGCGGTGGCGAACGGAGCGGATGGCGTCGTCATCGGCGCGCTGAACGCATCCGGCGCTCTCGATCTCGACGCGATGGCGCGTCTGCGCGATGCGGCAGGCGAGGCCTCTGTGACACTGCACCGTGCGATCGACGTCACGGTCGACCCCGTGGCCACCCTGGAGCACGCCGTAGAGCTCGGGCTGCGACGGGTGCTGACCTCGGGCGGCGCGTCGACAGCGATCGAGGGAGTGGACACGCTGCGTGCGCTCGTGAAAGTCGCGGACGGTCGCATCGAGATCATGGCGGGAAGCGGGGTCGTGGCGACCGGAGCCGCCCTTCTGGCGGCCACCGGTGTCGATGCGCTGCACTTCTCGGCCAAGCGTGCCGTCGTCGGGGACGGGGCGCAGGTGCGGATGGGATCCGCCTCGGACGGCGTCGGCGGGTACGAGGTCACCGACCGCGACGCGGCGTTCGCCGTGCGTCGCGCCCTCGCCCTCTGACGGAGGCGGCGACCGGCGCCCGCGGTGCATCGGCGAATGTGACGGTGCCTCTGACATGCCGCTGGCGTCCGCGTGTGTGATCCGTAGACTCGACGCATGCCCCAGACCTCGGAGTTCACCGACGCGTACGGCGTCGCGATCGTCTACGACGTCCACGCGGCAGTGGGAGAGCCGCGCGGTGTGGTCCAGCTTCTGCACGGTGTGGGTGAGCACGCCGGGCGTTACGGAGTGCTGATCGATGCGCTGACGGCCGACGGGTTCATCGTGTACGCGGATGATCATCGCGGACACGGGCGCACCGGCATCCGTCAACACGATGGCAAGCCCGCCCGACTCGGAAAGCTCGGCAAGGGCGGCCTGCGCGCCGCCAAGGAGGCGATCTGGCAGCTCACCGGCATCATCCGCGACGCGCATCCGGACCTGCCGCTGGTGCTGCTCGGGCATTCCTGGGGATCGTTCCTCGCGCAGATGCTCGTCAACGAGCATCCGGACGCATGGGACGCTGTGATCCTCTCCGGGTCGGCGCTGCGCACACCACGAGACCTCAATGCCGCGCCGTTGAACGCTCGCTGGGAGGTCGCGGACGCGACCGGCTACGAATGGCTCAGCCGTGACTCGGCCGTGTGGAAGGAGTTCGACGACGATCCCCTCACCACGAACGTTCCTCTGCTGAAGCTGTTCGGCCCGATCGAGGCGCTCAAGCTCTACGGTCGGCCGGCGAAGAACCTCTCCCGTGACATCCCGATGCTGTTGCTGGTCGGCCGCGACGATCCGGTCGGCGGCCCGCACAGCGTGCACAAGCTCGCCGACGAGTACCGCGGCCGCTCCGGTCTCACCGATGTCACGACGCTGGTCTATCCGGACGCGCGACACGAGATCTTCAATGAACTGCAGCAGGACGAGGTCCGCGCCGACCTCCTCGCGTGGCTCGGCAAGCACATTCCGGCGCGGACCTGAGCCGGCGCGGCACGCGGCTGGCGGTCCCCGAGCCTGTCGAAGGTCGCGCGGCTTAAGCTGTAGACGTGCATGGTGAGTACAAGGTCCCTGGTGGAAAGCTCGTCGTCGTCGATCTCGAGGTCGAAGACGGCCGACTGAGCGACTTCCGTCTCGCGGGAGACTTCTTCCTCGAACCCGACAGTGCTCTGGAAGACATCAACGCCGCAGTCAACGGACTGCCCGTCGAGACGGATGCCACGGCGATCGCTGCAGCGGTTCGCGAAGCGCTGCCCGCGGGAGCACAGCTGCTGGGTTTCAACCCCGAGTCGGTCGGCACCGCCGTGCGCCGCGCGCTCGTCACCGCCCCTGGCTGGCGCGACTTCGACTGGGAGATCGTGCACGAGAAGGCGGTCTCGCCGCGCATGAACCTCGCGCTCGACGAGGTGCTCACCTCCCGTGTCGGCGAGGGACGCCGCCGGCCCACGTTGCGGATCTGGGAATGGGATGAGTCGGCCGTCGTCATCGGCTCTTTCCAGTCGTACCGCAACGAGGTCGACCCAGAGGGTGCGGCCAGGCACGGCTTCGACGTTGTCCGCCGCATCTCCGGCGGCGGCGCGATGCTCATGGCCGCAGGGCAGATCATCACCTACTCGCTGTACGTGCCGGCATCCCTCGTCCAGGGGATGACGTTCGCCGACTCGTACGCGTTCCTCGACGACTGGGTGCTGCAGGCACTGAAGTCGGTCGGGATCGATGCGACGTACCAGCCACTCAACGACATCGCGAGTCCGACCGGGAAGATCGGCGGAGCGGCGCAGAAGCGCCTTGCGAACGGCGGAGTGCTGCACCACGCGACGATCTCCTACGACATCGACGGCCAGGTCATGACCGAGGTGCTGCGAATCGGACGCGAGAAGCTCAGCGACAAGGGCACGACCTCCGCCGCGAAGCGCGTCGATCCGCTTCGCACGCAGACCGGGCTCAGCCGCGCTGAGATCATCGAGAGCTTCAAGGCGACGTTCCGTTCGCTCACCGATGCAGAAGACGGTGCGATCACCGCCGACGAGTACGCCGACGCGGAGGCGCTCGTGGAATCGAAGTTCGCGACCGACGCATGGCTGCATCGCGTCCCGTGACGGACGTTCCGCCGCAGCTCCAGTCGGAGGCGGCATCCTCGCACGGCGCCGTCTCGATCATCCAGGGCGACAGTCTCGATGTCGCGCGCACGCTGCCCTCGGCATCCGTCACGCTCGTCTATCTCGATCCGCCCTTCAACACCGGACGCGCGCAGAATCGTCAGGTGGTGACCGCCCGTCGCACCCGCACAACTCCGGAGAACCAGCCGGAGACGGCGACTTCGGTGCACCAGGTAGGCGGAACCGACGAGAATCTCCGGAGTTATGCGGCGGGCACGGTGGCTGCGGCTGCGGCTGCGGCTGCGGCCGCGCCGGAAGCGGCTGCGGCGGGCGCGCCGGACACTGACCCCGAGCTCGCCCCGAAGGAGATCAGGCACGGTTTCCACGGGCATCAGTACGAGCGGGTGCGCGGCATGCTGCGCACCTACGACGACAGTTTCGACGACTACGGCGACTTCCTCATGCCGCGTCTCGAAGAGGCCTGGCGCCTTCTCGCCGCCGATGGCACCCTCTATCTGCACCTCGACTACCGCGAGGCCCACTACGCCAAGGTGATGCTCGACGCCGTGTTCGGCCGTGACTGCTTCCTCAACGAGCTCATCTGGGCGTACGACTACGGCGCCAAGTCCCGCCGCCGGTGGCCGACCAAGCACGACACGATCCTCGTGTACGTGAAGACGCCCGGGGCGCACGTCTTCAACGCCGACGACATCGACCGCGAGCCGTACATGGCGCCGGGCCTCGTCACTGCGGCGAAGGCGGCAAGGGGAAAGCTGCCCACCGACGTCTGGTGGCACACGATCGTGCCGACGACCGGTCGGGAGAAGACCGGCTACCCGACTCAGAAGCCGGAGGGGGTCCTGCGCCGGATCGTGCAGGCCTCGAGCAGACCGGGCGACCTGGTGCTCGACCTCTTCGCAGGCAGCGGCACGACAGGAGCAGTGGCTTCCGCTCTCGGACGCGACGCGGTGCTCGTCGACCACAACCCGGAGGCAGTGCGTGTCATGACGCAGCGGATGCCGCACGCCGAGGTCACGACCTTCTGAGCACCCGACCGTCCTGAAGCTCGAGGACGTCGTCGACCGCCGTGAACTCCGAGACGTCGTGCGTCACGGCGACGACCCCTGATCCGGTCGCGGTGAGATGGTCGATCGTCGCGGCGATGACGGCGCGCGAGTGCGAGTCGAGCCCTGCCATCGGCTCATCGAGCAGCACCAGGTCGGCGCGCTGCACTAGTGCCTGCGCCAGTAGAGCGCGCTGCCGTTGCCCGCCCGAGAGCGTGCCGATCTGTCTTCTGGCGAGGTCGGACAGGCCCACCGTCGCGATGGCGTCACGGACGAGATCGCGATCGCTTCGTCGGGATGGTCGCCAGGCGCCGAGTCGCCCCCACGTGCCCATCGTGACGATGTCGGTGACGCTCAGCGGAAGATGCGGGGGCAACGGCGTGGATTGCGGCACCAGCGCGATACGGATGCCGGCGCGCCGCTCCACCGTCCCATGGTCGGGGGACGTCAGCCCGGCGGCCACTGCGAGCAGCGTCGATTTTCCCGAACCGTTGGCTCCGACGACCGCGAGCAGGCGACCTGCATGCACTTCGGCGTCGACGCCGCGCAGCGCGGGATGACCGTCGAGATCGATGGCGATGTCGTGAAGCGACAGCACCCGAGTGGTCGGCAGGAGGCACGGAGTGGAAGACACGCCCGTCATTATTGCAAATGAAAATCATTCTCAATAACTGCTACAGTCGCTCACTGTGTCCTCCTTGTTCGATCCCTTCACCGTCGTCTTCGTGCAGCGCGCCCTGTTGACCGGCGCGCTCGTCGCGGTCATATGCGGTGTCGTCGGTACCTGGGTCGTCCTCCGTGGCATGGCCTTCCTCGGCGAGGCCATGGCTCACGGAATGCTCCCAGGCATCGCCGTGGCGACCTTGGTCGGCATCCCGCCGACGTTCGGCGCGGCGGTCAGCGCCGCAGGCATGTCGCTCGGGATCGGTGCACTCCAGCGCCGGGGGCGCCTCTCCGCCGACACCAGCATCGGATTGCTGTTCGTGGCGAGCCTCGCGCTCGGCATCATCGTGATCTCCGCCTCGCGCAGTTTCGCGACGGATGCCACGGCGATACTGTTCGGCGACATCCTCGCCGCCGCGCCGGGTGACGTCCTCCTTCTCTCCATCGTGGCCGTGATCACTCTGGTCGTCGCCGTGATGGGCCATCGCTCGTTCGTCGCAGTCATGGTCGATCCCCGACGGGCGCAGCTGCTGGGATTGCGTCCGCAGGTCGCGCATGTCCTGCTGGTCGGACTCATCACGCTCGCTGTCGTCGCGGCGTATCAGGCCGTCGGCTCGCTCCTCGTCGTCGGGATGCTGCTCGGCCCCGCCGTCGCTGCAGGCCGCTGGGCGACGCGCATCCCATCGACCATGGCGCTCGCCGCGCTGATCGGCACCGCCTCCGTCGCCGTCGGCCTCCTCATCTCCTGGCACGCGGGAACAGCCGCCGGCGCCACGATCGCCTTCGTCGCGATCGCCTCGGCCGCAGCATCCGCCGCGCTTCATGCCCTCTTCTCCCTGCACCGTTCCGGGCGCCGACGCGCCCACGTCCTCGTCGAAAGGCCCTCATGAGAACCCGTCTTGTCGCCGCTTCCGGCATCCTCCTGCTCGCGCTGGCGGGATGCGCCGCGACCCCCGAGCCGCCCGCGGGGCAGGCGGACGAATCCGTGGGCGACGGGCACGGCGAGATCGCCGGGGCGCACGAGCTCGCCGAGCCCGCTCTGCATCTGACCACCGTCGACGCGGAGGGCGATGTGCATCATCTCGATCTGCTCGATGAGGACACTGAAGTGATCGCCGAGATCGAGCCGATCGACGATCTCGTGAGCGACGGCCGGTATCTGTTCGGCATCCGGGACGGATCGGTGACCGTCATCGACAGCGGCGTGTGGACCTGGAGCCATGTCGACCACTTCCATTACTACGAGGCGCCGTCTCGCGTGATCGGCGACATCGAGGGGAGCGGGCTCGCGAGAGTGGTCCCCGGTGAGACCGGCACCGGCATCCTGTTCGACGACGAAGCGGTGCTGATCGACACGCCCTCGCTCGCGGACGGAGGCATCGTCGAGCACTTCCGGACACCGGTCGAACCGCATACGGGTCTCGTCGTGCCTTTGGTCGATGGAGCGGTCGTCACTGAGCCGGACGCCGACGGCATCGCACAGACGCTGCGCGTCGTGGACGCGGAAGGCATTGCAGGCGAATCCGTTCCCTGCGCGAATGCGACGGGGACCATCACCACCGTCGTCGGCGTCGTCATCGGCTGCGCGGATGGGGCGGCGCTCTCGGTCGCAGGCGATCCATCCGACTGGGAGCGCATCGCGTACCCCGAGAGCGCAGCACCGCCGGCGACCGACTTCGCCGGACGCAAGGGCCGTCCGAGCGTGGCTGCGCTCGCCGGGACGAATGGAGCGTGGCTGCTGGACACCCGCGACCGAGGCTGGACGTTCCAGGATCTCGGCGAGGAGATCGTCCGAGTCGCGGCCGTGGGTGACGATGCGGACCGGATGCTGGCGCTCACCGCGACCGGATCGGTGCTCGTGCTCGCCGAAGGGGAGATCGTCGCTCGGACCGAGCCGCTCGTCGAGGAATCGCTCGCGGACGCCGATCTCGCAGCGGGCGTGACCTTCGTCGTCGACCAGAACAGGGTCTACCTGAACGGGCCCGCCGAGCACACGATGTGGGAGATCGACCCGGCGGACGGTGCCCGCATCGCACGGACATTCGAGACGACGACCGCGCCGGAGCACCTGTCGGGGACCGGTCGATGAGCGGCGTCGACCGAGCAGCAGCGGCCCTGTTGTCCGCGGCCATCGCTGCCGGCGTTCTCGCCGGGTGCGCACCCGCTGGTGTCGACCGGCCGAGCGTCTACGTGACCACGAACATCCTCGGCGACGTCGTCTCCGAGATCGCCGGAGACCAGCTCGACGTGGTGACCCTGATGGCTCCGGGTGCTGATCCGCACTCATTCGAGCTCTCCGCCCAGCAAGCTGCCGGCCTGCGCGACGCCGAGCTCATCGTGGCGAACGGACTCGGCCTCGAGGAGGGACTCGCCCAGCATGTCGAGGCCGCAGCCGACGAGGGCGTGCCCGTGGTCGAGGCAGGCGAACACGTCGAGGTGCTCGAATATGCGGAGGGAGCCGGCCCTGATCCGCACTTCTGGACCGACCCGGAGCAGATGATCCTCGTCGTCGACGCCCTTGCGCCGATGCTCGCGGAGCTCGCCGGTGACGAAGGCGACGATGTCCTCGCGTCCGCGGCGGCGTACCGGGGGAACCTGGTCGCGCTCGACGCACAGATGACGGACGCGCTCTCAGATATCCCTTCAGATCGCCGGGCGCTCGTGACCAATCACCATGTCTTCGGATATCTCGCTGATCAGTACGACATCGCGCTTCTGGGTGCGGCGATCCCCGGAGGCACGACGCTCGCCGCACCCAGCTCCGCTGACCTGCAGGAACTCGTCGACGCGATCGACGCATCCGGAGTCCGCACGATCTTCGCCGAGTCGTCGCAACCAGACCGACTCGTGCAGGTGCTCGCAGAGGAGGCCGATCGAGAGGTCGCCGTCGTCGAGCTCATCACGGAGTCCCTCGCGCCACCCGGAGAACCCGGAGACACGTACCTGGACATGATGCACGTCAACACCGAGCGCATCACCAAGGGCCTCAGCCCATGACCACCGCCTGAGAGGGCGACACGAAAGGAAGAACCATGACACAGCTGAAACGAAGCGCGCGATTCGCGGTCGGAGCAGGAGTCGCCGCGTTGCTGCTGACCGGGTGCAGCACGGGGTCGGCCGCGGACACAGCCGACACCGCCCCGACGAGCACGGATGCCGCGGCCGATGGCCCCCGCGTCGCCGTCGCGTACGAAGGCGGGGTGCTCATCGTCGACGGCGAGACCCTCGAGGTCGTCGACGATCTGCCGACCGAGGAGTTCGTCCGACTCAATCCCGCGGGTGACGGACGGCATGCGTTCGTGACCACGTCGGAGGGCTTCCAGCTGCTCGACGTGCGCGAGCCCGAACTCACCGACCTGGTCGTCGAAGCCGCTGCAGCAGGGCACGTCGTCCGTCACGGCGGGAAGACCGTGCTGTACGACGACGCGACCAGCGACACCACGATCTTCGACACCGAGTCCCTCGCTGACGTCGACGGCGCTCTGCCGGACGCGCAGATCATCGAAGGCGTCGAAGCGCACCACGGCGTCTCGGTTCTTCTGGAAGACGGCACCTTCGTCACCACCGTCGGAGACGCGAGTGGGCGCTCCGGCATCCGCGCAGTGGATGCCGCCGGCGCCGAGATCGCGACGAGCGCAGATTGCCCCGGCGTGCATGGTGAGGGCACCGCTCAGGGCGAGGCCGTCGTCTTCGGCTGCGAGAACGGCGCGCTCGTCTTCGACGACGGCGAGATCACCAAGCTCACCTCTCCAGACGAGTTCGGCCGCATCGGCAACGCCTACGTCTCCGAGAACAGCCCGCTCGTCGTCATGGACTACAAGGACGATCCGGACATGGAGGGCTACCTCCTGACCGACATCGCCCTGGTCGACACCGAGGCGAAGACTCTGGAGAAGGTCGAACTTCCGGACGGCGTGAGCTACACCTTCCGCGGTGTGACCCGTGTCGAGAGCGGTGACGCCGCACTCATCGGCTCCGACGGCAAACTGCATGTCATCGACCCGGCGACCGGTGCGATCACCGCATCCCATGACGCGATCGACGCGTGGGAGGGTCCGAGCGAGTGGCAGCAGCCGCACCCGGCCATCGCCGCCCTCGGCGACATCGTCTACGTGACCGACTCCGCGAACAGCACGATCGTCGCGCTGGATGCCGCCACCGGAGAGGTTCTCGCCACAGGAAAGCTTCCAGAGGTGCCCAACGAGATCACCGTCGTCGGCTAGCGGAGTGAGCCCGTCGGAGCGGATGGTGTCGCTTCGACGGGCTCGCCGCGCGTGAGTTCAGAGCAGCGCGAGCACGCTGTCATACGCGGTATCGGTCACGTGTGGGCCTGACCCGTCGAACACTCGTGTGGTCCCCGGCTGTGAGTGCCACGGCGCCCAACCCGGATCGCCGTCGGCGACCAGTGCGACCGCGGCCGAGTGCATCTCATCAGCGAGAGACTGCGGCGGATGGGGGCCGGCGAGAGCATCCACGCGCACCCGGTCCAACCCGTCGAACCAGAACGGCACGTCGAGGCAGTGGCAGGCCCAGCCTTTCGCCGGCGATACCCAACTGAATCGGTAGGCCCAGGTCGCGGCATCCGCGCTCAGGCGCGCGTCGGCCACGCGGGGGACGAGAACGCGGAAGATGTGGTCGCTGATATAGCGCCCGACCATCGCAGCAGTGCCCAGTGCGCGCTGCGGTGCGTTCGCTTCGAGGTATGCGCGGCGCGCGACGTGATCGGCGATGAACGGCCGCAGGAGCAGCGCCGCAGGGATCAGCCGGAGCGCAGCCTGTTCGCGTTCTGCGAGCATCGTGAACTCGTCATCGGCCGCGCCGAGCAGCAGCGGTCGATCTGCGCCGACCCCTGCGCGCAGCGCGTCGACCGTCGGCTGCCCGATGAGGTCGCCGTCGATCATCGGCCCCCATGGCAGACCGTTCGCGAGCTGATCGGTCAGAGCGGCGAAGCCGCGCTTGGCGCTCGCGGCCTTGCCCTGCAGGCCGTGCAGGGTGGCTTCGTCGACGGAACGGAAGCCGTCGACGTCGGCAGCGACGCCGGCGAGCGCCGCGAGCCGTGTCGAGCGCTGGCGTGCCTCATCGAAGGGGACGTCGGCGAGAGCGCCGGAGAGGGAGATCGCCTGATGGAAGAGGTGCTGCGCGGTCGGCATGCCCAGCAACGTCAGAACCGCGCCACCACCGGCCGACTGCCCTCCGATCGTGACACGAGCAGGGTCACCGCCGAATGCGGCGATGTTCTGCTGCACCCATTCGAGGGCGGCGATCCAGTCCCGCGCCCCGCGGTTGTGCGGTGCCCCTTCGATGAATCCGAACCCGTCGAAGCCGAGCCGATACGAGATCGACACCGTCACGACGCCATCGCGGTTGAAGCGGCTGCCGTCATACCAAGGACTCGCCGGCGAACCCTCGGTGTAGCCGAC
>Ga0247738_10000626_pt1 | contig 13009 bp, 11 predicted proteins | sample UWRJL013104B2_FD_180936 | JGI IMG/M metagenome (GOLD analysis project Ga0247738, IMG submission 180936) | Plant litter microbial communities from Arlington Agricultural Research Station in Wisconsin, United States - UWRJ-L013-104B-2 | ecosystem: Environmental > Terrestrial > Plant litter >...
CCGCGACAAGGCCAAGCGCGACCGGCTGGGGGAGGTGGGCCAGATTCCGGCCACCCTGATCTTCTTTGAATCGCCCCATCGCATCGGCGCGACGCTTACGGCCGCAGCCTCCGTGCTCGGTCCTGACCGCCCGGCCTGCGTCTGCCGCGAGCTCACCAAGACCTTCGAGGAATTCCGCCGGGGCACGCTCGCAGAACTGGCGGCCTATTATGATGTCGACGACCGCACCGTGAAGGGCGAGATCGTCCTGGTGATCGGCCCGCCGGCTCCCCCGGCCGCCCCCGAACAGGCGGATGTCGATGGCCTGCTGCGCCAACTGGTCGAAAACCTGCCGGCCGCCAAGGCCGCGACCGAGGCCGCGCGCCAGACCGGCCTGCCGCGCAAGGATCTCTACCAGCGCCTGCTGGAGCTGAAGGCCGGCGCATGAGACCGGCCGGCGCCGATCCGCGCCGGCTGAAGGCCGGGCGCAGGGGCCATGTCGCCGAATGGATCGCCGCCGCCTATCTGGTCTGCAAGGGCTACAGGATCAAGCAGCTGCGTTACCGCACCCATGCCGGCGAGATCGATATTGTCGCCCGCAAGGGCGATCTGGCGGTGTTCGTCGAGGTCAAGGCCAGGCGCCTGGAACAGGCGGCGGTCGATGCGGTGACACCACTGGCGCAGCGTCGTATCCGCGCCGCAAGCCTCGTCTGGCTGTCGCAGCAGCGCGATTTTGCCCGGCTTTCGTTGCGCTACGATATCATCGCCGTCCTGCCGCGCCGGTGGCCGCGCCATTTCCCTGACGCCTTCTGACGCTGCCGCCGCGCCATCGAGCGGCCTTTTGCACCATTGCGGCAATCCCCGAACCAATTGTAATCGTTCCGTCACAAAAGCTTCAAGGCGTCGTCACACGAGGCCAATATGGCAATCCTCACCCCAATATTGGCGGAGAGGATTTTACAATGTTCAAGAAGCTTTCGATGGCCGCACTGGCGGTCAGCTTTTCGGCCACCACCAGCTTTGCAGCCACCAACATCACCTGGTGGCACGGCATGGGCGGCCGCAACGGCGAAGTCATCAACGAGGTCGCCACCAAGTTCAACGCCGCCCAAGGCGAATGCGCCATCACCCCGGTCAGCAAGGGCACCTACGAGGAAGCGCTTGCCGCCGGCATCGCCGCCTTCCGTTCGGGCGAACAGCCCAACATCCTGCAGGTCTTCGACGCCGGTGCCGCCACCATCATCAACGCCAAGGGCGCGACCGTCGCTGCCGAGGACCTGATCAAGAAGGCCGGCTTCGAATTCAACCGTGAAGACTTCATCGAAGGCGTGCGTCACTTCTACGCCGACTCGGAAGGCAAGTTCGTCGGCATGCCGTTCAACTCTTCGGCGCCGATCATGTATATCAACGACGAAGCCCTGAAGAAGGCCGGCGTCGAGGCGCCGACGACCTGGGAAGAGTTCGAAGCCATCGCGCCGAAGCTGAAGGCCGCCGGCTTCATCCCGTTGGTCCAGTCGCAGCTGACCTGGGAGTTCACCGAGAACTTCTTCTCGCGCCACAACATCCAGTTCGCCTCCAACAACAACGGTTATGACAGCGTCGTCGACACCACCATCAACGTCACCGACCCCAACCACGTGATGATGTACGAAAAGCTGAAGGCCTGGGCCGACGAAGGCTACTTCGGCTACTACGGCGCCGGCTGGAACGACAACCAGAAGCCGTTCGAAGAAAACAAGGTCGCGCTCTGGATCGGTTCGTCCGGCTCGTTCGGCGGCCTGCAGAAGACCGCCACCATGCCCTTCTCGGCCACCTTCCTGCCCTACTGGAAGGCCATCAACCCGACCGGCGTTCACACCTTCATCGGCGGCGCCGCCCTGTTTGCCATGTCCGGCAAGTCGGAAGCCGAGAACACCTGCACCGCGTCGTTCTTCCACTTCCTGACCTCGGCCGAAATCCAGAAGTTCTACCACCAGGCAACAGGCTACGTGGCCATCACCAAGGCCGCCTACGAGCTTGACAAGTCGGAAGGCTACTACAAGGAAAAGCCGGCCGCGGAAATCGGCATCCAGCAGCTGTCGCTGCCGGGCGGCGAGTGGGACAAGGGCTATCGCCTCGGTTTCTACCCGCAGATCCGCTCGGTGATGGAACGCGAATACAACCGCATCTTCTCGGGTGAAACCACCCCGAAGGCGGCGATGGAAACCATCAAGAAGGAAGCCGACGAACTGCTCGCCCGCTTCGCCAAGACCGCCGGCTAAGCGTCCCCTTACCCCTCCCCTTGTGGGGAGGGTCGGAGCGCAGCGAGGGGGACGGTGTCTTTGTTCAAAGGCCCCTCCCCAACCCTCCCCGCAAGGGGAGGGAGCGCCCCGAGCCAGTTCTCGACGTCGGCGCACCCCATAAGGTCTCCCATGAAGCGCGTGCAATTCAGTTCGCCGGTCCTGCCATACCTGTTCCTGCTGCCGCAGATGCTGGTGGTTTTCGTGTTTTTCTACTGGCCCTCGGTGCAGGCGATCCAGTCGTCCTTCTATATCGAGGATCCCTTCGGCTTCGGTTCGACCTTTGTCGGCGCCGCCAACTACACCGACGTGCTGCTCTCGCCGGAATACCAGAAGATTGCCCGTTTCACCGCCGTCTTCACCTTCCTCGTCACCGTCCTGTCGCTGGGCCTGGGCCTGCTGCTCGCCGTCAAGGCTGACGCGGTAATCCGCGGCGCCAGCGCCTACAAGACCATCCTGATCAGCGTCTACGCCATCGCCCCGCCGGTGGCAGGATTGATCGGCATGATGTTCTTCGACCAGCATATCGGCCCCTTCGTCAAGTTTGCCGCCTGGTTCGGCTGGAACATGAAGGTGGGCCTGAGCTATTTCGACACCGCCTTTGCCATGATCGCGGTGTCGGTCTGGAAGCAGATACCTTATAATTTCATCATCATTCTCTCCGGCCTGCAGGGCATTCCCGCCGCCATCCGCGAGGCCGCCGCCATCGACTGCCGCTCCGGCACCCGCCGGTTCTGGACGGTGATCCTGCCGCTGCTCGCGCCGACCGCCTTCTTCCTGCTGATCATCAACATTACCTACGCGCTGTTCGACACGTTCGGCATCATCGACGTGATGGTGAAAGACAAGGCGGCCGATAACCCGATCACCCTGGTCTACAAGGTCTATCTCGATGGTTTCCGCGGCAACGACATCGGCAGCTCCTCGGCGCAATCCGTCATCCTGATGGTGGTGGTCTTCGTCCTCACCGTCGCCCAGTTCCGCTTCATCGAGCGGCGCGTCCATTACGGTTGAGGTCAGGCATCATGTACCGCACCAAATTCTTCGACCATCTCATTCTCATCCTCGGCGCAGCCTTCCTGATCGGGCCGGTCGTCGTCGCTCTGATGACCTCGACCCACGAGGCCGCCGAAATCCACCGCCAGGGCCTGATGCTGACGCCCGGCGGCCATTTCGTCGACACCTACGAGAAGGTGCTGACCCGCGAGGGCGGCTTTACCGGCCAGGTCACCGGCCTGCGGATGATCATGAACTCGCTGATCCTGGGCCTGGGCTTTGCCGTCGGCAAGATCGTCCTGTCGATGCTGGCGGCCTATGCGATCGTCTATTTCCGCTTCCGTTTTGCAACGCTCGCCTTCTGGATGATCTTCACGACGCTGCTGCTGCCGCTCGAAGTTCGCATCATGCCGTCCTACGAGGTGGTAAGCCGTCTCGGCCTGCTCAACAGCTATACCGGCCTGATCGTGCCGCTTCTGGCCTCCGCCACCGGCACCTTCTTTTTCCGCCAGTATTTCAAGTCTGTGCCGGACGAACTGCTGGAGGCCGCCCGCATCGATGGCGCCGGGCCGTTCAAGTTCTTCATCGACGTGCTGGTGCCGCTGTCGCAGACGATGATCGCGGCAGTCTTCATCATCATGTTCGTCTATGGCTGGAACCAGTATCTCTGGCCGGTGCTGATGACCACCGACGAGAGCTTCTACACCCTGATGCGCGGCATCAAGCAGATCCTGCAGGTGTGGATCGGCTCGCAGATCCCCGACTACAACGAAGCTTTCGCGCTCGCCGTCCTCGCCATGCTGCCGCCGGTGGCCATCGTGGTGCTGTTCCAGAGCTGGTTCATCAAGGGCCTGACCGAGAGCGACAAATAACAAGAAGGTATGATCCCATGGCCTCCATCGAGATAAATTCCGTATCGAAGACCTATATCGGCGGCACCACGGCCGTCGACGCGGTCGACATCCAGATCCGCGACGGCGAATTCATTGTGCTGGTCGGCCCCTCCGGCTGCGGCAAGTCGACCCTGCTGCGCATGGTGGCGGGGCTTGAGACGATTTCAGACGGAACGGTGTCGATCGGCGGCCGGGTGGTCAACGACATGGAGCCGGCCGACCGCGATATCGCCATGGTGTTCCAGAACTATGCGCTCTACCCGCACATGACCGTCTACGAGAACCTCGCCTATGGCCTGAAGAACCGCCGGACGCCGAAATCCGAGATCGAGGCCCGGGTGGCAGAAGCTGCCCGCATGCTGGAGCTGGAGCCCTATCTTGCCCGCAAGCCGCGCGCGCTTTCGGGGGGGCAGCGCCAGCGCGTCGCCATGGGCCGCGCCATCGTCCGCAAGCCGGCAGCCTTCCTGTTCGACGAGCCGCTGTCCAATCTGGATGCCAAGCTGCGCGTCTCGATGCGCGGCGAAATCCGCAAGCTGCAGCGGCGGCTGGGAACGACGGCGATCTACGTCACCCACGACCAACTGGAGGCGATGACGCTGGCCGACCGCCTGGTGGTGCTGAACGGCGGCAAGATCGAGCAGATCGGCACGCCGCTGGAAGTCTATCACCGTCCTGCATCGACCTTCGTCGCCAGCTTCATCGGCTCGCCCGCCATGAACCTGCTCAAGGGAAATCTCGACGGCGATCAACTGGCGATCGGCCCGGCCGTGATCGCCATGGCCGGCGCGGTCGCGGCGTCCGGCGCGGTCACGGTCGGCCTGCGCGCCGAGGACCTGCGCTCGGTCGGCGCCAACGAGGCGGGGCTGCCATTCGAGGTCGACTATGTCGAAGAGCTCGGCGCCCATCGGCTGGTGCACGGCTTGCTCGGCGACCAGCCGCTCTCGGCCATGCTGCCGCTCGAAAGCGAGATCACCGGCCGCATGACCCTGGCAGTGGCGCCCGAACGCCTGCATTTCTTCGACGCCGAGACGACAAGGCGGATCGAAACGCCGTTTGCCCGACAGCAGATCGCAGCACCCGTGACGTTCGCCCCTTCCGAGCTGGTATAGCGCCGCGTCGCGCGGCTTCGATAGGAAGCGCGGAAAACGCAGATCGTTAAAATGCAACCAGCTGGCAAAACCCGGCGTTAGCGCCCTGTTGATATTTCTTGCTTCGCTTGGAAGGTGCGGTGGGAGATATCATATGCCTTTGAAAATGCTTATGGTCAGCATGGCTGGCATCATGGCGGTGCGCGCGGGCCAGAAGCAATACGCGCCCGCGGCCGAACCCATGGTGACCGGTCACAGCGATCACCTGGCGCTGAAGCCTGCGCCGATAGACCCCGCCTGGGTCATCCGCGGCATTCCGATCGCGCGCGCGGCGGACCATTCGACCAGCACTGACGAGGCCTGTACCACCGCAGTCTGGGATTGTACCGCCGGCGAGTTCAAATGGTATTTCAACTGGGATGAGACTGTCGTCATCCAGGAGGGCGAAGTGCATGTCACCGCCGAGGACGGCACCTCGCGGCTGCTGTCCGCCGGCGACATCGCCTATTTTCGCGGCGGCACGTGGGCTACGTGGCGGATCGACAGCTATGTCCGCAAGATCGCCTTCCTGCGCAAGCCCTTCCCCGAGCCGCTGGCCATCCTCTATCGCCTGCGCAACGCGATGCGGGCACGCCCTAAGACCGGGCTCGCCGCCTGACGAGCTGCGGGCCTCCAGGCGGGCGCATCGGAAATTTGACGGACGACTCCCGTTGCCTTTGTGCCATTGCCACCGTAAATCTCTGCTGCATTCAGCAAGGGGCAGGTTATGGCGAAGATCACCAATGTGGCATTTCAGATGGACCACGTATCCGGCATCAACATCGCCGGTGACAGCACCTTCGCCATCGCTCTCGAAGCCCAGGCGCGCGGCTACCGTCTGTTCCACTACACACCCAATCAGTTGACCATGCGTGACGGCAAGATCTACGCCACCGTCGAGCACATGACGCTTCGCGATATCAAGGGCGATCACTTCACCCTCGGCGAAGCGGAGCGCATCGACCTGTCGATGATGGACGTGATCCATCTGCGCCAGGACCCGCCATTCGACATGGCCTATATCACCTCGACGCATCTCCTCGAACGTCTGCATCCCAAGACTTTGGTGATCAACGATCCGGCTTGGGTGCGCAATTCGCCGGAAAAGATTTTCGTCACCGAATTCGCCGATCTGATGCCGAAGACGCTGATCACCCGCGACCCCGCCGAGATCGCCCGTTTCCGCGCCGAAATGGGTGACATCATCCTGAAGCCGCTCTACGGCAATGGCGGCGCCGGGGTGTTTCATTCGACCAAGGACGACCGCAACATGTCGTCGCTCTTGGAAATGTTCGGCCAGATGTTCCGCGAGCCCTTCATTGCCCAGGAATACCTGCCGGCGGTACGCAAGGGCGACAAGCGCATCATCCTCGTCGACGGCGAGCCGGTGGGTGCGATCAACCGCGTGCCGGCCGAGCACGACGCCCGCTCCAACATGCATGCCGGCGGCCAGCCGATGCCGACGGAACTGACCGACCGGGAGCTGGAGATCTGCGCCCGCATCGGCCCGTCGCTGAAGGCCCGCGGCTTCCTGCTGGTCGGCATCGACGTGATCGGCGACTATATGACCGAGATCAACGTCACCTCGCCGACCGGCATCCGCGAAGTCAAAAAATTTGGCGGCGCCGACATTGCCAGCCTGCTGTGGGACGCAACCGAAGCCAAACGCGGCTGAGAAAGCTGCGGCTGTGCCCGGTTGTTCTGGTTTGTTCCAGAATTACAACCCGATGCAACTTGAACCTGCCGGCCGCGCGAAAGTGTTCCTTAAATGTTCTTGTTTTAGTCGATATTCTATGCCAGATTGCAATCCTCAGCCCGCGACACGTGTGTTTATTCGCCGGGTTCGGATTGCAAGAGGGGCGGGGGCATGGTTGCGCGTGTCAGTACGGTTGCATTTCAGGGCATAGAAGGCGTTCCGGTCGACGTCCAGGTGATGGTGGCTCCGGGCAAGCTCGGCATTCAGATTGTCGGCCTGCCTGACAAGGCGGTGGCCGAAAGCCGCGAGCGGGTGCACGCGGCCCTGCACGCCTCGGGACTGGCACTGCCGCCGAAACGGGTGACGGTCAATCTGGCCCCGGCCGATCTCCCCAAGGAAGGCTCGCATTTCGACCTGCCGATTGTGCTCGGGCTGATGGCCGCCCTCGGCGCCATTCCAGGCGATGCGCTTGCGGGCTATCTGGTGATCGGGGAGCTCAACCTCGACGGCACGATCGCACCGATTGCCGGCGCCCTGCCGGCCGCCATCTGCGCCAACGCGCTCGGCAAGGGGCTGATATGCCCGGCCGACAGCGGCGCCGAAGCCGCCTGGGCCGGGGCAGAGATCGACATCCTGGCGCCGCGCAGCCTGATTGCGCTCGCCAATCATTTCCGTGGCACCCAGGTGCTGTCGCGGCCGCAACCGGCAATCCGCGCGGCTCCGGCCAACCTGCCGGATCTGGCCGACATCAAGGGCCAGGAAAGCGCCAAGCGGGCGCTCGAGGTGGCTGCGGCCGGCGGCCACAACCTGATGATGGTCGGCCCCCCCGGATCGGGCAAGTCGATGCTGGCCGCCCGCCTGCCGTCGATCCTGCCGCCGCTGTCGCCGGCCGAACTGCTTGACGTCTCGATGATACACTCGATCGCCGGCCAGTTGTCGGGCGGCAAGCTGTCGGACCGCCGGCCGTTCCGCACCCCCCACCATTCCGCCACCATGGCGGCGCTTGTCGGCGGTGGCCTGCGGGCGCGGCCGGGCGAGGCGTCGCTGGCCCATCACGGGGTCCTGTTCCTCGACGAACTGCCGGAATTCTCGCCGCCGGTGCTGGATGCGCTGCGCCAGCCGCTGGAGACTGGAACCTGCATCATCGCCCGTGCCAATCACCGGGTCTCCTATCCGTCCGCCTTCCAGCTGGTGGCGGCAATGAATCCTTGCCGCTGCGGCATGGCCGGCGAGCCCGGCCACAGTTGTGCCCGCGGCCCGCGATGTGCCAGCGACTACCAGGCGCGCATTTCCGGGCCGCTGATGGACCGTATCGATATCCGGATCGATGTGCCCGCTGTATCGGCCATCGACCTGATCCGGCCGCGGCCGGCGGAACGCAGCGCTGATGTCGCCCGGCGCGTGGCCCGGGCGCGCGAACGCCAGCGTGAACGTTTCAAAGAGCTCGGCATGGAAGAGACCGGCACCAATGCCCGCTGCTCGACGGCCTTGATCGAAACGTTGGCGGCGCCCGATGCAGCCGGCCTGCAATTGCTCCGCGACGCCGCTGAGAAATTCCACTTTTCGGCCCGCGGCTATCACCGGGTACTGAAGGTAGCGCGGACGCTTGCCGATCTCGACGGCAGCGAGCAACTCGGGCGCATCCATCTGGCCGAGGCGATATCCTACCGGATCGCCGGCGAGCGGCTATCTGTCGCCGTGTGATGTCATGTCCGCTCGGTCGGCTCTGCGTGGATTAATGTAGTCCTCATTCGCCTGCCGGCACCTACTGCCTCGCCGATCGGGGATAAGGAGGATGCCGCCGTCCCTCGCTGTAACGGCCCTTGCGGGACAGGACCAGGGCGAGGGGCGGGGGCCGCAGTGGAAGTTGATCACGCGGAAACGTGATCCGGGCGTTTTTACAGATGGTTGCAATCGCCGAAGGTGGAAGGCCCGGCCTTCACCTCTGTTGCGTGCGCCTATTCACCGAGCCCCTCGAACAATGCCGTCGACAGGTAGCGCTCGGCGAACGAAGGGATGATGACGACGATATTCTTGCCGGCATTCTCTTCGCGAGCCCCAACCTGGATGGCAGCGAAGAGGGCGGCGCCGGAGGAAATGCCGACCGGCACGCCTTCCAGCCGGGCGACGAGCCTGGCGGTGGCAAACGAATCGGCGCTGGATACGGTGACGATCTCGTCGTAAATCTTGGTATCGAGGATCGCAGGGGCAAAGCCGGCACCGATGCCCTGGATCTTGTGCGGACCCGGTGCCCCGCCGGAAAGCACGGGGGATTCGGCCGGTTCGACGGCAATCACCTTGAGCCCCGGTTTACGTGCCTTCAGCACCTGGCCGACGCCGGTAATCGTGCCGCCGGTGCCGATGCCGGAAACCAGGATGTCGATCGTGCCGTTGGTGTCGTTCCAGATTTCTTCCGCCGTGGTCTTGCGGTGGATCTCGGGATTGGCCGGGTTTTCGAACTGTTGCGGAATGACGGCGTCGGGCAGGGCTGCGGCCATTTCCTCGGCCTTGGCGATGGCGCCCTTCATCCCTTTCGGTCCTTCGGTCAGCACCAGTTCGGCGCCGAGCAGTGCCAGCATCTTGCGGCGCTCGATCGACATCGTCTCCGGCATGGTCAGGATCAGCCGGTATCCTTTGGCCGCCGCCGCAAAGGCTAGCGCAATGCCGGTATTGCCGGAGGTCGGCTCGATCAGCGTGGTCCGCTCGGGGGCGATCTTGCCCTGGGCCTCGAGGCTCTCGATCATCGCGACACCGATGCGGTCCTTGACCGACGCAATCGGGTTGAAGAACTCCAGCTTGGCCAACAGGTTGGCCTTCACGCCCTGTTCTCGCGCCAGCTTGTCGAGCCTCACGATCGGGGTGTCGCCGATGGTTTCGGTGATCGAACCGTAGATGCGGCCGCGGCCGGGCTTCTTGATGTCGGACATGGTATTCTCCCTTGAATCTCTGCGCTGACGATAAAGCGGAACGACCCGCCTAGCGAGATATGCGTCGGCCTTTCTGCCGGGATCACCGAAATGGCTTTTCACGGTCCCGCGGCTTTACGGAATAGTCGTGCGTTGGCGGCCCGTGATAAGGCCATGCGGTCAGATGCCGGCTTCCGCCGCTATACCCCTGTTGAGCCGAAGCCGCCAGCGCCGCGAGCTGTCTCGCCGGCGGCGGTCACTTCGGTGATCGTCACCTGCGTCACCGGCGCGATCACCACTTGGGCGATGCGCATGCCGCGAGTGATGGTGAAATCCTCTTCACCGAGATTGACCAGCAGCACTTTCACTTCGCCGCGATAGTCGCTGTCGATCGTGCCGGGGGTGTTGAGGCAGGTGATGCCGTGCTTGAAGGCAAGGCCGGAACGCGGCCGGATCTGCGCTTCGAAGCCGAAAGGAATCTCGAACACCAGGCCGGTCGGCACCAGCGTGCGGGCGCCGGGTGAAATCACGAGCGGTACGTCGGCATCGACAGCGGCGCGGATATCCATGCCGGCCGCACCCGCGGTCTCGTACGCCGGCAGGTCCAGGCCACCTCCATGCGGCAGGCGGACAAGGTTCACGACCGGGCTTTGGATTGAGATCTGGTTCATGGCGCATTCGTTCCGTGTCCCGGCCGACAGGTCAATCGCAATTGCATGTTATCCACGGAGTCTGTAGAAGACCGGCCATCAACAGGAATTTCAGTCTATGGCCGAAACTATTGCCGACGCGGTCTCCCGCCGCCGCACCTTCGCGATCATCTCGCACCCGGACGCCGGCAAGACCACGCTCACCGAAAAACTGCTGCTGTTCGGCGGCGCCATTCAGCTGGCCGGCGAGGTAAAGGCCAAGAAGGACCGCATCCAGACGCGGTCCGACTGGATGAAGATCGAGCGCGAGCGCGGTATTTCGGTGGTCACCTCGGTGATGACCTTCGAATACGAGAACACCGTGTTCAACCTGCTCGACACCCCCGGCCACGAAGACTTCGCCGACGACACCTATCGCACGCTGACGGCGGTGGACGCGGCCGTCATGGTCATCGACGCCGCAAAAGGCATCGAGCCACGGACCCTGAAGCTGTTCGAGGTCTGCCGGCTGCGTGATATCCCGATCATTACCTTCGTCAACAAGATGGACCGCGAAAGCCGCGACATTTTCGAGATCCTCGACGAGGTCGAGGTGAAGCTGGCGCTCGATACGGCGCCGATCACCTGGCCGATCGGCCGGGCCAAGAGCTTTTGCGGCTCCTACAATCTCGCCCGCAACGAAGTGCGTGGCAATGACAAGGAGCCGGCGACGCCCGTCAATGGACCGCAGGCGGTCGCCGAGCGCCTGCCGGAAAACGAGCGCCAGTCCTTTATCGACGAGCTGGAACTGGCGCGCGAAGCTTGCCGGCCGTTCGATCGCGAGGCCTTCCTCGAGGGCCATCTGACCCCGGTGTTCTTCGGCTCGGCGCTCAGAAATTATGGCGTGCGCGATCTGATCAATGCGCTGGCCGATTTCGCCCCGCCCCCGCGCGACCAGGTCGCCGATACCCGCACGGTGCATGCCACCGACGAGAAGATGTCGGCTTTCGTGTTCAAGATCCAGGCCAACATGGACCCCAACCACCGTGACCGCATCGCCTTCGTCCGCGTCTGCTCGGGCCGGCTGGAGCGTGGCATGAAGGCGCGGTTGGCGCGCACCGGCAAGCAGATGAGCCTGTCGGCACCGCAGTTCTTCTTCGCGGCCCAGCGGCAGCTCGCCGATACCGCCTATGCCGGTGATGTGGTCGGCATTCCCAACCATGGCACGCTGCGCATCGGCGATACGCTGACCGAGGGTGAGCAGCTGGTGTTCCAGGGGGTGCCGAATTTTGCCCCGGAAATCCTGCGCCGCGTGCGGCTGGAGGATGCCATGAAGGCCAAGAAGCTGAAGGAAGCCCTGCAGCAGATGGCGGAGGAGGGCGTCGTGCAGCTGTTTTCGCCGGAAGACGGCTCGCCGGCGATCGTCGGCGTGGTCGGCGCGCTGCAGCTCGACGTCCTGAAGGAGCGGCTGCAGGGGGAGTACGGCCTGCCGGTGTCGTTCGAGATGTCGCGGTTTTCGATCTGCCGGTGGATTTCCGCCGACAAGGCCGACGAGCTGGACAAGTTCCTGACCATCAAGCGCGGCGATATTGCCCGCGATCTCGACGGCGACCCGGTCTACCTGGCCCAGGACGCCTTTTCGTTGCGCTACGAGTCGGAACGTTACCCGGCTATCAAGATGGTGGCAATCAAGGAATACCACGTCGCCAAGGCGGCGTGAGGCTCGGTTAAGGCCAAGGTCGCAAGACGTCTTCGCTACAGCCGCGTGAACATTGTCTCGCGCATTTCCGCGTGACAGCGATCGAAGAACCTGCCACATATTCCATCGAGAGACAGGGGCGTTCGTCGCAAGTCGGACTGAGAAGTACCCTTTGAACCTGAACCAGATAATGCTGGCGGAGGGAGTCGCTCGGGGTTTTTTCCGCGCATTCCGCGTTCTGCCCCGGCCGCTTGCCCCGTCTGAAAGGGGCCAATGTACACCACCTCCACCTCCGCGGATCTGCTGGCATCGCTGCGCGAGACGGCACCGCTGGTCCAGTGCATCACCAATTACGTGGCGATGAACATCGCCGCCAACGTGCTGCTTTCGGCCGGCGCCTCGCCGGCGATGGTGCATGCCACGGCGGAAGCCGGCGAATTTGCCGGCATTGCCGGAGCGGTTACGATCAATATCGGCACTTTGTCTCCGGATTGGATCGCCGGCATGAAGGCTGCCGCCGGCGCCGCCAATGCCGCAAAAAAGCCCTGGGTGCTGGATCCGGTCGCCCATTTTGCGACGGCTCTGCGCCGCCAGACGGTCGCCGAACTGATGGCGCTGAAACCGACGATCCTCCGCGGCAATGCCTCCGAGATCATTGCACTTTCCGGCGGTGAAAGCCGCGCGAAAGGTGTCGATAGCCGCGATCCGGTCGAACAGGCGGAAGGGGCTGCCACCGCGCTGGCCCGGGCAACCGGCTGCGTCGTCGCCGTCACCGGGGTCACCGATTTCGTCACCGATGGCGAGC
>Ga0247738_10000627_pt1 | contig 12980 bp, 10 predicted proteins | sample UWRJL013104B2_FD_180936 | JGI IMG/M metagenome (GOLD analysis project Ga0247738, IMG submission 180936) | Plant litter microbial communities from Arlington Agricultural Research Station in Wisconsin, United States - UWRJ-L013-104B-2 | ecosystem: Environmental > Terrestrial > Plant litter >...
GACGAGCTTGGCGCGCGGGTCGTAGTTCTTGTAGACGCGGTGACCGAAGCCCATGAGCTTCACACCGTCTTCCTTGTTCTTGACCCGCTCGACGAAGCGCTGCACGCTCTCGCCCGAGTCCTGGATGCGCGCAAGCATCTCGAGCACCGCTTCGTTCGCACCGCCGTGCAGCGGGCCGTACAGTGCGTTGATGCCGGCCGAGATCGACGAGAACTGGTTCGCGCCGGTGGAGCCGACCAGGCGCACCGTCGAGGTCGACGCGTTCTGCTCGTGGTCTTCGTGCAGGATCAGCAGCCGCTCGAGTGCGCGGGTCATGACCGGGTTGATCTCGTACAGCTCCGACAGGACGCCGAAGTTGAGCTTGAGGAAGTTGTCGACGAAGCTGAGCGAATTGTCGGGGTAGAGGAACGCCTGACCGATGCTCTTCTTGTGCGCGTACGCCGCGATCACGGGCAGCTTCGCGAGCATCCGGATCGTGTTCAGCTCGACGTGCTCGGGGTTGTTCGGGTCGGATTCGCTCTCGTAATACGTCGAAAGCGCCGCGGTCGCCGACGACAGCACCGACATCGGGTGCGCCGTGGTCGGAAGCGACGAGAAGAACCGCTTGAGATCTTCGTGCAGGAGCGTGTGGTGGCGGATGCGCTCGTCGAACGCCGCCAGCTCGTCGGTGCTGGGCAGTTCGCCGTAGATGAGCAGCCAGGCGACCTCGAGGTAGGTGCTGTTCTGCGCAAGCTGCTCGATCGGGTACCCGCGATAGCGGAGGATGCCCTGGTCGCCGTCGATGAACGTGATCGCCGACTTGGTCGCCGAGGTGTTGACGAATCCGTAATCGAGGGTCGTGTGCCCGGTCTGCCGCGTGAACGACGAGATGTCCACACTGGGGACGCCGCCCGTGCCGCGCAGCAGCGGGAACTCGGCCGTCTTGTCGCCGATCGTGAGGGTGGCTTTGTCCTGCTGAATGCCCGCGTCGGTCACGGCGCCTCCTCGCGATTCCTGGTCGTTCCGGGGGTTTCGACGCCCTGCAGATCACACCGAGGGGCGATTTCCGAGAGCCGGCGTGATGACGTGGGATGCCGCGCCACCGCGCTTTTACAGCCTAATGGGCACATCGGCATACTGCGGACACGGCCAAAGGGCCCCGGCATCCGCTGGAGGAAACCTCCGACCGGTCACCCCGCGCCCAAGCGCTCCGCTGCCGCGTCGATCCGCTCATCGGTCGCGGTGAGCGACAGCCTGATGTGCTGCGGGAAGTGCTCCCCGTAGAAGTGTCCCGGCCCGGCCAGGATGCCGAGGCCGGCGAGCCGATCGAGGCTCTCCCACGCATCGCGGCCCTCGGTGGCCCAGAGGTACAGCCCCGCCTCGCTGTGGTCGACGCGGAAACCCGCGGACTCGAGTGCGGGCTTGAGCCTCGCGCGGCGGGCACGGTACCGCTCCTTCTGCGCGGCGACGTGCACGTCGTCACCGAGAGCGGCGATCATCGCCGTCTGGACGGGCGCGGGAAGCATGAGTCCGAGATGCTTGCGGGCCGTGAGCAGCCGGGCGACGATCACAGGGTCCCCGGCCAGGAACGCGGCTCGATAGCCCGCCAGGTTCGACTGCTTGCTCAGCGAGTACACCGACAGGATGCCGCGGACGTCGCCCCCGGTCACGTCCGGGTCCAACACCGACGGGATCCGCCGCGCATCCCACGGTGCGTCCCAGCCGAGTTCGGCGTAGCACTCGTCCGACGCCAGCACCGCTCCCAGTTCGCGGGCCCGTGCCACGGCGGACCGCAGGAAGACCGCATCCAGCACGCGGCCGTCGGGGTTGCCCGGAGAGTTGAGCCAGACGAGCCGCGTGTCCTCCGGCCACGCGGCGGGGTCGTCCGAGGGCGTCGGGGTCGCCCCCACCAGCCGGGCGCCGACCTCGTACGTGGGGTACGCCGCACGCGGATGCACCACCACGTCGCCCGCTCCCAGATCGAGCAGGAGCGGCAGGAGAGCGACGAGTTCCTTCGAGCCGATCGTGGGGAGCACGTTCTGCGGCGTGAGTCCAGGCACCCCGCGCCGACGGTCGTACCAGTCGACGATCGCCTCTCGCAGTGCCGGGGTTCCCACGGTCTGGGGGTACGCATGCGCGTCGGTCGCACGCGCGAGCGCTTCGGCGACGATGGGCGGCGTGGGGTCCACTGGCGAGCCGATCGACAGATCGACGATCCCGTCGGGATGGGCACGCGCGCGCTCCGCGTATGGAGCGACGGCATCCCAGGGGTAGTCGGCGAGGTCAGCGACGCCCATGGCGGGCTTTACGGGGCCTGCGGAGGAAGGGCGTCGATGACCGGGTGGTCTTTATGGATCACGCCGACCTTGGCTGCGCCGCCCGGAGACCCGACATCCTCGAACCACTCGACGTTCGCCTTGTAGTAGTCCTGCCACTCGTCGGGGAGGTCGTCTTCGTAGTAGATGGCCTCGACGGGGCACACCGGCTCGCAGGCACCGCAGTCGACGCACTCGTCGGGGTGGATGTACAGCATCCGATCACCCTCGTAGATGCAGTCGACCGGGCATTCGTCGATGCAGGCGCGGTCTTTCACATCCACGCACGGAAGAGCGATCACGTAGGTCACAGGGTTAGTCTAATTCGCCCGCGGGCGCCGCGTCGGCGACGACGGGCCGCAGTCGGTTCGGCCACGCGACCGCGAACAGCACCAGGACGGGCACCGACACCGTCCAGATGACCGCCAGATCGGTCTGCGGGACGATGACCGAACCCCCGGGGCCTCTGCCCGAGAACACCAGCGTGGCGAGGATCATGCCGAGCCCTGTCGCCAGCGCCGCCCACCGATCGGCGGTCAGCAGGCGTACGGCCGCCAGCAGAGCTGCACTGCCGATGATCGCGAGCACGAGTCCGAGCGGGAACCAGCCGAGCCGGTAGGCGTGAGCGATCGTGCCGGCCAGACCGTACACGGCGCCCACGAGGAAGGCGACCAGCCAGGTCGCGATGCGGGAGAGCGACGTGTTCACGCGGCAAGCTTAGGCGCCGCGACGAGCGGTCGGGTCAGGCCGCCCAGCCCCACAGCCGCAGGAGTGCCGCCACGAGGGCCGCCGCGACGACGACGACGAGGAACGGGGCGCGCAGCAGGAGAAGTCCCGCGGCGACCAGTACCGCAGGGATGCGCGCATCGACCACGATCGCCTGTCCGTCGCCGAGGGTCTGCACGGCGACCAGAGCCGACAGGAGCGCGACGGTCAGCAGGTCTGCGATCCGCGCCGGGCGCGGCGCCTCCAGGAACCGCTGCGGAATGAGGTATCCCAGCGTCTTCAGGGCGACGCAGATGATGGCGGCCACGAGCACCGCGGTCCACAGCGTCATGCGCGGCACCGATTCATGGGAGGCCCACCCTCTCCGCCACGTCCTCCGGCTCCTCGGGCGGCTCCTCGCTGATTCCGAGCCAGTTGAACCACCCGACGACGATCGCCACCACAGCGGCCACGAGCACCGGGATTCCTGGCATGAGGGCGGGTGTGAGCATGGTCGCCACGACGGCGGCCGCGATGCCCACCGCGATGGGCTGGCGGTGCCGCAGCCGAGGCCACAGCAGGGCGAGGAAAGCCGCCGCGGCGGCGGCGTCGAGCCCGTACGCCTTCGGATCGCCGAGAACATCGCCCAGCAGCGCGCCGGCGAGGGTGGACAGGTTCCATCCGATGTAGATCGCGATTCCGGTGACCCAGAACCCGAGCGTTCTCGCACGCCGCGTGGTCTGCGCGAGAGAGACGGCCGTGGACTCGTCTATCGTGAACATCGCTGCGGCCGCGCGGCGCCAGAAACCTGCGCCGATCACCGGCGACATCCGCATTCCGTACGCGATGTTGCGGACTCCGAGGAGGGATGCCGAGGCGATCGCCGCAGGTGCCGCAGGCAATCCGCCCGCGGCGATCACGCCGACGAATGCGAACTGGGATCCGCCGGTGAACATCACGAGGCTCATCACGCAGGTCTGCCAGATGTCCAGACCCGCGGCGACGGCCAGTGCCCCGAACGACACCCCGTACGCGCTCGTTGCGAGCGCGACGCTCAGCCCCTGCCTCCAGGCACGCCGGCTCTCGGCATCCGGTGTCGCGTGCTCGGCAGTCACCCGCTCGAGCCTACTGAGAGCCCTGCCGTCGCGGAACGTGCCGCCGCGGCATCCGTGGCCCGTCGTACGGGCCGTGCGGGCTCAGACGCCGGCGTCCTGGCGCTTGAGGCGCGAGGTCGCCCGGGCGCGCTCGGTCTGGTCGAGGTTGACCTTGCGGATGCGCACGATCTCGGGCGTGACCTCTACGCATTCGTCGTCGCGGGCGAACTCGAGGCTCTCTTCGAGCGAGAGCTGGCGCGGCGGGGTCATCGACTCGAACGTGTCGGAGGTGGACTGACGCATGTTCGTCAGCTTCTTCTCCTTGGTGATGTTCACGTCCATGTCGTCGTTGCGCGAGTTCTCGCCGACGACCATGCCCTCGTAGACCTCCTGCGTGGGCTGCACGAAGAACGACATGCGCTCCTGGAGGGCGATGATCGCGAAGGGCGTGACGACGCCGGAGCGGTCGGCGACGATCGAGCCGTTCTGGCGCGAGACGATGTGGCCCGCCCACGGCTCGTAGCCGTGCGAGATCGCGTTCGCGATTCCGGTGCCGCGCGTGGTGGTGAGGAACTCGGTGCGGAAGCCGATGAGGCCGCGCGACGGAACGATGAACTCCATGCGCACCCAGCCGGTGCCGTGGTTGGTCATGTTGTCCATCCGGCCCTTGCGGGCGGCGAGCAGCTGCGTGATCGCGCCGAGGTACTCCTCCGGCGCGTCGATCGTGAGGTGCTCGAACGGCTCATACGTCTTGCCGTCGACCTTCTTCGTGACGACCTGGGGCTTGCCCACGGTCAGTTCGAAGCCCTCGCGGCGCATGTTCTCGACGAGGATCGCCAGGGCGAGCTCGCCGCGACCCTGCACTTCCCAGGCATCCGGCCGGCCGATGTCGACGACCTTGAGCGAGACGTTGCCGACGAGTTCGCGGTCGAGGCGGTCCTTGACCATGCGCGCCGTCAGCTTGTGGCCCTTGACCTTGCCGACGAGCGGGCTGGTGTTCGTGCCGATCGTCATCGAGATGGCGGGGTCGTCGACGTGGATCTGGGGCAGCGGGCGCACGTCGTCGGGGTCGGCGATCGTCTCGCCGATCGTGATGTCGGGGAAGCCCGCGATCGCGACGATGTCGCCGGGGGCGGCGCTCTCGGCGGGGTAGCGCTCGAGCGCGCGGGTCTTGAGCAGCTCGGTGATCCGGGCGCTGCTGACGGTGCCGTCGGCGCGCACCCAGGCGACCGTCTGGCCCTTCTTCAGCGTGCCGTTGAAGACGCGCAGGAGCGCGAGGCGGCCGAGGAACGGGCTGGAGTCGAGGTTGGTGACCCACGCCTGCAGCGGTGCCTCATCGTCGTACGCCGGCGCCGGCACGTGCTGGAGGATCGCCTCGAACAGCGGCTCGAGGTCGTCGTTGTCGGGCAGGCTGCCGTTCTCGGGACGGTTGCGGGATGCCGCGCCTGCGCGACCGCTCGCGTAGACGACCGGCACATCGAGGAGGGCATCGACGTCGAGGTCGGGAACGTCGTCGACGAGATCGCTCGCCAGGCCCAGCAGAAGGTCATGCGCCTCTTCCTCGACCTCGGCGATGCGCGCGTCGGGGCGGTCGGTCTTGTTGACGAGGAGGATCACCGGAAGCTTCGCCTCGAGCGCCTTGCGCAGCACGAAGCGCGTCTGCGGAAGCGGGCCCTCGCTCGCGTCGACCAGCAGGACGACGCCGTCGACCATGGACAGACCCCGCTCGACCTCGCCGCCGAAGTCGGCGTGACCAGGCGTATCGATGACGTTGATGGTCACCGGGCCCTCGGTCGCGTGCAGGCCGGAGTAGGTGATCGCCGTGTTCTTGGCGAGGATCGTGATGCCCTTTTCACGCTCGAGGTCGTTCGAGTCCATGGCACGTTCTTCCATGTGCTCGTGCGAGCCGAACGAGCCCGTCTGGCGCAGCATGGCGTCGACGAGGGTCGTCTTGCCGTGGTCGACGTGGGCAACGATCGCGACGTTGCGGAGGTCTGAACGGAAAGCGCGCACCATGAAAAATCCTTGCAGAGCGGGGAAGCGCCCGGAGCCGGGCTACCCCAGTCTACCGGGCGCTTCCTGAGCGTCCCTCTTCGGCTCGATTCGCGCCGTGGTCCGTCAGTCCGTCGAGCGCTCCGCAGACAGCAGAAGCGCACGCGCCTCGCGACGCACCCTCTGCTGCTCCGGGTCGGGCACCGGCACCGCCGCGATGAGTCGCTGCGTGTACGCGTCGGTCGCGCCGCGGAGGATGTCATCGCGCGTACCGATCTCGACGAGCTTGCCGAGGTGCATCACCGCGATGCGGTGGGCGAGGATGTCGACGACCGCGAGGTCGTGGCTGATGAACAGGCAGGCGAACTGCAGCTGCTGCTGCAGCTCTTGCAGCAGATCGAGGAACCTCGCCTGCACCGAGACGTCCAGCGCGGAGGTGGGCTCGTCGGCGACCAGCAGCTCCGGCGCGAGCGCGAGCGCACGTGCGATGCCGACGCGCTGACGCTGCCCGCCGGACAGCTCGTGCGGGAAGCGGTTGCGGTAAGAACGGGGCAGTTCGACCTGCGTCAGCAGGGTCTCGACGCGACGGTCGAGGTCTTTGCCCTTCGCCTCACCGGCGAGCAGGATCGGCTCGCCGATCGACTGGCCGATCGGCATGCGCGGGTTGAGCGAGGACGCCGGGTCCTGGAACACGATGCCGGTGCGGCGACGGATCGCGAAGAGGTCCTTCTGGGACGCCTTCGAGATGTCGTGCCCGACCGCGGAGAGCTTGCCCTCGGCGATCGGGAGCAGGCCGATCGCCGCGCGGCCCAGCGTCGTCTTGCCCGAGCCGGACTCCCCCACGAGACCGACGATCTCACCGGGGTAGATCTGCAGGTCGATGTGCTCCGCCGCCCGGAATGCGGGCACGCGCCCGCGCTTCGGGTAATCGATCGCGACGTCCTCGAACGACAGCACCGGTGCGCGCGTCTCGACGACCTCCTCGGCCGCGGCCTCGGAGGCCCGCTCGCGGATCGCGGCGATCGCCGGAACGACCAGGCCGTCGCTCTCGACGACGGCTTCTTCGACGTCGACCTCTTCGAGCACACCGAGTCCCAGGTGGGGAACGGAGGCGAGGAGCTGCTGCGTGTAGGGATGCTGCGGATCGTGGAAGATCTGGGCTACCGTTCCGGATTCGACGACCACGCCGCTCTTCATCACCATGATGCGGTCGGCCAGGTCGGCCACCACGCCCATGTCGTGCGTGATGAGGATGATCGCCGAGTCGAGGCGCTTGTGGAGGTTGCGCATCAGATCGAGGATCTCGGCCTGAACCGTCACGTCCAGCGCGGTCGTCGGCTCGTCCGCGATCAGCAGCAGCGGATCGCACGAGATGGACTGGGCGATCATCGCGCGCTGCCGCTGGCCACCCGACAGCTGGTGGGCGTACTTGTTGAACGACTGCTCGGGGTTGGGCATCTCCACCAGGCGGAGCAGCTCGATCGCCTTCTCCTTCGCGATCGAAGGGGCCATTCCTCGGTCGTGCGAGCGCAGCGCCTCCATGATCTGGAAGCCGATCGTGTAGACCGGGTTGAGCGCGGTCATCGGCTCCTGGAAGATCGGTGCGATCTCATTGCCGCGCAGCGCACGCAGCGTCGTATCGTCGACGCCCCGCAGTTCGCGGCCGAGGAGCTTGATCGATCCGGTAACGCGCGCGTTCTCGGGCAGCAGGCCGAGCAGCGCCATCGCGCTGGTGCTCTTGCCCGAGCCGGACTCTCCGACGATCGCGAGCACCTCGCCGCGGCGCACCACGTAGTTCATGTCGATCGCGGCCGGGTAGAACTCGCCCTCGACCCAGAACTCGACGCCGACGTTCTGCACCTCGAGGATCGTCTCGGGGAGCGCTTTGTGCGACGCTGCGATCTCGGCGTCGATGCCCGTCGTGTCAGTCATTCGGTGTGTCCCATCTGCGAAGCTTGAGGTCATGGCGTTCCAGGAGGTTCTTTACCGGCCCGCATTCGGCCGCACGCTCGCTGTCGTGACCGTGGTGGTGTGCGCGTTCGGTGTCGTCGCGCTGTTCTGGGGTGATGTGGCGTCGGCGATCCGCTACGTCTGGCCGATCCTGTTGATCGCGGCCGTCGCCTGGGCGGTGTTCTGGCGACCCAGTCTGCGGATGCAGGAGCACGGCGTGACCGTCGAGAACGTCTTCCGCACCTACTTCATCCCGTGGCCGTCGATCCAGGGAATCGACACCCGCTACTCCCTGACGATCCACACGTCCCGCGGAAAGGTGCCGGTCTGGGCGACGCCGGCTCCGGGCCGCCACCGCGCGTTCGGGCTCGCCCGCAAGGACTTCGACGGAATCGGCCCGAGCGCTCGAGGCGAACACGGCAGTCTCCGCCCGAGCGACGCGCTGAGCACGCCGTCCGGAAACCTGGCGCAGGTGATCCGAGGGCACTGGGAGCGACTGCGCGACTCCGGCGCTTTCGCGAGCGGAGAAGACCCCGATGCGTTCACGGTGTCGTGGCACTATGCGACCGTCATCGTGATCGCGGCGCTGGCCGCGGCCACGGTGATCGGTCTGCTGGTCTAGCAGCATCACGATCACCGCTCCGGGTTGAGGGGCTCGTTCTGCGCGTCTCCCGGCTCCTCAGGTCGCTGGTCGTGATAGTTGACGACGTCGCCCGTGTACACGGCCTCCATCGCAACCGTCACCGTGTGACCTTCCTTCGGCTCGGTCCTGTCCAGGATCGGCACGACGGGTCCACCCCGGCGTCCGGCTCGGCGCATCGCGCGTTCGCTGGGCATCTTCTTCTGGCGAGGATCGAACGCGTCGCGCAGTCCGTCGCCGATGAAGTTCACGCACAGCGCGATCGCGATGATGAAGATACCGGGCCACCAGAACAGCCAGGGGCGCGTGGAGAACGCCGCCTGGTTGTCGGAGACGATCTTGCCGAGCGACGTGTCGGGCGGCTGCACGCCGAAGCCGAGGTAGCTCAGCGCGGACTCCAGCAGGATCGCTCCTGCCATGAGAAGCGTCGCGTTCACCACGATCACGCCCACCGCGTTGGGCAGGATGTGCCGGAAGATGATCCGCCGGTCGCGCGCACCCGACACGCGTGCGGCATCCACGAATTCGCGCTCGCGCAGCGTGAGGAACTCACCGCGCACGAGTCGCGCCATCGTGGTCCAGGCGAAGATGCCGATCACGACGCCGAGCACGGCGGCGCCGAGGCTTCCGAACGTCTTGCCGAGCACCGCGCCGATCACGATCAGCGGGATCGTGATGATGACATCCGTGAAGCGCATGAGCACGGAGTCGGTGGCCTTGCCGTAGTAGCCGGCGATCGCGCCGATCACGACGCCGATGACGGTCGCGACCACACCGGCGATGACCATGACCATGAGCGACTGCTGCGCACCGCGCATGACGACGGCGAAGATGTCGCGGCCGACTTCATCCTGACCGAAGGGGTGCTCGCCGAACTGCGGAGGGAACAGGCTCAGCGTGGGGACGCCGTTGTTGACCTTCTCAGCGATCTGGTCCCAGCGGTACGGCCACCATCCGGGGATCCGCAGACCCCACAGGTCCACTCCCACCGAAGTGAAGGCCAGCACGACGATGAAGCCGAGCACGATCATGGCGATGAGTGCACCACGGTGCCGGAAGAACCGGCGACGGACGATCTGGCCCTGGCTGAGGCCTTCGGTCTCCTTCTGCTCGATGGAGATCTCGGCGACGGCGGCTTCGGCGTTGAGGTCGGGGCCTTGAGTGACTGTGGTGTTCATTAGCCCACCTTGATTCTCGGGTCGAGGCCTGCGTAGACGAGGTCTGCGATGAGGTTGAAGAGCACGGCGAGAGTGCCGGTGACGACGAAGAACGCCATGACGGGATTCGGGTCGACGTTGTTGATTCCGTCGACGAACAGGCGGCCCATGCCGCTCCAGCCGAAGACCGTCTCGGTGACCACCGCCCCGCCGATGATCGCGCCGACATCGAACGCGATGATCGTCGTGATCGGAATCAGTGCGTTGCGGAACGCGTGGCGCACGATGACCGTGCGCTGCGTGAGGCCCTTCGCGCGCGCGGTGCGGATGTAGTCCTGGTTCATCACCTCGAGCAGGCTCGCGCGGGAGTAGCGCGTGTAGCTGGCGAACGAGATCAGGATGATCGCGATCGTCGGCAGCAGCAGGTGGGTGTACAGGTCGATGCCCTGGACCCAGAAGTTTCCGCCCAGACCCGGCGTGGATGCTCCCACGGTGGCGATCGGCCGTCCGCGGACGCGGCTCGAGTTCGCGTAGACCTCCCAGTACGACATGTACTTGTCCAGCGCGATGAGTCCGGCCGAAAGGAAGCCGACGATCGCGGCAGTGCGCACCACGGGCGCGCGGTCCGCGCCGCCCATGAAGAAGCCGATCAGGCCGCTCACGACGATGGAGAGCACCGCAAGGAGCAGGAAGAACCACATCGTCATGCCGTTGAGGATGTAGTTGACCATCGGGAAGTACAGGCCGATGCCGATCAGCGCGACCACGAGTGACGCGTAGAGAGCCCGGCGGTTGCGGAGGCCGGTCGAGATCGCGGTGACGCCGAATGCGATGCCGAGCACGGATGCGCTGTAGACGACGATGCCGATGCTCGGGTCGGCGAACCACTGGGTTGCCGAGAGGTAGATCAGGACGGCGGCGGTGGCGACCGTGGCGGATCCGAACACGATCAGCCGGCGTTTCGCCTTGCCTCCGAGCAGCGACATCCACAGGAAGCCCGCGATGAGGGATATCAGGATGATCGTGGGTATCGCGATCGTCGGTTCGGCGAGCCAGTCGTTCATCCGGATCGCGCCGTACTGCTTCAGCAGCACCGCGACCCAGAAGATCGGCAGCGAGAAGAAGAGGAAGGAGACCAGCGTGACGCTGTAGTCGAAACCGCTGTACTGGCGCAGTGCCGAGATGATGCCGACCGTGAGGCCCAGGATGATCGCGACGACGGTTGCCGTGGTGACCAGCGTCAGCGTTGACGTGATCGCATTCGACAGCAGGACGTTGACGGGCTGGTTCTGGACGCTGACCCCGAAGTCGCCGCGGAACAGGGCGCCGAGCCAGAGGAAGTAGCGCAGCGGGGGCGGAACGTCGAGGTTGAGAAGCTTGGAGCGAGCTTCCATGAGCTGCGCCTTGTTGGGGGCACTGCTCTGCCTCAGTTCGTCGAGCGGATCGCCCGCGAACGAGGTGAGGATGTACATCAGGAACGTTGCGGCGAAGAGTACGAAGATCGACGCGATCAATCGCCGGATTATGAATGAAGCCATGGTGTGGCCGCCTGCCAATCGGTGATCCAGCTCGAGCAGGCTCCGCCGGGATCACATCCCGGCCGGCCGCTCTGCCACTGGTAGGAGTCTAACGGGTGGGGTGCAGGATTCTCAGGAATCCTGCACCCCACCGTGGTTCAACCGAGCCGAAGCTCAGCCGAGACCGTGACGACGACTAACCCTCTTCAGGGGCACCGGCCTCTGTGACTTCCCAGTCCCATGCGTTCCAGAAGATCGTCGGCGCAAGGATGGCCGGCGAGATGTTGGTGACGCGGTCGCTGTAGGCCGTGACACCGGGGAACTGGAAGATGGTGACTCCGAAGAAGTCATCCCACAGAACCTTGTCGGCCTGCTGCATGATCTCGATCTGCTTGTCGGCATCGAACTCCGCCGAGATCTGCTTCGCGAGGTCATCGATCTCAGCGTTCGAGTAGAAGCTGAGGTTGTTGATGCCACCGGTCTCGAAGTTCGGCGTCCAGTCGGTCACGCCGAGGCTCTCCGACTGCCATCCGAAGAAGACCGCGTCGTAGGCGCCGGGGGTGCCCAGGAGGCCGCCCCACTGCTCGGAACCACAGTCGGTGACGTTGAACCCGGCCTGAGCGGCGGATGCCTGGATCAGGGCGAACTCGTTGACACGACGGGGGTTGTTCGACGCGTACAGGATGCACACCTCGGGGTTGGTGACGCCCGACTCGGCGAGCAGCGCCGTGGCACCCGGGATGTCGACCTCGGCGAACGCGTCCGAACCGTTGTTCGCGACGGACTCGTCAGAGCCCTCCGAACCGGGCACGAAGATCTGCGAGCTGCGCAGCTGTGCATCGTCGCCGGCGATCGGGACGATCAGCTTGTCGAGGATCTCCTGACGCGGAACCGTCTTGAGGAACGCCTCGCGGACCTTCGGGTCCTTGAAGATGTTCTCCGGGTTCTTGGCGTTCTCGAACTGCAGGTCGAGGTGCTCGTACGTGCCCTCGGAACCGGTGATCACGGTGACGCCGTCGATCGCGTCGACCGCGGTCTTGAGGTCGGCCGTGGCCTGCGGAGAGATGATGTCGACCTCACCGTTCTCGAGCGCCTGGGCGGCTGCGAGCGGGTCGGGGATGAAGCGGACCGTGATCTCTTCGATGTTCGCCGCGTTGTCGCCCTTGTACTCCGGGTTCGCCGTGAGCGTGACGTACTGGTCGGCGACGAAGTCGCTGATCACGTACGGGCCGCTCGAGAGGTACAGCTCGGGGTCGTCGGGCAGCTCGGTGAAGTTGAAGCCCGAGTTCCAGAAGGAAGAGATCGGCGCGAGTGCGGCGTCGTCCTCGTTCTGGAGAGCGTCGATGACGGCCTGCTTGGCCTCTTCGTTGTCCTCGATGCCGAGGGCGTTCTTGCCGACGACGTGCGCGGGCAGGATCTCGCCCTGCAGGCCGAATGCCAGCTCCCAGTCGACGAACGGCGTCGTGTACTCCATGGTGATGGACTTGCCGTCATCGCTGATCTCGGGGGTGTCCTGCACGAGGCCGAAACGCGAGTCGGGGGTCGCGCCGCTGTCGAAGTAGACGACATCGGTGGGGAAGGCATCGGTGAACTCACCGGTGTCGGGGTCGGTGAAGTCGGCCGGATCGAAG
>Ga0247738_10000628_pt1 | contig 12980 bp, 9 predicted proteins | sample UWRJL013104B2_FD_180936 | JGI IMG/M metagenome (GOLD analysis project Ga0247738, IMG submission 180936) | Plant litter microbial communities from Arlington Agricultural Research Station in Wisconsin, United States - UWRJ-L013-104B-2 | ecosystem: Environmental > Terrestrial > Plant litter >...
TTACGGGTTCTGTTACTTCTGTAAGTGAAAAAGATTTTCAACGGGGTAATATCGCATCTCCGGATCAATTACTCACAGGTAAAGTTGCCGGATTGCAAGTCACCAGCAATGGCGGGGCTGCAGGTTCAGGAAGTAAGTTGCGTATCCGCAGCGGTGCATCCCTTAATGCAAGCAATGATCCATTACTGGTCGTCGATGGAATTCCGATCGATGGCAACGGGCCTGATGGAAAACCTATCGCCGGTTCTGCATCCTTCCTCAACACGATCAATCCGAATGATATTGAATCAATATCTGTTCTTAAAGATGCATCTGCTACCGCACTTTATGGTTCCAGAGCTTCTAATGGTGTGATCATAATTACCACTAAAAAAGGAAAAGCGGGCAAACTCCAATTCAATTTTAATACTCAGGTCTCTGTAAGTACAGTCGCGAAAAATGTAGATGTATATACCGGAGATGAGATCAGGGCCATCATCAATAAGGCGGGTAATCCTGATTATATAGCTTTGCTGGGAACTCAGAATACCAATTGGCAGGATGAGATCTACAGAAATGCAATAGGTAATGACAATAACCTTTCTGTAGGTGGTTCACTTGGGCCGATACCTTTCAGAGCTTCTGTAGGTTACAATAATCAGGATGGAATTCTGAAGACCAACAACTACAAACGACTTTCAGGTAGTTTGAACCTTACTCCTTCATTCCTTGACAATCATTTGAATTTCAATGTTGCATTGAGAGGTGTACAAACTAAAAATACCTTTGCAGATGAAGGAGCAATTGGTGCAGCTGTATCATTTGATCCTACTCAGCCCGTTTATGCGGATAATAAATTCGGTGGTTACTATGAGTGGTTGCAGAATGAGAACACAGTGAATGCACTTGCAGGAAGAAACCCTGTAAGTTTGCTTGAACAAAGAAGCAATAAATCCACAGTCAACCGATTCATTGGAAATGTTCAGGTAGATTATAAATTACATTTCTTCCCTGATCTTCACGTCATCGCCAATCTTGGTATGGACAAAGCAGAAGGGAAAGGAAATGATATCATTTATCCTTTGCTTGCTACCAATTATCTGACAGGTGGTAAATCATCAGAATACAAACAAGGGAAATCAAACACACTGGCTGATATTTCGCTTTACTACGAGAAGAAAATTGGAAGAAATTCATCTGTAGACGTTCTTGCGGGTCATAGCTATCAGGATTTTTATACGGATATTTATAATTTCCCTTCATACTCAGTGGCAGGTGATTCAGTTATTCTTGGAACGCAACCTGCCTTTGATACAGATAAGCCGCAATATAGATTAGAGTCTTATTTTGGTAGAGTCAACTTAACACTTGCGAACAAATATTTGATCACAGGTTCGATCAGAAGAGATGCTTCTTCTAAGTTTTCAAAAGACAACAGAGTGGGTTACTTCCCTGCTATAGCCGTTGCTTGGAAATTAAAAGAAGAGTTGTTCAGAAACAATAACGCCGTTTCTGACTTGAAATTAAGATTCGGATTTGGTGTTACCGGTCAACAGGATATTGGTTCTTATTATTCTTACCTGCCTACCTATTCAGCAAGCACAGAGACAGCACAATATCAACTGGGTAATGTCTACTATCAGTTCTTACGTCCTGGAGCATATGATTCCAATATCAAGTGGGAAACAACTGAAACTACAAACCTTGGTCTGGACTTTGGTTTTGCTGAAAACAGAATTTCAGGTTCATTGGATTTCTTCCATAAAAAGACCAAAGATCTATTGAGTACAGTTCCTGTCGCTCCGGGTTCTAATTTTGATATTGCATTATTGACCAACGTAGGGAATATGGAGATTAAAGGGGTAGAATTTACACTTAATACCGTGCCCGTCAGAAATGAAAACCTGATCTGGAATTTAGGATTTAACATCACTTATAATGAGTCAAAGATCACGAACTTGTTGAAAAACCAGGATCCTACATTCAAAGGGATCAACGTTTCAAACATTTCAGGAGGAACAGGTAATACGATCGGTAAATTTGAAGTGGGTTATTCTCCTTATACATTCTTTGTATATAAACAAGTATATGATGCTGCTACAGGAGCTCCGATAGAAGGGTTGTATGAAGATCTGAACAGAGATGGCAACCTGGATGATAATGACAGATATCTTTACACAAAACCTGCACCGGATGTTTTACTTGGTCTGAATACTCAGGTCATCATCAATAGATTCTCTGTTGGACTTGCAGGACACGGTTCATTTAATAACTATCTGTACAATAACTTTGCTTCTCAATCTTCTACACTAAGAAGAATTCAGGATCCGGTCAATTTCATTGCAAACGGTTCTACGATCTATGATGAGACACAATTTTTGAATAACCAGTACTTATCTGATTACTACATCGAGAATGCATCATTCTTCAGATTGGACAATATCAATCTTGGTTATAACTTTGGAAGTGTATTCAGAGACAAAGCTCAGTTGAGAATTTCTGCAAACGTACAAAACGTATTTGTGATCACGAAGTACAGAGGATTAGATCCTGAGATTTCTGACGACAAAGGTATTGACAACAATATCTATCCTCGTCCTAGAGTATTCTCATTGGGTGCAAGTCTTGATTTTTAATTTATTAAAGAGAAAAAAATGATAAACATTAATTTCAAATATATTTTATCGGGTCTTGCCTTTTGTCTGGTCCTTGGCTCTTGTGCCAACAAATTGGATCTTACACCGGTCAATGACCTTACCAATGAAAAGGCTTATTCCACTGCGGCGGGATACAAGTCTGTTCTTGCAAAAATCTATGGCACCCTGGCAGTTTCGGGTAATACCGGACCTTCCGGCTTGCCTGATATCGGAGGTGGACTGGATGAGGGTTCACAGGTAGGATTTATCCGTGCGTTCTTCAATGCTCAGGAATTGCCCACTGATGAGGCTATTGTCGCATGGAATGACCAGACTATCCAGGATTTTCACAATCTGAAATATACCTCAGGTGATCCGTTTATTTTGGGTCTTTATGCCCGTCCTATTTATAACATTACACTGATCAATGAATATCTGAGAGAATCTGATCCTGCATTAGTGGCAGGAAGGGGTATCACAGGTGCTGAAGCTGAAGAAATTGCAAAATCAAGGGCTGAAGCAAGATTTATGAGAGCTTTTAACTATTGGGTGATGATGGATCTTTTTGGTAAGTCCACCTTTATTACAGAAGCTGATGTAGTAGGCACAAATTTGCCTAAGGAAATCAGCAGAGCTGACCTTTTTGCATACATTGAATCAGAACTTAAAGCTATAGACGCTGACCTGTTAGCTGCTAAAACTGCTGAATACGGCAGAGTGGACAAGGCTGCTGCCTGGGCTTTATTAGCCAGGATTTATTTAAATGCTGCTGTATATACCGGAAGTGGGAAATACTCTGAAGCAATTGAATATTCCTCAAAGGTGATCAATGCAGGATATTCACTTCAACCCGGATATGCAAAGCTTTTCATGGCAGATAATGATAGACAGAAAGATGAATTTATTTTCACGATCAATTGTGACGGACTACGTACCAGATCTTTTGCCAATACTACATTCCTTGTTCACGCAGCATCCGGTGATGATTCCGGAGATTATGGAGTGAATAGCGGTTGGGGTGGATACAGAGCTACTAAAGGTCTTGCCGATCTGTTTTCAGATCTGAGTGGCAATACCGATCAGAGAGCATTGTTTACAACGCCTGTATTTGGTACAAGCCAGACACAAATAGCTATACCGGCTATCGGTGATTTCAAAAATGGATTGCATGTACGTAAGATCATCAATCAAAGATCTGACGGAGGAAGTGTATCTGATCCAACCAGAGAATTTGTAGATACTGACTTTCCTGTGTTCCGCCTTGCTGAAATGCATCTGATTTATGCAGAAGCAGTATTGAGAGGAGGAACCGGTGGAAGCAATGAGACAGCTTTGGCCGGGATCAATCAGATCAGAGCAAGAGCGTATGGCAGCCCTGGTGCTGGTCAGATCAATGCTTCAGATCTCACACTTCAGTTTATTCTGGATGAGAGAGGACGTGAATTATACTGGGAAGGTCACAGAAGAACGGACCTTGTACGTTACGATCAGTTGACCACCGGTACTTACCTGTGGCCATGGAAAGGTGGAGTTGCTTCAGGAACAGCAGTAGATAGCAGATATAATCTATTCCCAATTCCCAACAGTAATCGTGCTTCCAATCCGAATCTTACACAAAACCCTGGTTTTTAATTAAATAAAAAATTAAAAGATGAAAAATATCTTAAATTTAATTTGCCTGACTCTGTTCTCAGTTGGTTTTTTGACCAGTTGTGAAAAAGATGAAGTAAGGGCAGAATTTTTAGGGGGCACAGCTCCCGATTTAGTTGCATCCACTGAAGCGATCGACATGAGTTTTGCAAATGCAGAGAATGTAGCTATTGCTTTAACATGGACCAATCCGGACTTTAAATTCACTTCGGGTAGAAGTTCTCACAACGTAGTTTATAATCTTGAGATCGATACACTCGGAGCCAATTTCACGAATCCAAACAAACAGGTTGTGGTGTATAGCGGAGATCTGAATACATCCTTTACTGTGGAGCAGATGAATAATTACATGCTCAATCAGTTGCAGCTGAGACCTGAACAATCCCACACCCTTGAATTCAGAGTTGTGGCTACAGTTAACGGTTCAGCACCAACGAAGCTTGCATCCAACTCTGTGATTGCGACAGCAACACCATACAAAATTCCTCCTAAAGTAAATCCTCCACCTTCAGGAGAATTATTTATTACAGGTTCTGCAACTCCGGGCAACTGGCAGACAGGGGGTGATCCTTCAACGGTTCCGGCAAATCAGAAATTCACTAAAGTTTCAGATCTCGTCTATGAACTGACTGTGGAAGTAATAGGTGGAGGAAGCTACAAACTCATCGGAGTAGCAGGAGATTGGGCAAATCAATATGGCATCGCTATCAAAAATGATGCTGCATCTGTCAATGGCGGAGATTTTAAACAGGATGGAGAAGACATTTTGGCTCCTGCTGCAAGCGGCACTTACAAATTCGTGGTTGACTTCCAGCGTGGTAAATTTACAGTCACAAAACAATAATAATCAACATGAAAAATATATTTAATTTATTATTCCTCACTGCTTCTCTGGGAGTCTTTTTTACTTCTTGTAAGAAGTTTGACGACCTGGAGACTTTTGGTGATGGTAAAGCAGTAGTTGTTACTGCTTCTTCCAATGATGTCAAGCCGGCTCCATCTGACTCTGACAATGTGGTATTGACATTAGATTGGACCAATCCTGATTATGCAACTGATGAGTCAAATTATAAATTTGTAATTGAAGTGGCTGAGAAAGGTCAGGCTTTTGCCAATGCAAGTCAGACAACGGTAACAGGTGTGTTCAAAAAAGAATTTACAGCACGTGAATTGAATACGATCCTGTCAGGCTTTGGTTATATCTATGATCAGCCTCATGACATGGAAGTCCGTATAGCTTCTTCGTACAAAAACAACAACGAGCGCTATTATTCCAACACTCTTGATATAAAAATGACAGCTTACAAGGGTCCATCAACTACTATCGATGCTACTACGATGAACCTTATCGGGGATGCAGGAAATGGCTGGGATCCGGGAAATGATGTTGCATTGAACCTGATCGGAAAAAATAGATTTTCACAGGTGGTTGAACTGCAATTTGGTAAGGAATTCAAGTTCAGAAAAGATGCCGGTAACTGGGATGTCAACTGGGGACTTGCAGATAGTGAGGTTTTTGAAATTGGAAAAGCAGTTAAGATCAAGCTTGGAGGTGGTAACTTCAAGATGCCGGACGGTTCAGGTGCGGCCAAGTATCAGGTATTGGTTGATGTAGACCTCAATACAGTTACTGTCACAGCCCTTTCTCCTACCATGAATATCATCGGTGAGGCAGGTGTAAGCTGGGATGTAGATGTGCCTATGAATGCTGATGGCAATGGTGGATATTCAATCATCACTACGCTCAACGGTGATAAAGAGATGAAATTCAGAGCTGTAGCAGGTAGCTGGGATGTAAACTATGGCATCGCTGCAGGTGAGACTTTTGCGGTAGGTACAGCATTCCAGATCGTAAGAGATGGAGGTAACATAAAGATTCCTGCCACCGGTAAATATCGGGTAGAAATGAATCTTTCCAACAACACAGCAAAGGTTTCCGAAAGCAAATTTCCTGAGAATTTATTTCTTGTAGGAGGTGGCGTACCGGCTGGATGGACTCCTCCGAATTCTGCTCCATTTACAAAACTGGATGACGGCAAATTTGAGATATATAGTCCGATCGCTGCCAATGGTGAATTCAAGTTTCTTGAAATTCAGGATTGGCCGGGTGACTGGGGAGATGATCCTAATGCCACAGGTAGTTTACTACAGGAAGGTGAAGCAAATGCTAAAGTTACAGACGAAGGTTTTTACAAATTAAATGTAGATTTTACCACAGGCAAATGGACTTCTTTGCGCCAGGAGTGGGGTGTGATCGGTTCTTCTTCCCCGGGTGGATGGGATGATGAGACTGCCATGTCAAAATCAAGTGATTACGTATGGACATGGACAGGAGATTTGACTGTAGGGGAGATCAAATTTAGAGCAAACCATAACTGGGATTTTAATTTTGGTGACAATGGTGCTGATGGATCACTGGAAGCAGGTGGCGCAAATATCGCTGTAGCAGAAGCAGGAAATTATACAATTATAATGAGTCTTGCTCCGATAGGTTACACTTATACGGTTACAAAAAATTAAATTACACCATATCAGAATTAATTATTAATTTAGATGAATATTAGAAAAATATAGACCAGGATCATAAAAAGTCCGTCAAGATTTAATATTTGATTGTTAGTTAAATTAGGAGGTAGGTTGTCGAAAGGCGGCCTGCCTTTTTTGATTCAATAGGATTTTACATATTTCAATGTACTTTTGAGCGAATATATTTTCTTGAATGGCAGGCAGGATCATCAACTTCATATTCTTTGGCAACTATTTTGTTGGGCTTCTGGCAGTGCTGTTAAGTATTGAGATGTGTCTTCAACTTGACCTGCCACTTAATTCCCCGGCTTACTACATATTGCTGTTTTTTGCTCCGATCGTATATTATACCTATGCCTACAAACATTATGCTGAGAAGACAACGCCGGGCAATGAGAGAAGCAGGTGGTATCATCGTCATCAGAATTTGGTAAATATAAGTCAGGTATTACTGCTCATTTTTAGCATATCGGTCTTAGTTTTTTTATTTATTCAGTTTAGAAATAATTTTTGGAACCTGCCAGTTTATTATTTCATCTTAATGGCCGGCATCGGACTGCTTTGTTTGTTTTATTACGGTCTTTTTTCCATAAAATTATTTGGTTTCAATCTCAGGAATACTGGTTGGTTTAAAGCTTTTTTAATTGGCTTTGTCTGGGCATGTTGCGTCAGCATATTTCCAATAATGATGTTGGACATGGAAGGAAGTAATTATGATCTGGATAATATAATATGGTTATGGTTTTTTGTGAAAAACTGGATGTTCTGCACAGTCAATGCTATCATGTTTGATATTAAAGACTATCCCACAGATGCTAATCATCAATTGAGGACCTTCGTGGTTGAATTTGGATTGAGAAAGACTATTTTTTTTATCATCATACCATTATTGATACTTGGCCTAGCATCATTTTGCTTTTTTGCCTGGCAAATGCGCTTTTCATCTGTCCGGTTTATTATAAATATGCTCCCATTTTTACTTACTTTATGGCTTGCATTGACCCTTGCCCGCAGACGCAGTATTCTTTATTATCTGGTGGTCATTGATGGGATTATTTTTTTCAAAGCGATCTGCGGCATCATAGGAAGTCAATTTTAGGATAATGAAAAAGAAGACTAATTACGATTTGATAGCTCCATTTTATGATAGTATAAGCAGTTTTGTTTATAGTAATAATTTGCGAAAAGCTCAGATCAGTCAACTAAAGTTGGTGAAAGATAATTCTTCAATTCTTATCGCAGGTGGAGGTACAGGATGGATCCTTGAAGTAATCTCAGCGCTAAATCTGAAAAATATAAGGATCATGTATGTTGAATATTCTGCTAAAATGATTGAGATCAGTAAGGCAAGAAAATTTAATTTTTCTGAAATACAATTTATTCAATCAGACATAGAATTTTATCAGGGTGAATTAATATTTGATGTCATCATTACTGCCTTTTTATTTGATAATTTTAAGGAAACCAAAGCAATTTCTGTTTTTACTAATTTGGATCAACAATTGAAAATCGGAGGTTTATGGTTTCACACTGATTTTACATTAGATCATGGCGGAGGCTGGTGGAAAAAATCAATGATCAGATTAATGTATCTGTTTTTTAAAATATCATCAGCTTTGGATCATTCAGACTTTATCGAAATGACTCCTTCTTTTATTAATTTTAAATATGTATTGATCCACAAGCAACTTTATTTCAGTAAATTTATATCGGGAGCAATATTTAAGAAAACCTGCACTCAACACATTTAGTCAGATGTTTAAAACTTTCCGGGTTAATAATTTACATTTATATACACTTTTTATATTGTGTATGACATGTCCTTCTTCAGCAATGTTCGCCGGCAACGGAGATACTTTAAGTTTGATAGATCAGGGATGGGCCCAGCTGATCAAAGACAATGATGCACAGGCTTTAAAATTATTCGGAAAAGCGCTTGAACATGCTACACTTAATAATGATACCCGGGAAAAGGCAAACGCATTATTATATATGGCCATCTGCACGTATGGATCCAGCCTGAATGAAGGCCTTGATTATTGCCTTAGGTCCATGGACGAATTTAAGAAACTCAATAAATCTGATCCGGCAAAAGCCCTGTCAGGAAGATCAAAATGTCTGCAATTATTGAGTACGATCTATGGGAGACAAGGTAAATACAGGGAGGCAATCCATTTAGGAAAGGAAGCCCTTGATGGATTTGAAGGCAACCTATCAGATAGAGATAAAACATATCCGGGACTCATTTACAATACTCTTGGTTCAATTTATAACAAATTAAATAAACCGGACTCCTCCGCTTTCTTCTTCAGAAAGTCTCTGGATGAGCGGGTCAGGAACAATGATCTCGTTTATCTGCCTTCAGCATATTGTTCAGTTGCCGAATTGGAATTAAAAAGTGGCAATAAACAGAGAAGTGCTGGGTTATATCAACAGGCATTACAGATTTCCAAAATGACGGAAAACAGACAAGCTATTGTTTTGGTGTTGTGTGGAATGGCAACTTGGGCATTTAAATACGACAAACCCGATGAATCGGAAAGATTACTTCTGGAAGCTGAGTCTGTGGCAAAATCACTTACTGACCGCAGTTTTTATATTAAAACACTCAGTGAACTTGTTCAGCTTAAAAAGCAAACGGGTGATTATAAAACTGCTCAGAAATATCAGGAAACAATTGCCATCGTGAAAGACTCAATGAATGTGTCCGATAACGCAAAGTTGATCGAAAAATTAAAAGTTCAGTTTGAAGTAAGTGAGATGGATCGGAAGCTTACCCTGGTTCAAAAAGAAAAAGAACTGGTGCGATTGACGAATATTCTGCTTTGGGGCGCTTTAGGGATTCTTCTGCTTATAGGAATTGTAATTATCCTGCTTCAAAAGAGGATCAATAGCCGGGACAAATTATTGCTTCAGGCAAATGAATCATTGATGACGGCAATGCAATCCAAAAAAGCTTTGGAGGAAAAGCAATTGAAGAATGAAATTGAATTTAAAGAATCTCAATTGACCGCAATGACTTTACAAATGGTTCAGAAAAATGAACTGATGCAGGAATTGCAGGATAAAATAACCAGTGTTCCGGGAAAAAAAGATGATGGATTACAAAAGATCATCAATAAAGGTCTTAATCATGATCGGGAATGGTCGGATTTTAATACACATTTTGAAAGCATCAATAAAAATTTCTATTCAAAATTGAAAGAAGCCTATCCGGATATCAGTGCCAATGACCTCAAAATTTGCGCACTCATTCGTCTTAATTTATCTATCAAAGAAATGTCCGGAATTTTAAACATTTCCCCTGACAGTGTAAAAACTGCAAGATATCGTCTAAGGAAAAAAATCGGTTTGAATACCGAGGATAGCCTCTCCGGCTTCATTTTAAGCATTTAGTCCTTTTGGATTGTTTACCTCCGGTATACACAATATTCAGCTGTTGTCTACCTTATGTCTACCTGATTTTTTAGTTGTGATGGTAGTGTGTGCTTAGATTTGTCCTATTGTAAATTCAGAAATGTTACATATGAAATTGAAAGTTACATTAATATTATTTTACTGGTTGGTCACATCTTTTGGTTCCTTTGGACAGATCAGTAATCCGGGCTTTGAAGAATTGAATGAAGATGGTAGTCTCCTCAATTGGGGAAAAACGTATATTTTCTCGATAGGTATAGATACCTCAGGAGAGGGGGTGGATACGATTCAGTTTGACAAATATTTATTTCAGGCTTCAGAAGATTCAAGGACCGGCAATTATGCGCTTGATCTCAGAAACGCTTACGATCATTACAACGAATATTGCATCGTCGGCGCAGCTTATGCCAGCAGGGATAATTTGTTCGGAGGATTTATAGAAACCTATCCCATTCCTGCCAATTTAAAAATAAATAACATCAGTTTCCACTACAAATATTCATCCCCCGGAAATGATTTCGGCTCTTGCGGAATTGCAATATTTGACAGTTTGGGTTATGAGATCGGAAATGGCTATATAGATCTGGAAGCCACAGATATTTATACAGAAGTGACAGTGCCGGTCAATTATTTCTCACCAGATTCCGCGGCTACTTATGCACTTTATTTCACCAATGCCGGACAGGGAAGTTCTGCCACTTTTGGTACCAGAATGCTTGTAGATGATGTGAGTTTCGATGCCACCAGCAAGATAATGGCTGTTCAGAAAAACTTAGGATTACCCGAGCTTTTTCCAAATCCAACTTCCGGTATTTTACATCTTGATTCGCCGGATCTATTCGATGTTGAAATATTGAACACCGATGGAAAAGTAATAAAAAAGACAAATAGCGCAGCGATAGATATTACTTCCCTTCCTTCCGGACCATATTTAATACGGGTTCACAAAGAAGCAAATGAGCAGATATTCAGGGTTATAAAGAAATAAAAGAGATTTCACACATTAAAATGGTTGAAGGTCGGATATAATGTCCGGCCTTTTTTTGTTAAATGTCTTTCCCATTCTAAATTATTCAAGTAATTTTCAAAAGCATTTCAATGAGTCAAAATTATTTTGCAGCCGTAAATTTGAGTCAAAATCAATACCCGGCTGAACTTAAACTAACGAATTTTCGATAGGGGAGTATCCAAATTGAAGAATTTCATTAAATGATTTCAATATAATGTTTTCTACATCAATGTGCTTATTTGACGAATTTTCAACTCTTTTGCATCAATAACATTTATAGCCCAACATAGGTGAGCGCTTAATCATATACATTAATCGTTTATTTTATCCCTTCTGTCGATAACGGGAATTATCCTTATCTTACCCATGTTTTTTCCACAAAATATTAATCATAAATCAATTTCAAAATGAAACGTTCGGTTATTGTTATTATCGTCATTGCTGTCATTGCATTGATCGCTTATTCTTCATTCAAAGGTGGTTACAACAATATGGTGACTAAGGAAGAAACAGTGACATCTGCATGGGCACAGGTAGAAAATGTGTATCAGCGCAGGATGGACCTGATTCCTAATCTTGTAAACACGGTCAAAGGCGCTGCCAATTTTGAGCAACAAACCTTCACCGCTGTTGCAGAAGCACGATCTAAAGTTAGTCAGATCACTGTTGATCCGGATAAATTAACTCCGGAAAAAATTCAGGAATTCCAGTCTGCACAGGGCGAATTATCTCAGGCACTGGGAAGATTGATGATGGTCACGGAGAATTATCCTGAATTAAAGGCCAATGCCAACTTTCAGGACTTACAGTCACAACTGGAAGGTACTGAGAACAGGATCACTCAGGAAAGAAGAAAATTCAATGAGGTGACTCAGGACTACAACACTTATATCCGTAAATTCCCTAATAATCTGATGTCAGGAATGTTCGGATTTGAGAAAAAAGGATATTTCGAAGCTGAAAAAGGTGCAAACAAAGCCCCTGAAGTTAAATTTTAGTATAAATAATATTCCATGCCCGGTCAAAATGACCGGGCAGTTTTTGATAAAATTAACACTCAAATGGCCAGATTTTTTACTACCGAAGAGGAAGGCAGAATCACAGATCATATCGCGCTAGTAGAAACGCAATCTACAGGAGAAGTTCGTGTATACATTGAGAAAGTCTGTGAAGGTGATGTGAAAGGCAGGACTCTTGACATGTTTGTCCACTATGAATTGAATAAGACTTTACAAAGAAATGGTGTATTGATCTACATCGCCACAGAAACGAAAGTTTTCTATATCTGGGGAGATGAAGGAATACATCAGGAAGCTGGCCAAAGTCTGTGGGATCATGTGATCTCAGATCTTCAAATAAGTTTTTCAAAGGGAGAATTTGAAACCGGTCTGATCGGGGCTATTGACGCCATAGGTGCCAAATTGAGCTACTACTTTCCCCGGGGAGATTCAGATTTGAACAATGAATTGCCGGACGATATTATATACGGAGGTTAAAATAGCTGCTCTGTATTCTGAAAATACATTTCAAAAGATCCAATTTTAGAGGATTTAATATCAAATTAATGAAATTAAGACTTTATTGCGCATTATTGTTGCTGATCATTACCAATCTTGGTTTTGGACAAAATAATTCAGTTGTAATTCCGCCAAAACCGGAGCCGGCTGTATACGTGCATGATTATTCCAACTGGCTGGATTCCGGTCAAAAGAATGAACTGGAGCAACAATTGCGTGCCATGCACGATACTACAAGTACACAGA
>Ga0247738_10000630_pt1 | contig 12965 bp, 10 predicted proteins | sample UWRJL013104B2_FD_180936 | JGI IMG/M metagenome (GOLD analysis project Ga0247738, IMG submission 180936) | Plant litter microbial communities from Arlington Agricultural Research Station in Wisconsin, United States - UWRJ-L013-104B-2 | ecosystem: Environmental > Terrestrial > Plant litter >...
CTTTGCCGGGGCGATCTCCCCCCGTGTGGTGTGGTTATCCATGGAAAACGGGCCTGGTAGCGTTGAGCGTGGCCTACTGCGCCGCCTCGGCCGTGCCGATCCGCGTGGTCTCGACGATCAGCGATGCAAGTCGCAGCCTGCCCTGTTGCGCCAGGTGCTCGGTCGTTTCCTGGGCATGGAAGAATTCGTCGGCCCGCAGGGCTGCCGACCAGTCTTCGAATATCACCTTGTCGCTCAATCCGGCCTCCTCAATGGCGGTTCGAACGACGTTGCAATTGTGTTCGACGATCGACAGCAACTCGTCGCCCCACAGCTCTCGCATGAAATCTACGTTGATGGGGGTCACATAGACCAGCACTTGCGCTCCAAGCGAGGCCGCCTCGCGAATAGCGCTGCAAAGGAAGACGATCTGCCGGTGCTGGCGGGTGACAGGCTGTCCGTAATGCAAGACAAGCAACTGCCGGAGCCGTTCGCGACCGAGTGTGGGGTCGGTGGGCTTGTTGCGCGCCAGTTTTCGAAACGGCCCGACGCTGCGCCACGCGGACAGCGGGCTTGAGAAGGCGACGCTGTCATAGACCTTGTTGTCGAGAAATACGGGCGCAACTGCCCCCGGCTGCGGCGCAGGATCGGTGATCAGCGCCTGCACCACCGCATTCTCCTGGGTATACTGCCATACCGGGCAGCCGTCCCACTGAGGTGACGTGCAGCGCAGGTTGTACGGCAGGACCACCCATTCGGGACGGGCCTGCAGGCGGTTCGCCAATGCAATGAAAGCGGCATGCATGTAGGAAGTATAGGACGTAAACGACGTCACCTGCACCTGCTTCGGGACCATTGCCGCGCTGACCATGTGTCCGAGCGTTCTTCTGTCGCTATCCTGGTGCGCCACCCGCAGGGATACGCTGTCGCCGAACATCAGCACGTGGGGCGATGTTTCGCGGAGAGTTTTCAAGAACCGTACTGCGATCGGCAGCGGCTGGCCATGGGTATCCGTATATCCCCGGCGGTAGATACGGAAGTGCAGTTGCGGCAGGGCGCGCAATAGACGTATCGGCCGCCTCAAAACTTTCGGAACGTATTTCATGAATTGCCGCGTCCCATCCCAAGGTTAAAGGCCACAATGCCCTTTGCAGTGCTGGAAGGTTGTGTGGGTGATCCCATCTTTGCGATGCAAGGATAAGCGGCGGGAAGCGGAGGCTTGGGCAAATTAACTGGCATCGTTAGCTCTGTTGATACAAAGGGTTGATCGTGACGGCGTGCAACCCGCGTGCTGTCTACGTCCATATCCGCCAGGCGCCGGTATTCAGCACGGCGCCCTGCAGCAACGGAGTGCGGGTGGCAAGGAGCTACACCTTTCCGGCCCGGCTTTCCATTCCAAAATTCGGCAGATTTACCGCCAAAATCCTGGTGGTGGTTCCTTCCCACCCATTGGCGCCGGCATCTATCAATCCGCTCATCACGGTGTTGACAGGACTCCCTCATAGCGACACTGTCCCGGCGGCACACCGGCTCGGTGCTCACGTAGTCTTAAAGTATCACCGGCATATGCGTGGCCCTGTTTTCCGTGTGGAGATATCAATGGGCCTCGTTCGCCTGCTTTTGGCCTTATCCGTGGTGATTACCCATTCCTCCCCGGTGTTCGGCATGGTGCTTCTCGACGGAGACATGGCCATAACCGGGTTCTTTATCATATCCGGTTTTCTGATGGCGCTCATCCTCGACGTCAAATACCGCGATCGGCTGAGGGCCTTCTATCTCAATCGCCTGCTCCGTATCTATCCGCCCTATCTGGTGGCACTGCTTCTCTCTGTCATCGTCTTTTCGCTCTTTCCGAACGAACACCACGGTCCGGCAAAGGTGTTTACATGGCTGTTAGAGCGGGAGGCATGGCAGACTTTGTCTGTGGCGGTCATTACCAACGTGACGCTGGTCGGCATCAATCTGACGCGATACATGTCTGTGGAGGAGCCAAGCTTCCAACTTATTTTTCCGAATTTCCTGCAGCCGGGCGTGGGCTTCGGAGGGCATAATCTGCTGTTTGTCCCGCAGGGGTGGACCTTGGCGCTCGAGCTCTATTTCTACCTGCTGGCGCCCCTAGTTTGCCGTTTGCGTACGATTGTGCTGGTGGGGGCAATAGTCGGGCTGTTCTATCTCTCGGAAGAGGCGCGGCAATATCTGAGACATGGCGGAATTGATTTCCCGCCCGACGCGTCCTTCCCATTCCAGCTTAAATACTTCCTGCTGGGTGTGTTGGGCTATCGGATCATGCAGCCGCTGCAAAAGGCGATTGAAGCTGACTTCTTTGCGGCGGAGTATTTGCCGACTCTATCGCTGGCGGCGGCAATCCTTCTTGTCTTCGCGGGTTCCTATATGAACGATGCCGGCCTGGACACGGAGATATTCTACTTGATGTTTGCGTCCACCGTGCCGGGAATGTTTTTGTTCGGCAGGGATCGCAAATGGGATGGCCGACTGGGCGAATATTCGTACCCGGTCTATCTCTTCCACTACATGATCTCGACCTCGGCCGACAACTGGGTGCCGGTGGACATGATGGTCTTCCCTACCATCGCTCTGACTTTGGCAATTTCCACTGGCTACATCCATTTCATCGATCGCCCCATAATGGCTTATCGCGCCAAGATAAGCGATCAGGCGAAGGCCTGACGACACCGGATTATCCGGTGCTGACCGCTCCTTGAGGGAGGGACGATATGGCGGAGGGGAGGAACTGCTCGATGAGCGACAGGTCGGGTACCCCCAGCACGACAAAGGGCGTAACGGTGGCGACCTTTGTCGCTTCGGCCTCGTCCTGGTCGGCAATCGCGTCAAATGCGGAATATGCCAGAGTCAGGTGCGTATCGTGGAAGTGGCCCCGATCTGAACAGAATGCGATAGACGGCACACCGTAGAAGGGCGGCAGATAAGACAGCCCCCCATAGGTTCCAAGGAAAAGTTGCGCGCCGGAAATCACCGCTGTCTGCACCGCCAGATTGTTTTCCGGGGTCATCAGTTTGTCGATATAGATAATATTGCCCTTGACCTTGGCTTCGAAGTCGGCGTGATCGTCCACACTGAAGCCGGGATTGAGCATCACCACCGGCATTTTCTGGGCGAGCGCGCCCAATGTCCGGGTGATGAAGCTGCGGTTTTCCGGCGTGTCCGGGAATGAAGGCCGGAAATAGAACCGGACGGCGGCATATTTTTCCGGCAGGAAAGACAGCTCCGGGCGCGGTTCGGGTGGCCGCAGGCGAGCGAAGACCGCACACTTGGACAACGCCTTCAGCGGTATCTTCCCGCGCCAGTAGGGCCGGTAGAGGGTGTACATCAACGACGGGTGCAAGATCGTTGTCTGCTCAGGCTGTAGATCGAACTTTTCTTGCACCTTTGTGATAAGTTCCTTGTCGAAGGCGGACAGGTGCATCTGCTTCTGCCCGCCGGTCTCTTCCCACCGTTCTTCCGACCGGCGCTGAAACGTCTCAGGTGAGTAGAATTCGAAAGCGTCAGCGTACCTGCCGGCGGAGATATCCTTGTACCAGTCGGCCGCGCCCCCTCTTGAGACAATGACCAGCCGATCTTTGTCGATGCCGAATTCCGCAACGGCCCATTTCAGGAAAGGCAGCCAGTAGAGAACCTCGAAGCCTACCTCCGACAACCAGGGGCCGACAATTATGGTTTTATTGTCTTCGGCTATTTCGCGCAATTTGTGCTTAAGGCCGGAAGCGATTACGCGAAAATCTTCGGGCACCCGCTTTGCGGACGGAATCTGTGCGATCCTTGCGAGCCTGGGCACGACCTTCTTTTCAAAGACCGAACGCAGCCCGAACGCACGCAGTCCAATGAGGAATATCCGGGTTATTATCCATGCCAGCCGCTCGCGCTTGCCGATCTGGCTGGTGCTGACCTTTGTCTTGCCCTTCTTTTTGCCTGCGCCGAACGTAAACGGATAAAGTGGCGCAAGCACCATGGGCGCAAGCAAGGGCCGCTTCCTCGGCTCGGTTTTCCCGATGTGCGCGGCATCCAAGATAGCTGCCACCACGAAGCTCGTAGCATCGCGGTCAAGGCCGTTGGGGCGCACGAAGGAGTGGAGAAACTTCTGGTTTCCATCTTGGTACCAAAGATCGCCGGCGACGATCCGCTGCAGCAGATCGACATGCTCCGGCAAGGTTTCCACCGACTTCAGCAGGCCCTGCTCGACTAGATAATGGAAATGGATAGTGCCGTCCTGGGTTTCGGCAAAGCGGCGATCGTGGATGGTGAGCACCGGCTTGTTGAGGATACCCGCTTCGATGAAGGCCGACGTGTTGATGCCGACCACGGCCTGCGCGTGATAGAGGCTGTCGAAATAGTCGCTCTTGGATTTCTCGTCGACCGGATGGGCGCCCGAACGCGGCCAGATGACGATATTGTCGAGCTTGTCGAATTCGACTTCTGCCCATTGCGGCGCATTAGACGGATGCGGCCTAATAATAATGTTGGCAGTTGCCACCATCTCGTCGGCATCCGAACGAATTGCTCTGATCCAGTCGCGAACAAAATTGACTTCCTCGCGGGCAATGAAGATGGATGAGCACACGTACAGAAATATCGGCTTATTCGAATCAGTACCGACCCGTCTGCAATACTCTTCCCTTCCGGTAGCCGGCTTTGCATCGAACCACTGATCGAATAGCTGGGCGCCGGTGACGACAACCTGCTCGTCCGGCATTCCATGCATGCTGATAGCCTCGTGCTTCTGGGTCTCGTTCCAGACGACGACGCGATCAGGTTTGATCTGTATCAGGCCCTTGTTGCTGAGATTGTCCCAGCTGGCTACGAGCAATACGGTGGGGATGCTCAGCTCCTGGGCCGCTTTGAGATACTCCTGCTGATTGTAGGTCATGTCAACCAGCGGGGTGACCAGAAACACATCCGGATTGCTTTCGCGAACAAATTCGAGGGCATTGGTTTCACAAGGAAAGCAACGCTCCAAAAATGCCATATAAGCGCTGGCAACGGTTGCCATCACTGGATAACCGATCAAGGGAATCTTAAACAGGCGGGTAATTGTGGGAGGGAGTTCCCGCCCAGCGCGCTCACGCAGCTTATTGCTCTTTTTGAATTGTGGGTGCAGATAGCGCAAGAAGTCCCGCAAATGCCGCATGCTGTCGGCGATATGGTACCATTGGCTGCTGCGGTGCGGGAGCCATGCAGTTTTTACATTCGGGTATTTTGCGGTGAGTTCCTCAAGGAGCGTCGGCAATATGAATTTCTGCATCGGCGTAAAAGCCAACGTGATGTCGTGACCCTCTGCGGCCAAGCGCGAAATCGTTGATTCATAATTGCGCAAATACAACGCGTGTCGCATCACCAGAAGAATTTTCATAAGCTGTTGACCCTCGATCCCGGAACAGAATCTTTCGCTCACCGCACATTGCGGCATTCCGAAGTGTATTCTCAAACGCCAACCGAAGTTAAACGGCCATCCCGTCCACGGTTTCCAGCGCGAATTCCTTGACGAAGTCCCATTGCTGGGCGGCCGTGTACTTGCGGGTACGGCGACGCTCCGGCATGAAGGCTTCTTGGGCGGTCAGCATCTTGAGTTTGCTGTTGAGCACATCGTTGCGCACAAAGACGGTATTGACGCCTTCGGTGTCGCAGCAGACCAGCCGGTAACCCTTGGATTCCGCAATCCGCGTCAGCGCCGAAGCGGAGGCGCCGTGATAGAAGCTGTGGTATTTGTGGCGGTTGAAATCAGGATCATACGGCACCGTAACCGGGCTGAGGCCGAAGGACGCATTGTATTCCACCATCAACACGCGCGGACGCACCACCTCAAGCGCGCGCAGCAAATGGGCGTCGTTGCCGTCGACGTCGATGGTAAGAAGATCGGGCTCCGCGACAGAACAGTTGTCAGCGATGATCTGGTTGATATTGTCTCGGGTGACCTTGGTCACCACGATTTTCGCGTCGTCCAGGCGGGCCTCGAAATTGCGCGCGACATAACTCTGCAAGCTGTCCATGCAGCCCTGGTCCATATCCACCCACAGGCCCTGCCAACCGTAGTTGAAGAAAAGATTATTGGTATTGTTTTCAAGGCCGCCGGCACCGATTTCGACAAACGTCTTATTGGTCGTGCCGATGCGCTCGAACAGCGCCAAAAGGATCCCGTCCTCGCCGTTCTGGGAGTAAACCTGGGCTTCGTAGGCGTTTAATTCCGAGGGGTAGTTGTTCTCGGCACCCTGGTTCAAACCAATCTGCTGCACCAGCAATTGTCCGTTTATGCGGGCGCCGATTGCCAAGCGTTTTATCTCGGAAGACTGTGCCCGATTCGTCTTATTAATCGTTTTTTGTAGGCTGGACGTGACCTTCTCAAGAGTTGCAATTCTCTCTAATAGCTTATTTTCGCGAGCGGTTGGCTTGCCGCTCTCCAAAACGCGCTTGATCGCGTAGACAATCGAGTTTTTCAGTTTCACAATCCAGATCATGCTGAGTTTTACCTCGCCTTTTACTCATATAAATCACACGCTATAGCGCAGTTACGTAGTACGAAATCGCCAAGGACACGCGAAAGCCATGCTTTAAATTACAGATTATGTTTCCTGTGCACGGCTTACTTCCCAATCGAATTCCGGGCAGAACAATGGGGACCGCATCGATGCAACTCCGTAATACCCGTATGGCACGTTCTTAGAAAGGTCGAAACGACCGATCCAATGAATCTTGAATTTGACAGTGTCCGCGACAGTTGGCGGCGTGATAGCAGTTGCGACATCCCAGATATTGATCCCCAGTTCCGCGGTCATTAGGAAACTTGAGGTCATTGCCGCTGTAAGGTGGCCCGGCACCCTGCAGTTTACGATGTAGGTGCCTTCTTGTTCGAAGTACGATCTCGTAGGCATTCGGGCAATCGCAAGTTGTTTAATGGGGGAGATGAATTTGCTACGTGACGCATCCATCAGCCCTATGGAAAGCGCCATTATGATGTCTGCTTCTACCATCCGCTTATATATGGAAACCAAAACCTCAACCGTTATATCTTCGCCGGGAAGGGCATCGACGACATCGTCACCTGCGGAGTCGCATGTCCTCACCGCTAATACGCTGCCAAACTGGCCCAATGGATAATTCAGGTATGACGTCGAGCGCTGATTATTCGCAGAATTACGCCGAGTCTGCTGTATTTCCTCCAGAACAAGGAGCCGCTCGGCCTTTCTGATTGCAAGACGCTGCGGCCAACCAATCGGCTCCATTTCAACGCGCGTTTGAGAAAATAACCCTCTTGCCGGTTCTTCCTGCAGTTTCAGGAAGTAACCATTTGTAACCATTGAAATTTCGTCATCTTGCTGCCTGTATTCGAGTTCACTTGCGTCGTCGCTTGCGAGCGACTGCGAACCAGTTGTGGACTGTGAAATCGCATCTTCAGCTTTTTCTGTTTCGCCGGGTTCGGCATTTTGGATGCCCTTGTCGGCAAGCAGCTCTGCACTTTGCCAAGCTGACAGGACGCCATGTATTTCACCGGATTTCACAATCTTACCGTGCTCAAGCCATAAAAGCTCGCCACAGAATTTCATGAGCTGCGTGCGACGGCTGGCGATGATAACGATGGATTTTTGGTCTAATAACTCGCGTACACGTTCCTCAAGCTGTTCCTTGAAAAATACGTTTCCTGGGGCCAAGACATCATCGAATAACAAAATATCCGGCTTGAGCTCCACCATGAGCGCATATGCCAGTTTAGCATAGCTTTCTGGCGCGACCTCTCCTGACGGCCGGTCCAGTATTCTTGCTAGCCTACAGAATTTTGCCGCATTCTCGATCGCATCGTCATATGCGTCAAGTTTTGAATCTTTCGGTAGTACGGAGCCATGGCAATCCGTGAGACTGGCCAGGAGCTTTAGATTCTGCCGTCCGGTCAGATGCGCGTTAATAGACGTTCGCGCTCCATTCATAAAAACGAGTTTTCCGCTTCCATTGATCTTTCCGCTATCAGCGCGTGACAACCCCGCAAGAATACGCATCAGTGTCGATTTGCCGGCCCCGGCGCCGCCAATCACACCCAACGCTTCTCCTGCCGACACCTCAAAGGTAATGTCCTTCAGCGCAGCGATGCGAGTTCCTGGCTTCAAATCCTGGGCTTTTGACTCGACGGTTTTTTCGTCTTCCTGCTCGTCGTCTTCATCGTCTTCGTCGTCTTCAGCATTCCACGTCCAGCGACCCGCTGCGATGTAGGACTTTGCGAGCTGGTGCACCTTCAAATACGGCATAAACTTCCTCTGCTGCCTTGAATTCCAAGCGGACGAGAAACGTCGACGCGCTAAAGGTGATCGAAAACCGATCCATTCTTCCGCTCGAAATACCTTAAGCCAGCAATGACGACCAGCCCAACAAATATTATATGCGCGGAGAGCGCAGACAAATTGGGCTGGTCGCCTCCGAATAGCGCCCACCGATAGGCCATGACCGCGCTCGTGATGGGGTTTAGCAACATTGCATCGCGGTAGGCTGCAGGCACGGCGCTAAGTGGGTAGTATATCGGTGAGGCGAACATCAGCCCCGTAAGGCCATAGCGCATGGCGTACCAAATGTCCCGCACCTTAATAAACCAAAGGCCGGTGAAGAGCGTGATCGACCATATTAAAAGCATGACGAAAATGAATATCGGAAAAATCGCCAGCAGCTTCCAGGAGACCTCTAGAAACAACACTCCGTCTACCATCCAGTAGATTCCAATCGCCAGCAAGAAACACACAAAAACAGTGCCTCCTTCGACAAGCGCTGGAGTGATGCATATTGCGACGATCATCAACCGGGAGACGGGGTATCGGGTAACAATTCGCGCATATCGGTTTGGCCCCCGGGTGCACCACGCAATTCCGCGCTGAAATACGATCCAGACCGCGAGGCTCGCCAAAAAAAACAGTGGATATGGTAGTACGCCGGTCTGGATATTCAGAGCATCTCGAAAGACGACAGTTGCGCCAAGCGCCATGATGAACGGTCGAGCGAACAGCCAGGCCATGCCAAAAAAGGCTTTCTGGTAGGCCATTTTTACCGAAAGCTTAGCGAGAAGAGGAATCAACCGGCGTTGAGACCAGATTCCACTTAACCCTTGCGCGACCGAATGTGGTCCGGAAGCAATTTCCCAGTCGCTCTCGACCGGCGCGGTGGATGGAGTGTTCATGCGCAAACATTTTCTGTCAAAGATGGCGGGTGTATGGCATGGCTTAACCCAGAAGACCACCCGGTCGGCCGAGGATGCTTTGCCGCGCCAGGACGACATCTTGCAACTCCTATTCAATGCATGGTGAGCAGCATGTCTTGATGCTCCGGGGTGTTTCCTCTATGAGGTCACCAGACGAAGGTAGAAAAGGCAAAGGGCGTTCATGCAAATCGCATATGATGACCTCACGAACTACCGCCAGCAAGTTGCCATGGTAGACGGCGGTTTCGATCCACTGCACCTCGGACATATTGCCTATTTCAAAGCCGCTGCCGCACTTGGGCTGCCCGTTTTGTGCTGTATAGCTCCAGATGATTATGTGGCCTCCAAACATCGCTTGTTGCTCAACCAGGAGCAGCGGTTGGGTATCGTTGACGCAATTCGCTATATCGACTATGTGACCATCAACGTCACCACGACCGCGGACATTCTGCGAAAACTTCAGCCCCGACTTTATGTGAAGGGCAAGGATTGGGAAAACAGACTTCCTCAGGAGGAGACCTCTGTTTGTGCAGACCACAATATCGAGATGGTATTTCTTGATACGGTCATCGACTCATCGTCGCGGATATTGAAAAATTACCAATACAGGCAAGGATAAGATGGATATCAGAGAATTCGAGAAGTTCGTTTTGGGACAGAAGGCCGTCGAGCCTGAGCACTACGACGACGAGTATTTCAACGATCAGTGGCGCGCGGGAGGTAACTCCTACGCCATCGAAACGCGGCGTGAAATCGAAGGTCGGAACCCGCAGCTCATCAAGGACGTGTTCGCACCGAAGAAGGTTCTCGACCTTGGATGCGGTCCCGGCGCGATGATGTACTTCCTTAACGAGATCGGTGTGGAAACTGATGGTGTCGATGGCAGTCCGTTTGTGCGCGATATGGCTCCGCCTGAAGTTCGTGATCGTATTACCGTCGCCATGGCGACTGCGTGTGGTAAAGCTGACGATTCATACGAGCTAGTGATCTGCCGCGAAGTGCTAGAACACCTCACGGTGCTGGAAGTGCGCCAGACCGTTGCCGAAATGTGCCGGGTGTCCTCGGGCTACATTTACATGACGACCCGCTATCATCCCAATCCGACATCTTTGCTAGACGTTACCACCGACTTCGAGACTGACCCGAGCCACATAACCTGCCTGAATATGGATTTCATGCGTGTACTGTTTGTGCTGGAAGGCTTTCGTCGTCGTGAAGACCTCGAGAGCAAGATGGATTGGCTCAACAAGGGCCGTGTCATGGTCTACGAAAAGGTCAAGGCAGACGCATGAGCAAGCGCTATGATTGTGTCGCGGGTTATCACCTGAATTTTCTGACCTGCGGAATTGCCAAATTCAATCTGCTGCTCGGTCACAAGATGGGGGTACCTCACCACAATCTTTATGACGGTGCACTAGAGATGTTCGGGTCGCCCATTCTGTCGGTCAAGCTCGCAGAGTTTACCGAAGAAGACCTGGCAGCTCTTCCTGCCTGGATGGACAAATGGGAAGCGCGCCAGGGATATTCCGTCTTTCTGCATGGTTATGACGGTACTGAGCTCGAAAACGAACTGCTTCGCCGGGCCAATACGGTCTATTGCGGCAATCGCGAACTGCACATGAGGCTGGCGCCGCTGAACCCGGACACCCAGGCGCTGTGGTGTCCGGGAACGAACATGAGCAGCCAGTTGTTCGAGAAGACCGAATTGACTGTTTTCTCGTTCGGCATGGCTCACAAGCTCAAGACGGAGAAATATTACCGACTTAAGGAACTGCTCGAAGGCACGGGCAAGACATATTCGATTCAATTGTCTACGGCCCTCCACGAGGGGACCAGCTTCGACGAATCGTTTTTGGCTGTCTTCGATGAGATGCAAGTTATTTTCGGCAACCGGGTCAATTTCCTTGGTTATCTGTCCGATCAAGCGGTGTACAACTACCTTCAGGACGCCGATTATTTTGCGGCGTTCTTTGATAAGGGTATGCGAGCCAACAATACCTCGGTCAATTCCGCCCTTGAGGCAGGCACCGCTGTGATTACTAACCTTGATGCCTATTCCCCCCCGGAGTTGTCGCATCTCGTCAATGTCATCGATATCAATATCGACACCCCTTTGCCGACTGCTAGCGCAGAGCTAGATTCCATCCGTGCAGAGGCGCGCAAGGTGGGTACTACGGCATTAGGCTGGCATTCTTTGCTGGAACGCCTCAGCTGAAGAGGGCAGCCTGCACCCGAATTTGCGGAATAAGTTTAAGTATGCTTCATTAGAAGCAAATAATTATAAGGCCAAGACAAATGGAATCCGAAAGTGTCGTAGTCGATGGTGTGACCGTGATGTTTTCTCCGCAAGACAAAGGCGGGGTTGCTGCGTTTCTGAGAAAAAATGGTAATTATGAGGCGGCGCTAGGTGATTTCTTCAAAAATGCGCTTAGTTCCGGAGACACTGTTCTGGATATCGGAGCAAATATCGGATTTTTTTCAGTATTTTTTAGTAAGTGGGTTGGAGATACTGGACGAGTTCTTGCGTTCGAGCCGGAACCAAATAACCGCGAATTTATCCGAGCGAATTTGTCGAACAACAGCCGGCACAATGTGACGGTATTCTCAACAGCTGTATCAGACAAAGCGGGTGAGACCACATTTTATGTCGACCCTGCCTTTTGGGGGGTGCATTCGCTCGGCCGAAAAAATGTTGCCAATTCGGCGGTCGAGATGCAGGTCGAGACAGTGGCGCTTGACGAATTCCTTCCCGCAAAACTGGGGAAAAGCGAACGTTTTGTCGCTAAGTTGGATACGCAGGGAGCGGAGCCGCTGATTTTTAAGGGTGGTGAGAGGATGTTCCGTGACCGTTGCAAATTGCTCGCATTTGAGTACTGGCCTTTTGGCGTCAAGACGATGGGGTTTGAACCCGAAGATTCGATCAAGATGCTCTACGATTTAGGATTTTCGCTGTCGACGGTACCCAAGAAGGAAAAGTTCAAGACGTTTCAGATGGACGATTTGATCGCGCGGCTTCAGGCCAAGAATATGGGGGACATGAGTTCGACCAACCTTGTCGGCTTGAAAGCACCTGCGGGTACCAAATTCCAATATGAAACATTCAGGGATGTGCTCAACGGCCACTAGTCGGGAAAGGGCGTGCAGCCAGGCGAGCGGAAAAATGCCGTTCGCTGCCCGTCATCCGGCGTTCAACCCCATTCTCTCGCGCACCTCCGACACCATCTGCTGGGCAATATCGGACACTCCGTGGCGGGGGTGCCACTGCAACTGTGCTTCTGCCTTGGAGATATCGGCGCGGCTTACAGGAATATCCGTCGGCCGCCGCAGGTCGTTCGAACTGGTGACGTGGTCGCGCCAATCCAAACCCACGGCGGAAAATATCTGTGCCACCAAATCGGTTAGCGAGGTGGTGGTGCCGCTGGCGATGATGAAATCGTCCGGGAAGGGCTGTTGCAGCATCATGTGCATCGCCTCCACATAGTCCGGCGCCCAGCCCCAGTCCCGCTGTATTGCTATGTTGCCGAGACGCAAGATCTCTCCCGATCCGCCGGCTATCCTGCACGCCGCTACAACAATCTTTGGGACGACGAATTGCTCGCCCTGGAGCGGTGAGATATGGGCAAAAAGCAGGCCGGTGCAAGCGTACATGTCATAGGATGTGCGGTAGTTGGCGACCTGCCAGAACGCCGACGCCCTGGCAACGGCATAGGGGCTCAGCGGATGAAAGGGAGTTGTCTCCGTGGCGGCAATGCCAGCAGTGTCGCCGTAGCAGTCGCCGGAG
>Ga0247738_10000631_pt1 | contig 12957 bp, 11 predicted proteins | sample UWRJL013104B2_FD_180936 | JGI IMG/M metagenome (GOLD analysis project Ga0247738, IMG submission 180936) | Plant litter microbial communities from Arlington Agricultural Research Station in Wisconsin, United States - UWRJ-L013-104B-2 | ecosystem: Environmental > Terrestrial > Plant litter >...
AGATGCTATTTATGGTCTTCCTACAGCAGATTACTTAAAAAATAATCTGTTACAATTAGAATACAACTATTTAAAAGAAAAGGTGAAAGATAGCTATAATAGCTTAAATGCTAAGTCAATAGAAATTAAAAATTAATTTAAGTGCAAAAAAGTATTTCAACTCAAGAAGATATTAAACAATTAATTATTGATATTGAGCAAAAATGGCCTGTAGATTTATGGAATATTAATGGCATTGATATTTGGCCTTATGTTAGAATTAAGATATATATAGATTTCTTGGTTCAAATGAATAAATCAAACGTATCAACTTACAGTAATAAGCACACTGAGAAGAAAAAATCTAATTTCTTAGTCCGTATTTTTTTAATGATTCTAAAAATAATGGGCGCTTTCGTGAGATTAATTGCGTTTTTTTTAACGTTGAAAAACAAAAAGATATTATTTTTTGGCTCACATATTCATAGGGTTTTAAATGATGACGCTTATTTTAATAGATTTTATGATTCAATGATTGAACATCATAAATTGGAAGATGAGGTTTATATGGTCGAGTATCAAAAAACCTATGACAAGATGTACAATCCGAATGCTGTAATAGAATTAAAAAAGCATTTGAATGATTTTACTTTATTATCCAAGTTGTTTTCTGGTTTCAGAAAAAATAAAAATGCGGTTCATTTAGAGGGATATGAGGAGTTTCACTTATGGCTGTCAGCACATTTTTTTGAATTGAAAAGAGTAAGGATTTCAGAGAAAGAATTAATTAATTGGACCAATAAAATAAAATCGCTAAAACCATTTTATAGATTATTCTATAAAATAGTAAAACCATCTAAAATAGTTTTTCTTGGATATTATGGATTGGATGATTTGACAGCAGCCCTATTAGTTGGGAATGATTTGAAAATTACCACAATAGATTTTCAACACGGGCCACAAACTAATATTCACATGGCTTATACAAGCTGGACAAAAGTACCAAAAGAGGGTTTCAATATAATGCCTGTTGAATTTTGGAATTGGGATTCAAGATCAAAAAGCAATATTGAAGAATGGGCATCGACAACACAAAATGTTAAGTCAGTATTGGTAGGGCAGCCCTTTGTATCCTATTATCTAAACAAATACAAAACAATAGAGAAAAGCGATGAAAAACAGGTTTTTTATAGCTTGCAAACCACTCCATTTTCTATTGAGGATATGATTACTCCTAAAATTATTTCACTGATAAAAAAAACAGAATTGAAATGGATTTTTAGATTGCATCCCAGAACTAACATAAGTCTCCAGGAGCTCAATGATTTTTTAATTTTAAATAATATTGACGATAAAGCCGTAGCTCAGGATGCATTTCAAACTCCTTTGCCAGAATCACTTGTTCGTTCTTTCTTGCATGTTACAAATTATTCCGGTTGTTTAATTGAAGCTTACCTAATGGGGATTCCGTCATTGTTAATTCATAATATGGGTAAAGAAATGTTTAATTTATATATTGATGATAAAAAAGTGTTTTTTATAGATCAAAAGGAACCAAATTTCGAATCAGATTTTTCTACCCTTATTGAAAATATAGGTCGAAATAGTACAGTTAACACAGAGTTAGAAGTTTATAATCCCTTAGCATAATTTAATTGTTAGATTAATTAAAAATTGAATTTTGAATACAAAAGAAAACTTTTTGTGGATTTCTAACCTGCGTGTTATTGCTATTATAGCGGTCATTTTTGTACATACAGCATCGCCGTTAGTAGTGAAATTTGGCGTGTTGTCAAATGAATTGTGGAATTATGCCAATTTTTATGATGCGATATTTCGCTTTTGTGTTCCTGTATTTGTTATGATATCGGGAGCATTATTGCTGAATAAAGAATATGAATTGAGAACTTTTTTTATTAAACGCTTTGTAAGGATTGGTCTGCCTTTCTTGTTCTGGAGCATTTGTTATGTTTTATATTCAATTTTTATAAAAACAGATGATTACAAAAAGCTGCATTTTTTTGGGATCATTAAAAAACTAATTAGATCTGTTTATTTTGGAAGCGCTTATCATCTTTGGTATGTATACATGCTTTTCGGATTACTATTAATTATCCCAATTTTGAATGTCTGGATTAGCAAAGCCAAAAAAAATGAAATTCATTATTTTTTGTTGGTATGGTTTATAACGCTACTATTTAAGAATTTTGGTTTTGAAAATTACAAACCTGCAATAGATTTTTCTTATTTTTCGGGATATGTTGGCTATTTGGTATTAGGATATTATTTGTCTGTAATAGAAATTAAGAATATAAAAAAATGGAAAATAATAGCAATATTGGTTTTTATTTTAGGTTCGCTTATTACCTTTTTTAGCACCTATTGGTTTTCTGTTTCAAAAGGCAAAATCGATACTTCATTGTATGATTTTTTTAGTTTTAATGTCCTTCTTGCCTCAATAGGAATTTTTCTGTTTTTTAGATTATCTGATTTTTTAAATAACAAAACCAATGTTGTTTTGGTTCAAATTAGCAATTTGAGCTATGGTATTTACTTAATCCACGTTTTGGTTTTATCAATATTAGATAGTTTTGGCATAAACGCATCATTTATTAATCCAGTAATAGGAACTCCAATCACAGTTTTCTTATGCCTTAGTATTTCAACCCTTATTATAAAAATAATAAATTCAAATAAGGTTGGATCTTACATTTCAGGCTAATCCTCTTTTAAATAAAACTTTAATAAACATAAACTTTATTATTACAAAGTGCCTTTTTTTAACTTTTAAAATTACTTTTGAGGCATTAAAAAGTATTACTTATGAAAAAAACAGCCATTATTCCACTTCGTAAAAATTCTAAGGGAATTCCAGGAAAAAACAAGAAAAAAATGTTAGGCCGCCCGCTTTTTTCATGGGTTCTGACAGAAGCTATTTTTTCGGACTTAGATGAAGTTTACATTTTTACAGATGATCAGGAAATAATCGATTATATTAATAAAGAATACCATTGGTCACCAAAAGTCAAAGCGCTTTTGCGTAATGATGAAAATGCTTCTGATACAGCCTCTACAGAAAGTGTGATGTTGGAGTTTGCCGAAACTATTAAATACGATTTTGATATTCTGTGTTTATTACAGGCCACTTCTCCAATGACAAAGGCAGTAGATATAAATGCCACATTAAATGAAATTATCGATAATAAAAAACAATCTGCATTAACGGTTGTAAATACACATCGTTTTATATGGAATTCTGATGGAACATCTCAAAATTATGACGTTTTTAAAAGACCAAGACGTCAGGATTTTGATGGTTTGTTAATAGAAAACGGTGCAGTTTATACTACAACAAAAGAAGCTTTTTTAAATTCAAAAAATAGAATAAGCGGTTCGATTGGTTTGGTAAAAATGCCCGAAGAATCCCTTGTTGAAATAGATAGTACATCAGATTGGCATATTGTAGAAAATTTATTGGCAGAACGCCAGAAGAAAAGTAAAACACACCAAAAAATTGAATACTTAATACTCGATGTAGATGGTGTTTTTACTGATGGAAGTGTTTATTATAATGCTGATGGGGAAATGGCCAAAAGATTTGATATGCGCGATGGAATGGGATTGGAAATTATCAGACAAAATCAGATTCAGGTCATTGCAATAACATCCGAAAATTCTGATTTAGTTGCGCAGCGCATGAAAAAATTGCAGATAAACGACACATTTTTGGGGGTAAAGGATAAATTTTCGTTTTTAACACATTTTCTTTTAGATAGAAATAGTAGTTTTGGCGCCGTTGCGTACGTAGGAGATGATGTAAATGATTTGGCAAATATTTGTAGTGTAGGATGGTCTTTTGCTCCGGCAAATGCAACCATTACAGTAAAAGCAAATGCTGATTATATTTTAACCCATGCATCTGCATCCGGAGCAATAAGAGAAACTTGTGAAATTTTAATAAAATATAATAAACGTTATGAAGGAATATAAAAAACCTTATGTGATTGCCGAAATAGGATGTAATCATAAAGGCGAAATGTCAATAGCAAAAGAATTAATTAAAATTGCTAAGATTTTTGGAAATGCAGATGCAGTTAAATTTCAAAAACGAAATAATAAAGAACTTTTAACAGAGGAACAATACCACGCTCCACATCCAAATGCGTTAAACTCTTATGGAGATACTTATGGTGCGCATCGTGAATTTTTAGAATTTGATGTTAACCAACACCGCGAATTAAAAGAATATTGCGAAGAGATTGGTATCGTTTATTCAACATCAGTTTGGGATACTACTTCTGCAAAAGAAATTACATCATTAAATCCGGAATTCATTAAAATTCCTTCTGCATGCAATAACAACTTTGATATGTTAGGCTGGTTATGTGAAAATTATTCTGGTGAAATTCATATTTCTACAGGTATGACTACTAAAGATGAGACTGATATTTTAGTAAACTATTTTACTGAAAAAGGCAGAAACAAAGATTTAGTATTATACAATTGTACTTCAGGATATCCGGTTCCATTTGAAGATGTTTGTTTGTTGGATATCAATTTATTAAAACAAAAATATGCAGATAAGGTAAAACATATTGGTTTCTCTGGTCACCACTTAGGAATTGCTGTTGATATTGCGGCTTATACTTTGGGTGCAAACATTATAGAAAGACATTATACTATCGACAGAACCTGGAAAGGAACTGACCACGCCGCATCTTTAGAGCCAATGGGTTTACGCAAATTATCTCGTGATTTAGACGCTGTCTATCAGGCATTAACTTTTAAATCGACTGATATATTGCCAATTGAGCAAGTTCAAAGAGATAAATTAAAGAATAAAAAAGTCTAAAACGAATGCTTTTTTCAAACAGAATTAGAGTTTTTTGGTGGAACGAAAAAATTATCCAGGGTAAGTCTAAAGAAAACTATGGAGATGTTTTGGGTAAATACCTTGTTGAAAAAATCTCTAATAAAAAAGTAGTTTTTGCATGGCCTAAAAAATTCTCTGTTTTAGATTGGTTTTTACCAATTTATGTAACGATAGGAAGTATTTTAACCAATGTAAATCATAAATGTATTGTTTGGGGTAGCGGAATTATCAGTAAAGATTCTAAAATAAAAAATGCTGTTTTTTTAGCTGTTCGCGGGCCTCAAACCCGAAAACATTTGTTAAGTCTTGGGTATAAAGTTCCGGAAATATATGGAGATCCGGCTTTACTCTTGCCGGATTATTTTAATCCTGAAGTAACTAAAAAGTACGAGTACGGCATTGTACCACATTACAATGATTATAAAATAGTTCAAAGCTGGTTTCAGGGACAAAATCATATCAAAATTATAGATATGATGACCAATGATATCGAGTCTAAAACTATTGAATTTTTAGAATGTAAAAAAGTGATTTCGTCTTCTTTGCACGGAATCATTATAGCACATACATATGCTATTCCGGCAGTTTGGCAACCGTTTTCGGATGGTGTTTTTGGTGATGATATCAAATATCAGGATTATTTTGAGTCGGTAAAAATACCTTCTTATAATCCATCAATTAGAATTAATGAATTCTCAGAGACAGAATTGGAGAAATTATTTGCCGAGAATGTTAGTTTGCCCGATAAAGAAGTTATAGAGTCACTGAAAAAAGGTTTAATGGCAGTTTGTCCTTTTAAGAATTAGTTTAATAATAGAAAATATTATTTTTAAATACCACTTAGTGTTTAGGTTATGAGTAAAAAAGTATTTGTTTTTTTTCCGGATGGTGTAGGACTACGCAATTTTGCTTTTACAAAATTTAAAGAAATAGGAGAAGAAAAAGGGTATCAAATCATTTACTGGAATAATACTGTTTTCTCTTTAAAAGAGGAGTTAGGGTATGATGAGGTTAAAATCGAAAATCATACGACGCATCCTTTAACGCCTGTTTATTCCAGAATAAGAAAACATATTGAATTAAATGTTTCTCAAAAAAAATTCAATGATAAAGTCTATGAAACCTATAAATTTCCATTTAGTTATAAAGGTTTCAAGAATACTTTAAAAACCTTATACACTAAACTATTGATTGGTTTTAATTCTTCAGAAAAAGGAATTGTAAGGATTAGAAAGCGTATCAATGCCCTGGAACGTTCCACCACAAAATATCAATATTGTAAAGCACAATTACAAGAACATACACCCGATTTAGTTTTTTGCACCACACAAAGAGCAACACAATCTATTAGTGCTTTATTAGCAGCCAAAGATCTGGGTATTCCCGTAGTATCTTTTGTTTATTCATGGGATAATGTGCCAAAAGCAATGCAGGTTGTCGAAGCTGATTTTTATTTTGTATGGAGTGATTTAATGAAAGAAGAAGTCCTGAAATATTATCCTTTTGTACAAGAATCTCAGGTTTTTGTAACGGGTACGCCTCAGTTTGAACCTCATTACGACCAAAACTTATTTAAAAGCAGAGAAGAGTTTTTTAATGAAAACAATCTAGATACTTCTAAAAGATATATTTGCTTCTCTGGCGATGACGAAACGACTTCTCCACTAGATCAATATTATCTGGAAGATCTGGCAAAAGCAGTACGAAATTTAAATGAAAAAGGCGAAAATGCGGCTATTATTTATCGTAAATGTCCTGTAGATGTCAGTACAAGATATGACGCAGTTATTGATGCTAATAAAGATGTAATAACTGTTCTTGACCCATTATGGAAACCTGCGGGTAAAAACTGGAACGAAATTTTACCAACCAAAGAAGATTTAGGATTATTACATAACGTTTGTGCGCATTCAGAGTTCGTTACAAATGTATGTTCTTCTACCGTTTTTGATTTTGTTGCACATGATAAACCTTGTATTTACTTCAATTACGAGCAGCCACAACTAAAAAAAGGAATCCGAGATATAGGTCAGAATTATAAATATGTTCATTTTAGAAGCATGCCTTCTCAGGAAGCGGCAGTATTTTGTACAGATAAGACAACTTTGGAAGATCAGGTAAAACAAATTTTAGACAAGAAATTATCGAATGTCTCAGATGGTAAAAAATGGTACGAAATTGTGGTGGGAAAAAATCCAACACAAGCATCTTTGGCAATTTGGGATACAATTAATCAATGTATAAATAAATAATATGTTTTTCAATTCTATAGCATTTGCTATTTTTCTGCCAATTGTATTTTTTCTGTATTGGTTCGTTTTTAATAAAACAAAAAGCACTCAAAACGCTTTACTAATTATAGCGAGTTATTACTTTTATTCTTGTTGGGATTGGAGATTTCTGTTTCTATTAGTATTCTCTACGTTTCTGGATTATTACACCGGAATCCAGATTGAAAAAGGTAAATCTGAAAAAAGCCGAAAATTTTGGTTTTGGCTTAGTATTATAGTCAATTTAGGATTCTTAGGAATATTTAAATATTATAATTTCTTTGCTGCTTCTTTTTCAGATTTGCTAACTTCAGTTGGATTTAAGGCAAGCCCGATTTTATTGAATGTCATTCTGCCGGTCGGAATTTCATTTTATACATTTCACGGTTTATCATACGTCATTGATATTTATTACAAACGAATAAAAGCAGAATATAACTTTGTCGATTATTCCTTGTTCGTAAGTTACTTTCCACTTTTAGTTGCCGGACCAATTGAGAGAGCAACCCATTTATTGCCACAGGTAAAAGTTAAAAGAGAATTTAATTTTGAAACGGCAAAAGAGGGAGTTTATCAAATTATATGGGGATTAGTAAAAAAAGTGGTCATTGCAGATACTTGTGCGAGTTATGCAAATGCTATATTTGATCACTATACCTCCATGAATTCGTTTTCATTAATTTTAGGAGCAATTTATTTTGCATTCCAAATTTATGGTGACTTTTCAGGTTACTCGGATATTGCATTAGGAGTTTCAAAACTTTTTGGTTTAGACCTATTACGAAATTTTAATTATCCTTATTTTTCAAGAGATATTGCCGAGTTTTGGAGACGCTGGCATATTTCACTTTCATCCTGGTTTCGCGATTATTTATATATTCCCTTAGGAGGAAGTAAAGGAGGACTTTGGATGAAAATCAGAAATACCTTTATCATTTTTGTGGTGTCCGGATTTTGGCATGGAGCCAATTGGACATATGTTGTATGGGGTTTTATAAATGCCGTTTACTTCCTGCCTTTACTTTTGTCAAATAGTAATAGAAATAATATGGATGCCATTGTATTGAAGTGGAATTTTGATTCTGCAAAAGTAATAATGAGCATTTTGTACACATTTTTATTAACCTGTATAGCCTGGGTCTTTTTTAGAGCAAGAACCATAACAGATGCAGTTTCATATTTAAAACGTATTGTTACAGATAGAAGTTTTAACTTTCAATATATTGATAACGAAAGATATAGTTATGAATTATTGCTTATGATTGGCCTTTTTGTTTTGATTGAATGGAATAGCCGTAATAAAATTGAACCTATTTCGGGAAAAAGAAGCTTTTTAAAATTGAGCCTTGCAATAATGGCAATAATGGCTTTTGGAACTTTTTCAGACTATAAAGAATTCATATATTTTCAATTCTAATGAAGAATTTTTTAATTTATATAGCCAAGATTGTTCTTGTAACAATCTTACTGGCTATTGTTTTAGACGGACTTTACAGTGTGATGTTCATACAATGTAAAAACCGGGGAAAAATAGATCAGATTTATAATTCAGAAGGAAGGAAATATGATGTAGTGATTTTGGGTTCATCAAGAGCAAACAATCATTTTGTAGCTCCAATGTTGGAAGAAAAAGGATTAAAAACATTTAATTACGGCATGAGCGGTTCAGATTTATTTGAAACGGCCCTAATGCTAAAACTGATGATAGAGAGAAAATATCAAATTAAGAATGTGATTCTTGAAGCTGATTTAAACCTTTCGGGTATGGATCAATCTGAGGGAATCGCTTCAAGATTTTTGCCTTATATTCATAATTCAAATGTTATTAAAGAGCATTTTCAAACACAGGAACATTTTAATGAATTGTATTATATTCCGTTTTACAGATATATTAAATATGAAATAAGAATAGGATTTAGAGAAATGTTTTTTAATGCAATTCATAAAAAAACAATTCATTTAAATAATTTGGGATATAATCCTCTGGATGGAGTTGAGAATGGTAATATGAAAAATAATATTGTCAAATTAAATCCCTTGCCGCATAACAAATACTATGAAGAAATCAAAAGTATCTGCAAAGCAAATAACATAAACCTGATTGCCGTAATGACGCCAATGTGTGAAAACGTAAAGGGTATGAATTATTTTGAAAAGGTAAAAAAAGCATATCCTGAAATTCATAATTATGAAAATGCAGTAGTCGAGAATAAATATTTTTCGTCTTGTGGGCATATGAATGATAGAGGAGCCAGAATGTTTACAGCCAGAATTTTAAAAGATTTTTTTAATAAATAGTAATTTATGAATATTGTTTAATTTATCTATTTTCAATTTAATGAAACGGTTTTTAATTTATACGGGTAAAATAATTCTTATTACAATTTTGATTTCAGTTGTATTAGACGGAATTTATACAGCAATTTTTATGCGATCTAAGGATCGTGGAAAAATTGAAACCGTTTTTAATTCAAAGGCTGAAAACTATGATGTGGTTATTTTAGGTTCATCAAGAGCAAATAATCATTTTGTAGCGCAAATGTTTGAGGATAAAGGACTAAAAACGTTTAATTACGGAATGAGCGGTGGACATTTATTTGAGGCCTCTTTGTTGTTAAAATTAATGATTGAAAGAAAATATAAAATTAAAAACATAATTCTTGAAGCTGATTTGAATCTTTCTAATGATCAGGAATCTGAAGGAGTTGCAGCAAAATTTTTGCCTTATATACATTGCTCAAAAGCTATAAAAAATCAATTTTATCAGAAAGAAAATTTTAATGCGTTATATTATATTCCCTTTTATAGATACATTAAATATGATAGTAAAATTGGCTTTAGAGAAATTTATAAAATTACAAAACGAGAAACTACAAATGCCTTAGATAATTTAGGGTATTATCCTTTGGTTAAACACAAAAATGGTAATATGAAAAATAATATTATCAAATTAAACCCATTGCCGCATAACAAATACTATGAAGAAATCAAAAGTATCTGCAAAGCATATAACATAAACCTGATTGTTGTAATGACACCAATGTGTGAAAACGTAAAGGGTATGGATTATTTTGAAAAGGTAAAAAAAGCATACCCGGAAATTCATAATTATGAAAATGCAGTAGTCGAGAATAAATATTTTTCGTCTTGCGGACACATGAATAATACTGGAGCGAGAATGTTTACAGCCAGAATTTTAAAAGATTTTTTTAATAAATAACTTTGATTAAAAGACTTTTTTAAGATGATAACATACTCTAAAATAGGCAGGAAAGGAAATTTGGGAAATCAGCTTTTTCAAATTGCATCTACTATTGGATTGAGTGTTTTAAATAAGCAGCAATATGTTTTTTCAGAGTGGAAATATCAGGAATATTTTAAAAATAAATTACCACTTTTAACATCCGATCTTTCAAATTTTATAGATGTTGACGAAAAGGAATATAATTTTCATGAATGGGATATAAAAGATGGAGATTATGATCTTTCCGGTTGGCTTCAAACTGAAAAATATTTTGATAAGGGATTAACCAAACTTCATTTTGAGTTCGCTGATTCGTTAACTAATCATATTAAAAAAAAATACGAAAGTGCTTTTACGAAACGAACCATTCTGCTTTCAATAAGAAGAGGCGATTTCGTAAATCATCCGGATTATTTTCAATTGCCAATTAACTTCTATTTAAATAGTTTAGTGTATTTTTTTCCAAATTGGCAGTCATGTAATTTGATCATTTTAAGTGATGATATTAAATATTGTAAGTTTCATTTTTCTTTTTTAGAAAATGCCTTTTTTGGAGAAGAATTAAATGGTGTCGAACAGCTTTGCCTGGGGTCATTGTGTGATGATTTTATAATAAGTAATTCTACTTTTTCGTGGTGGACAGCCTGGTTGGGCGAAAAAGGAGACTCAAAAATAATAAGACCATTAAAGAATTTGGATGGCGCAAAAAGTCAGGAACTTAATGATAAAGATTATTTTCCGGACAGGTGGATAAAATACAATCATACAGAAGAGAGAATAAAACTTGAAGATGTAGTTTTTGATATCAAAAGCAAAAAAAATAGACAGGAAGTTGCAGCATATATTTCGACTTATTTTGATGTACAAATTAATCTAAACCAGAGAGAAACTGAATCATCTAAGAATATTTATGTTTTAAAGAAAGATTATTTTTTACCTCCTTTGGTAATTTATTCTTCTTATTTAAAATTGAAAGACATTGCAAATACTTTAGTTATCAATAATGTAGTCAGATCTTTTAAAGTTTCTAAGCCATTAAACTATAAAGATTTTCTTTTACAAAAAGACTTCGGTTTGTTTTCGACTATTTTTTCATTTTCGAAAACTAAAGAAAAATTAAAGACTCAAAATCCTGACATTTATTTAAAAAGAAATAACAATGCACTTTTTGAACAAAAAGAATCAATATTGCATTTTTCAGCAGGACAATTTTGTACAATCGGAGCGTATGGTTATAGTTTTAAAAAGTTAGCGAAAAGAAAAGAAATAGAATTAAAAAGAACTATAAAAAAAATACTTTCAATAAAATAATATGGCAGCAAAGCTACATGTCGCATACATTGTGTCTCATTATCCACATAAAGCTTTTGGCCACGATGGCGGGTTAGGAACCAGCGTTTACAACTTAGTTGAAAAACTGAGAATGAGCGATGTTCAGGTTTCTGTTTTTGTGTACGGACAAAAAAATGAGTTTGTTCTGGAAGAAAATAATGTAACGATGTATAGTCTTACTGATAGTAAAGTGAAATTTCTTAAATTTTATTTTAACAGAAAAAAGATAGAAAAGTTTATCAATAATAAAATTCAGGAAAAGAACATCAATATTATTGAAGCACCTGATTGGACAGGAATTACTGCTTTTATGAATTTTAAGATTCCGCTTGTAATTCGTTTTCACGGAAGTGATGCTTACTTTTGCCATCTCGAAAACAGAAAACAAAAGCCTAAAAATTTCTGGTTTGAAAAATTAGCCATAAATGGAGCAAAAGCTTTTATTGCCCCAACTAGCTTTGCCGGAGAAGTATCAAAAGAACTATTTAAAATAAAAAATAAAGAGATAAAAACGATTCATTACGGATTAGAATTAAAAAAATTCACAAACGATTCTCCTTTAATTTATGATAAAGGGATTATCCTATATGTAGGCACATTAATTAGAAAAAAAGGAGTTTTAGAATTACCTGAAATTTTTAATAAAGTGCGAAAAGAATTTCCTGAAGCAAAACTGGTTTTAATTGGAAGCGATGCTTCTGATATAAAAACAAACTCAGGTTCTACATGGCAGTTAATGCAAAGTCAGTTTAAAGATGATGATTTAGAGCATGTAAGTTATTTGGGGAAAATTCCATATAACGAAGTTCAAAACCATATTAGAAAAGCAAATATATGTGTTTTTCCAACTTTTGCAGAAACTTTAGGAATGGTTACTATAGAATCAATGGCCATGCAAAAAGCCGTTGTTAATAGCAATATTGGCTGGGCACAAGAACTTATTATTGATGAAGAAAGTGGTTTTTTAGTGCATCCGGGAAATCATAATTTATACGCCGAAAGAATTATCCAGCTGCTAAAAGATGATACTTATTGTTTAAAAATTGGTCAGCAAGCCTTAACAAGAGTCGAAACCAAATTTGATATTAATAAGGTTGTGCTTGAGAATATAGCTTTTTATGAAAAAATAATCGATCAAAACAGAAAGCACTAATGATTGTTATTTATCATCAATACAATAAAGTTGTAGCAATTGAACGTGAAGGAAAAAGTATTGCTTTTTCTCAAGCGAGTATTGTTAAAACACTTTTTGAGGTTGC
>Ga0247738_10000632_pt1 | contig 12939 bp, 11 predicted proteins | sample UWRJL013104B2_FD_180936 | JGI IMG/M metagenome (GOLD analysis project Ga0247738, IMG submission 180936) | Plant litter microbial communities from Arlington Agricultural Research Station in Wisconsin, United States - UWRJ-L013-104B-2 | ecosystem: Environmental > Terrestrial > Plant litter >...
CACATCCGCAGCGTGCACCGCCTTCCACCTAGCAATCTGTTTAGAGTGCCATTCGCGCCCCAGAAGCTCGAATGTCTCCGCGCCCGCCACCCGATTAACTAGTGCAATACGTTTCGCTTCGAGCGAGGGGTCCTTACCCTGACGAAGCAGCTTCTTATCTTCGTCACGCACTGCGCGGGCCTCACGTAGCCCCAACTCCGGATAGGTGCCGAGCACGCGTAGCTTCTCTTTTCCGGCGACCCGGTATTTGAGACGCCATGAGCGATGGCCGCTCGTTGAGACAAACAAATACAACCCGCCTGTGTCGGCCAGCTTATAATTTTTGCCCTCAGCGCGGGCAGCGCGACATTTGGCGTCCGTAAGCAATTTTTTCCTCCAGTTTCTGCATTTCGCAGCACCTGAACGAGGCCTAGCTCCGTTGGATCTTCATGCCCATATGCCATTGATTCAATGAGACTTATTGCGAGCAATTGAGCGCGGTTTCTACCCATTTGCTAACAATGGAATCGATCAACCTCTCGATACCCCCACGTCCGCTGGACCGTACCCCCACGCGTACCCCCATCTGGAAGATCATGCGTAATATCGATCTATATCGAGTGAGCGGAATGCTAGTGGGATATCACTGATATTTCGGGACTTATGAGCATCGCTGGGGTTGATTGGATGCCATAAATGGCGGAGACGGAGGGATTCGAACCCTCGGTACCGTATTCACAGTACGACGGTTTAGCAAACCGTTGGTTTCAGCCACTCACCCACGTCTCCGCGTCGCAACGATCCGTGCGCGCAGGGCGCGTCCGGGGCAGCGAGACACGGCCTATAGCGGCGAGCATTCGGGAAGGCAACGCCCGCAATTGCGCTTTTCCGGCCTATATTGCTTGCACGCCCGGAACCAATGACCGGCTCAGATGTTTAAAAAGCGCATCGGCACGGGACAGCCGCTCTCCGCGACTCGGGGAGCGAAGGATTATGCTCGGGTTTTCGGAACCAAGCGGGAACATTGTGCAGCGCACATAAAAACCTACTCGACTCGTCCCGAGTCATTTTCGACTCGTCGTTGAATCCGGGGAGTCGATTCGCGCCCACTACCCGGCTCTGTTAGCGCAGCCGCCAGATCACAATCTGTAATCAAGCAGAGCGGACGGGTGGCAATCATCAAATTTTCTCCAAACAGCGCCCTGAGCAAGGCCGTGAAAAGCCTTGTGGCACTGGCCCCGGAGCGCGAAATTTTTCTGCGCTCGGGCGGCACCGTGAAATTCGTGCGCATTTCGACGCGCGTGCAGCTTGCGCTTGCGAGCCTCATCGTTCTGCTGCTCGGCGGCTGGGGCATTGCGACCGGCGCGATGCTCTGGAGCCAGGCGCATATCTCGTTTGAGCGTGCGACGCTGGAGCGTCAGCGCGCTTCCGTCATCGATCGGCAGGCCAGCGTCGATGCCTATCGCAGCTCGGTGAGCGATATCGCCAAGGATATCGAGGCGCGTCAGGCCGCCATCGAAGAAATCATGGGCGTCGATGAGGATGATGCGGCAGCCGCACTCGCCAAGGCGAAGGGCGCGCAGACCGCCCCCAAAACCGATAGTGCCGCCGCGCCCACATCCGGCAAAATCAGCGCTGCCTCGCCCGAGACTGCGCGCCTTGCGCAGTTGCGCGACCGCCAAGCAGACTTCGTCCAGCGTCTCGCAGGCACCGCCCAAGCGCGGCTGGCCAAGGTCGAGCAAGCGATCCGCAGCTTCGGGCTTAATCCCGCGACATTCGACAAGCGTCAGCGCGGCATGGGTGGTCCCTATGTGCCGGTGAGGGGCATCATCGCCAGCGATCCTGAATTGCGCGATCTTGCCACGTTGCTCGGCCGGTTGAACGTGATGGAAAGCACGCTTGCCACCATTCCTTCCGGCCGGCCCACTGCGGCGCCGATGGAGACCAGCTCCTACGGCTATCGTCGCGATCCCTTCAATGGCCTGCCCGCCTTTCACGCTGGCATCGATTTTCCCGGCAGCTTGGGGCAGTCGATCACGGCGGCCGCTTCCGGCAAAGTCAGCTTCGTTGGCAAGCAGCCGGGCTATGGCAATGTGGTCGAGGTCGATCATGGCAACGGTATCGTAACCCGTTACGCGCATCTCTCGGGCTTCGGCGCCCGCGTCGGTGACAAGGTCGCGCGCGGCCAGGCCATTGCCCGCATGGGCTCGACCGGCCGTTCGACCGGCACGCATCTTCACTTCGAAGTGCGGGTGCATGGCGCAGCGGTCAATCCGCGTCGCTTTTTGGAGGCCCGTGAAGATGTTCTCGAAGTCCAGCAGCTCGCCAAAGAACGCCTCGTCCGCAGTAGCGACCGGGGCTAGGCACACACCTTTCTCGATCCTCGGCGGCGACGTCATCATCCGTGGCGACATCGAAGCGCGGGTCGATCTCCACATTGATGGCCGGGTCGAAGGCGATATTGCCTGCGCTGCGCTCGTGCAGGGCGCCGAAAGCCGCATCAAGGGTCATGTGACCGCCAAGAGTGCGCGCATATCCGGCACCATCGAGGGATCGCTCACGACCGAGGATCTGGTGGTCGAGGGCAGCGCCCGGATCATGGGCGATGTCACCTATCAGACGATCAGCATCGCAACCGGTGGCCAGATCGATGGCACGCTTACGCATAAAGACCCTGGCACCCAGGGCGATCTCAAGCTGGTGAAGAGCTAAACGGGCCGTCCGTCGCCCGTTCGCGCAATCCGCACCAAATCCACTCATTGTAATCTCCCCGCGACTTGTGCACTTGCAGCCTTCGCTGGAGAATGATGAGTAATGGCTGAAATCCTGTCGTCGGTCCGCTGGGGCTGGGTGATCCTCGCAGCGGTGGTCGCGCAAGCGCTGCTCATTCCGATCGATTACGCGCTCAGCGCGCTGGCCGCCTTTTTAGGCTGGTTCGGCGACGACACTCGGATGACGCGCATTGCCCTGTTTCTGGTGATGTTCCTCGCCGGACTCTGGGCTGCGCGCAGGGCGAGGGGGCATTTCACGGCAAACGGCTTCTTCGTCGGCCTCTTTGCCGCACTCATCTTCCTGCCTGTGCTGATCGCAATCCAGGCGCCCTATCCGGGCATGGAGGCGGTCAATGCATTGCTCAAGATCATCGCCGGAGCGTTGGGCGGTGGTCTGGTCGGCCATCGCAAACGGCGCGGGATGAGGATGCGCGCGCGGAGCGAATAGCCGAACTCAGCGCTCCTTGGTGGCGCTGAACGCGATCTCGGGATTGCGCTCGGACTGATAGCCAACGTCCCATGCCGAGCGCGCCAGAAATACCGGATTGTCGTCGCGGTCCTTGGCCATGTTGCTGCGGTTGATGCTCGCGAAATCCTCGATTGTGCGCGGGACACCGCCCAGCCAGCGTGCGGTATCGAACGGCGCGGGCTCCAGCGCAGCCTCAACCTTATATTCCGCTTCCAGTCGTGAGATCAGCACGTCGAGCTGGAGTTGCCCGACGACGCCGACAATCCACTGGCTGCCGATCTCGGGATAAAAGACCTGGATGACGCCTTCTTCGCTCAGGTCGTCGAGAGCCTTGCGCAGCTGCTTGGTCTTGGTCGGGTCTTTGAGCGCGATGCGCCGCAGGATTTCCGGCGCGAAATTCGGCAGCCCCGTGAAGCGCACATCGGCTTTCTCGGAAAGCGTATCGCCCACGCGAAGCGTGCCGTGATTGGGAATGCCGATGATGTCGCCGGGCAAAGCCTCGTCGGCAATCTCGCGGTCCTGCGCGAAGAACAGGATCGGCGAATGCACGGCAATCGGCTTGCCGCTGCCGGATGGAATCAGCTTCATGCCGCGTTTGAACTTGCCCGAGCAGAGCCGCATGAATGCGATGCGGTCGCGATGCTGCGGGTCCATGTTCGCCTGCACCTTGAAGATGAAGCCGGTGACGTCGCTGCGGGTCGGCTCGACCGGCGCGGGCTCGGCGGGCTGGGCGCGGGGCGGCGGTGCATGTGTCGCCAGCGCCTCGATCAACTCAGCCACGCCAAAGCGCTTGAGCGCCGAGCCGAAATAAACCGGCGTCAGGTCGCCATGGCGATAGGCCGCCAGATCGAAGCTCGCATAGCCGCCCTGCGCCAGCTCGGCCTCGTCGCGAAGGCGCTTCAGCGCGGCGGGCGAAAGCACATCGGCAAGCTTCGGGTCATGCAGATCGCTCAACTGGGTGAAGCTCCCGTCAAACTCCTTGCTCGGCCCTTGCGGCTGCATCAGCCGGTTGGTGGCGAAGTCGTAAATCCCCTCGAACTCGCCGCCCATGCCGGCAGGCCAGCTCATCGGGCACACGTCTAGAGCAAGCTTGTCGGCCACCTCATCGAGGATGGAAAAGGTGTCGCGGCCTTCGCGGTCGACCTTGTTGACGAAGGTGATGATCGGGACCGAACGCAGGCGGCAGACCTCGAACAGCTTCAATGTCTGCGGCTCGATGCCCTTGGCCGCGTCGATCACCATGACGGCGCTGTCGACGGCGGTGAGCGTGCGATAGGTGTCTTCGGAAAAGTCTTCATGGCCCGGCGTATCGAGCAGGTTGAAGGTGATGACGCTGCCATCGGCCTGCGTGCGCTCGAAGGTCATGACCGAGCTGGTCACCGAGATGCCGCGCTGCTGCTCGATCTTCATCCAGTCCGAGCGCGCACGCCGGTTTGCGCCGCGCGCCTTGACCTCGCCGGCGAGATGGATCGCGCCGCCGGCCAGCAGCAGCTTCTCGGTCAGCGTGGTCTTGCCGGCATCGGGATGGGAGATGATCGCGAAGGTACGGCGGGAAGAAATGGACATGATCTGGGCGGGACTTTTCAGGGAGGAGTGCGCGGCCGTTCAGGCCACGGATTTGGCGCCGCTATAGGGAAGGAGGGGCATGGTCCGCAAGTCGGCTAGGATTGCCCCGGCGTCTCGTCCACGCGGGGCGTTAGCCGTCGGTGAGGGCGATCCGCATCGACCAGCTCTGCGCGGCGCCCGGCGCGATCCGCACGATGCCCGGCTTGTCCCAAATCTCGCCCGCAAAACCCATCGGATCGGCAATGCCCGCCCATGGTTCGATGCAGACATAAGGGGCGCCCGGCTTGGTCCAGATACCGAGCTCCGGGCAATTCTCCCAGCCGATAGTAAGGCCGGGAAAGCCTTCCGCGCCATAGGTCAGGCTTTTGCTCGCGAGCCGGTCCCAGATGAGCGCATCGGCCTCGAACAGATCGTCCCTGAGTGCCAATGTCCGGCCCACAACCGGCGTGGCGCGTGGCGCCGCATCAAGCAGTCCATCGGCGAGGATGCGCAGCGGTGCTGTCTCGTCGGCCTCGAAGACGATCCGATGTGCAGCGCGCGGGGCGCCATGGGGCAGGGGCCATGCGAAACCGGGATGAAAGCCGAAGCTGGCGGGCATGTCCGCATCGCTGCAATTGGTGGCCGTGATCGTCACCGCGAGCGTCGCGCCGCTCAGCGCGAACGCGGCATCGAGCGTGAAGGCGAAAGGATAGGCCGCGCGCGTTGCGTCATTGTCGGTGAGCCGCAGGACGATCCGGTCGGTCGCCTGTTCGATCAGCTCGAACAGGTTGCGCCGGGCAAAGCCATGGCGCGGCAGGCTGTAGGCCTTGCCGTCCAGCCGATACGCATCGTCCACCAGCGTGCCGACGATGGGGAAGAGCAATGGCGCCCGCCCTGTCCACCAGGCCGGGGCGCCATCGGTCATCAGCTCGTTCCCGGCGGCATCGCGGAGGCTGGAAAGCTCGGCTCCGAGCGGATTGATCGCGGCGGACAGGAATTCGTTTGAAATGCCGATCCAGTCCGCGCTCATCCGCTTATCCTCTTAACGTGCCGCCCAGCTTTGCCGCAGCCGCGACGACCTTGTCCGCAACGGCCTTGAGCTCATCATCGGTAAAGCTTTTCTCGCCCGGCTGGAGTGTGACTTCCACCGCGAGGCTTTTCTGCCCCTCGGGCACGCCTTGTCCGGCGAACACATCGAACAGCCGTGCTTCCACGATGCTCGTCTTGTCCGCACCGCGTACCGCGCGCACCAGCGCTTCGGCCTCGAGGGTCTCCGGCACGAGGAACGCGAAGTCGCGCGTCACCGCCTGCAATGCGGGCGGCGAATAAAGCGCGCGCATGAAGCCCGTCTTCTTCTTCGCCGGGATGGCGTCGAGCATGATCTCGGCGGCGACGACCGTGCCGTCCAGATCGAACGCCTTGGCAAGGCGCGGATGCAGCACGCCATAGCGCGCCAAGATGGCCTTGGGGCCGAGGCGCAGCGTGCCGGACTGGCCGGGGTGATACGCCTCGCCTGCATCGCCCATGAGCTGAAGGTTCGAAACCGGCGCGCCCGCAGCCGCGAGGATGGCCAGCACTTCGGCCTTCACGTCATAGGCGTCAAATGCCTGCGCCTTGCCGCCCTGCCAGTTCCGCGCGCGCTTCTCGCCGGCCATGACGAGGCCGAGCGTCGGATGCTCGGCGCTGCTGCCGTCTTCCGCGCGGAAGTAGCGCCGCCCGATCTCGAACAGGCGGATCGACGACGCGCCGCGATCGGCATTGCGCCGCGCGGCGGAGAGCAGCCCGGCCAGCAGCGTCGGCCGCATGACCTTCATGTCCTCGCTGATCGGATTGGCGAGCACCCAGTCGCCGCCACCAAAGGGCGCCGCTTCGGCTTCGCTGATGAAGGACCAGTTGATCGCTTCGTTGAGGCCCCGTGCAGCCGCTGCTCGACGTGCGCGGCGCTCGATCATCTGGATCGGCGTGGCGGTCGGCGTTGCGACACCCTCGGCGCGGGGCAGCGGGGTGGAGGGCAGCTTGTCGAGCCCTTCGATGCGAACCACTTCCTCGACGAGATCGGCCGTGCCGCCAATGTCGCGGCGCCATGTGGGCGCAGTGACGGTCCAGCTGTCACCGGTCTCAACGCTGAAGCCCAGCGCTTCAAGCACAGCCTGCTGCCGCTCGGCCGGGACGCTGACGCCCGCCAGCCCCTCGACCATGTCCGGACGATAGCCCGCGATGACGTTCGGCGTTTCTGGCGGCGTCCCCGCGCGCGTCACTTCGCTGGCCTTGCCGCCGCACAGCGCGAGCACGAGCCGCGTTGCAATGCTCAGTCCTTCGTCGAGGAACGCCGGGTCGACGCCGCGCTCGAAGCGCTGGCGGGCGTCAGAGGTCAGGCCCAGCGCCTGCCCGGTCCGCGCAATGCTCTCCGGAGCGAAATAGGCGCATTCGATGAGAACGTCTGTCGTGCCATCCTGCGCGCCCGATTTCTCGCCGCCCATGATGCCGCCAATATCGTGCGCGCCCTCGTCATCGCCGATCACGGTCATCGCGTCGGTCAGCGTGTAGGTCTTGCCGTTGAGCGCCAGCACCTGCTCGCCGGCCTTGGCCTTGCGTGCCGCCAGCGGCCCCCTGAGCACGCCCATGTCATAGACATGGAGCGGCCGGCCCAAGCCGATCATGACGAAATTGGTGATGTCGACCAGTGCCGAGATCGGCTTCTGCCCGACCGCTTTCAGCCGCCGCGCCAGCCACTCGGGCGAAGCGCCGTTGGTGACGCCGTGTACGGCCTGAGCATAGAAAGCCGGGCAGCCTTCGGGATCGTCGGTGCGCACGTCCGGCCCCGCGCCATGCGGCGCAATCGCGGGCAGCGCCCCGATAATGTCTTCCAGCGGCCGCAACCGGCCCACCCCCTTGGCAGAGAGATCGCGGGCAATGCCGCGCACGCCCATGCAATCCTGCCGATTGGGCGTGATCGAAACATCGATGACCGGATCGTCGAGATTGGCATAATCGGCATAGGCCTTGCCGACCGGTGCGTCGCCGGGCAGCTCGATAATGCCTTCATGATCCTCGCCCAGCTCCAGTTCGCGGGTCGAGCACATCATGCCATTGGATTCGACGCCGCGAATGGCGGCCTTGCGCAGGACCATGCCGTTTGCGGGCACAGTCGCGCCCTCGATGCCGAATACGCCGACGAGGCCAGCGCGCGCATTGGGCGCGCCGCAGACGACCTGAAGCGGGCCGTCACCGGCATCGACCGTCAGCACTTGCAGCTTGTCGGCCTGCGGATGGGGCGCAGCGGTGAGCACCTTGGCGATCTTGAAGCCCGCGAGCTTCTCGGCCGGGTTTTCGACGCCTTCGACCTCGAGGCCGATATCCGTGAGCGCGACGAGGATCGCATCGAGCGATGCGTCCGTATCGAGATGCTCTTTGAGCCATGACAGGGTGAACTTCATGCGCCCACGCCTCCGCTCAAAGTGGGCACATCCAGCGCCGAGAAACCATAATGCTTGAGCCAGCGCAGATCGCCGTCGAAGAATGCGCGCAGATCTTCCATGCCATATTTGAGCATGGCGAGCCGATCGATGCCGCAACCGAAGGCAAAGCCTTGCCATTCGGCCGGATCAAGCCCGCAGGCCTCGATGACTTTGGTGTGGACCATGCCGCTGCCCAGCACTTCCATCCAGCCGCCATTCGCCGCGTCGCCGCTGCCGCCGATGACGCGCTTGCCCTTCTCCCATGTGAAGCCGACATCGACTTCGGCCGATGGCTCGGTGAACGGGAAATAGCTGGGGCGCAGGCGCAGCACGATGTCGTCGCGCTCGAAAAACGCCTTGAGGAATGTCTCCAGCGTCCATTTGAGGTGACCCATATGGATGCCCTTGTCGATGACGAGGCCCTCGACCTGATGGAACATCGGCGTGTGCGTCGCGTCGCTGTCCGAGCGATAGACCCGGCCCGGCGCGATGATGCGCAGCGGCGCTTGCGCGCTCATCATCGTGCGGATCTGCACCGGCGAGGTGTGCGTGCGCAGCAGCATGTCGCGGCCGTCGCTGTCCTTGTCCGGGAAGTAGAATGTGTCGTGCATCGCGCGGGCAGGGTGCGTCTCGGGAATATTGAGCGCCGAGAAATTGTGCCAGTCGTCCTCGATCTCCGGACCGGTCGCCACGGCGAAGCCCAGGTCCGCGAAAATCTCTGCCAGTTCGTCCATCACCTGGCTGACCGGATGGATGCTGCCCTGAAGCACGGGCTCGGCGGGCAGCGTCATGTCGATGCGTTCGGCGGCGAGGCGCGCTTCGAGCGCAGCGCCTTCCAGCGCGGCCTTGCGCGTCGCGATCGCAGCAGTGATGCTCTCGCGCAGATCGTGGATTTCCGGACCCTTGCTCTGCCGCTCATCGGGCGTCATCGCGCCCAGCGTCTTGAGCAGGCCGGTGACGACCCCGCTCTTGCCGAGCGCGCCCACGCGCAGCGCTTCCACGGCGTCGGCCGTGTCCGCTTTTTCGATGTCGGCCAGCAGGCCAGCTTTAAGGTGCGTGATCTCTGTCATTGCCGCCGCCGCTAGCCTAATTCGCGCCAAAGAAAAAGGGCGCCGAGATTGCTCCCGGCGCCCTTTGGAAACTTTGTGCTGATCGCTCAGGCTGCGGGCAGTGCTGCCTTGGCCTGTGCGATGATGCCGCTGAAGATCTCGCCTTCGTTCATTGCGAGATCGGCCAGGACCTTGCGGTCCAGTTCGATGCCGGCCAGCTTGATGCCGTGCATGAACACGCCATAGGTCAGGCCCTCGGCGCGGACGGCAGCGTTGATGCGCTGAATCCAGAGGCCGCGGAACGTGCGCTTCTTAACCTTGCGGTCGCGATAAGCGTACTGGCCGGCCTTTTCGACGGCCTGGCGGGCGATGCGGATCGTATTCTTGCGGCGGCCATAATAGCCCTTTGCCTGTTCAAGAATATTCTTGTGCTTGGCGCGGGTGGTTACACCCCTTTTGACGCGTGCCATGTGTTCTCTACTCCCTTACTTCAGGCCGTAGGGCGCCCAGAGGCGCACATGGGCAACGTCAGCGCTCGACAGCACTTCGGTGCCGCGGTTCTGGCGAATATATTTTGCGTTATGGCTGATCAGGCGGTGCCGCTTGCCAGCGACGCCATGCTTGACCTTGCCAGTGGCGGTGAACTTGAAGCGCTTCTTCACACCGCTCTTGGTCTTGAGCTTGGGCATTTTCGTCTCCTTATGTCTTGGCGCGCGACTCGCGGGGAGAAGCGCAGACGTTTGCGGACGAACACGGCAGCCCTACTGGCCGGCCCGTCCCATTTCAGGTTCCATGTCTCATGGAAGGGCGGGCCATAGTCACGGGGGTGCCGTTTGGCAAGTCGATTTCTGCCGGAAAGCCGCGCCTTTCGTTGATTTTCGTCAAGGAACGGCGGACAATGAAGCGCATTATGCTCAAGCCCAGCGGGCGGGCTGCAGCCCTTATGTCTCGGGAGACAGGTCATGAAAACGGTCATGGTTCTCATCCACGACGATTCGACGCAGGAGTCGCGCCTGCAATGCGCGCTCGACGTGGTGCGCGCTGTGGAAGGCCATCTCATTTGTCTCGATGTCGTGCGCCTGCCGGTGATCGCGGACGGCTTTGGCGTGGGTACCGCTTCGGCCATGCTCATCATGGATGAGCGCGAGCGCGAGGATAGCAATATCGCAGCGCTGACGCCGCGCCTCGTGAGCGAAGGCGTCAGTCATGCATGGGCACGGGTGCAGGGCAATGCGGACGTCGCCATTGCCGAGGCGGTGCGACTGGTCGATCTGATCGTGGTCGGGCGGCTCGGCATTGGAGAGATGACGGAAACAGGCGATCTTGCTTCGCGCCTCTCCGAGCTGACGTCCACCCCGATCCTGCTCGTGCCCACGGGACAGACGTCGCTCGATCTGGCGGGCAAGGCGCTGGTCGCATGGGATGGCTCCGTGCCCAGCGATGCGGCCCTGCGCGCCGCGGTGCCGCTGCTCAGGCTGGCCAGTGAAGTCGAGGTGCTGACGGTCGGCGACGGCGCTGCCGATGCCGATCCGGCCGAGGCCGCCGACTATCTCGCCCGCCATGGCTGCCGGGTCAGCGCGCGGAGCATCCCGGCGTCCGGCGACCTTTCCGAGCAGTTGCTGGGGGCAATCCATGCGTCCGGCGCCAACTGGGCCGTCATGGGCTGCTACGGCCATAGCCGCTGGCGCGAGACGCTGTTCGGTGGCGCCAGCAAGAGCTTGCTCGCCAAGGCGCCGATCCCGCTACTCATCTCGCATTGAACTGAGGGAGCAAGCGACCCGAGCCGGTTGGCAATCACCGGGCGCGCCCTATATCGAGCCGACGAGCCGAGTCCCCCGCGTTGCTGCGCCATGCGGGCTACGGCCGCGTCGCATCGAACAGGGAATGATCGCTCCATGACATCACGCACATCCGACACCGGCCTTGCCCAGCTGTTTCTCGATCGCTGGTCGCCGCGCGCTTTCGATCAGTCCGACCTGCCCGATGCCGACCTCGCGACGATGCTGGAGGCTGCGCGCTGGGCGCCCTCGTCGATGAACTACCAGCCCTGGCGCTTCCTCTATGCAAAGCGCGGCGACGAAAACTGGGAGCGTTTCCTGTCCTTCCTCGTGCCGTTCAATCGCGATTGGGCGCAGAACAGCTCGGCGCTGGTCTATGTCATTTCCGAAAAGGTGATGGGCGAGCGGCCGAGCTATACGCATAGCTTCGATGCGGGCGCGGCATGGGCCATGATGGCGCTGCAGGCCACGATGCTGGGCTATGTCACGCATGGCATGGCGGGCGTCGATTTCCCCGCGGCGGCGGAATCGCTCGGCGTACCGGACAGCTTCAAGGTGGAAGCGGCCATCGCCATCGGCCGCATGGGCGATCCGGCGACTCTTCCCGAAAAGCTGCGTGAACGCGAGAGCCCGAGCGAGCGCAAGAGCCGCCACGAGATTGCCCATGCGGGGAATTTCAAGGTCTGATTGCTGCGTTCATATGATGCCGTGCTTCCGCGAAAGCAGGAGTCCAGGGGCGTTGGCGATGTGCCGTTGTGCCCAGTGTTCCTGCATTCGCAGGAACACTGGCAGCTTCAGACGAACTCGGGCGTCGAGAGTATTTCCGAGGCCTGGTTCGTCGCGGCGTCCAGCAGGCGGCGCTCTATGGTCGCCAGCCGCGTCTTGCTCTCGATCTTGTCGCCGATCAGGTCGGTCACGTAGAATGTGTCGATGGCGCGCTCGCCATAGGTGGCGATATGGGCGCTGTGCACCATCAGCTTGCTCTGGAAGAGCGCGAAGGCAAGGCTGGCGAGCAGCGCTGGCCGGTCGCGCGCCGTGACTTCGATGACGGTGAAGCGGTTCGATGCCTTGTTGTCGATGAGCGCTTGCGGCGCCACTTCGAATGCCTCTGCTCGCGTGCGCGAGAGGGGCTTTTTGTCGAGGCCCTTCATCAGCCGCTGCCGGTTTTCCAGCGCCTCGCGAATGAAGCGCTCGATGCGCTCCATCTGCTGGGGATCGTCAAACCGGCGGCCCAGCGGATCCTGCACCAGGAAATTGTCGAGCGCGCTGCCGTCGCGCAGCGTGTGGATGCGCGCGTCGATGATGTTGCCGCCCGCGAGATGAATGGCGCCGGCGATCCGGTAGAACAGGCCGGGATGGTCGGCGGCATAGACAGTGACCAGCGTTGCGCCGCGCTCGGGATAAGGCTTGGCCGTGATCGCAAGCTGAGATGGCCCCGCGTCGCGCAAATGGCGGGCATTGTCGGCCAGCACATCGTCGGGTTCCGCGATCCAGTATGAATCGGGGAAGCGCTTCACCAGCGCATCGAACGGCTTGCCGCTCATGCCCAGCGTCGCGCTCAGCATCTCGCGCTTCTGCTCGATCCGCTCCTGCCGTCCGCGCTGCTTGAAGCCGGGGCGAAGCAGCTCTTCGGCGGCGTCATAGAGATCGGTCAGAAGCTGGCGCTTCCAGCCGTTCCACACGCCGGGACCGACCGCGCGGATATCCACCACCGTGAGCAGCAGGAGGAGGCGCAGACGCTCGGCGCTCTGCACCACTTCGCCAAAGTCGAGGATGGTCTTGTAGTCGGAAAGGTCGCGCTTGAACGCCGTGGCCGACATCAGCAGATGATAGCGCACCAGCCATGCAACGGCCTCGGTCTCGGCCGCGTTCAGCCCCAGCCGCGGGCAG
>Ga0247738_10000633_pt1 | contig 12938 bp, 10 predicted proteins | sample UWRJL013104B2_FD_180936 | JGI IMG/M metagenome (GOLD analysis project Ga0247738, IMG submission 180936) | Plant litter microbial communities from Arlington Agricultural Research Station in Wisconsin, United States - UWRJ-L013-104B-2 | ecosystem: Environmental > Terrestrial > Plant litter >...
CTCAGCCGAATAAGTTGCAGAACCCGTTACTTTAGCAAATCCGTCAACTCTGTTTATATTACTTGTCTTGCTCATAATCAAATTATTTAGATGCTGCTATAGTTAACGCTTCGGTGATTGCATTTGGTCCTAGTGTCAATTTAAAAGCATTGTCACCATAACTTTTAGCGGCTTTCATGCTTAAATTTGCCGCTTGTCTGAATGTTTCTTCAGAGACTGTTTTTCCTCTCAAAAATTCTTCCGCTTCTGTCAATCTCCACGGTTTATGCGCAACACCGCCCATCGCAAGTCTTACCTCATTTATTACATTATTTTTAATATCTAAACCGACTGCGACTGAAACCAATGCAAAGGCATAACTGCTTCTGTCACGGACTTTTAAATAATGTACATTTTTGGTGAAATTATTCTCAGGGATTTCTATCGAAGTAATCAATTCTTTACTTTCTAATGTATTGTCTTTCTCCGGCGTATTTCCGGGAAGACGATGAAAATCAGTAAATTTTATTTGTCTTTTTCCTTTTGGGCCTTCTACAAAAACGGTCGCATCCAGAGCAGCAAGTGCTATACACATATCACTTGGATGAACAGCAATACAACTGTCTGAAGCTCCAAAAATGGCGTGCATTCTGTTTGAACCCCCAATGGCTCCGCAACCACTTTTTGGTGTTCTTTTATTGCAGGGCATATCGGTATTATAAAAATACGAACAACGTGTGCGCTGCAGCATATTTCCGCCAACGGTTGCCATATGCCTGATTTGCTGAGATGCTCCGGCGGCTAATGCCAAAGCCAGCAAAGGATATTTTTCTTTAATAGATTTATCTTCGGCAACCTGACTGTTTTTTGCCAATGCGCCAATCGATACTTTTCCAGTTCCAAATTCTATTTTCTTTAAATCCAAAGCAGTAATATCAACCAGTTTGTCTGGAGCAACTACATTCTTTTTCATTAAATCTACCAGGTTTGTTCCTCCTGCAATAAACATTGCCGAAGGTTCTTTTCCGATACTGGTTACTGCAGAGCCGGATGAAAGCGCTCTAATGATTTGAAAGTTTTTCATAACGGCTTCCCTCCTTCCTTAACTTCTGTTATTGCATCTACAATATTATGATAAGCACCACATCTACAAATGTTTCCGCTCATATATTCTCTAATTTCTTCTCTGTTGTTGGCGTGACCTTCTTTAATGCAGGCAATTCCGGACATGATTTGTCCCGGCGTGCAATATCCACATTGAAAACCGTCATTTTTGATGAAAGCTTCCTGCATTGGATGTAGTTTTTTTCCTTTCGAAAGTCCTTCAATTGTAGTCACCTGCGCATTTTGCTGCATGGATGCCAATGATAAACAGGACAAAATTCTGGTACCGTTTACATGAACGGTACATGCGCCGCATTGACCGTGATCGCATCCTTTTTTTGTTCCTGTTAACTGTAAATTCTCTCTCAACAAATCCAGTAAAGTAGTTCTTGGTTCAACATTAAGATTGTGTTTTGTACCGTTTACTTCTATCGAAAGCGGAACTGTCTCTAAATATTCTGCAATTTTCTCATCCCACTTTTTTTCTGAAGCCATAACCAATGAAGGCGGAGCAAAAGCAAGTGCGGTAAATAATCCTGATTTTTTGATAAAATCGCGACGGGAATTAGTGTCGTCTTCGATTACTTTTTTGATATTTGTTTTCTTGGGAGCCATGCATACTGTTTTTAAATTAACAAATTGCTTGTAGTAATTCTAACAAATTTAAGTATCCTTTGTGAGAAAAAATTACAAAATTCACATAATCTTGTTATTCAGAAATTTTCTAGATAAGGACTGTTTTTGTTAAATTTCAAAATCGTATTTTTACAATAATTAGACTAAATGCCACTTCATGATTTACCTTGATAACAATGCAACTACCCGTTTAGATGATCGTGTATTAAATGCTATGCTCCCGTACTTTACAGAAAATTACGCAAATGCTGGAAGCGCTCATATTGCAGGATTAGCTGTAAGTGAAGCTGTGGCCAATGCGGCATGGCAAACAGCAAATTTAATTGGTGCCAAAGAGGAAGAAATCATTTTTACATCTGGTGCAACCGAAGCTATAAATCTCGCCATTAAAGGTCTTGCAAATCAGTATCGTAAACATATTGTTACAATTGTAACAGAACACAAAGCTGTACTCAGTACTTGCGAGTTTATGGAAAGCATTGGGTTTGAGGTCACCTATTTACTGGTGGGTTCTGATGGAGTTTTAGATCTTAATGTTTTAAATGAATCAATTACAGATAAAACACTGATTGTCATTGCAATGTTCACCAATAATGAAACTGGTGTAACTCAAAATATTGAAGCAATTTCTGAACTTGCTCATGCCAAAAATGCATTGTTTATGTGTGATGCTACGCAGGCAGTTGGAAAAATTCCAGTTGATGTTGAAAAACTAAAAATTGATCTTTTACCGCTTTCGGCTCATAAATTTTATGGCCCAAAAGGTGTTGGTGCTTTGTATATTTCGGCGAAAGCCAAATTAAAATTATTACCTCAGCTACACGGCGGGGAACAGCAGGGAAAATTGCGAAGCGGAACATTAAACGTACCCGGAATTATTGGTTTAGGTAAAGCAAGTGAAATTGCTGTTAATGAGTTAGAAAACGATAAAAATAGAATTACAAAATTGAGAGATAAACTTGAAAATGGCCTGCTACATTTTGAAGGTTCATTTGTAAACGGAAATACTGAAAACCGAATTTACAATACTACCAATATTTGTTTTCCAAGTGTGGTTTCCGAAACTTTAATTCTTGCTTTACAGGATATTTCTGTTTCTAATGGAGCTTCTTGTTCGGCTGTAACATCTAAACCTTCGCATGTTTTAAAAGCAATGGGTTTATCTGATAATGATGCCTTGAGTTCGATACGCTTTAGCTTGGGAAGATTCACTACTGAAACTGAAATTGATGAAGCTATTGAAAGGATTTTGGATTTGACTGGGAAGCTACGCGTTTAGGTTTTGCTACGAAGTCACTAAGGCGCGAAGTTTTTTTGCCGCAGATTAATCAACGACCGTATTGTCATTTCGAGGAACGAGAAATCACATCCAGAGAGCAACGTACTGTATGGTTACGTTATGTGATTTCTCGTGCCTCGAAATGACAAGCTTTGAAAACAAAAAAACTTAGCGACTTAGCGGCAAAATCTTCAAAGAATAAGCTTTTCATAATCCTCAATTGTATCAATATCGATATTGCCTTTTTCGAAAGGAACGGCAATGACATCATCAATAAAACGGTTGATTATTTTTTTTGCACCTTCATGACCTTCCAATTCTAAAAGTTCATCGAAGTATTTTTCATTAAAAAGAACAGGGGTTCCTAATGTTTCAGAATAAGCAGATGCTGCAATTCCTTTTTCGTTATTTTGGTAATGATGGATTAAATCCTCAAAAATAGCCGTTGTTAAATAAGGCTGATCGCAAACGGCAAAAATACAGCTTTCGCAATCCGGACATAAAAGCAATAGCTCTTTAAGCCCTTTTGCAATTGAAGTTGACATACCTGCTTGCCAATCTGAGTTAAAGCAGATTTTTATTTTATCACTATTAAGGCTTTTTTCTATTATTTCGCTATTTGATCCCGTTACCACGATAATAATTGAATCAGGAACTGATAAAGCTGCTACAATTGTGTTTTTTAAGAGCGTTGAGTTTTTATACTCCAGTAATTGTTTAGGCTGCCCTAATCTTGAAGAGTTTCCTGCGGCCAGAATAACAATTCCTGTTTTTAAATCATTCAACATAAGGCGCTGTATTATGAATTTTTCCGGTTTTGTATTTGAGTGAAGTACCGGTTTTACCACTCATCATTGCTTTTATTTCGGCAACAATCGATAAGGCAATTTCTTCGGAAGTTTCTGCACCAATATCAAGTCCGATTGGTCCATATATGCGATTTAATTGCTCTTCGGTTACTTTTATTCCTTCACTCAACAAATCATCAAGCATGCGGTTTAATTTTGTTTTCGGTCCCAGAATTCCAATATAATGGCAATCGGTTTGCAAAAGCAATTTTAGCATTGCCAAATCGTATTTGTAATTGTGCGTAATTAATACAAAATAAGTTTGATGGTCAATGCTTATATTTTCAAACACCTGCTCTGGTTTTCCAACCCATATTTGTTTTGCTTCCGGAAATCGTTTCCTGGTTGCATGTGTGGCGCGGCCTTCGGCTACCGTAATTTCCCATCCTGCTATTTCAACCATTTTTGCAAGTGGCTGCACATCATTCCCGGCCCCAACAATAATAAGTGAAACTGGCGGTATTATGTATTCGATTAAAGCTTCGGTGTTGCTGTTTTCCTGTACTTTTTTTATAATCGTAAGCTTATCTTCCAAAACCTTTTTTGCATCCGGAAGAAGTTCAAAAGCTAGGTTGTTAGAATATAACGGATCTGAATTTTCTCTGTAAAACAATATAGTTCCCTCTTGTCTGGCTTGTTTTTGTAATGAAAATAAAGTGCCAATTATGGCAGGTTTTCTTTCTGCCTGCAATTGTTGTAAAAGCCGGATTGGGTTGTTTTCTAACGTTTCGTCGATATATTCAAAAAGAATATGAACGATTCCGTTACAGCCCAATTGCAGTCCTACTTCAACATCTTCATCGTTACTGGTATTATATGTTATTAATTTATTTTGCTGCTGATGAATAGAAAGTAATGCTTTTCGAAGCGCGTCTCCCTCAAGGCATCCTCCGCTGATTGCACCCGTAAGAAAACCATCTTCGGTAACAAGCATGCGTGCTCCGGGTTGTCTGTACGACGAACCTTCTACCTTAACAACTGTGGCCAAAGCCGTCTTTTTTCCTGTGGCTTTTGCCTCTGAATATGCCTTAAGAATTTCGCTGATTTCTTTCATATTGGTAAGTCCCTTCTAACAAAAATAAGGGATTTAAATAATTTTTACCACAAAGTGTGCAAAGTTTTGTAAAGAAATAATCTCGCAATCCCGATCAGGATCAAAAAGTGATATTTACCCAATAAACGAAACAAAAAAGAGTTAAAACGTCCAGGCGAACATTTTAACTCTTTTACTTTTTGCTAATAATTATTTTGTTAATGAATAATTGTCAGTGAATAATTGAGGTCTGATTTAATTATTTTTCGCTTATTATCCAATAAATAAATCTTTTCGCGATTATTACTATAACTGCCGTAATAAATTTGTTGTGCTTCGGGTTTATCCCAATTTAGTACGTAAATTGTTCCATCTGCATCATCCTCCAAACCTCTTTCGAAATTAAAATTGCCTTTTTCTATAATTTCTTTTTTGGGTTCTTTTCCCTGATAGGTACTTGATAATTCAAATTTATGACTTTCTATCGTTCCATCTCCTTCATAAATTTTCAAAACTGTTTCAATTCCTGCACAATCAGCACAAGGAATTACGCCTTTATAAATTGCAGCCTGGTCCGAAACATGGTTTTCCATTTCAACTTTTTTCGTCTCTACAACTTTTTCACTTTTTTTAGAATTACACGCAAAAAATTGCGCTGTAACAACTAGTACCAATAGTAATTTTTTCATGACTTTTTTTTCAACAAAAGAAAGAATATTCTTAGTTTTACAATCTCATTTAACAAAACTTTATAGTTTAAACAATATAATTTGTACTAAATCTATTTTTAAAATTACTCCTAATCTAAAAAATACAAGTTTTGTAATGGTAATAAAAAACATAAATTGAAGCCAAATTTCTTCTTTTATCCTTCAATGATTTAGCAGTTTAATTTTAATTACTTATAGATATTTTCCTTTCAGATTTATAAGACCTTGACAAACCTATCATTGCTGTACTTTATTATTTTTTTTCCTTCTATTCATAATGAGATTATTTGATAAAATGCGACTTTAAACCAGTATTTTTTTTTACTGTTTTTAAGCCTTCTACCGCTTCAATTCTGATAATCTTAATGCTAAATTTGGGATACAATCCAGAAAAATATTTTTTTTTTTTTTATGCATCTGTATTACAAAATTTTAATTCAAAATTACATAAAATGCTCAAAACCTCTGTTCACATAATACTTAGTTCTTATGTAAATCCAAATTAGTTTAACCAATACAAAACCGATGAAAAAAATCTCTTATTTTCATAGCCTGACCTCAGAATCGCAGGATCTATTTGTACGTAATATAAACGGAGAACTCATCAATAATAAAGTAATTTCTATTCCTGAGACAATTGGTCAGGGGCATTATTATTTTACTCCTGTAAAAAGTTATATATCTGCTATTTTTATGGATTTTACAGCAAAAATTCCACTTAAAATAGACAGAAATAAATCTGATAATGAATTGTATATTTTTCACTTTGATTTAAGCGACGAAGCCAACTCAATTCGGGTTAATAAAACAAATTATAAAATAGGCTCCAATAAGGGTTCAGGCGTTCTTGTAATAGATAATCAGACCAATAGTTCTTTTCAGCCTGTTGTTGGTAAAAGAACATTTGCTTTACGGCTCTTGGTTGATAAAAAGAAAATGGATTTTTTTTTAAAGAACAGACCTATTGGTCCTATTTCAAAATCGAAAATTATGACACCTCAAAAATTCGTTTATTATTATAATGAAATAGACAGCAAAAGTATTCTTGCTTTAAGATCTATTATGAATAAATCTATTTTTGAGCTTTCTTTCGATTCTTATTTAAAAGGTATTTCTTTAAAATTACTGGCTAATTTTTTAAACAAACAAGAACATTTGGAAGAAGAAAAAACTATAATTAGTAAAACCGACAGCCAAAGGATCCTCAAAACAAAAAACTATATATTAAAGAATTTACACGAGCCGTTTCCTTCTATTTTATTTTTAGCAAATATGGCCGGAATGTCTGTTACAAAATATAAAATACTGTTTAAAAAACATTTAGCGACAACTCCAAAAAAAATATATGTTAAAGAAAAATTTTTACTTGCAAAAAAAATGATTGAAAGCGGTAAATATAGTTTGTTGTCTGAGGTAATGTATGAGCTTAATTACTACAACTTAAATTACTTTAAAACCCAATATACTATCTTTTTCAGAAAAAGTCCAACGAAATATTTTCCCAGAAATACAAAAAATAAAATAACAGATGGTGAAAAAATATAAAACATAAAAAAAGAGTGCTTCAATTATAAAAAGGAAACCTCTTCAAAATATATTTTGAAGAGGTTTCCTTTTTATGTAAATAACTTTTAAAAATAATTCTATGGCAACTATTTCTTATTTCTACTGAAATAATTTACCAACTCTTTAAAATCGCTATTTTTTAATACTACATTCTTGTTTTCGTCGAGAACATAAATTGTTGGAAGGCTTTGTATCCAATATTTTTGCTGTATTTTATTCTCTCCATTTTTATCCCATAAATTCAGCCATTTAGGAGGATATGTATTTTCTTTTACGTATTCCTTCCATTCCTGCTCATTTTGGCTGATATAAATTGCTGCTACTTCTCCATCTTTAGGACCGTCTGTATAAAACCATCCTTTCATCTTTGGCATAATCTCCGTACAATGCGAGCATTCAGGATCATAGAAAAACAGAATCGTATATTTTGATTTCAAATCATGGAGTGCGTATTTTACATCTTCTGTATCTTTTAAAACCAGATTTGCTGCCTTTGTACCTACCTTGTTTTTTTCATGAATTAGAATTTGCTGTTCTATAGATTGTTTTTTCCAGTCTGGAACGAAAGTTTGTTCTTTGGCATTCTTTAAAATAGAAATTGCAATATTCTCGTTATTATTATGATATGCCGTTGCATTAAAACTGTCATAAAGTGCATCTGACATAATCTGGTACATTACAGGATTTACAGCACTTTTGTCTAATAATTCTTTTACAGTAATAATTAATTCCGGATCATTTTTATCAAAAAAAGAAATATATTTTTTTGTTTTTGAAGGCAATAGTACAGTATTCAACAAAACATCATTTTTGAAATCAATACCTTTCCAATAGTTGTCACGCAGGAATTGTGTTGTTTCTTTATAAATTGCAGCTGACGGATCGATCCTGTAATTGTCTAATATACTTCCCGGCATTGATGGCAGACTATTGGCGGTTATAATCGCACTCAAAAGTGTGTCCGGATATCTGTTTATTAAACTGTTTTCTAAATCATGTAATTTTTTCTGCGATTCTTTTATTTGGCCCTTTATCTTTTCTATTTCTGCAGCACTAGTATTGGCGGCTGTTCCTTTACTGTATAATTTTTGAATCTGGTCTTCGGTATTTCTTACTGATCCCAAATAAGCAGAATATATTCCGTTTATTGGGTTGTCCTTAAACAAAACGGTATTATATGACTCTAAGGAAATAGTTATTTCATCACTTTTATTCTTTTCAATCAGGAACTCTATAAGCCCATCATGAACTTCTTTTGGTGTTTCTAAAAAATATTGTCCCTGCAAAAATGGTGTTTTAGAAACTAACTCTAAACGTCCCTGCGTTTTAGCTGCAATTGTATCTCCTTTTGTTAAAGCACCATTTACAGAACGATAAAAAACACATTTACTCCCTTTGTTCAGTTGTTCGCTTTCTACTATTATTGATGATTGTGCATTCAATATTGATGGAAACACAATAGCTAACACGATTATTATAATGAATTGAAATATCCGCATAACTGTTTATATTGTTTATAATTACTTAAAATAGCAAGAAAGACCATTTGAATAAACAAATGATCTTTCTTTACTTTGGTCTAATATTGTCTGCAAATTATTTTACAAAATACTGCAATACATAATTATTACCTGTTCTGGTCTGATTACCATCAGATTTACAGATATTTTTACCATTAACACATTTTGAAAAATGATCATTTAGCTGCGCTCCTCTGTCTGAACTATCGTCACCATCAAAGTAACCGAATAAATTCACCCAAGTACCTGAACTTGATACATTAGGATTACCAAACCAGCCAATATGCATAGCATATGAATTTTGACCTTGTACTAATTCAAATCTATGTCCAGGCGCACCACTATAAGTTCCATCACCTTTAGTATTATTAGCACTTGCCGTCATCGTAAATGGAACTCCTGCTATTTTTCCTTCACCAGCAACACCGCGAGCAATAGTTTCATCTTTTCTAGGATCAGCACCTGCAACTGTTACAAATGTTACATAGTTTGCATTACCTCTTGCATCATCAATTTTACCTTTACCTGCATTTGATGCAACACGTAATTTATATTCTCCTGCTCCTGGATTGATAGCAAGCATATCTGCAGTTGGCAATCTATATTCATCATATTCTATAATATCACCCGTTTTATAATGGTATCCTGCTTTATTATTACTTCCTGAACTTGTATAATAGTTACTCACATTTAAATTAGTGTAGCCTCCATAAAATTCAACATATCCTGTCCATGTATATTTATTCCAGTTTGTGTCTTCAGAAAATGAATAAATTAAAGTATACCCGCCACCTGTCATATCACAAAGTGTTTTATAACCTCCTGCTGCACCTGCAACTCCAGGATTTATTGGATTAATCCAATACTCACCATCTTTTGCTGTATTTGAACTAGCAATTAAGATATCCTTACAACTTCTAGCCGGATTAGTTTTATCACCAGGACCAACTGAAATATTTACATTAATAGTAGTTACATCTCCACAACTTCCTTTAATAACAAGAGGAATACTTCCTGCTATTGCTGGAATTCCAGAAGCATTAAATGTAACTGTTATAGCTTGTGTACCAGGTGCTGGAACTGTCCCTGAAGCCGTCAAAGTAATACCTGATCCTGCTGCTTGTAAAGTGTAAGGTCCTGCAGAACTTGCCGTCAAGGTTACAGAATACTGTGCACCTGTTAACGGGACACCCGCAGTCCAAGTTCCTATTTGATTACCTGTTACTGATGAAACTTCTGCAAAACAACCTACAACTGCCTGAATATTTACAGACACAGTTGGGCAAAGCGTCATTCCTGACACAAGTTCTTTAAACTGGTTGAATACAACTGTACCAACCATATCAGGAATACCAGATGCCGGTATTTGTATAGTTTGTAATCCTGTCGCGGCAAAATTACCCGAAGCTCTGAATGATAAACCATTTTTGGTTTCTGTTTCTATTGCATAAGGCCCAGGTTTGGTAACATTCAATTTTAATTCTATGTAATTAAGTGATGGAATGGTTTCTTTCCCGATAGAATAATTACCATGAACCACTACATTATTAGTACAATCTACTACATCAAATCCAGCACTTGCACTTGTTACAGGTACGTTTACAGTACAGCCGTAAGAAACACCGTCTTTGTCTAAAATATCAAAAGGTATAATTCCGTCAGGAGCTTTCCATGTTGGTGAACCCGTTGGGCGTAAAGTAACTATTTGTTCTCCCGGATAAAGAAAAACTCCAGATGCTAAAAATGAAATTCCGTTATTGGTTGCTGTTTTAAAAGTATAATTACCAATTTTAGTAACGTTCACTTTTAAAATGATCTGATCCTTTATTGTAACCGGTTTACCTTCATTAAACTCACCACCAACTTGTGCTTCTCCACAATTTAAGTTTAGTTCAGCGTTGTTTTCTGTTACTGTTACTGACATTGGGGTACAAACTGCCATACCTGACTGGTCAAGCAAGTTGTAATTAAATGTTCCTGTTGCTGTAGGTGTACCAAAAGCCGGAATTTTAATAATCTGAGGAACTGCACTTACTGTGCTGATAATAGAGGAAAGGAAGAAACGAACGCCGTTTTGTGTTTCTGCCACAAAGGTATAAGAACCTGCTTTTTTTACTACTACAGAAAGTTCCAGATATTCATTATTTGTTACAGGAACATCTTTATAATAAGTTCCCTTAATGCCGCTTGATGCACAATTTGTTTCAAACCTGGCAATTAATACCGGGTTACATTCTGTCCAGGCATCACCTTTCCAGGACTGTAAACATTTTTCATCGGTATTGTAAACTGTTAGTCCATTATTAATTACATCAAGTGATGGCTGTAGGGCGTTAATTTGAATTTGAGTTAAACGCGGAGGCATGAAACCTTTTTTACCGTTTTGTGAAAGAATTTCTAAAGTTGCATTATCGTCTCCTTTTTGAGTACCACCAATGACAACGGGTTTAGTTACTTGTGCAAAGGTCTGCATTAAAGTAAATACCATTATTAATGTAAAAACTATTTTCTTCATTATTTTATTTTTTATTATTATTTGTAGATAATCGCTTATTAGGTTTTTTGTCATTAAAATAAACCTAAATTATTTGTTGCAGGTCTGGTAGTCAGCGTAGTCATACTGCCAGTATAAGCAGTTGACCGGGCAGAGCGATTTTCCTTTTGTTTTCCTGTCCCGACCTGTGAGCAAAAGGAAAAACTATCTAAGGAAAATAGCAATAAGAGTAGTTTATTATTCATTTAATTGTAAGATTAATATTATATTACAAATAGCCGAAAAAATATTTTTTTAATCATTGAATAAAAGCCGTAAAAACAACAATTTATTTTTTTATTTAAATTTTTTTACTCAAAATACCCTCGATGCAAGCAGAACATTATTATCACATTCACAAGCAATTAGATAAAAAATAAATTTATTCTAAAAATATTGCAATTTAAAAGTAAAATTAAACCTACATTTATAGATACTTTTAATATAGACTATAGCTTACTTGTATGGACTGTAGTCTCATTTAAAGAATTTACTTTTAATGAAAACAATTAGCTTATCTTACAGTGCAGACTTAAATTGGACAGCAGCATTAGCCGAGCAGCTGGATGGTAAAATTGAAAAAAACAGTATAATTTCTTGTGAATCTATTTCTACAGGAGATCGGTTTTTTATGAACATTCAAAAAGGTGTTGCAGTATATTATCATAATACGATTACGCATGTAGATATCAGAATGATTCAAAAAAACCAGACAGATGATTTTATAGTTGTTTATTATATTTTGAGCGACAAATATTTAAAATATTTAAGCAATGACTTTTCTCTGGATATTGGCAGATGGCACTATAACTTTTTAATTGTCGATAGTAAAGTAGAATCTACCTTCTATATGAAAGCCGGAACCAAAACAGTGGCTTTGGCTCTATTCATTAAAAAAAGTGTAATGGAAACATTTGCAAAAACCAACCATTGTTGGTTTCCTGATCTTGATAAAATGCTCAATCCACCTAAAAATATGATTATCAGGCTTGACAGAATGAGTAATGAAAGTATTCAGGAAATATTTAATTTGCGAAAATTAAAAGTTGGCAGCATGATATTTGAATTGTATCTAAAGGCAACTGTCGAGTTACTATTCTCTAATTATTTAAAAAAGGTCAGCACTAAAAGAACTATCATACAAACTGATGATTCTGATTTTTCAAATATTGTTGCTGCAAAACTTTTTCTAATTAATAATATTGAAGAACATTTTCCGAGCATAAAAAGCATATCAAACATTGCAAATATGTCTGAATCCAAGTTTCAGCATTTATTCAAAAAAATAACAGGGAAAACGGTTAATAATTATTTTATGCATAATAAATTAATAAGAGCCAAAGAGCTTCTTGAAGAAAATGAATTAACGGTTTCTGAAATTTCAGACAGACTTCATTTTACCAATAGTTCTCATTTTGCTTCTACATTTAAGAAACATTTTGGCATTTTACCAAAACAATTTATCAAACAATTATAGCTGTTTGTAAATTTTCAATTTTGATTTTTTGCAGATTTACTACATTGAATATTATCAAATAATTATTTCTTTCCGCAATATAATTTATATGATGAAGTTTTGTATTTTTATCAGGCAAAATAAAATATTACCTAACTTAAACCAATAATTATGGGAAAATTTGTGATTACAAAAAGAGCCAACGGAGAATTTCAATTCAATTTAAAAGCTGGAAATGGCCAGACTATTTTAACCAGCGAAGGTTACAGCACAA
>Ga0247738_10000634_pt1 | contig 12923 bp, 11 predicted proteins | sample UWRJL013104B2_FD_180936 | JGI IMG/M metagenome (GOLD analysis project Ga0247738, IMG submission 180936) | Plant litter microbial communities from Arlington Agricultural Research Station in Wisconsin, United States - UWRJ-L013-104B-2 | ecosystem: Environmental > Terrestrial > Plant litter >...
GTGTCTGTCGGCGACCCTGCCCGTCACCGCGCAGACCGTGTACCAGGTGCCGGCGATGTCGGACTTCTCGGGCCCGTTCTCGTCGATCATGCCGATGATGGCCGGCGGCCGCGAGGCGGTGGCGACCTGGTGGAACGCCGAGGTGGGCGCGAAGATCGGCGTGAAGATCGAGGTGAAGAGCTACGACACGCGTTACGACGCCGCGCAGACCGCCAGCCTGTGGCCCGGCGTGCTGGCCACCAAACCCCTGGTGGGCCTCTCCGCCGGCGGGCCCGACACGGCCGCGCTGCAGCAGCGCCTGCCCACCGACAAGGTGGTGATGATCTCAGGCTCGGCGGCCAACGGCTCGGGCTGGCGGCCCAACCAGTGGGTGCTCACGCCCCGGCCCACCTTTGTGCACGAGATCACCGGCTTCATCGAGTGGTACCAGAAGACCAAGACCCCCGGCCGTCCGGTGAAGGTGGCGATGTTCACCACCGAGGCCTCGCCCAGCTTCGCCGACATGGCCAAGGGCGTGTCGGCCTACGCCAAGGCCAGCCCCAACGTGGTGAACCTGGTGGAGATGGTCTACGTGGACGTGCAGCCCACCGACGTGACGCTGCAGCTGCGCCGCGTGCTCAACGCGGGCGCCGAGGTGATCCTGGTGCCGACCAACATCCAGCAGGCCGTGGCCGTGAAGCGCGCCATGCAGGCGCTGGGCAAGAACGTGCCCATCGTGCACGGCCTGCAGAACTCGCCTGGCATGCTTCAGAAGCTGGTGGGCAGCATGGCCGCCATGGAAGGCGACTACGAGATGCACGGCGGCGTGATCACCAGCGAGGAAGACACCGAGGCCAAGCGCTTCTACGACCTGCTGGTGGCCAAACACGGCATGAAGGTGCCCTGGCACGCCATCACCTCGCTGGGCATGACGCAGACGTTGCTGGCCGTGCGCGCCATCGAGGTGGCCGCGAAGAAACACGGCCCCGACAAGCTCAGCGGCGAGCTCATCTACAACACGCTGCTCGAGACCACCTTCCCCGCGAAGGACTTCTTCGGCCTCACCGGCGGCGACCTCGACTTTTCGGTGGAGGCGCCCTTCCCCACCAAGGACCCGCGCATCAACATCGGCCAGGTGGTGGGTGGCAAGTTGACCACCGTGGCCAAGGGCGTGCCCGTGCCCCGGCTGGGCAAGTGGTGAGCCTCTTTTCCGCAGACCTTCATTCCAACCAGGAGACGTCATGAAAGCACTGAAACACTGGGCCGCGCAAGCCGCCCTGCTGGCGGGCATCACCGCCACGGCCCTCGCGCCCGCCAGCGCGCAGACCGTGTACCAGATCCCCGCGCTGTCCGACTACTCGGGCCCGTTCGCGGCCATCATGCCCATGGTCGGCCCGGGCCGCGAGGGGGTGGTGAACTGGTGGAACGCCGAGGTGGGCGCCAAGCTGGGCGTGAAGCTCGACCTCAAGACCTACGACACGCGCTACGACACCGCGCAGACCGCCAGCCTGTGGCCCGGCGTGCTGGCCACCAAGCCAGTGATCGGCCTCTCGCTCGGCGGCCCCGACACCTCGGCCTTGCAGCAGCGCCTGCCCACCGACAAGGTGCCCATGATCCTGGGCTCGGCGGCCAATGGCTTTGGCTGGCGCCCCAACCAGTGGGTGCTGGCCACGCGGCCGACCTTCGTGCACGAGGTCTCCGGCTTCATCGACTGGTTCCAGAAGACCAAGACCCCGGGCCGGCCGGTGAAGGTGGCGATGTTCACCACCGAGGCTTCGCCCACCTTCGCCGACATGGGCAAGGGCATCATCGCCTACGCCAAGGCCAACCCGAACGTCGTGACCCTGGTCGAGATGGTGTACGTGGAACCCCAGCCGGCCGACGTGACGCTGCAGCTGCGCCGCGTGCTCAACGCCGGCGCCGAGGTGGTGCTGGTGCCCTCCAACATCCAGCAGGCGGTGGCGGTGAAGCGCGCCATGCAGACCCTGGGCAAGAACGTGCCCATCGCCTACAGCCTGCAGAACTCGCCCGCGATGCTGCAGAAGCTGCTGGGCAACATGGCCGCCATGGACGGCGACTACGAGGTGCACGCCGGTGTGATCGCCACCGACGAGGACACCGAGGCCAAGAAGTTCTACGACATGCTGGTGGCCAAGTACGGCATGAAGGCGCCCTGGCACTCGATCACCACCATCGGCATCAACCAGACCCTGGTGCTGGTGCGCGCCGTGGAAGCGGCCGCGAAGAAAAACGGCGGCGACAAGCTCACCGGCGAGATGCTCTACAACACGCTGATCGAGACCCACTTCCCGGCCAAGGACTTCTTCGGCTTCACCGGCGGCGGCGACATCGACTTCTCGGTCGAGGCGCCGTTCCCCATCAAGGACCCGCGCGTCAACATCGGCCAGGTGGTGGGCGGCAAGCTGACCACGGTGGCCCGGGGCGTGCCGGTGCCCAAGCTGGCGAAGTGGTGAGAGTGCAGCCGTGACAGAACCGCTGATCGCTCTCAACAACGTCGAGGTGCTCTACGCCGACGTGATCCTCTCCTTGAAGGGGATCACGCTGGCCGTGGCCTCGGGAGGGTGCACGGTGCTGCTCGGCCCCAACGGGGCGGGCAAGAGCACGACCCTCAAGACCATTTCCGGCATGCTGGACGTGGAAGAAGGCCGTGTGGCATCGGGCAACGTGCGCATGCTGGGCAAGGACATCACCGGCGTCTCTGCCGAGCAGATGGTGGCCGATGGCGTGGTGCATGTGGTCGAAGGGCGCAAGGTGCTGCGCCACATGACCACCGAGCAGAACCTGGTGGTGGGTGGGCACCGGCTCACGCGCATGGCCGATGTGAAGCAGGGCCTGGAGCGGGTCTATGGCCTGATCCCGCGCCTGGCCGATTTGCGCACGCGCACGGCGGGGTACCTCTCGGGCGGCGAACAGCAGTTGCTGCTGATCGGCCGCGCCATGATGGCCCGCCCCAAACTGCTGATGATCGACGAGCCCTCGCTGGGCCTGGCGCCCATGATGGTGAGCGAGATCTTCGGTCTGCTGGCGAAGCTGCGGGCCGAGGGCGTGTCGCTGCTGATCGTGGAGCAGCACGCGCAGGCCGCGCTGGCGTTGGCCGACCACGGCTACATCCTGGAGAACGGGCGCGTGGTGCTGGAAGGCACCGCCGCCGAGCTGCGCGCCAACGAGGACATCCAGGAGTTCTACCTGGGCCACCAGGCCAGCGGCGAGCGTCGCAACTACCGCGAAGTCAAACATTACCGCCGGAGAAAGAGATGGCTGGGGTAGACACCCCCCGCGCCGCCTGCGGCGTCACCCCCCAGGGGGCGATGCTGGCCGACTGGCGGAGCCAGATCGGCGGCATCCTGGAATGGGCCACTTCAGGCGAACGAGGAACACCATGAACAACATGAATGGCATCGAGTGGAACGTGGACGGCCAGGGCGTGGGGCGCATCGTGCTCAACCGGCCTGAACACAACAACGCGCTGGGCCCGTCGAACGCGCCCGCGCTGGTGCGCGCCATCGACGAGGTGCTCGCGGGGCAACCCCGCGTGATCGTGATCGAGGCGCGTGGCCCGATCTTCTGCGCGGGCGGCGACATCCGCGAGTTCGTGAAGGCCGGCGACCGGCTCGATCAACTCGTGGATCAAATCCTCGACGAGCTGCTGCCGGGTTACCTCAAGCTGGCACAGGCCACCTGTCCCATCGTCACGGTGGTCGGTGGCCCGGTGGGTGGCGCGGGTGTGGGCCTGGCGCTGTGCGGCGACTTCGTGCTGGCCAGCGACACCATGAAGCTGCGCACCGGTTACGCAGCCATCGGCCTCTCGCCCGACGTGGGTGCCTCTTACTTCCTGGCGCGGCGCGTGGGCGCCGTGCGCGCGCAGCAATGGCTGATGCTCAGCGATGCCATCGATGCTGCGCGGTGCCTGGCCGCCGGTGCGGTGGATGAGGTGCACCCCGCCGCGCAGCTGGAGGCCGCCGCTCAGGCACTCGTACAGCGGCTGTGCGCCTCGGCGCCGGCCTCGCTCTCGGCCATGAAGCGGCTCTCGCTGGAAGGCCCCGCGCTGTCGCTGCAGGCGTACCTTTCACTGGAGCAGCAGTTGCTCAAGGCCTGTGCCCGCACAGCCGATGCGCGCGAGGGCACTTCGGCCTTTGTGGCCAAGCGCCAGCCCACGTTCACCGGCCGCTGAGTCACCATGGCCCTGCCGGAAGAATGGCGCACGCGGCTGCGGCTGCCGCTGATCGCCGCGCCCATGCTGCATGTGTCGGGGCCAGCGCTGGTGGCCGCAGCGTGCCGTGCGGGCGTGATCGGCGCCTTCCCGGCCGCCAACTGCCGCCAGCATGGTGAGCTGGCCGCGTGGATCGCCGGGATTCGCCGGGCCATCGGCGACACCCCGAACGCCGCGCCTTTCGCCGTCAACCTCATCGTGCGCAGCGCCACACTCGCGGACGACCTGGCCTGCGTGGTCCGCGAGAAGGTGGAGCTCGTGATCACCAGCGTGGGCTCACCGGCCGCGCTGGTGGAGCCTCTGCACGGCGTGGGCTGCCGCGTGTTCGCCGACGTGGCCACGCTGGCCCACGCCGAGAAGGCCCTGGCCGCCGGCGTGGACGGCCTGGTTCTACTGTGCGCGGGCGCGGGTGGGCAGACCGGCTGGGTCAGCCCTTTTGCCGGCGTGCGCTCGCTGCGCGCGCTGTTCGACGGCCCGCTCGTGGTCGCCGGTGGCCTGTCCGACGGCCACGCCCTGTGGGCCGCGCAGGCCCTGGGCGCGGACCTCGGCTACATGGGCACGCGCTTCATCGCCACGCCCGAAAGCCTGGCGAGCGACGCCCACCGGCGCATGCTGGTGGACGCAGACTGGGACGACATCGTGTCGTCCAGCGCGTTCACAGGCCTGCCGGCCAACTGGCTGCGTGCGTCCCTCATGGCGGCGGGCCTGAACCCGGATTCGCTGGACGCTGCCGCCTTGAAGGCCGACCCCGCCGAACTGTTCGGCACGCGCGAGGCTCACCGCCCCCGGCGCTGGACCGAGCTCTTCAGCGCCGGCCATTCAACGGCCGGCGTGCACCGCGTGCAACCCGTCGCCGAACTGGTGGACGAACTGGCCGAACAATACGATGCCGCGCGCCAGCGTGGCCAGGGCTTCGCGCCCGCCGGCCCCGCCCGTTTTCAAGGATGAACCCATGCCCTCTGCCCTGCCCACGCTGATCGACCTGCTCGCGCACAACGCCGTGGCCCACGCGGACCGCTCCGCCGTGATCGACGACGGCGCACCGTATTCCCACACCATGCTGTATGAGGCCGTGCAGCGGCAAGCCGCTGCACTGTCTGCCATGGGCGTGGGCCGGGGCGATCGTGTGGTGCTGGTCGCGGGCAACCGCACCGAGGTGCTGGTGATGCTGGGCGCCGTGGCCTGGCTCGGCGCCATGCTGGTGCCGCTCAACCTGCGGCTCTCGCCGGCCGAGATGGCCCAGCAGTCGCGAGATGCTGCACCGGCGCTGGCCGTGGTGGACGCCGCTTGTGCGCCCTTTTTGCAAGCGGCCTGGCCCGATGGCATGCCCGGTGTGCCGACCGAGGCCCTCGGGGCCGCCACCTGGCCCTCGCTGGCCTGCGTGGGCCCGCACACCGCGCCTCCCGTGGCGCGGCAGGATGCGCCCGAACTCGGCGTGATCATGCTGTTCACCGCCGCCGTGCAAGGCCACGCACGCGGCGCGGTGCTGGCTCAATCGCAACTCACCGCCTCGGCGCGGCAGATCGGTGAGGTGTGGTCGCTCGGCGTGGACGACCGCTGGCTTGGCGTGCTGCCGCTGTTCCATGCGGCCGGCATCGGCCTCTCGCTCGCGCTGCTGGCCGCGGGCGGTGCGTGTGTGCTGCTGCCGCGCTTCGACCCGGTCGCCGCCGTGACGGCGGTGGCGCAGCACCAGGTCACCGTGAGCGCCACTTTCGCGCCCATGCTTGGCGCCATGCTCGATGCGGCCCAGGCCAGCGGTGCGTCACTGGCCAGCCTGCGCATCGGCATGGGTCTGGAGCCACCAGCCACGCTGGAGCGACTGGCCACGATGTGCCCAGGGGCCGGCTTCTGGTCGGCCTACGGGCAAGCCGAGGTGTCGAGCATGGTGTGCCTGGGACTGCAGAGGGAGCGCCCCGGCGCCGCCGGTCGCGCCGTGCCGCCTTCTCAGATTCGTGTGCAGGATGCGGCGGGGCAGCCCTTGGCCAACGGGCTGGAGGGCGAGATCGCCGTGCGCGGCCCCACCGTGTTCCTGGGCTACTGGGACGTGGACACGAAGCGCCCCTTCAAGCCGGCCGATCCCTGGCACCGCACTGGCGACCTGGGCCGCCTGGACGAAGACGGCTGGCTCTGGTTCACCGGTCGCGCGGCGCACAAGCAGCTTGTCAAGAGTGGCGGCGAAAACGTCTACCCCGCCGAGGTGGAACAGGTGCTGCTCGAACACCCCGCCGTCGCCGAGGCTTTCGTGTTCGGCCAGCCCGACGAAAAATGGGGTGAGGCCGTGCACGCGGCCTGCGCGCTCAAGCCCGGCGCGGCGGCCACCGAAGCCGAGCTGATTGCCTTCGTGGAACAGCGGCTGGCGCGCTACAAGCGGCCGCAGCGTGTGCACTTCCAGCCAGGGCCGCTGAAGCGGGTAGTGTGAAACACCGGCCCTAGCGGAAGGCGTTCATGAACCTTGTGTACTCCGCATCGAAGCGGTCCTTGAGCGCCTTCAGGTCCAAAGCCACGACCCCGGAAAGCTGCTCGACGATCAAGGCTTCGTCCCGTCGCTGCGCGCGAGGATTGACAGGTCTCTTGTCTTCAGGCTTCGTTCGCAACAACGTCCTCGGCCGCTTGAATTCATTGCTCGTGTTCACAGGGAGGTCCGAGGGCTGTTTGGCGAGGCGGTGCGTCTTTTGCGATAACAGCTTCGTCTGCTCGGGTTGCTTCTCTGGCTCACGGACGCACAGCGGCACCTTGAGAACGGCCGCCTTCTGGAGCTGCTTGTCGCACCACATCCATGACCGCCATGCCGACGGTTCCGCGTTGCTGTTCGTCATGAAGTCTCTGTAACTGGCGTACAGAGTTGGGTCGGCCCCGAGGAGCTCCACCTCGGCCATCCGGATGGCTCCTTCGTCGTTCAATTCGCATGCATTTCTCAGCGCGTGCATCGGTTTAGAAGCTCGCTGAGCTTGATGCCCGGGGAAGGTGTTCAGATGGTGGATGCCAATGTTGGAGATCATTCGAGGTGTAAAAAAAGCCCAGGTGGATGCCTGTTTCCTTCAGTGCGATCTCTGCCAGAAAAATTCGGTCGCAGCGCGATGCCAACATGGCATGACCCGATCCCCGTGGTCATCGAACCCATGCATCGACCCCCTTGCACCTGGTGCGGTGTCCCCCCAACGCGCATCGGCGCGAGAAATCAAACGATGCGTGCGGCGTTCTGATTTCAGGGTGCCCTGAGAAAACCTGAACCTCTTCAGCGGCATCGCATCCGAACGAAGAACCATGCGCCATGTGTTCCTCCTCTTGCTCGCTGCCGCCGGCCTGGCCATCTGGGCGCTGCACAGCGGCCGCCTCACGGTGCCGCCGGACTGGAACCCCTGGGCGCCACTGGAGATCGCAGCCGAACCCAACTGGCTCACCCGCCACAAGCTGGCGCGCCTGAGCGATGACCCTGCGATGTGCAGCGCCGTGCTCTCCGCCTCGACGCTGGCGCACGCGAACGTGCCCGACAACGACGCGGGCGACGGCTGTGGCTGGCAGGCGGCGGTGCGTGTGAGCGACGCGCGCTTCGCCCCTGCCTTCACGCTCACCTGCCCGGCCACCGTGTCGCTGGCGATGTGGGATCGCCACGCCGTGCAGCCCGCCGCGCGAAGGCACTTCGGCCAGGGCGTGGCGAGCATCGAGCACCTGGGCAGCTATGCCTGCCGCAATGTGCGCGGCGCGGGCGGCGAAGGCGAGCGACGCAGCCAGCACGCCATGGCCAATGCCTTCGACGTGGCGGGATTTCGACTGGCGGACGGGCGCCGCATCCGCGTGCTCACCGACTGGAATGGCGGTGGCGTCGAAGCGGCCTTCCTGCGCGAGGTACACGGCGGCGCCTGCCGCTTCTTCCAGGGCACGCTGGGGCCGGACTACAACGCGGCGCACCGCGATCACTTTCACCTGGATCGGGGGGCGTTCCGGATGTGCCGCTGAACGCCGCGCACAGAGGCTGGTTACAGTCTGCCCTGCGCGACAACCCTCATTCATTCAAATCCCGTGTCCATGGACTTTTCGCTGGTGCTGGTACTCGGATTGGTGGCCGGCACGGTGGGCGGGGTCGTCGGTTTTGGTACCTCCATCATGCTGATGCCGGCACTGGTGCTGGTGTTCGGGCCGCGCGAGGCCGTGCCGATCATGGCGATCGCTTCGATGATGGCGAATGCCTCGCGGGTCGCTGCCTGGCGGCGAGAGGTGGACTGGCGCGTGGTCGCTGTTTACAGCGCGACCGGCATGCCCGCTGCGGCACTCGGCGCGGCGACACTGCTGGTCTTGCCAGGCCGGATCGTGGAAACAGTGATGGGTCTGTTTTTTCTCGCCATGATCCCGTTGCGCCGCTGGATGGCGCGCCAGGCGTTGGTGCTCCGGCTCTGGCACCTCGCCCTAGTGGGCATGGGCATCGGGTTTCTGACAGGGATTGTCGTCAGCACGGGCCCCATCAACGCGCCGTTCTTTCTGGCGCATGGGTTGGTCAAGGGCGCCTACCTGGGGACGGAGGCGATGGGCTCACTGGCCGTCTATGCCGCCAAGACACTGGCGTTTGGCACGCTGGGCGGCTTGCCTCTGGCGTCCGTGGCGAAGGGCTTGGTGATCGGGTCGTCGTTGATGGCCGGTGCGTTCATTGCGAAGCGCTACGTGCGCCAACTCGACGCGGAGAGATTCCGGCTGCTCATGGATGGCTTGCTGTTGGTGGCAGGCGGCACGATGCTCTGGAGTGCCATGGTCGGCCACCAGGGGTAGCGGCGGCTGCGTGGTTGAACCCGACACGGGTCATCCCGCTCGCTGGTGCGCCAGCTCGATGAAGGCCTGCAGATAGTCGGTCTGCAGATCGGCCTCGCGCGCGCCGAGGAAGATCTGCTTGGCGATGCCGCGTGGCCCGAGGCGCACGGGCACCACGTCGACCTTGGCCGCGTACTCCTCCACCAGCCAGCGCGGCAAGGCCGCAACGCCCCGGCCGCTGGCCACCATCTGCAGCATGATGTCCGTGGTCTCGATGGTCTTGTGGCGCCGGGGCGTGATGCCCGCCGGCTGCAGGAACTGGTTGAAGATGTCCAGGCGGTCGGTCTCCACCGGGTAGGTGATCAGCACCTCCTGCGTGAGCTGCCGGGGCTTGACGTACGGCACCTGGGCCAGCGCATGGCCACGCGCGACCACCAGCACCTGCTCATAGTCGAATACCGGCTCGTAACGCAGCCCGGGCTTGTAGAGCGGGTCGGGCGTGACCAGCAGGTCGATCTCGTGGCCGAACAACGCGCCGATGCCGCCGAACTGGAACTTCTGCTTCACGTCCACGTCCACGTCGGGCCAGGCCCCAAGGTAGGGCGAGACGACCTTCAGCAGCCACTGGTAACAAGGGTGGCACTCCATGCCGATGCGCAGGCTGCCTCGCTCGCCTTTTGCGAACTGGCGCAGTTGTTCTTCCGCCTGGTCCAGTTGCGGCAGCACCCGCCCGGCCACGGCCAGCAGGTACTGCCCGGCCTGCGTGAGGCGCAGGCTGCGGCCTTCGCGCAGCCAGATGTCCGTGCCCAACTGCTGTTCCAGCTTCTTCATGCTGTGGCTCAGCGCCGATTGCGTGACGCAGAGCACCTCGGCCGCCGCCGTCAACGAGCCTTGTCTTTCGACTTCCTGCACCACGGCGAGATGAATGCGCTCCAACATGATGAATGAGTGAAATTCATGGATACGTGAGATAAGACCATTTTACTTCATTGAATTCATTGCCTACCATCCGCCGCTTCTCTCTCACTTCCCATCTTTTCCAGAGCGGCCCATGACCACCATCCACAACCTCGGCTTCCCCCGCATCGGCGCCCGACGCGAACTCAAGTTCGCGCTGGAGTCCTACTGGAAGGGCGAGTCCTCGCGCGACGCCTTGAAGGCACTCGGCGCGCAACTGCGCCAGCGCCACTGGGCCGACCAGGCCGGCCTGGACTTCGTGCCCGTGGGCGACTTCTCGTTCTACGACCAGGTGCTGGACATGAGTTTCACGCTGGGCAACCTGCCCGAGCGTGTGGGCGGCTTCCACGGCGACGCGCTGGACAACCTGTTCCGCGTGGCCCGGGGCCGCTCGGCCCAGGCAGCCGAGGCGCATGGTGCCTGCTGCGGCGGTGTGGCTGCGGGCGAGATGACCAAATGGTTCGACACCAACTACCACTACATCGTCCCCGAGTTCACGGCCGCCACCGAGTTCAAGCTCGATGCGTCGCGCCTGCTCGCCCAGCTCGCCGAAGCGCAAGCCCAGGGCGTGAAGGCCAAGCCCGTCATCGTGGGCCCGGTGACTTACCTCGCGCTGGGCAAGGCCAAGGACGGCACCGACAAACTCGCGCTGCTGCCGCGCCTGCTGCCGGTGTATGCGCAGTTGCTGGATGCGCTGGCCGCGCAGGGCGTGGAATGGGTGCAGATCGACGAACCCCTGCTCGTCACCGAACTCGACGCCGACTGGCAGCACGCGTTCAACACCGCCTACCACCACCTCAAGAGTTGCCGCACCAAGCTGCTGCTGGCGACCTATTTCGGCCCTTTGCTGGAAAACAAGTACCTGGCCGCCAACCTGCCGGTGGCCGGCCTGCACATCGACACCCTCAGCGCGCGCGACGACGTGCTGCCGCTCATCAACCTGATGCCCGCGCACAAGGTGCTGTCGCTGGGCGTCATCAGCGGGCGCAACATCTGGAAGACCGATCTCACGGACGTGCTGGACTGGCTGGAGCCACTCGCGCAGCGCCTGGGCAAGCGGCTGTGGATCGCGCCCTCGTGTTCGCTGTTGCACGTGCCGGTGGACCTGGGCAGCGAGCAGCAGCTGGACGCCGAGGTGAAGTCCTGGCTGGCCTTCGCGCTCCAGAAGCTGGACGAGCTGAGGCTGCTGGCCAGGGCGCTGAACGAAGGGCGCGAGGCCGTGCGCGACGAGCTGGCCGCCAACCGGGCGGCGCTGGCGGCGCGCCGGGCCTCTGCGCGGGTGAACAACCCGGTGGTCCAGGCTGCGGTCGCCGCGATCGACGCGCAGCTGGGCCAGCGCCAGAGCACGTATGGCGAGCGCGCCCCCCGCCAGGCCGCGCTGCTGAAGCTGCCGGCCTACCCCACCACCACCATTGGCTCGTTTCCACAGACGGCGGAGATCCGCCACGCCCGCAGCGAATTCAAGGCCGGCCGCCTCCATGCGGCAGGCTACCGCGAGGCCATGCAGGCGGAGATCGCCCGCAGCGTGCGCGAACAGGAGGCGCTGGGCCTGGACGTGCTGGTGCACGGCGAGGCCGAGCGCAACGACATGGTGGAGTACTTCGGCGAGCAACTGGACGGCTATGCGTTCAGCCAGTTCGGCTGGGTGCAGTCCTACGGCTCGCGCTGCGTGAAGCCGCCCATCCTGTTCGGCGACATCGGCCGGCCCCGCCCGATGACGGTGGAATGGATCCGCTACGCGCAGTCGCTCACGGACAAACCCATGAAGGGCATGCTCACCGGGCCGGTCACGATCCTGAACTGGTCCTTCGTGCGCGACGACCAGCCGCGCTCGGTCTCATGCAAGCAGCTCGCGCTGGCGATCCGGCAGGAAGTGCTGGACCTGGAGAAGGCCGGTGTGCGGGTGATCCAGATCGACGAAGCGGCACTGCGCGAAGGCCTGCCACTGCGCCGCTCGTTGTGGCAGGAGTACCTGGGCTGGGCGGTGGAGTCGTTCCGCATCAGCGCCAACGGCGTGCGCGACGAGACGCAGATCCACACCCACATGTGCTATTCAGAGTTCAACGACATCCTCGCCTCGATCGCCGACATGGACGCCGACGTGATCACCATCGAGACCTCGCGCTCGGACATGGAGCTGCTCGACGCATTCGACCACTTCAACTACCCGAATCAGATCGGCCCGGGTGTCTACGACATCCATTCGCCCAACATCCCCACGCAGGCGCACATCGTGCAGCTGATGAAAAAGGCGGCGCAGCGCATCCCCGCCGAACGCCTCTGGGTGAACCCGGACTGCGGCCTGAAGACCCGTCAATGGCCCGAAGTGATCCCGGCGCTGCGCAACATGGTGGCCGCAGCCCGGACCTTGCGCACGTCCGCCTGAGGTCCGATCAGGCGAGGCCACCGGCTGCGGTGGGCAGATCGCGCCTGCGCCTGGAATGGCGCTTGCCATTGAGCAGCGCGCCGATCCAGGTGTGGCGCACGAAGAGCTGGTAGCTGCCCAGGCAGACCAGCGTGGTGGCCGTGATGTTGATCGCGATCTTGAGCAAGGCGGGCAACGGCAGCTGGTACAGCAACGCACCGAACAGAATGGTGAACGGGAAGTGCACCAGGTAAACCCAGTAGGCGCTCTCCGAGAGGTAACCCAGCACCTTGTGGCGCGACTGCAGGAAGCGCAGCGCCAGACCGATCGCGGCGAAGCTCCAGAGCCAGGCCGCGCAGTGAAAGCTGTAGGCGCCCAGCAGCATGGGACCGTGGCGTTGCGTCACCACGCCAGAGAGCGCGTAGAACACCATGCCGAGCGCTGCGAAGAGCCCCCAGCGGCGCTGGAATTGTGCGAACAGCACCGCCTGCTGGTCATACAGCATCAGCCCGAAGGTGAAATACACGCCGTAGTGCACCCACTCGTTCCAGGGCGGCAGGAAGGAGCCCGAGTTCACGATGAAGCCGCGCGGGTAGCCTGCGGTGGCCGCCAACAGCGGCAGCGCGAGCAAGGCGAATCCCCAGGGCTGGC
>Ga0247738_10000635_pt1 | contig 12911 bp, 12 predicted proteins | sample UWRJL013104B2_FD_180936 | JGI IMG/M metagenome (GOLD analysis project Ga0247738, IMG submission 180936) | Plant litter microbial communities from Arlington Agricultural Research Station in Wisconsin, United States - UWRJ-L013-104B-2 | ecosystem: Environmental > Terrestrial > Plant litter >...
GAGATCACGCGGCTGCACTTTAGCCACGCGGACCAGCGCAACCAATCGCTTGGGGCCTGACATGCTGCTGCGCATCCTGCACCGCACCCGCTACCGCTACCACGGCGCGATCGACATGGCGCAGCACATGGTGCACCTGCGGCCGGTGGACACGGCCTCGCAGCATGTGCTGTCGCACGAGCTGCGCATCGACCCGGAACCGGCTGCGCGCAGCGAGACCACCGACGTTTTCGGCAACCCACGCACCTTCTTCTCGCTGCAGTCCATCCACAGCATGCTGACCGTGGAGGCCGACAGCCTGGTCGAGACGCAACCGCCCGAGCCCTTGCCCGAGGGCCAGCCGTGGCGTGCCATGCACTGGGAGCGCGTGCGCGAGCACTTTCGCTACCGCGCCCAGGCGCCATTCGACGCGGCCAGCGAATTCCTGTTCGCCTCGTCCTATGTGCCGCGCGACGACGCTTTCGCCACCTTCGCCCGCCCGGCGTTCAAGCCAGGCCTGCCGGCCCTGGAAGCGGCCCGCGCGCTGATGGAGCGCATCCACACCGAACTCACCTACGAGACCCACAGCACCGAAGTCAACACCCCGGCGCTCGAAGCGCTCGAACAGGGCAAGGGCGTCTGCCAGGATTTCGCCCACATCATGCTGGGCTGCCTGCGCTCGCTCGGTCTGCCCGCGCGCTACGTCAGCGGCTATCTGCTCACGCGCCCGCCACCCGGCAAGCCGCGCCTGATCGGCGCCGATGCCTCGCACGCCTGGGTCTCGGTGTACGTGCCCATGCCGGCAGCAGCCGATGCCCCCGACGAAACGCCCTCCGGCGCGTGGTTCGACTTCGACCCCACCAACAACCGCTGCGGTTGGGGCAGCCCGGGCGAGGACTACGTGACCCTGGCGATCGGGCGCGATTTCGCAGACGTCTCTCCCATGCGTGGCGTGATCCAGAGCGGCGCGCGCCACACGCTCGCCGTGGCCGTGACGGTGGCCCCACCCGACGAACTGGAACAGCTCAAGGCCACCGAAGACGCCTGAAGCCGTCGATAGAATGGGCCGCTCATTCTTCAGGAGCGTTCCATGAGCATTTACGACAAGCTGACCCAACTCGGCATCTCCCTGCCACCCGTCTCCGTGCCCGCTGCGGCGTATGTGCCCTTCGTGCAAACCGGCAAGCTGGTTTTCCTGAGCGGCCACATCGCGAAGAAGGACGGCAAGCCATGGGTCGGCCAGCTTGGCCTGACCATGACCACCGACGAAGCCAAGCCCGCGGCTCGCGCCGTGGCGATCGACCTGATGGGCACGCTCGCTGCCGCCTGCCAGGCGGCTGGCACAGATCTGAATGGCGTCAAGCGCATCGTGAAGGTGCTCAGCCTGGTCAACTCCACCGCTACCTACACCGAGCAGCACCTGGTCACCAACGGCTGCAGCGAATTGATCGGCGAGGTGTTCGGCTCCTCGGTGGGCGCACACGCGCGCAGCGCCTTCGGTGTGGCGCAGCTCCCCATGGGTGCTTGCGTCGAGATCGAGTTGATCGCTGAATTGAAGTAACCCCCCGCGCGCCTTCGGCGCTCCCCCCTTGAAGGGGGGCGACACCTTGGGCCGGCGGAGCCGGACCCTTGGTGTCTCTTGATTCAGGGGTTCCGCGCCGGTGAGGCATTTTCCGTCGGGACGCTCACTTCTTTTTGCGCTCGTTGGCGCGCCGCACCTGGCGGCTTTGAGTGGCTTGCATGATCGCCGCTTCCTTGCTGGCACGGCGCTTGGCAAAGTGCCGCGTGGCGAAACGCGCGATGCCAAAGGCCAGCGCAGCCATCACGGCTGCGACCACGATTCCCGTCCATTCGCTGTGGTTCATCTTCAGATCACCTGCGTCATTTCATTCAGACGCGGCGGGCGCCAGGAAGCGCTCGAACCGCGCGAGCTCCTCGTCCAGCGCGCGCCGGAAGCCGGCGTCGCGGGGACGCGCTTCGGTAAACCCCAGTTCGTGCCGCAGCTGCCCGCGCTCCAGGCGCAGGTTGGCCCAGCCCACCATGCGTTCGCCCCACAGCACCGGCAACGCGTAGTGGCCCATGGTGCGCTTGGGCGCCGGCACATACGCTTCGAATCGGTACGCCCAGTCCCACAGCATCTCGAAGCGCCGCCGGTCCCACACCACGGGGTCGAAGGGCGCGAGCAGCCGCACCCCCTCGTCAGGCTGGTGGCGGCGCGAGGCAGGGTTTTCATCGGCCGGCCAGAACCAGGTGACGCCATCCACCTCCGCGTGGCCATAGCGCGCTCGGGCTGCTTTCACCACGGCGCGGGTCTCGGCAGTCAATTGGGGCGCGCCGTAGCGCAGCAGCGTCACCAGGTAACCCAGGCTGGGTGAAGGCACCGGCGCGTACAGCGCGACGATCGCATCGACCAGGGCTTCAGCGCGCGCCAGGCGGGCCGACGGGCTTTCGTCCTGTTCGACGTGGCTCATCGCTTCGTACACGCGGGTGCCCGATTCGCGGCGGCGCACGCGCAACCAGCCGTGGTGGTGCATGTCGTCGAGCAGGCGGGTGCTGGCGTTGAGTTCGCCGCCCCAATACCCCGCCACGCGGCCATGGTGGACAAAGGCCTCACCCACTTCACGGGGGTGGACCACGCCGCGCTCCTGCACGAAAGCCAGCAGCTCCCGAGCGCGGTCCGTGGTGGCCGCGTCCCAGGGCCGGCGGGGCGTGCGCGGGTGCAGCAGTGCCAGCATCTCGCGCGGCACGAAGCCGTAGTTGACGAAAGCGTCTTCCTCCACACCCAGGCGCTCGTAGCGGCGCTCCAAGTCGCCGGCCCGGTAGTCGCGCACCCGCTGGTAGAGGATGAGGTCTTGCGCACGCGCGGGGGCCCGCATCGGGTCGGCCTGCACAAACCCGAGCCGGCGGATCGCGGCCGGCAAGGTCACGGGCTTGAACAGGCTGCGCGCGATCGCGTAGCGACGCAGCTCGGCCAGGGTGGGAGCGCGCGCCATAGCCTAGAAGGGGTGAACGGGTCTGGCGTGGCCGAGCAGGCTGTCCACGCGGGTCCCATCAAGGCGCAAAGCACAGACGCAGCTGGGGCTGCGGCGAGCATTTGCAACGCAGAGTGGGCACGTGTGGCCAGGATGAGCGGCCATGGCAGGTTCGTTCACGCCTTCTTACTCCACCCGCGTGATGCGGTTGGGCTTGAAGCCCAGGTCCGCCGCCTTGCCCTTGCGGGCCCGCGCCGCACGCGCGTTGTTGAGGCTGCGGATCTCCAGCGTTTCCTCACGCTCCTTGCCGCCGCGTCCGATGCCTTCGATCTTCACGCTGCGGGTGTAGGCGGCGGCGCCGGCCAGGGTGTCCTTGGCTTCGAGGTCGATCAGCATCAGGCCGCGACCACCCTTCTCCATCAGCTTGAGTTCGCCGATCTCGAAGGTGAGGATGCGCCCGCCGGTGGAGGCGCAGCACACGTGCGTGGCCGGCACCAGCGGCGTACCGCCCGAGGTGAAGGCCGCGTGCGAAGGTGCGCAAGGCGTTTCGCCTTCACCGAGGTTGAGGAAGGTCTTGCCGCCGCGCTGGCGCGACACCATGTTTTCCACCGTGGCCAGAAAGCCATAGCCCCCACTGCTGCTGAGCAGCAGCGCGGCATTGGCCGGGCCGGCGAAGTAGTGCAGCGGCTGGGTGCCGCTTTCGAGCTCGATCAGCGTGGTGATGGGCTGGCCGTCGCCGCGCGCACCCGGCAGGCTGGCCACCGGCACCGAGTACACGCGCCCGTTGCTACCGAAGGTGATGAGCGTGTCCACCGTGCGGCATTCAAAGGTGCCGTACAGGCCGTCACCGGCCTTGAACGCGAAGCTGCCGGCCTCATGGCCGTGGCCGGTGCGCGCACGCACCCAGCCCTTGCTGGAGATCACCACCGTCACCGGCTCGTCCACCACCTTGATCTCGGCCACGGCCTTCTTCTCGGCCTGGATCAGCGTGCGGCGTGGATCGGCGAAGGTCTTGGCGTCGGCTTCGATCTCCTTGACCATCAGGCGCTTCAGACTGCCAGGGTTGCCCAGGATGTCTTCGAGCCTGCCCTGCTCTTCGCGCAGTTCCTTGAGCTCCTGCTCGATCTTGATGGCTTCAAGCCGCGCGAGCTGGCGCAGCCGGATTTCAAGAATGTCCTCGGCCTGCCGGTCGCTCAGTTTGAAGCGTTCGATCAACGCGGCCTTGGGCTCGTCGCTGTGGCGAATGATGCGGATCACTTCGTCGATGTTGAGCAGCACCAGCTGCCGGCCTTCGAGGATGTGGATGCGGTCCAGCACCTTGGTGAGGCGGTGCTGCGAGCGGCGGGTGATGGTGCCCTGGCGGAATTCGATCCACTCGGCGAGCATCTGCCGCAGCGACTTCTGCGTCGGCCGGCCATCGAGCCCCACCATGGTGAGGTTGATCGGCGCCGAGGTTTCCAGGCTGGTGTGGGCCAGCAGCGCGGTGATGAGCTCCTGCTGCTCGATGCGGCTGCTCTTGGGTTCGAACAGCAGGCGCACGGGCGCGTCCTTGCTCGACTCGTCGCGCACGCCATCGAGCACCATGAGGATGCTGGCCTTGAGCTGGGTCTGCTCCTGCGTCAGCGCCTTCTTGCCGGCCTTCACCTTGGGGTTGGTGAGTTCCTCGATTTCTTCCAGCACGCGCTGCGTGCTCACGCCCGGCGGCAGCTCGGTGACCACGAGCTGCCACTGGCCGCGCGCGAGGTCTTCGATCTTCCAGCGCGCACGCACCTTGAGGCTGCCTCGGCCGGTGCGGTAGGCATCGGCAATGTCGCCGGCCGGGCTGATGATCTGACCGCCACCGGGGTAGTCGGGACCGGGAAGCATCGCGAACAGTTCGTCGTCCGCCAGCTTGGGGTTCTTCACCAGCGCCACGCAGGCGTCGGCCACCTCGCGCAGGTTGTGGCTCGGGATCTCGGTGGCCAGCCCCACGGCGATGCCGCTGGCACCGTTGAGCAGGTTGAACGGCAGGCGTGCGGGCAGTTGCTTGGGCTCGACGGTGGAGCCGTCGTAGTTGGGCACGAAGTCCACCGTGCCTTCGTCGATTTCGTCGAGCAGCAAGGTGGTGATCTTGGCCAGCCGGGCTTCGGTGTAACGCATGGCTGCTGCGCCGTCACCGTCGCGCGAACCGAAGTTGCCCTGCCCATCGATCAGCGGGTAGCGCTGCGAAAAATCCTGCGCCATGCGCACCAGCGCGTCGTAGGCGGCCTGGTCGCCATGCGGGTGGAAACGGCCCAGCACGTCGCCGACCACACGCGCACTTTTCACGGGGCGCGCGGCGGTGTTGCGGTTGGGCCCGCTGAAGCCCAGACCCATGCGGTCCATGCTGTAGAGAATGCGGCGCTGCACCGGCTTCTGGCCGTCGCACACGTCGGGCAGCGCGCGGCCTTTCACGACGGAAAGCGCGTACTCGAGGTAGGCGCGCTGCGCGTAGTTCGCGAGGTTCATGCCGTCGTCGTCCGGTGCGGACAGCGGCAGTTCAGGGGTGTTCAGATCGGACATGGATGTTCAGATTCAGATATCGATTTCCACCGAGTCGCCATGCAACTCCATGAGCTCGCGGCGTGAGGCGGCTTCGCCCTTGCCCATGAGCTTGGTGATGAGCGCTTCCGTGCCGGCGAAGTCGATCGCGCCGAGCACCACCGGCATGAGGCGGCGCGTGTCGGGGTTGAGCGTGGTGTCCCAAAGCTGCTCGGCATTCATTTCGCCCAGGCCTTTGAAGCGGCTGATCTGGCATTTCTCGGGCGGCACGCCGTCCTTGGCGGTCTTGTCGAGGATGGCGTGCAGCTCGCCTTCGTCCAGCGCGTACTGCTTGGCTGCGGGCTTCTTGCCGCGCGCGGGGATGTCCACGCGGAACAGCGGCGGGCGCGCCACGAACACATGGCCTGCGTCGATGAGTTTGGGAAAGTGGCGAAAGAACAGCGTGAGCAGCAGCACCTGGATGTGCGAGCCGTCCACGTCGGCGTCAGACAGGATGCAGACCTTGCCGTAGCGCAGGCCGCTCAGGTCGGGCGTGTCGTTGGGGCCATGTGGGTCCACGCCGATGGCGACCGCGATGTCGTGGATTTCGGTGTTGGCGAACAGCCGATCGCGCTCGACTTCCCAGGTGTTGAGCACCTTGCCGCGCAGTGGCAGCACGGCCTGGCTCTCCTTGTCGCGGCCCATCTTGGCGCTGCCACCGGCCGAGTCGCCCTCGACCAGGAAGACTTCGTTGTGCGCCAAGTCCCTGCTCTCGCAGTCGGTCAGCTTGCCGGGCAGCACGGCCACGCCGGAGCCCTTGCGTTTCTCGACTTTCTGGCCCGCCTTCTGACGCGACTGCGCGGCCTTGATGGCCAGCTCGGCGAGTTTCTTGCCATAGTCCACGTGCTGGTTGAGCCAGAGTTCGAGCGCCGGACGCACGAAACTGCCGACCAGGCGCACGGCGTCGCGCGAGTTCAGGCGCTCCTTGATCTGGCCCTGGAATTGCGGATCGAGCACCTTGGCGCTGAGCACATAGCTGGCGCGCGCGAACACGTCCTCGGGCAGCAGCTTCACCCCCTTGGGCAGCAGCGCATGCAACTCGATGAAGCCCTTGACGGCCTGGAACAGGCCGTCTCGCAGACCGCTTTCGTGGGTGCCACCCGCGCTGGTGGGAATCAGGTTGACGTAACTCTCGCGCACCGGCTGGCCGTCTTCCGTGAAAGCCACGCACCAGGCCGCACCTTCGCCCTCGGCGAAGCTGTCGTGCCCGCTGTCGGCAAAGCCCTCGCCTTCAAACAGGGGGATCACCGGCTCGCCGGTCAGGGTCTGCTGCAGGTAATCGCGCAGGCCGCCTTTGTAGAGCCAAGTCTGGGTGTCCTTGGTCTTTTCGTTCACCAGCGTCACGCTCACGCCCGGCATCAGCACTGCCTTGCTGCGCAGCAGGTGGGTGAGCTCGGCCATTGGCAGCGTGGCGGCCTCGAAGTACTTCGCATCGGGCCAGGCGCGCACCGTGGTGCCTTGCTTGCGGTCGCCCTCGCCTTTGGGCGAGATCACCAGCGGCTCGATCACGTCGCCGGCGGAAAACGCCAGTCTGGCCACCTGCCCTTCGCGGAAGCTGGTCACCTCCAGCCGGGTGGAGAGCGCGTTGGTCACGCTCACACCCACGCCGTGCAGGCCGCCAGAGAAGCTGTAGGCGCCTCCCTTGCCCTTGTCGAACTTGCCGCCCGCATGCAAGCGGGTGAACACGAGTTCGACCACCGGGGCCTTCTCCTCAGGGTGCAGGCCGAACGGGATGCCCCGGCCGTCGTCTTCCACGCTGACCGAGTGGTCGGTGTGCAGCGTGACCTTGATCTTCTTGCCGTGACCGGCCAGGGCCTCGTCGGCCGCGTTGTCCAGCACTTCCTGGATGATGTGCAGCGGATTGTCGGTGCGGGTGTACATGCCCGGCCGCTGTTTGACCGGCTCCAGCCCCTTGAGGACGCGGATCGAGCCTTCGGAGTATTCGTTGGGTGTTTGGGTCGCCATGGGGGCGGATTGTATGCCCGGAAGACTGTATGCAAATACAGACTTTCGACCTCAAGGCGGAGAGCGATGCGCGCGCTTCATCAGTGACGCCGGAAAATTTCAAGCCTTCGCAGCATGCCCCTGACAGACAAGGCCCATCCTTCTTCGCTACAGTTCCCGGATGTCTTCGACCCCCACCCTCCCGACACCGCCCCGCCTCTCTGCCCTGCAGGTGCTGGCCTGTGGCGCCATGATCGTCACCCTGTCCATGGGCATCCGTCATGGTTTCGGCCTCTGGCTGCAGCCCATCACCCAGGCGCAAGGCTGGACCCGAGAGACCTTTTCGTTCGCCCTGGCCATCCAGAACCTCTCCTGGGGGGTTTTTGGCATCTTTGCCGGCATGGCGGCCGACCGCTTCGGCGCCTTCCGCGTGCTGATCGGCGGCGCGGTGGCCTATGCCCTGGGCCTGGCGGGGATGGCGCTGACCACCACCTCCACGGGTTTCGCTCTCACCACCGGTGTGCTGATCGGCGCGGCCCAGGCCGGTACGACCTACGCGGTGATCTACGGCGTGATCGGCCGGCAGATTCCGGCCGAGAAGCGCTCCTGGGCCATGGGCGTGGCCGCCGCAGCGGGCTCGTTCGGCCAGTTCCTGATGGTGCCGGTGGAAGGCTGGCTGATCAGCAGCTTCGGCTGGCAGCAGGCCTTGCTGTTCCTTGCGGGCGCCGTGCTGTTGGTGATGCCCCTGGCCCTGGGTTTGCGGGAGCCGGGCTTTGCGAGCGGTGCGCCGGCCAAGCGCGAACAGACCATCGGTCAGGCGCTGCGCGAAGCGTTCCGCTACCGCAGCTTCCAGCTGCTGATGGCCGGTTACTTCGTCTGCGGCTTCCAAGTGGTGTTCATTGGCGTGCACATGCCCAGCTACCTCAAGGACCACGGCCTGTCGCCGCAGGTGGCGAGCTACGCGCTGGCGCTGATCGGGCTGTTCAACGTGATCGGCACCTACGCGGCCGGTGCGCTGGGCCAGCGCCTGGCCAAGCGCCACATTCTGGCGTTCATCTACTTCGCGCGCGCTGCCGTGATCGCCGTGTTCCTGATCGTGCCGCTCTCGCCCATGAGCGTGTATGTGTTCTCCGCCGTCATGGGCCTGTTGTGGCTCTCGACCATCCCGCCCACCAATGCGGTGGTGGCGCAGATCTTCGGCGTGGCCCACATGTCCATGCTGGGCGGTTTCATCTTTTTCAGCCACCAGATCGGCAGCTTCCTGGGCGTGTGGCTGGGTGGCGTGCTGTACGACAAGACCGGCAGCTACGACATTGTCTGGTACCTCGCGATCGCGCTGGGCGTGTTCGCCGGGCTCGTGAACCTGCCAGTGCGCGAGGCACCGATCGTGCGCGCGCCGCAACGCGTGGGAGCCGCCGCGTGAAGCCTGTGGCCGTGCGCGCCTTGGCCTGGGTCGCCGCTGGCGCGGCATTGCTTGCCACGTTCGCGCTCTACCATCGGCCCGAGTTCCTGGTGAATCTGGCCGACCAGATCTGGAGCTGCTTCTGATGCACGGCGCCGAGGCGCCTTCGGCGTGGGTGCGGCACTGGTCGCATCTGGTGCCGACCGGCGGTTCTGTGCTGGACGTGGCCTGCGGCCACGGCCGCCATCTGCGTTGGTTTGCGCAGCGGGGTCACCCTGTCACTGGCGTGGACCGCTCGCCCGAGGCCGTGGCCGCCGTGCAACCCCTGGGCCGCGTGGTGCTGGCCGATATCGAGAATGGGCCCTGGCCTTTCGATGGCGAGCGCTTTGACGCGGTGGTGGTGACCAATTACCTCTGGCGCCCGCTGCTGCCCCGCATCGTGGGCAGCGTGGCCGAAGGCGGCGTGCTGCTGTACGAGACCTTCGCAGCCGGCAACGAGAGCGTGGGCAAGCCCTCCCGGCCCGACTTTCTGCTCCAGCCCGGCGAACTTTTGCAGGCCGGCCAGGGTCTGCACGTGGTGGCCTATGAAGATGGTTTCTGCGACCGCCCCGAACGCTTCGTCCAGCGCCTGGCGGCGGTGCGAAAACGGCCCGGTACACCCGTGCCGCCCCCCAGGTATCCGCTGGATGCCACTGGGTAGAATGCAAGATTCGCGCGCGCTGCCCGCCCCTTCCGGGGCGAGGTGGGGTAGACGCCTCCATTTGAGCCTTTAGCCTATGAAACCCATCACCGGCAGCATCGTGGCCCTGGTCACGCCCATGCACGAAGACGGCAGCGTCGATTACCCCACGCTGCGCAAACTGATCGACTGGCACATCACCGAAGGCACGGACTGCATCGGCGTGGTCGGCACCACGGGCGAGTCGCCCACGGTCAACGTCGAGGAGCACTGCGAAATCATCCGCGTCTCGGTCGAGCAGGCCAAGACCCATGGCGCCAAGCGCGTGCCCATCATGGCGGGCTGCGGCGCCAACTCCACCGCCGAGGCCATCGAACTCGCGCGGTTCGCCCAGAGCGTGGGCGCCGACTGCCAGCTGCAGGTCGTGCCGTACTACAACAAGCCCACGCAAGAGGGCCAGTACCAGCACTTCAAGGCCATCGCCGAAGCCGTGGGCGACCTGCCGACCGTGCTCTACAACGTGCCGGGCCGCACCGTTGCCGACATGGCGCACGACACCGTTCTGCGCCTGGCCCAGGTGCCGGGCATCGTTGGCATCAAGGAAGCCACCGGCAACATCGAACGCGCACAGTGGCTGATCCGCGACGTGCCCAAGGGCTTCGCAATCTACTCGGGCGACGACCCGACCGCCGTGGCACTCATGCTGTGCGGTGGCCAGGGCAATATCAGCGTCACCGCCAACATCGCCCCGCGCCTGATGCACGAACTGTGCGTGGCGGCGATCGCTGGCGACGTGAAGCGCGCCATGGCGATCCAGCTCCAGCTCATGCCCGTGCACAAAAACCTGTTTGTGGAAGCCAACCCGATCCCGCTCAAGTGGGCCATGGCCCGCATGGGCCTGTGCAACGAGGCCATGCGCCTGCCGATGACCCCCATGACGCGCTCTCTGGAGCCGGTGGTCGAAGGCGCGCTGCGGCAGGCTGGCCTGCTTTCCTGAGACGGGTCACCCGGCCCGCCGCGATTCCCTTCCGTTCCTACCGAGCCTCATTCATGTCCAACCGAACCCCGTTCTCGACCCAGCGCGCCCCGATTTCCGGCGTCGGCATCCTGACCCGCCTGGGCCTGCTGGCCGCCGCCGCCCTCGTGGTCTCGGGCTGCTCGATGCTGCAGGAAGACAAGATCGACTACAAGAGCGCCAAGCGCGGCAGCACCCTCGATGTGCCCCCCGATCTGAGCCAGCTCAGCCGGGATTCGCGCTACAACGTGCCCGGTTCGGTGGTCACAGCCAGCGGCTATGAAACCGCCCAGCCTGCCCAGCCCACGGCCAGCAGCACCGCCGCGGCCAGCGTGGGTGACGTGCGCATCGAGCGCGCGGGCACCCAACGCTGGCTGGTGGTGAACCGCCCGGCCGACAAGCTCTGGAGCCCGGTGCGCGATTTCTGGCAGGAAAACGGCTTCCTGCTCGATATCGACCAGGAAGGCCTGGGCATCATGGAAACCGACTGGGCCGAGAACCGCGCCAAGCTGCCGCAAGACTTCATCCGCTCGACCATCGGCAAGGTGTTCGAGAACCTCTACTCCACGGGTGAGCGCGACCGCTTCCGCACCCGCTTCGAGCGCACCGCCAACGGCGGCACCGAGATCTACATCAGCCACCGCGGCATGGTCGAGGTCTATTCCAACAAGGAAAAAGACCAGACGGTGTGGCAGCCGCGCCCGGCCGACCTGGAGCTGGAAACGGAGTTCATGCGCCGCCTCATGGTCAAGCTCGGCGTGAGCGAGGCTCAGTCGCAGGCCGTGGCCGCCAGTGCACCCGTGCAGGCTGCGGCGCGCGTGACGATGGTGAACAACGCGCCAGTGGTGCAGTTCGACGACAACTTTGACCGCGCGTGGCGCCGGGTCGGCCTGTCGCTCGACCGCACCGGCTTCACCGTGGAAGACCGCGACCGCAGCCAGGGCCTCTACTTCGTGCGCTACGTGGAACCCGTGATCAACGCCAAGGAGCCGGGTTTCTTTGCCAAGATGTTCGGCGCCTCGAAGACCGAGGCCTCTACCGAGCGCTTCCGCGTGTCGGTGAAGAGTGCCGAGAACAAGACCACCGTGGCGGTGCTCGATGGCCAAGGTCGGCCGGATGGCTCGGCAGCAGCGCAACGCATTGCGAAGCTGCTGGCTGACGACCTCAAGTAAGGACCGAATTCGCCAAGAAAAAAGCCGCCCTCGGGCGGCTTTTTCTTTGGCCGGCCCGAAGAACGGCCTGCCCTTAGGGCTGGATTACTTGGTCACAGCGGCCTTGGCATCGGCAGCGGCTTCCTTGGCCTTGTCGGCCACGTCCTTGGCGGCATCGGCGGTCGCCGTGCCAGCGGCCTTGGCGGCGTCGGCGGTGGCGGCACCGGCTTCCTTCGCGGCGTCGACGGTGGCGGCGCCAGCTTCCTTGGCCGCATCAACGGCAGAAGCGCCAGCTTCCTTGGCGGACTCGGCAGCACCTGCCATGGAAGGCGCGGCGGCAGGAGCGGGTTCAGCGGCCGGGGCCGGTGCGGCGACAGGCGCCTCTTCCTTTTTGCCGCAAGCGGTCAGGGCAATGGCGGCCAACAGGCTGGCGAGCAGGATGGTTTTTTTCATGATGACGATTCCAATGGATGAGAAAGACAAGCGGTCGAACGACCAATTCGGAAAGGTTCCACGCACCCAGGGTGTTGTGTGACGGGAGGCCATCCAGCGGGGCGGGCTGGCGTGACATCCTGCCCCGACCGGCGCGGATGATACCGCCCCGTCCTGGTGCACGAGTCGAAAAGGGTTGTTTTTACCTTTTCTCACAGCCCCAGCGTGGACGCCGGGAAGGCAGGTGTGCTCTTGAGCGACCATTGCTGCAGCTCCTCCTGCAGTGCCACGCGCCGCTCCGCGCTGCGGCTCACCACCATGGTGCACCGCAACGGGTCGAGCCGCTGCAGCGTCCACACAGGTGACCACAACACGCTGGGCAGTTCACCCGTTGTGGCACTGGCACAGGCTTGAGCCTCCACCAGGTGAGACCAGGTGGTGCGCCATTGCACGAAGCGCGGGTGCATCTGTCGCAGCACGCTGTAGTCGCGCGCCAGCAGGTGCAGCGAACGGCCGCGCATGGACCACGCGTTGAGCGACGCCACCACATCGCGCTCGCCCAGCGGCCAGTCCGCGAAGTCCGCGTCGCTCAGGAACATGCGCGGCCAGCCCTCGTGCGCCGCTGTGGCGAAGGCCTGTCGGATCAGGTCGGTGAAAGCAACGCGGCCTGAAAACCGGCCTTCGGGCAGCGCGGCGATCGGGGCACCCAGGGGCTCGGTCATGCGGGTCTCCTGAAAAGCTGGCGCGGACTCAAGCGGGTTCGACGCGGTGCAGCCAG
>Ga0247738_10000636_pt1 | contig 12899 bp, 13 predicted proteins | sample UWRJL013104B2_FD_180936 | JGI IMG/M metagenome (GOLD analysis project Ga0247738, IMG submission 180936) | Plant litter microbial communities from Arlington Agricultural Research Station in Wisconsin, United States - UWRJ-L013-104B-2 | ecosystem: Environmental > Terrestrial > Plant litter >...
CGTCGGCCGCGTTGAGCTCAAGGCGATCGAGCCGCCCCTCTCCATTCAGGACTCCATGGAGAAGCAGATGCGCGCCGAGCGTGACAAGCGCGCCCAGATCCTCACCGCCGAGGGAACCAAGCAGGCCGCGATCCTCGAGGCGGAGGGTGCGCGCCAGGCGAGCATTCTCAACGCCGAGGGTGATGCCAAGGCCCAGGTGCTGCGCGCAGAGGGTGAAGCCGAGGCGATTCAGACCGTCTTCAGCGCCATCCACGCGGGTGACCCCGACTCGAAGCTTCTCGCGTACCAGTACCTGCAGATGCTGCCGAAGATCGCCGAGGGCGAGAGCAACAAGCTCTGGATCATCCCGACCGAGCTGACCGAGGCGCTCAAGGGCATCACGGCTGGCTTCGCTGGCTCGGTCGGCGAGGCCGCGCTTCGCGGCAGGGTCACCCCGCCCGCGAAGTAGTGTCGGCCACCTACTTCGACCCGGGGCTCCCCCGCGTCTTCGCTCACCGCGGCCTCGCCGCGACGACGGAGCTCAGCGAGGGAGCACCGGAGAACACCCTGCTCTCGTTCGCCGCGGCGCTCGGGGTCGGGGTGAGCTACATCGAGACCGACGTGCACGGCAGCCGCGATGGCGTCGCGGTGGTCAGTCACGACCCGGATCTCACCCGGCTCGCCGGCATCCCCAGCGCTGTCAACGACTACTCGATGGACGAGCTGCGACACATCGACCTCGGTTTCGACCAGGGCTTCTGCTCGCTGGCGGAGGCACTCGACGCGTTCCCAGAGACGCGATTCAACATCGACCTGAAATCAGCGGATGCGGTGCAGCCCGCCGTCGACGCCATCCTGGCCGCGAATGCGGTCGGCCGCGTGCTCGTCACCAGCTTCAGCGAGGCACGACGCCGTGCCGCGGTCCGCCAGTTGCCCGGCGTGGCAACCTCGACGGGCGCCACTCGCTTCGCGGCTGCCCTTGCCGCTGGCAAGCTCGGCCTCGCCCCGATTCTGCGGCGTACCCTGCGCGACGTGGACTGCGTGCAGGTGCCCATGAACTACGGACGGCTCTCGATCACCACTCCCCCGATGATCCGTCGGCTGCACGCCGCGGGCGTCGAGGTGCACGTCTGGACGATCAACGACGAGCCAACGATGCACGCCCTGCTCGACCTCGGTGTCGACGGCCTCGTCACCGATCGCGCGGACCTTGCGATGAAGGTGCTTGCTGAGCGTCTCTGACCAATCGGAACGGCCTCTGGCGACGAATAACTGGCTGACCGTTGACTGTGAATGACGGTCACCGCGGCGGGGATTGAAAGGTTTTGCCCAGTCTGTGGGTTTATAACTTTGAATGAAACGCACTAAGGAGGCCACACAATGGCGGACCGCAGTTTGCGCGGCATGAGGCTGGGCACCCAAAGCTTGCAGAGCGAAGAGGGTGTTGAGTTCTCGCCGCGAAAGAAGAGTATTTACCGCACGGCGGAGGGCACGACCTTCGAGGTCGTCTTCGCCGCTGACGCCGAGGTGCCTGGCACCTGGGAGTCACCGAAGAGCGGCCAGGAGGGCGTGCTGCTCGACATTGACGGCGAGCCCGTCGTCTCAGAGCAGGTCGAGGCCAAAGTGCCCCGCAGCCACTGGGACATGCTGCTTGAGCGCCGCACTCGCGCCGAGCTCGAGGAGCTGCTTCAGGAGCGCCTCGACTACCTCCGCGCGCGTCGGGGGCAGCACAAGATCGGCGCCTAGCTCCGGTTTACAGCTTTCGGAAGCCCTGCTGCAAGTCCCCATCCGGTGACTCGCAGCAGGGCTTCTGTCACGATACCGAGATGCATCTTTGATCGCCCCTGCGCACGCTCGACAAATGTAATGGGGTGCTCGACCACCGTCGCCCCCGATCGCTCCAGACGCCACGCCATCTCGACCTGAAAGCAGTAGCCCTGTGACGAGACGTCGCCCAGCGCCAGCGATTCGATGGCCTCGGTGCGGAACACGCGGTAGCCCGCGGTGATGTCCTGGATGCGCGAGCGCAGCATCACACGGGAGTACCAGTTGCCGGCGCGCGAGATCGCCCGGCGCAGCCACGGCCAGTTGCGCACCGCTCCCCCGTGCACCCAGCGGGAGCCGATCACCAGATCGGCGCCATGTGCGGCCAGAGCGAGCATCGCCGGCAGCTCTGCGGGGTCGTGGGAGCCATCCGCGTCGATCTCGGCGACATACCCGTAGCCACCGGCGATGGCGCGGTCGAAGCCGGCGAGGTAGGCGCGGCCGAGCCCGTCTTTGCCGGGGCGGTGGAGAACAGACACGTGCGCATCGCTGAGCGAGTCAGCGAGGGTGCCGGTGCCATCCGGGCTGTTGTCGTCGACGATGAGCACGTCGGCGTCTGGCACGGCGGCGCGGATGCGAGCGATGACACCGGGCAGGCTCTCACGCTCGTTGTAGGTCGGCACGACGACGAGCAGCTCAGCCACGTGCCCTCCGCGACATCACGGCACCGAGCAGCAGCACGGCGAGGGCGAAGAAGCTGACAAGCCACTCGATCTGACGTCCCAGCAGAACAGCGGGCGTTGTGAACGAGCTCGTCGGCACGTCGTCGACCATGGCGCCTGCCGTGTACCAGGGCAGCTGCTCGAGGGTCTGCCCATCGGGAAGGATGATCGCGCTCGTGCCAACCGTTGAGATGTTGACGACGCTGCGCCCCAGCTCCATGGCGCGGATACGTGCGATCGCCAACTGCTGCAGGCTCTCGTCGGTGCGGCCGAAGTCGGCGTTGTTGGACTGGGCGAAGATGACCTGGGCGCCATCGCGCACGCTCTCGGTCATGAGCTGGTCGTCGACGATGTCGAAGCAGATGTTCACGCCGACGGTCCACTTTCCGAGGTCGAAGACCGCATCCGTGGTTCCGATCGTGTACTCGCGCTGTACAAGGTCGATGAGATCAGGGGCGAACGGGCGCCAGAACGCGCGGTCGGGAATGTACTCGCCAAAGGGCACCGGGTGCCGCTTGTTGTAGATGTCGACGGCCCCCTCGCCCTCGCGCCACAGAATCGACGAGTTGTAGATGTCGTCGCCGTCCTCGGTGATCGCGCCGCTGATGAATGGCGCGTTGAACTGGTGGGCCACAAAGTCGAAGTACTTGGCGGCATCACTGTCGGCGATGGGATTCACGTCGGTGCCGCCCTCCGGCCAGAGCACGACGTCCGCGGTCTTGTCATCGATGGCCTCGGTCGCGTCGAACTGCGCAAGCAGCAGGTCGCCATACTCACGCTGATCGAGATAGGCGGCCTTGCCGTTGCCTTGAACAGCGGCAACCCGGATGCTGCCGTCAATCACCGTCGGAACCGCCGGGATCACGAGAACCAGCGCCGCAACCGCGACCGCAAGCCCCGCCCGTGCGAAGCCGAGCAGCGGGCGATACCGTGCCGCCTCGATGGACGTCGCCACCACGACCACCATCACGAAGCTGACCCCGCTGACGCCGATCCAGCCGAAGAGGTCGGCAATGGGGCTCTGCGACTGTGAGAGCGCCACGCGGCCCCAGGCGAAGCCGCCGTAGGGCCAGACGCTGGCGATCGCCTCACGGGCCGTCCAGAGGCCTGCGACGACAACGGGCAGCAGGCCGAGGCTGCCGAGGCGGCCCGGCCACACGCGGGGAAGCCAGCGGTAGGCGAGAGTGATCGTCATCGCGCCAACGGCGAAGAACAGCGACTCGAGAGCCACGAGGGCGAGCATCGGCACGACGTCGCCGAGAAACTCGGTCGCCCAGCTGATGTGCACGAGGTAGAACGAGAGCCCGGCGATAAGCCCAACGAGGAACCCCGCACCGGCGCGTCGACCGATGAGCGTGACCAGCACGAGAGCGATGCCGACGAAGGTCAGCGGCCAGATGTCACGGTCGGGAAACCCCGCGTCGAGCACGGGGCCGCTCGCCGCCGCGATGAGAACGGCTGCCCAGAGGGGCAGCAGGGGTCGGGTCACCTGAGAATCCTAGGCGACGGAGCTGTAGGCGACGATGCCGCGGCGGATGGCATCGAGGGCCTGCCGTGCGGTGAGGCCCACCGGTGCATCCGCGACGATCGAGAGCTGGTCGAGAAGGTCGATGGTCTGCTTGGTCCAGCGCACAAAATCGCCCGCGGCGAGGTCGGCCTCGTTGAGCACCCGATCGAGCCGGTCACCGCGCGCCCACTGGAACATGGCGAGGCAGAGTCCGGTCGACGGCGGCTGGGTTCCGGGCAGGCGGTTGTCGTGCTCCAGGTCGTCGAGACGCGACCACAGGTCACCAGTGGCGTCGAAGGCTTCGCGAAAGCGCCCGTGCGGGAGGTTGCGCTCGTTGGCCTGGCCCTCATCGCGCCGTGGCTCGTAGACGAGCGACGCGGCCATGGCCGCCAGCGCCGGTGCGTCGAGGTCGTTCCATAGCCCGAGGCGCAGCGACTCGGCGACGAGAAGGTCGCGATCGCCGTAGATGCGCTTGAGCATGCGGCCCGACGGCGCGAGAACGACCGCGCCATCAGAAGTCTCGAGGTAGCCAAGCGAGGTGAGAACGTCTGTCACGCGATCGAACACGCGGGCGACGGCACCCGTGCGGCCACGAATGTCGGCCGTCAGCTGGTCGGTCTGCCGCTTGAGCTTCCACCAGCGCTCCCCCCAGCGAGCGTGCTGCTCGCGGTCGGGGCAGTCGTGGCAGGGGTGCTGCTTGAGCCGGCGTCGAAGCGAGGTGAGCTGGTGCTGGCGCTTCTCGCGCTGGCCGCGGCTCTCGATGTCCGCCCGCCCCGCTCCCTTGCGCTCGAGATCGCTGAGCTCGCGGCGAATGCTCGAGTACTCGCGGAAGTCGCCGAGGTGGCACTCCATCGACTTCGCGTAGCCGTCGAGGCTCTCCTGGTGCTGCCGCACCTTGCGGGCGAGGTCGACGACCGCGCGGTCCGCCTGGAACTGCGCGAAGCTCGACTCGAGCACCTCGCGCGTGCGCTCGCGCCCGAACTGGTCGATGAGGTTGACCGCCATGTTGTAGGTCGGCTTGAAGCTCGAGTTGAGCGGGTACGTGCGGCGACTTGCGAGGGATGCAACCGCCTGCGGGTCGAGCCCGTCGGCCCAGTGGATGACGGAGTGGCCCTCGGTGTCGATCCCCCGTCGTCCGGCCCGCCCGGTCAGCTGGGTGTACTCCCCCGGCGTGATCGGAACGCGGGCCTCGCCGTTGAACTTCTCGAGCTTCTCGAGCACGACCGTGCGGGCGGGCATGTTGATGCCGAGCGCGAGGGTCTCGGTGGCGAAGACAGCCTTGACGAGCTTCTTCTGGAACAGCTCCTCGACGACCTCTTTGAAGGCCGGCAGCATGCCGGCGTGGTGCGCGGCGACACCACGCTCGAGGCCCTCGAGCCACTCGAAGTAGCCGAGCACGCCGAGATCCTCGTCCATGAGGGTCGCGGTGCGCTCCTCGACTATGCGGCGTATCTCGTCGCGCTCGTGCTTCTGCGTGAGCCGCATCCCCGCCTTGAGCACCTGCTGCACAGCTGAGTCGCATCCCACCCGGCTGAAGATGAAGAAGATGGCAGGCAGCAGGTTTCGTGAGTCGAGAAGGGCGATGACCTCGGCGCGGTCGAGCTTGCCCGGCTCCCATCCCCCACGGCGAGGCGGCGGCTTGCGGTCGGCACCGGCGCGATGGTTGCGGCCGTGCGAGCGGTCGTACTGGCTGCGATTGGCCCCGGCGATCATCTGGGCGAGTTCCGGGTTCACCCGGTTGGTGGGGGTGTTGTCGTTGGGATCGAGCCCGGTGGTCGTGTCGAAGAGGTCGAGGAGGCGCGACTTGACGAGGGCGTGCTGTTCGAGCGGCACCGGGCGGTCCTCCGACACGATGACCTCAGTGCTGCCGCGCACCGCCTGCAGCCAGTCGCCGAACTCCTCCGCGTTGCTCACGGTCGCGCTGAGCGACACCATGCGCACGTGCTGCGGAAGGTGGATGATGACCTCCTCCCACACGGCCCCGCGAAAGCGGTCGGCGAGAAAGTGCACCTCGTCCATCACCACGTAGGCGAGGTCGGCGAGCAGCCCGGAGTCCGCGTAGAGCATGTTGCGCAGCACCTCGGTCGTCATGACCACGATGCGCGCCCCGGAGTTGATGTTCGTGTCGCCGGTGAGCAGGCCCACCTCACTGGCGCCGTACTCGGCGACCAGCTCGCTGAACTTCTGGTTGCTCAGGGCCTTCATCGGCGCGGTGTAGAAGACCTTCGCCCGGGGCTCGCGCATCGCCTTGAAGATCGCGAACTCGGCGATGATCGTCTTGCCCGCCCCGGTCGGAGCGGCGACGAGCACGCTGTTGCCGCGTTCGATGACCCCGCAGGCCTCACGCTGAAATGGATCGAGGTCGAACTGCTGCAGCGCGACGAACTGCTCGACAAGCGGATGCCGGGTGCGTGATTTCGCCGCCGCATAGCGCTCTGCCGGTGACAGGGTCATGCGAACTCGGCTTCGAGAGCCGCCTCGCGCTTGGCGACCCCGCGGTCGTGCCAGAGTGCGACACCCGCCGCGGTGAAGTAGAGGATCACCATCGGGATTGCCAGTACGAACATCGAGACGAGATCTGCGGCGGGGGTGGCGGTGGCACAGAACAGCGTGATGATCAGGATGGCGACGCGCCAGCCCTTGAGAATCGACCGGGCGCTGAGCACGCCGAGAAAGTTGAGCAGAACGAGGAACACGGGCAGCACGAAGGCAACGCCACAGGCGAGCACGAGCTTGATGACGAAGTCGTAGTAGGGGCGCGCGCTGAGGTTCGTCACCGCCAGAGCATCCGTCGAGAAGCCGGTCAGCAGCGCAACCATGTGCGGGAAGATCAGCAGACCGACGAACCCGCCACCGAGAAACATCGGCACCGCGCTGAAGAAGAAGCCGAGCGTGTACTTGCGCTCGCGCTTGGTCAGGCCGGGCACGAGAAAGGCAAGGATCTGGTACAGCCAGACGGGGCTGGTCAGCAGAATCGAGAGCGCGACAGCGATCTGAAAGCGCAGGTCGAACTGCTCGGTCAGGGTCGTGTACGCGAGCTGAATGTTGCGGTCATCGGCAACGTCCTGGATCGGCTGGATGAGCAGCTTGATAACGGGGCCGGCGAGGAAGAAGCCGCCGATAGCACCGAGAACAATCGCTACGGCGGCGATCGTCAGGCGCTTCTTCAGCTCGACGAGATGCTCGGCAAGCGACATGCGCTTATCGGGATTGCCGCCCGCACGGGGGCGTTTCGCCATGGGGTGCCTAGGAGGACTTGCTCTTCTTGGCCGACTCGTCGCCCGCGACATCGGTGTCAGCAGGGGCGTCGTCAACCTTGTTCGGGTCCCTGATCTCAGCGCGGAAGATCTTCATCGACTGGCCGAGGCTGCGAGCGAGACCCGGAAGCTTCGGTGCACCGAAGAGGAGAAGAACGATCACAAGGATGAGGATGAGGTGGGGAAGCCCGAAGGTGTTACCGAAGATACCCATGCTGTGTCCCTTGCGTTGTGGCTGGAGCTTCTAGTTTAGCGCCACAGAACCAGAGCGCGCCCTCGAGCGATCCGCGTCGCTCTGCGCGTCTCACGACGCTCGTGACGGCGCTGCACGCGGGCCGCGTGCTCTGCTGCGACCTCGCCACGGGGCCGCAGCACGGCGGGGGTCGGACGCACCTCCGGGTCGGCGCGGTGCACGCCGTCGAGAATGGCGGGCAGGCTGATGAAGTCGGCGAACGCCTGTAGCAGTGCCACGAACTTGCGCACGAGCACGACGCCGCAGAGCGCCAGCGTGACGAGCAGCGCGACGACGAGTGCGATCCAGACCCAGATCATGAGCCGTGGTACCTCGCGGCACCCGCGCTGGCCCAGTCGGCTACGATCTGCCGCGCAGCCGCAGGTTCGACGACGGTCGCGACCCCCGGCATGCTCGCAATGAGGCGCTTGAGGCCGTGGTAGTGGCTGACGCGCACGCTGGTGCGAACACGGCCATCGACCGTGGTGCGCACCGCGCCATCCGGAATGTAGTCCGCGAGCAGTGCCTCGGCGCTGGCTGCCACGTCGATCGTCACCACGAGGTCGTCTGCGGATCCCTCGAAGAGCGTCTCTGGCAGGGTCACATCGGCGGCCTTGTGGCTGATCGGCTCGTCGGTCACCACGAGCTCCGAGATGCGGTCGAGCCGGAAGGTGCGAATGGCCTCGCGAAGGTGGCACCAGCCGCGAAGGTACCAGTCGGCGTCAACGGACTCCACGAGAAGGGCGTCGACACGGCGACGCTCCCGCTCCCCCGTCGAGCTGAGGTAGTCGAACTCGAGCTGCACACCGCGGGCGACGGACTCGCGGATGAGGGCGAGCACGTCGTCTGGCTCGCTGCCCTCGACCGCCACCTGGCTCGGCAGCCCGGAGGCCCCGCGAGACAGCTTGGACATGAGGGATGCGACCGCAGCCCGGTCCGCGTTCTCCGGCAGCGACGACAGGTACTGCAGTCCCGCGATGAGGGCCGCCGCCTCGCGCGCGCTGAAGCGCGGTGAGTCGTCGAGTGCGACGTGGTTGGTGATGACGATCTGGTCGTTCTCCTCGAAGTCGTCCCACGCGATGTCGAAGAGGTCCTCGTACTGGTACGTGTGCGTCTCCCCCGGCACGCCGGAGACCGCGATGAGGCGCACGGCCTCGCGAATCTGCTCCGGCTTGACGCCGAAGTGCGCGGCGACCTCGGTGACGCTGACCCGGTCGCGCTCGACGAGGTAGGGCACGAGCGACAGCAGGAAGGTCAGCTTGTCTTGCGCCTGCAGGGGTGCGGCAGTCTTCTTAGCCATGGTCAGCGGCCGTCCTCTCCAGGCGGGCGATGACGGCGGCGCGCAGCTCGGGCGGGGAGATGACGAGCACCTCGGGGCCGAAGCCGGCCAGCTCGTCAGCGAAGATGTTGACATCGGAGTAGTGCAGCTCGAGTTCGCCGGTCGCAGCGACCACGGTGCCGCGGCGCTTGCCGAGGCGGGTGTGGGCATCGGATCCCGGCTCCACCTCGACGAAGGCCACGTGCTCGTTCCAGACCTGCTCAAGCTCGGCGAGAGCGAACTGCGACTGGTTGCCCTCGAGCGGCTCGAAGGTCTTGCCGGTCGTGGCGATAGCGCTGATGACCCGTCGAAGCAGAAAGGTCTTCGACACGCCCTGCTCATCGTGCGCGTAGAGGTGCCAGCGGCCCTGGTGCTGGATGAGGGCGAGCGGCTTCACCGTGCGCACGCGCGCCTCGCTCTCGCCGGGCTTGAGGTAGCTGAAGCGCACCCAGGCACGGCGTTCGAGGGCGGCGCTGAGGGGCTCGAATGCGGCATCCCGCACGCGCACGCGCGGGGCGTAGCCGAGCACCGGCTCGTCGGCGGTGACACCGAGGGAGCGCAGCTTGAGCAGCGCGCGGCGCGACTCGGCGCTCAGCGATCCCTCGCGCCAGACCATCGCCGCGAGGTTGAGCAGCGTGGTCTCTTCTGCAGAGAAGCTCACGTCGAGCGGCAGCTCGTAGGCGCCACGAGGGATGCGGTAGCGCAGATTCTGGTTGTTGCCGGGGTCACCGGGCGCCTGCACCGTCTCGAGCGGAACCCCGAGCTCGCGAATGTCGTCTTTGTCGCGCTCGAACTTGCGCTCGAGGTTCGCATTGTCGCCCGAGCGGTCGAAGCTCTGGCGGTAGCCCTGCACGGTCGACAGGATTTCGTTCTTGGTCAGCCCGTTCTCGGTCGCGAGCAGCGCAAGAACGAGGCTGAACAGCCGTTCCTCGACGGGAACCTTCGCGGTGGAGCTTTCAGGGGGCACGAGAGAATCCTAGGTTGGGGACACCCGGCCGATGTCTGTCGTTGGCGAGAGAGGGAGCTACTTCACGACTCCGAGGATGTCGATGACGTAGACGAGCGTAGACGTCGCGTCGACGCCCTCGGGGGCACCACCGTCGGGGAACCCGAAGGCAGGCGGAACAATGACCAGCACCTGCGAGCCGACCTTCTGCCCAACGAGCGCCTGCAGCAGGCCGGGTGTGACACCGACGCCAGTGCTCGTATCGAGTGCGGTGAGGGTCATGGTCTCGGGGTTGCCGAAGTCGGCCCAGGTGGACTTCGTCGCCGTGTCCGAGTGCGGGTCATCCCAGTCGACACGGAGGTAGTGGGTGAAGATCGTGTCGCCCTCGCCAACCGTCGCGCCGTCGGCCTGCTTGAGCACGGCGATCTTGACGCCGGCGGGCGGGTCCTCGCTGGGTACGGTCACCCCGGGAACGCCGTCGGGTGTCGTCACGACGGACGGGAAGCCCTGCTGGGGAACCTGGTCGGTGCCGTAGGCCTTGCCGAGAATGGAGTCCTCGATGTCGAAGACGATGATGTACGTTGCGGTGGCCGGGAGGGCATCCTCGGCAATTCCAGCGAAGCCGTAGAGGTCGCTCCCGTTCGCGGTGACCGCGACGCGGGATCCGACCGTGCTGCAGACGAGCGCCTGGCCGAGGTTGCCGGCTCCCTCACCCGCGCGCACGATGAATGCGCCGGAGGGGTCGTAGCTGGTCGAGGTGAGGTAGTCGCCGGTCTCGCCGTCGTAGAGCGTGACCTGAGCGAGGGCGTACTCCCCCTCGAAGATCGTCTTGCCATCGCCGGCGCTCACCACGGATGCCTGCACGTTGGTGGCCACGATCGGCGTCGGGTACTCGGCGTCTGGCTCAAGGCCGAAGCCGCCCGTCGCCTTCACGGTGCTCGAGGAGTCGCCGGAGGCGACCTGTGGCTCACAGGCACCGGCGGGTGCGCTCGTTGAGCAGGCTGCGAGTGTGACGAGCAGGCCAGCTGCAGCGGTCAGCGCGATGATCTTGCGCACGAATCCTCTTTCTTCTTCGGCCCGGGACTGTATAACTCTACTGGTCAGCGGAGGCCGACTTTGCGGCGTCCGCGGCCCGCGTCGCCTCGCGCGCGGTCTTGCGGAGTCGCTTGTCGCTCGCCTGGCGGTCGCCGAGGGCGCCCGGGGTCCACAGTTCGACGTCCTCGTCGCTGAAGTCGCTCTTCGAGGCGCGGCGCTTGAGCTCGGGCAGCACGGTTCCGGGGGCGAGCCGGCGGGCCGTGAGCAGAAAACCGGTGTGGCCGATCATGCGGTGGTCGGGGCGCACTGCGAGACCCTCGACGTGCCAGCCGCGGATCATCGTCTCGGTCGAATCTGGGCTGGTGAAGTTGCCGGTCGAGCGAATCGCCTCGGCGACACGAGACAGCTGGGTGACGGTCGCGATGTAGCAGACGAGCACTCCCCCGGGCTTGAGGGCGAGCGAAACCGCCTCGAGGCACTCCCACGGAGCGAGCATGTCGAGGATCACGCGGTCGACGCTGCCGGGTTCGGTGACCGTGGGCAGCGCATCGGTCAGATCGCCGAGGGTGATCGACCAGTTCTCTGGCGAGGCACCGAGAAACGCCTCGACGTTGCCGCGGGCGACGGTCGAGAACTCCTCGCGGCGCTCGAAGCTCTTGAGCACGCCGTCCGGCCCGATGGCGCGCAGCAGCCAGAGCGACAGGGCACCGCTGCCGACGCCCGCCTCGACCACGGTCGCGCCGGGAAAGATGTCGCCGACGGCGAGAATCTGGGCGGCATCCTTGGGGTAGATGATGGCGGCACCGCGGGGCATCGACATGACGAAGTCGGTGAGCAGGGGGCGCAGGGCGAGAAACTCGACCTCGTTGTTGCTGAGCACGACGGAGCCGTCAGGCAAGCCGATGACGTCGTCGTGCTTCACGAAGCCCTGGTGCGTGTGGAACTCTGCTCCGGCCTCGAGCGTGATCGTGTTGAGGCGGCCCTTGGGACCGGTCATCTGCACGCGATCCCCCGCTCGGAACGGGCCGCTCTGTCGTCGGAAGGCCTGGCTCATGAACGCCTCGCTGTGTAGATGTCGAAAAGGGTGGCGGCGGTGAGGCCGCTCATGTCGTGCAGGTCATAGGCCGGGTCGTCGATGAGATCCACGTGCATCGGCACGGCGACCACCACAGCGCCTGCGGCGACCGCGGAGGCCACACCCGGGGCCGAGTCCTCGAGTGCGACGCAGTCGGACGCGGCGACGCCCAGCGCCTCCGCCCCCAGAAGATAGGGCTGAGGATGCGGCTTGCTGTGCTCCACATCGTCACCGCCGATGATGGCCGCGAAGCCCTCGAAGCCGATGGATGCCGCAATGTGCTTGGCCATCCGCCGGATCGACATGGTGACAAGAGCTGTGGGAACACCGAGCTCGTGCAGTTCGAGCAGCAGCTCACGGGCTCCGGGACGCCATGGCACGGCGACGTCGACCTGCTCGAGAACACGGGTGGTGAGGCGCTCGATGATCTCGTCCTCGGTGAGAGCCACGCCCTTCGCCTGCAGGATGCGGGCCGAGTGCCAGAGGCCGGAGCCGACCAACTGCAGGGCATCCTCATCCGTCCACGTGCCGCCGAAGGATCCGACGAGCTCGCCCTCGGCGACCATCCAGTAGGGCTCGGTGTCGACAAGGGTGCCGTCCATGTCCCAGAGAACGGCGGCGGGGCGGAGGGTGGTCACAACCGACAATCGTACGGGTAGTTCTATCCTTGTCAGTGAGGCGTCGACGGCGCCGAGAGGCGAGGTACCTGTGTCATCGAATCCCGGATTCTCGAAGGGCCGGCTGCTCGTCGTCGCCTTCGAAGGGTGGAACGACGCGGGTGAGGCCGCCAGCGGTGCGGTCAACACCCTCAAGGAGCAGCTCGAGGTGCTGCCGATTCTCGAGGTCGAGCCCGAGGACTACTTCGACTATCAGTTCAACCGTCCGACGGTGGCTCTCGACGAGAACGGCCGCCGAGAGCTGACCTGGCCGGCGGTCACGATGTACGGTCCCGTGGTCGTCGAGGCGGCATCCGTCTTTCTCCTGACCGGCTCTGAGCCGTCGCGCGGCTGGAAGACCTTCACTGGGGAGGTGCTCGACGCGATCGAGGCCAACGGCATCGGCGG
>Ga0247738_10000637_pt1 | contig 12871 bp, 11 predicted proteins | sample UWRJL013104B2_FD_180936 | JGI IMG/M metagenome (GOLD analysis project Ga0247738, IMG submission 180936) | Plant litter microbial communities from Arlington Agricultural Research Station in Wisconsin, United States - UWRJ-L013-104B-2 | ecosystem: Environmental > Terrestrial > Plant litter >...
CCTTGGACGTCAGCTCGTCGGTAATCCGCGCCTTGATGTTGTCGATCATGGTTTCGCGGATGATGGTCTCGCCATGGGCGGTTCGCAGATGCTCTACGGCGCGGCGGACGAGTTCCGCGTCTTCATTTGCCCGGGTATGCCATGCGCAGCCGGGGACGAGGGTGCCGCATTCAAATCGTCTCATCGTCGATCTCCTCTTCGACATTTCAACGACCGGAGTGTAGCACGAAGGTCCCCGGCAGCCAAATTTTGGCGGCCGGGTCTTGATGAAGCGGGCTTGCGCTGCTTGCGGTGGGTGGTGTTACTCGGCAAGCGCCCAGGACTGGAAGATGGATGCTCCGCAATCGCTGGCGGCCATCTTGCGCACCGTCATCGGAGCAGCGTCGTTGGCTGCACGCGCGACGTGCACGGTGTGGCCGGCCAGGCCCAGCTTGACCTGCTCGACAAAGTACGAATGGGGCAGGCAGACATCGCTGGAGGCGCGCAATTCCTCGGCCAGGCGGTCGATCAGTTCAGGACTTTCAACTGCCCGCTCGGGGCCGGCGACGGTGCTCGGGGGTTGCATTTTGCTCTGCATAACCATGGTCGATCTCCTCCGGAAAATCACCCTCGGAAGATATCACGACCGCCCCCCAATCAAAGCACAATTGTGCGTGACAAGCCCTGCGCCGAAGAAATCATTAATATTTTTTGACTGTTGCAAATAAATCGCCCCGCGCCGGCGCACAAATGCCCCTTCTGAGCACATAAAAGTCAGGGCCAGCGTACCACCGGCGGCATCGATGACAGGATTGATTCGACATTGCCGCCGGTTTTCAGGCCGAAAATCGTGCCGCGATCATAGAGCAGGTTGAACTCGACATAGCGGCCGCGGCGCACCAGCTGCTCGTCACGGTCCTCTTCGGTCCAGGGCTTGTTGAAGTTGCTGCGGACTATCTTCGGATAAGCGAGATTGAAGGCGCGGCCGACGTCCTGAACAAAGGCGAAATCGGCGGCCCAGCCGCCGCTTTCGTCGGGCGTCTGCAACCAGTCGAAGAAGATGCCTCCGATTCCGCGGGGCTCGCCCCGGTGAGGGAGATAGAAATACTCGTCGCACCAGCTTTTGTAGGCGGCGTAGTCGGCAACGGCCGCGTGGCGGCCGCAGGTGATTTCCATTGCCCGGTGGAACAGCCGGGTGTCGGCGTCTTCCTGGGTGCGGCGACGGTCCAGCACCGGCGTCAGGTCGGCACCGCCGCCGAACCAGTGGCTGCTGGTCACCACCATGCGGGTGTTCATGTGCACCGCCGGAACATTGGGATTGACCGGATGGGCTATCAGCGAGATGCCGCTGGCCCAGAAGCGCGGATCCTCTTCCGCCCCCGGCATCTGCTTGCGAAATTCGGGCGAGAACTCGCCGTAGACGGTCGAGGTGTGGACGCCGACCTTCTCGAACACCCGGCCTTCCATCATCGACATCCGCCCGCCGCCGCCGGCTCCAGAGTCGCGCTGCCAGTCGCGGGCGACGAAACGACCCGGTTCCTGGTTCGAAAGCGGGCCGGTCAGATCGTTTTCCAGGGCTTCGAACGAGGCGCAGATGGTGTCGCGCAGCCCCTGGAACCACTGGGTGGCGATCACCTTGCGGTCCTCGATATCGTCCGGCAAGCCCTTCGGCAAATCAGGTCTCTGCATCGAATGTCTCCCGTCCGGGCCGCCGAAAGGTCTGCCCTTCCGAGTCGCCGCGATAATCGGATTTTTGCTTATCAGCATGCGTTCTATCGAACCAGCGCAGGCCGGTGCCGTCCCCCGGAATTTCGACTCGCAAAATCCGCGCGCCAATATTATCTTTTCTCCATTCGAGGTGAATGTGATGGTTAGGGTACCCGGACCACCGCCCCTGGATGGGCTGAAACGCAGGATTGCCAGACACCGGGCGGAAAACGCCGGCGGCGCTGGCGGCCAGTTCGTGCGCGAGACCTACTGCCTTGCCCGCGCGGAGGCGCGGGAAAAGGCGCGCGAGTGGTTCGACAGCTTTCCGAAAGCCGCCTACTGGACGGCGGTGGAGAGCTGGAGGCCGATCGACGGCGACCGGATCGAATTCACCATGCGACGACTGCCGTCGGCCGACTGACGTTCGGGTAAAGCGGACCAGACTTTTTTTGGTTTCTCGGCCGCAGTTCTGCACATCCCTAAACTTCTAACGAATTGTTAAACCGACAAGCAATTGGCGGCTGGCATGGTTTTTCGGAATGACAACTTTGTCTGCGGTTCTTCCAGCGGGCAGGGCGGCATGATGCCAGCCGTCATCGCCGGTATGTGTGTGGAAATCCGGTATGCCTGCACTTTCACCCTAAGGAAGGATCATCAATGAATGTATCCATCAACGCGACATCGGCATCAGCGTTAGCGCTGCTGACCGGTACATCCAAGGGGCTGGAGGCTACCCAGACCAAGGTCGCCTCGGGCCACAGGATCAACGAGGCCAGGGACAACGCCGCCTATTGGTCGATCGCCACGACGATGAAGGCGCACAACCTGTCGCTTTCGAGCGCCGAAGATGCCACGGGGATCTCTGCCGCTATCGCCGATACGGCGGCCCTGGGGCTGCAGGCGGCAACCGACATCGTCTCGGAGATCCAGTCCAAGCTGGTGATGGCCAAGGCGATCGGATCCAACAAGGGGGCGATCAACGACGAGATAACCCAGCTCAAGGCGCAGCTCGGCACCGTTGCCGCGTCGTCCTCGTTCAACGGGCAGAACTGGCTGAAGACTGATGCCGGGCAGCAGCCGAAGGTCACCTCGATGGTGGCCTCGGTTACCAGCAATGCCGATGGCGATCTCAACGTCAACGTCATCGACTTCGATACCGCCGCCTCCAACCTGGTGGCCGGCGGCAGCGCGGCCGACGGCCTTCTGACCCGCTCGTACAGCGGCACGTCGAGCGATGGGTCGTCTTACGAGTATTTCCTGCTCGACGCCGGCTCGACCACGCCGCCGCCTTCGACGGCCAAGGAGATAGCGCTATCCGACGACGCTACCTCGTCCAGCGATATCGACGGGATGATTTCGTCGGTCAATGCGATGCTGTCGGGCCTCACCAATGCCGGCGCCGCCGTCGGCGCTACCAGCAGCCGGATCGCCGCCGGCACTGAGTTCCTGAAGGACCTGCAGGACGTGAACGCGCTCAGCATCGGCCGCCTGGTCGATGCCGACATGGGCGAGGAGTCGACCAGGCTGAAGGCGCAGCAGGCACAACAGCTGCTGCAGACCCAGGGCCTCAACATCGCCAACTACCAGCAGAAGAGCGTGCTTTCGCTGTTCGTCTGACAGGGCATGCAACGCTCATCAGAGCAGAAGGCCGTGGCGGCGACGCCGCGGCCTTTCTTCCTTCTCCTTCCTTTCCTGCTTCCGCGGGAGAAGGAAGAAACCAACGCGTACTTCTACAAGAGCTGCGGGCCGCTGCCCTGGTCGGCGAGCGCGTCCTGGGGGTTGCGCAGCGGACAGTCCTCCATCGACAGGCAGCCGCAACCGATGCAGCCTGTCAGGTGGTCGCGCAATGCCTGCAGCTGAACGATGCGGCTTTCCAGCTGGTCGCGCCAGCTCTGCGAGAGCTTTTGCCAGTCCTCGGCGGTCAATGGCCGGTCATGCGGCAGGGTTGCGAGCGCCGCGCCGATATCGGCAAGCGGAATACCGGTGCGTTGGGCGACCTTGATGACGGCGACGCGGCGCAGCACCGAGCGTGGATAGCGGCGCTGGTTGCCGGCATTGCGATCGCTGCGGATCAGGCCTCTTTCTTCGTAGAAATGGAGGGTCGAGACTGCGACGCCGCTACGCCGCGCGACCTCGCCGACGCTGAGTTCGAAGCGGGGGCGGGGTGGGACGGAATCTTCCATGGCGCCGTTGACCTCAAGAATGGTTGAGGTTTTATACAGCATTCTCCCTGTCTGAAAACCGAGGAGAGCACGGCATGCCGGAAAAATTCACCTATTGCGAGACGGCCGCGTGAGCGCCAAGACCCACCTGGCGCAGCGCCTCGCCTGCGATCATCGCCGCCGCCATGGCGACGTTGATCGACCTTTGACCTTCGATCATCGGGATCAGCACCCGAGCGTCGGCGCCGTCGTGGACGTGCTCGGGCACGCCGGCGCTCTCGCGGCCGAACAGCAGGATATCATCCGGCCGGTAGGCGAGATCGGTGTAGCGAACCGCCGCCTTGGTGGAGGCCAGCACCAGGCGGCGGCTGGACGAGAGGCGCCAGGACTCGAACTGCACCCAGTTGACCTGGCGCACCAGGCTGACGCTGGCCAGGTAATCCATGCCGGCGCGCTTCAGGTTGCGGTCGGAGATGTCGAAACCGGCCGGTTCGATGATGTCGACGCCGAGCCCGAGGCAGGCGGCAAGCCGAAGGATGGTGCCGGTATTGCCGGCGATGTCAGGCTGGTAAAGGGCGATGCGCAAGGTGTTCATGGTGTGCGGATATCCCATGCCATGGCCGGGGAACAAGGGCTTTTCCCAAAGCGAGTGGCGCTTGTTGCCTTCGCGCAACAGGCACAATGCTTTGATGCCACCCGGCGAAATCGGCACTTTTCAAGCATTGGCGCCCGGTCTAGAAGGTCTACCATCTTCAACGCGCAACAGGGAGGCTCTCATGGCAGTGACACATCGCATGCGCTTCCCGATGCCGGACATTCTCCGTATTTGCGCGTAAGCGACACGATCGCACTTTCTCCGACTTCCTCTATTTGACTGAACCGTGCGGCCGCGATCTGGCCTCGCCATTTCGATTCCCCGTTCCGGGTCCTGGCCCGCGGTCCGTGCCGCGTTGGCCGTCAGCCGGAACCGATCATGACGACGGAGCTTTTTCTTATGTTTGGCTGGTTCGAGCGGCGGCTCAATCCGTATCCCTCCGAGGTTCCCGGCCTGCCCCCGAAGGGACTGGTGGCCTTCTGCTGGCACTATACCCGCGAAGCAGCGCCCTGGCTGGTGGTGATGGGCTTCTGCACCATGCTGATCGCCATCGGCGAGGTGGCGCTGTTCCAGTTCCTCGGCGATATCGTCGACTGGCTGTCCAACGCCGATCGCGCGACCTTCCTTCAAAGCGAGGCGCCGCGGCTGTTCGGCATGGCATTCGTCGTGGTGATCGGCCTGCCGCTGGTGGTGGCGATCGATTCGATCGTCATGCACCAGGTGCTGATGGGCAATTATCCGATGATCGCCCGCTGGCAGATGCATCGCTTTTTGTTGCGGCACTCGATGACCTTCTTTGCCAACGAGTTTGCCGGTCGCGTCGCCACCAAGGTGATGCAGACCTCGCTTGCCGTGCGCGAAGGGGTGATGAAGATGCTCGACGTCTTCGTCTACGTCGTCACCTATTTCATCTCGATGATCGTCGTCGTCGCTTCGGCCGATCTCAGGCTGGCTGCGCCGCTGGTCGTCTGGCTGATCGTCTACGGCTCGATCGTCGCGTACTTCGTGCCGCGGCTACGCAAGATCTCGGCAGAGCAGGCCGATGCCCGCTCGATAATGACCGGGCGCATCGTCGACAGCTATACCAATATCGCCACCGTCAAGCTTTTCTCCCATGCCGGCCGGGAGGAGGACTACGCCAAGGACAGCCTCGATATCTTCCTGCAGACGGTGCACAAGCAGATGCGCCGGGTGACGATGTTCCAGATCCTGGTCTATGCCAACAACTGCCTGACGCTTTTCGTCATCGGCAGCCTGTCGATCTGGTTCTGGCTGAATGGCACGGTCTCGGTCGGGGCCATCGCGATTGCCATCGGCCTGGCGATGCGCATCAACGGCATGTCGCAGTGGATCATGTGGGAAGTGTCGGCGCTGTTTGAAAATATCGGCACCGTCTACGACGGCATGGCCATGCTGACCAAACCGCACGAGATCCTCGACGCGCCCGGGGCAAAACCGCTCACCGTGCCCAAGGGCGAGATCGTCTACGATCACGTGCGCTTCCACTACGGCAAGGACAAGGGCGTGATCCAGGATTTTTCGCTGACCATCAAGGCCGGCGAAAAGGTCGGGCTGGTCGGCCGCTCGGGCGCCGGCAAGACGACGCTGATGAACCTGATGCTGCGGTTCTACGACCTGGAAAAGGGCAGGATCACCATCGATGGCCAGGATATTGCCACGGTCGCCCAAGACAGTCTGCGGGCGCAGATCGGCGTGGTCACGCAGGATACGTCGCTGCTGCACCGATCGATCCGCGAAAACATCGCCTATGGCCGGCCGGATGCGACGGATGAAGAGGTGATCGAGGCGGCACGGCAGGCCAATGCCTGGGATTTCATCGAGGGACTTGTCGACCTGCGTGGACGCAAGCAGCTCGATGCCCAGGTCGGCGAGCGCGGGGTCAAGCTTTCCGGCGGCCAGCGCCAGCGAGTGGCGATCGCCCGGGTGTTTTTGAAGAACGCCCCGATCCTGATCCTCGACGAGGCGACTTCGGCACTGGATTCCGAGGTCGAGGCGGCGATCCAGGAAAGCCTGTTCACGCTGATGCAGGGCAAGACGGTGATCGCCATTGCCCACCGGCTGTCGACGCTCACCCAGATGGACCGTCTGGTGGTGCTCGACCGCGGTCATATCGTCGAGACCGGCACTCACAACCAGCTGGTAGCCGCCGGGGGCATCTATGCCGACCTGTGGAACCGCCAGTCCGGCGGGTTCCTGGCCGACGAGCCGCTGTCCGAGGACGCCGCGGCGGAGTGAGGTTTTGGGCGCCGATTGTTTCCTCTTCTCCCCGGCGGGGAGAAGAGGCCCGAAGGGCAGATGAGGGGGCTCCGGGTGCGACATCTATGGGCTGCGCCCACCCCTCATCCGGCGCTTCCGCCCCGCCTATTCCGCTGCCGCAAAGGTTGTGCCGCTGCTGCGTGTTCCGCGCGTCCGATTAAACAATATATAACAAATCCACTATAGATTCCGCGGTTGTAAAGCGGTGCCGGATTGCGTGTGCGCCTGTTTCAGCCGCGTCCTGCCAGGCCGCGTCCCGTCAGAAAGTAATGTGTCATGGTTGGCTTCGCGAACATCAAAATCAAGCTCCTCCTGCCGATCCTGTTTGCCCTGCTGGTGGCGATTGCCGCAGCCCAGGGGGTGATCGCGCTGAAATTCATCGGTGACCTCAAGCAGCATGTCGATGCCATCGGCCGCGAACGCATGCCACGCATGGTGATGATCGGCGAAATCGACGCCGCCATCATCGACGTGCGCCGCACCTATTCGGACCTTCTGCGCGCCCAGGGCAAGGATGCGATCAAGGCCGGGCTGAAGACCACGCAGGACAGCGTTGCCGCCCGCGATGCCCATATGAAGAGTTTCTCCGACATCATCACGCTGCCCGAGACCAAGACGACATTCGATGTTATTTCCCAGCAGATGGCTGCCTTCGATGGGTTTGGCGCGACCTTGGCGCAGTTGAAGACGGAAGGCCGCAATGCCGAGGCGGTTGCCCTCTACAAGGGTGACATGAACACCGCCGTCAAGGGCGCCACCGATGCACTCGACACGCTGCGCGCCGACAGCACGGCGCTGACCGCCGAGGCGCTGGCGGGTTCCGACGAAAGCGCTTCGACGGCGCTTTCCACCACGATCGCCGCCCTTGCAGCGGGCATGCTGTTTGCCGCCGCGGCTGCCTTTGTCAGCTACCGCCGCGTGACCCGGCCGATCACCGAGATCACCACCGCGATGCAGGTGCTGGCCGGCGGCGACAGTGCCCAACCCATTCCGTTCGAGGCGCGCCGTGACGAGATCGGGGAAATGGCGGCGGCCGTCTCCGTCTTCCGCGACAACGCCATTGCCCGCGAGCGGCTGGAGCGCGAGACCGAGAGCCAACGCGGCCTGAGCGAGACCGAACGGCGCGCCCGCGAAGCGCAGAAAGCGCAAGAAGCCGCTGACGTGCAGTTCGCGGTCGACCAGCTCGGCAAGGCGCTCAGCCATCTGTCCGACGGCGACATCACCTACCGCCTCGACAGCGCCTTTGCCGGTCCGCTCGACCTGTTGCGCACCCATTTCAACGAATCGGTATCGAAGCTGCAGGTGGCACTGAAGGCGGTGGGCGAGAATGCCCGGGCGATCGATGCCGGCGCCAACGAGATCCGGGCTGCCGCCGACGATCTGGCGCGCCGCACCGAACAGCAGGCGGCTTCGGTAGAGGAAACAGCCGCGGCACTGGAAGAAGTGACGACCGCGGTCAAGGATTCAGCCGTGCGTGCCGGCGAGGCGGGCGAACTGGTCGGCCGCACCCGCACCGGAGCCGAGCATTCCGGCGTCGTCGTGCGCCAGGCGGTCTCGGCCATGCAGGCGATCGAAAAGTCTTCGGGCGAGATCGGCAATATCATCGGCGTCATCGACGACATCGCCTTCCAGACCAATCTGCTGGCGCTGAACGCCGGCGTGGAGGCGGCCCGGGCCGGCGAAAGTGGCAAGGGCTTTGCGGTAGTCGCCCAGGAAGTGCGTGAACTGGCACAGCGCTCGGCCAAGGCTGCGAAGGAAATCAAGGCGCTGATCACCAAATCCGGCGAGCAGGTGCGCAGCGGCGTCAGCCTGGTCGACGAGACCGGCCGGGCGCTGTCGACCATGGTCGGCGAGGTCGAGGAGATCAACCGCAATATCGGCTCCATCGTCACCTCGTCGCGCGAGCAGTCGACCGGGCTGCAGGAGATCAACGTCTCGGTCAACCATATCGACCAGGGCACCCAGCAGAATGCCGCCATGGTCGAGCAGACCACGGCCGCCAGCCACAACCTGGCCAAGGAGGTTGCGGCCCTCAATGCGCTGCTCTCCCAGTTCAAGCTCGACGACGGCCGGGCCTCGCCGCGCGCCGCCACCCCGGTCTCGCGCCCCGCGCCATCGCCGGCCCGCGCGCTCGGCCAGAAGGTCGCCAGCGCGTTTGGCGGTAGGGCTGCAAGTTCGGATGGGTGGTCGGAGTTTTAGGCAGTCCCTCTGCAAGGAATTGCCTGGCGCTTACCCCCCTCTGGCCTGCCGGCCATCTCCCCCACAAGGGGGGAGAAGACGGGTGGAAACCGCCCCACTTCATCCACCAACGGTGCGGCTGGTTTAAGCCCTCCCCCTTGTGGGGAGGGTTGGGAGGGGTCTTTTGCCGTATGCGGCAAAGGCGCCCTGCGGCGGCGTAGCAAAGCTCGGCCGCCTGTTCTCCTGTGAACCCATCATAAGAAAACGATTGCCGCCGACCACCTCCTGCGGATATGCGACCAAGAGCGCTAGGCCGGCGGTCAAGTCGGCGACGGGGGGAGCAATGCGGCAGTATATCGACTGGGTCTGGGCGGCACTGGCGGGCGGGCTGCTGGCGGTGATGATCACCATCAACAGCGGGCTGGCGGCCTATACCACGCCGTTTACCGCCTCCTGGGTGGTGCATGGCGTCGGCGCCGTTGCCGCCTTCGTGCTGCTGCAGGCCAACGGCTTCGTCGCCGGCCGGCGGGTGGGGGCTGCAGCATCGGCGTCTTCTGGCAAGCCGCCGCTGTGGTCCTATCTCGGCGGCGCGCCCGGCGCCTTTGCGGTGGCGCTGAGTTCGATCGCGGTCAATTCCGAACTGGCGCTGGCCGGCGGCTTGTCGCTGCTTTTGGTCGGGCAGATCCTGTTCGGGCTGGTCTCCGATCTCTGGGGGCTGTTCGGCACCCCGAAACGCCTGGTCAACCGCTTCGACCTGATGGCTGCCGCCTGCGTCATCGGCGGCAGCGCCCTGATCATCTATTCGGGAGGGGCGTAAATGCTGTCGTCTGTCCTGATTGCGCTCGCCGGTGGTGCGGCGGTCGGCATGAGCCGCTCGATCAACGGCCGGTTGACCATGGACCGCGGCGCCTTCCGCGCCTCGTTCTGGAACCATTTCATCGGATTTCTGCTGCTTTCCGTCTTCGTCGCGCTGTTTGCCCGCGACGGGCTGGTGATGCTCGGCCAGGTACCGGCCTGGGCCTTTACCGGCGGCATGGTCGGCGCGGTATTCGTCGCCATCAGCTCCTATGTCTTCCCGCGCATCGGGGCTGCCCGCTCGGCGCTGTTGATCATCGGCGGCCAGATGATCGCCGGCCTTGCCATCGACTACCTCCGCGGCACCGCGCATTTTCACATTGGCCAGCCGGCGGGGGTGGGGCTGATTCTGCTGGGGATATATTTGACGCGGTTTTCACGGTGAGGCGGCGGTGTGCGGTCTCGGACCAGCGCTCTGGTCAGCTAATTTGGAACGCTGTTCAGCGACCAGAAATCTAGGGGCGTCAATGTATCGTATCCTCGTGGGCTTTTGTCCGGATAGCGCAGCGAGATCATTCGTGCTTTATTATTCAGATATATCGTCCACCAATCGAGTTGTGCCTCTACTTTCCCTTTCGTCACCGCCTCATCTGTCATCGTCATGGTGATCGAAGCCAGCCGGTAACCCGGCCCGAAGGTCGCCGCCAGATGGCCGGGATCGACTTTCTTTACGCTGGCTGGATCGTTGATGTCGTCGAAGGTGACCAGCAGCGGATACTGGTCCGACGCAAGCGTGCGGCTCTCGCGCATCGATGCCAGTTTCGCAGCGGCGTCTTCGAGCGGAGGGTGCTTCGGGAAGAACACCACATAGGCGGATGGCAGGGCTTTCAGCAGCGCGAACAGGTATCTGCCGGGCGCAACTTCGACGACCACGGCCTCGCCGGTCAGCCGCTCAGTGGCACCGCGCGATTCCGGGGTGGTAAGCCAGGCCTTGCTCATGTCGGCAAGCTTAACCTCCAGGACGCTCGACCCGATCTTCAGGCCATCAGGCGTCTCGACCGAAACCTTGATCTTCTCGCGCCACGTCCAGTTCTCGCCGTTGCAGCCGGTAAGGGTGAGGGCTGTGAGTAGGAGAAATGTCTTGAGCCGCCGCATGGTTAAATTGCCTTGTCGTGAGTGAGAAAGTTGCAATGCGCCAATCTTCGGTCGGCAACGTCGATAAATGGTATATTTCGGTCTGTCGCACGCTTAAAAGTTGCAGTCGGTTAACGAGTTGCTGCCTTTCGGTGCTTGGTTGCCTGGGCGGACAACGGTGTTGTTTGCGTCGCTCCCACGCGGTTCGTCATGGTCGGGCTTGACCCGACCATCCACGGCCCCGGATGGGCATGGGTCCTCGGCTCAAGGCCGAGGATGACGACGGTTGATGTCGGCGGCTGGCGGACGACGACGGGCGCCGTGCCCGTGCGCCCACTCGCCGTCATAATGTTACAGAAATGTAATCGCCTCCCATCGGCAAAGCATTTGCCCAACTCCAGAATCCGCCTATATCGGCAGGATGTTCAAAGTTGTTGCACGTCTGTTTGAAAGCTGGATCGATGCCTATGCGCCGCGGGGGGATTTGCGTCCGCCAGCGTCCACCTGGGCCTTTGTCTGGTTCTATGTCCGCCAGGCCAAATGGGCGTTTGCCGCCATGCTGGTGCTCGGCGGCGCCGTCGCCATGCTCGAGGCGGGGCTGTTCTGGTTCGTCGGCCGGCTGGTCGATCTGCTCGACACCGTGCCCAAGGAGGCCGGCTGGAGCGGGCTGATCGATGGCCATGGCTGGGAATTGCTGGGCATGGCCCTGGTCGTGCTGCTCGGCCGCTTTGTCGTCGTCACGCTGGGCGCCCTGGTCGAGGAGCAGGTGATCGTCCTCAATTTCTACAACATGGTGCGGTGGCAGACCTATGCGCATGTGGCGCGCCAGTCGCTGTCGTTCTTCCAGAACGATTTTGCCGGGCGGATCGTCACAAAAGTGTGGTCGGCGGGGATGGCGACCGGCGACCTGATGACCTCGCTGCTGCAGGTCGTCTGGTTCATGCTGATCTATACCGTCTCGACGATGGCGCTGGTGGCGCAGCTCGACTGGCGGCTTGCGGCCATCGTGTTTGCCTGGGTACTGGTGTTTGCGGTGCTGGCGCGGGTGTTCGTGCCGCGCATCCGCTTCCATGCCCGCGACACGGCCGAGACCGGCTCGATGCTGAACGGCCGGCTGGTCGACAGTTTTGGCAATATCCAGACCCTGAAACTGTTTGGCGGCGAGCAACAGAACGATGCGTATATCAAGCAAGGCTTCGAGATCTTCCAGAACTCGATGAAGCCGTTTACCCGGCTTTTGACCGGGGTGCGGGCGGCGCTCGCCATCCTCTCGGGCGTGATGATCACCATGATCGCGGTGGTGTCCATCGACCTTTGGTTTGCAGGCAGCATCACCGCCGGCGGCGTCGCGTTCACGCTTGGGCTGGTCCTGCGCCTCAACATGCTTTTGGGGAGGATGATGACCCAGCTCAACAGCATCATGCGCAATATCGGCACCATCCAGAATTCGGCCGAGATGATCTCCAAGCCGATCGGCCTCACCGACCGCCCGGACGCCAGGCCGCTAAAAGTGTCGCAGCCGGAAATCCGTTTCGAGGACGTGTCCTTCCATTACGGCCGCGGTGCAGGGGCGATCGACCACCTGACGCTGACGATCAGGCCCGGCGAGAAGGTCGGTATCGTCGGCCGTTCGGGTGCCGGCAAGTCGACACTTGTTAACCTGCTGCTGCGCTTCTACGACGTCGAGGGCGGCCGTATCCTGATTGACGGCCAGGATATCGCCACGGTGATGCAGGAGAGCCTGCGCGGCCAGATCGGCATGGTGACCCAGGATACCTCGCTGCTGCACCGCTCGATCCGCGACAATATCCTGTTCGGCCGCACCGACGCAAGCGACACGCAACTGACCAGCGCCACCGAAGAGGCCGAGGCGGACGATTTCATCGCCCGGCTGGAGGACCAGCGTGGCCGCAAGGGCTTTGACGCCCATGTCGGCGAGCGCGGCGTCAAGCTTTCGGGCGGGCAGCGCCAGCGCGTGGCGATCGCCCGGGTGATGCTGAAGAATGCGCCGATCCTGGTGCTCGACGAGGCAACTTCCGCGCTC
>Ga0247738_10000638_pt1 | contig 12871 bp, 7 predicted proteins | sample UWRJL013104B2_FD_180936 | JGI IMG/M metagenome (GOLD analysis project Ga0247738, IMG submission 180936) | Plant litter microbial communities from Arlington Agricultural Research Station in Wisconsin, United States - UWRJ-L013-104B-2 | ecosystem: Environmental > Terrestrial > Plant litter >...
GGCCACGTCGCCCATGTGGTTGCCGGGCTTGGCCTGCTCGATGCCCAGCATCAGGCATTCATAGGTCACGTCGACCAGCCGGCGGGCTTTGATCGGCACGTCGCCGATCAGATACATGCGGCTCGAATCGCCATGCCAGCCGTCAAGGATCGGGGTGACGTCGACATTGACGATGTCGCCCGATTTCAGCGTCTTCTCGCTTGGGATGCCATGGCAGACGACATGGTTGATCGAGATGCAGCTCGAATGGGTATAGCCGCGATAGCCCAGCGTCGCCGGCACGCCGCCGCGATCGACGATGAAATTGCGGATCATGTCGTCCAGGTCGCCCGTGGCGACGCCGGGCACCATGTGCGGCACGATCATGTCGAGCGTCTCGGCGGCCAGGCGGCCGGCCTTGTGCATGCCATCGAACGCCGCGCGCCCATGGAGCTTGATCGCGCCGGTGCGGCCGGCGGGCGCATCCGGGGTGACGGTTACATAGTCTGTCATGCTTTGCGATATAGCGCGGAAGGCCGGGCTTTGCGAGGGGAGCGTTACCGGTCTATGCGCAGAGCATGAGCGAACGCATCTGGACCGCAGCTTTGGTGGTGATCGGCGACGAGATCCTGTCGGGCCGCACCCAGGACAAGAATGTCGCGCAGCTCGCGACCTGGCTCAACGTCCAGGGCATTCGCCTGGCCGAGGTGCGCGTCGTGCCGGACGTGACGGACGCGATCGTCGAGGCCGTGAACGTGCTGCGCGCGCGCAACGACTATCTCTTTACCACCGGCGGCATCGGGCCCACGCATGATGACATCACCGTCGACGCCATAGCCGCGGCGCTCGATCTGCGTGTCGTGCACCATCCCAAGGCGGTGGCCGTGCTCGAACATTATTATGCGACACGCGGCGGGCTGACCGAAGCACGCAAGCGCATGGCACGCGTGCCGGAAGGCGCCGAGCTGATCGAGAACCGCATGTCCGGCGCCCCCGGCATCCATATCGCCAACATCTATGTGATGGCCGGGGTGCCGCACATCACCGCCGGCATGCTCGACGCGCTGACCGGCACGCTGGAGGGCGGCCTCCCGGTCGTCTCGCGCACGATCGGCTGCTGGGTGGCCGAAAGCGAGGTCGCAATCCTGCTGGGCGAAGTCGAGCGGGCCTATGCCGGCGTGGCGATCGGCAGCTATCCCTTTTTCCGCGAAGGCCGCACCGGCGCCAATTTCGTGGTGCGCGCGACGGACCGGGCGCTGGTGGACGCGTGCATCGCCGATCTCACCGAGCGGCTCGAGGCCGGGGGCTGGCCAGTCGTGGCGGACGGGATCTAGGCCGGGCCGGCTGATCTCTCAGGCCCAGACCTGATGCAGTCGTACAAACGCCCCTGCATTGGCCGAGTATTGATCACCGGATCGCTAATCCGAACTTAACACTGGCACCGCTATTTCTTCGCGCTAAACAGTTGAGGCGCAGAGGGAAGTCCAATGAAATACCGCCAATTCGGTGCCGTTCTCGGTCTGGTCGCCATGCTGTCCGGTTGCGGCGGCGGCGGTGACGGCAGCTCGCTTGCCTCGGGCGGTGGTGGCGGTGGGGGCGGAACCCCGACTCCGTCGCCTACCACCAGCGGCTGCTCGTTGCGCGATCGGCAGGACTGGGCCGCGGCTCAGCTGCGCGAATGGTATCTCTTCCCGGAAACGCTGCCGACCAGCCTCAACCCGGCGGCCTATACGACCGTCGACGACTATATCGACGCGATGACGGCGACGGCGCGCAGCCAGCGGCGCGATCGCTATTTCACCTATCTCACCTCGATCGCCGAGGAGAATGCCTATTACGCCTCGGGCGACAGCGCCGGCTTCGGCTTCCGCCTCGGCGCGGATACGACCGGGCGGCGCATCGCGGTGATCGAATCCTTCGAAGGCGCGCCGGCGCTCGCCGCCGGGATCGATCGCGGCACGGAGATTCTCGCGATCGGCACCAGCGCGGCCAATCTGCGCACGGTCAGCTCGATCATCGCTGCCGAGGGTACCGCCGGCGTCACGGACGCGCTCGGCCCCAACACGGCTGGCACCACCCGGCTGCTGCGCGTCGTCGATTCGGCCGGCACGCGCGACGTCAGCCTCGCCAAGACGGATTTCACGCTTACCCCGGTCTCGTCGCGCTACGGCGCCAAGGTCATCGACGATGGCGGGCGTAGGGTCGGTTACGTCAATCTGCGCACTTTCATCAGCACCGCCGATCCGGCGCTGCGGACGGCCTTCGCTCAGTTCCGCGCGCAGGGCATCACGCAGGTGATCGTCGATCTGCGCTACAATGGCGGCGGCCTCGTCTCGATCGCGGAGCTGATGGGCGATCTGCTTGGCGGCAACCGCTCCACGGCCGACGTGTTCGATCGGATCACCTTCCGTCCCGAGAAGTCGAGCGAGAACTCCATCCGCCAGTTCGCGCCCAAGCCGGAATCGGTCTCGCCGACGCGCATCGCCTTTATCGGCACCGGCGGCACGGCTTCCGCCAGCGAGCTCGTGATCAACGCCTTCGTGCCCTATCTCCACGCCTCGGCGGGGCTGGTGGGCACCAACACCTATGGCAAGCCGGTCGGCCAGATCGCGCTCGATCGCGCCTCGTGCGACGATCGCCTGCGCGTGATCGCCTTCGCCACGGAGAATTCGGCGCGCCAGGGCGCCTATTTCGATGGCCTCGCCGCCACCATGGAGGCGAGCTGCCAGGCGTCCGACGACATCGGGCACCAGCTCGGCGATCCGCTCGAATCCTCGACTCGCGCCGCGCTGGATTTCCTTGCGGGACGCAGCTGTTCGCGGATCACGGCCGCTGGGCAGAGCGCGCAATCGGCCCGGGCGGCACCCAGCAGCCCGCGCGAACTGCTCGCCCCCGCGCGCCCGGATACCCCGCAGCGTGAAGTGCCGGGCCTGTTCTGACCTGTCGGCGGCAGCGATGAGGTGGGGAGTCCGCGGCTGAACGCCGCGCGATTTCAGCTTCCCGTTATATCCGGTTCATGTCGGAGGCGATAAGCGCCGAGCGAATCGCTGCCAGCCCGGGGTCGCCGCAAGACATTATGCATGGACCCGTAGCTTGCCCGCCGGAGCACCTGGGTCTAGGCGCGCAGCCGATGAATCCGGCGTCCTACCAATCTTCGTCGGATCGTCCGCGCGCCCTGCTGGGTCGCCGCGCGACTGCGTTCCTGCTCGCGCTGGCGATCGACATCCTCATCGTGATCGCGCTGGTGTGGCTGGCACCCGCCCTGCCGGAGCGGAAAAAGGCCGATGAGAGGCCGACCATCTTCCAGACATTGCCCGAGCCGAAGCCGACGCCGGCCGAGCGCGATCGCGTGGTGGTCGAGCGGAAGCGCCCCAGTGGCGGCGCGCCCCGGCCGGCGCCGCCCACGCCGAAGCCGCCCGCCGGACCGGAAACGCCGCCTTCCTGGCTGGTCAGCAAGGATGAATTTGCCGCGTCGGATATCTCGAAGATCCCGTCCCGCGGCGCCGTTGCTTCGGGCGACGGGGCCGGTTCCGGCAAGGACAGCGGCACGGCCTATGGCCCGGGCGAGGGCCCGGGCGGCGAATCGCTCTACAACGCCGAATGGCAGCGCGAGCCGACCCGTGCGGAGCTCGCCACCTATCTCCCCGCCAACATGCAGACCGGCTGGGCGCTGATCGCCTGCCAGACGGTGCCGGGCAACCGGGTCGAGAATTGCCGCGCGCTGGACGAATCGCCGAAAGGCTCGGGCTTGGCGCGGGGGCTGCGGCTGGCTGCCTGGCAGTTCCGTGTCCTGCCGCCGCGCATCGGCGGGAAGCCGGTAATCGGCGCCTGGGTGCGCATCCGCTTCGATCTGGTCATCGGGATCACGAAGTGAGCCGCGCCCGCCTTCCCGCCGCGCCGCGCCTCGTGTACGGCGTGGAGGGATGAAGGCGCTTGCCGATCCCGCCCATGCGCTTGCCGCCGGGCTCGCCGCGATCCGCACCCAATATCAGGTGCCGGCGCGCTTCTCGCCCGAGGTTCTTGCCGCTGCCGATGCAGCCGCGCGGCGCCCGCTGACCGAGCACGCCGATCGCACCGCCACCCCGTTCGTCACGCTCGATCCGGCCAGCTCGACCGATCTCGACCAGGCGTTTGCGATCGATCGCAGCGGCGCCGATCTGCTGCTTCATTATGCCATCGCCGATGTCGCCTGGTTCGTCGACGATGGCGGCGCGCTCGATGCCGAGGCGTGGCGGCGCGGCGCGACTCAATATCTGCCTGACGGCAAGGCCGGCCTTTATCCGCCAGTGCTGGCCGAAGGCGCGGCGAGCCTGTTGCCGGGCGGGCCGCGCCCGGCGGTGATCTTCACGGTGCGCGTGGCGCCGGACGGTGCGGTGCGGCTCGAAGGCGCCGAACGCGCGATCATCCGCAGCACCGCCAAGCTCGCTTATGATAGCGTGCGCGACAGCGATCTGCCCGCCGATTTCGTCACGCTGGCCCAGCGAATCCAGGCCGCCGAGGACCGGCGCGGTGCTGGCCGCGTCGATCCGCCGGCGCAGGAAGTGGAGGCACGCGGCGACGGCCGGTTCGAGCTGCTGTTCCGCCCGGTGCTCCTGTCCGAGGTGCGTAATGCCGCCATGTCGCTCGCGACCAACCTGGCCATCGCCGATGCGCTGCGCGCCCATCACACCGGCCTGTTCCGCGTCATGGCCGAGCCGGACGAGCGCGCGGTCGGGCGCCTGCGCCTCACTGCCCGCGCTTTCGGTCTTGCCTGGCCCGATGGCGCGACGCTCGACCAGTTCAGCCGCACCCTGTCGCCGGCCGATCCGAAACAGGCTGCCTTCATGCTCGCGATCCGCCGGGCCGGGCAGGGCGCTTCCTATGTGCCGTATCGGGAGGGCGTGATCCCCTGGCACGCCGCGATGGCCGCGACCTATGCCCATGCCACCGCCCCGCTGCGCCGCCTCGCCGATCGCTACGTCGTGCGCGCCACGCTGGCGATCGCCAATGGGCAGCCCGTTCCGGAGGTCGTGACGGCCGCCTTTGCGCAATTGCCCACGGTCATGGCGCGTGCCGACGCGCTGAGCGGCCAGATCGACCGCGCGGTGATCGACCTGGCCGAGGCAGCGATGCTCCACGGCCGCGTGGGCGACCTGTTCTCCGCGGTCGTCACTGACCTCGACGAACGCGGCGCACGGATTCAGCTATGCGACCTGCCGGTGGTCGCGCGCGTGGCGACGGACCATGTCGCGCCGGGCGACGCGCTTCAGGTGCGCCTGACGGGCGCCGATTCCGACAAGCGCACCATCAGCTTCGAGCGGGTGGCCTGAGCTCAGCATCCTAGAGCATCGTGCGAAAAAGTGGGAACCGGTTTTTCGCAAAAACGATGCGACAACAAATATCTAGAGCAGGCGAAGCGCGTCGGATTTAACGCAGCCTGCTCTAGTCGGGCAGCTCCTGGCTTCGATCTTGGCCGTGAACCCATAAAGCACGCCTTAGCCATCGGAGAGCCGCCGTTAGGCAGTTTTGCGGCTCCAATAGGTATCGTCCGCAGCATGCCTAACGCGATCCCAAACCTCATCGGTCATTTCAAACTGCCACGCGCCACCGAGGACCCAAGCCATTCGCCGATCTAGGCGGGCTTCGCTTTCAAATCGCTCGATAAAGGCTGGACCGTGGAAGGAGAGCAGATCTTCGACCGGTCCCGCCGAAAGCGTGCCGCACACCTCCTGCGCTTCCGTTTTGACTTCATCGTAAAAATCAGCCTCGGGATAGGATTTCACGATCAACATAATCGTGTCCCACGTGAGTTGCGGTTCCTCTCTTGGGAAGTCTGTGAGTAAAAATTGCGCCAGACCGTTCGATGCATCACTTCCAACACCCCCTCCGCCTCGGCAAGCGATCCAATCGGCTGCAAGCTCATCTGGGGTGGGATTCGTCCAAGTCATTTCCAAAGTCTGTTGCAACTTCTGGATGGCGGCAAGGGGTGTGTGCGAACTGGTGGCTTTCAAATCGTGCAGAGAGGTGATTCAGTATCGGCATGAGCGATATGATCTGACCGATTTCGAGTGGCGCGTGATCGAGCCGCTGCTGCCCACAAGCCACGCGGAGTGCCTCGCGTTGACGATCGCCGCGTGCTGAACGGCATCTTTTGGGTGCTGCGATCCGGTGCAACCTCGCCATGGCCCAACTCGCCTCAATGCGGCTGTGGCTCCGCGCTTATGAGCCTACGGCCTAGTCGCCCGCCGTCGCCAGCAGCGTCTTCACCGGTATCGCGGAGTCGGCCAGCCGCTCGATATCCACTGGCTGCGCACTCATGATCAGCTTCTTGCCGCTGACGAAGTCGCCGATCGCGTTCACTGCCTCGACCGCGACGACATGATCGCCGCTCAAGTGGAAGATCGAGAAGCTGTTCGCCTTGTCCGGCGTGTGCCGCACGATCTGGCGGTCGGCGTCGAACGGCACGCCGGCGATCTGCAGCTTCAGCTCATATTGGTCGGACCAGAACCAGGGCAGGTCGGGCACGGGCAGGGGCTTGCCCATGATGTCGGCCGCCGCTGCCTTGGCCTGGTCGACGGCATTGGGCACGCTCTCCAGCCGGAACAGGCGCCCGCCATAATGGGGCATCGGCCGGCGCGTCATGTCGCCGATCGCATAGATGCCGTCGATCGAGGTCCGCCCCGCCAGATCCACGATCACGCCATTGTCGCAGCGCAGGCCGGCCGCGATCGCCAGGCTGTCGCACGGCGATCCGCCGATCCCGACCAGTACGGCGTCGCAGGCGATGGTCTCGCCGTCGGACAGCTCTACCGATCGCACCATGCCCTGCTCGCCGTGCAGCGCCGCGACCGACGCGCCGGTGCGGAACGCGACGCCCTGCTCTGCGTGGAAGCGGTGGAAGAAGCCGGACAGTTCCTCGCACGCGACGCGCGCCAGGATGCGCGGCTCGCGCTCGATGATGGTCACTTCTGTGCCCTGCTCGCGCGCCGAGGCGGCGACTTCCAGCCCGACATAGCCGGCGCCGATGATCACCAGCCGCTTGCCCGCCCCGATCGCATCGCGCAGCGCCTCGGCGTCCCTGATGTCGCGCAGCACATGCGCGCCGCCCAGATCGGCGCCCGGGCAATCCAGCCGGCGCGCGATCGAGCCGGTCGCGAGAATCAGCACGTCCCACGCGATCTCCCGCCCGTCGCCGAGCGTGACGACCTTGCGCGCCGGGTCGATCGCCGTCACCCGCGTGCCCAGCAGCATCTCGACGCCGTTGCTGTCGTAGAATTTCGCCGGGCGCAGATAGAGCGCCTCGAGCCCGGAATCGCCCTTGAGATAGGCCTTGGACAGCGGCGGCCGATGATAGGGCAGCACCGCTTCTTCGGAGATCATCACGATCGCGCCGTCATGCCCCGCCTGGCGCAGCGCCGCCACGGCATTGCCGCCGGCATGGCCGCCGCCGATGATCACGATCCTGGGGGCGGTCGTCATGGCAAGCGACTCTCCTGGCTCGGTCGCGTCGGCCATCCCGGCCTGCTTGGCCTGAGTCAGGAGGCGATCCGGATTGGAGCGGGTGAAGGGAATCGAACCCTCGTCGTAAGCTTGGGAAGCTTCTGCTCTGCCATTGAGCTACACCCGCAAGGGTCTGTTGAACCGGTACTCGGTCGTTGCAGCCACGTTGGATCAATGGCGGTACAGCGACGCGCTCGCCCACTGCCACAACGACCCGCCCGCGGTCAACGGCGGGCGGGTCGTTGTGTTGAACCAGCTATGGCCCGCCACAGTGGCGGGCCATGCCGGGCATCAGAACTTCACGTTCATCGACACGGTATAGCGCCGGCCGAGCAGGTCATAGGAAGACAGCAGGTCATAGGGATAAGGCGGCGCGGTATCGAACAGGTTGGAGACGTTGAAGCGCAGCGTCGCCTTGTCCGCGATCTTCTGCGAGAGTGCGAGGTTGAACAGCCACTGGTCGTCCAGCTCCAATACGTCCCGGCTGTCCGCGTTGAACAGCATGTCGTATCTCGCCTTGCCGGTATAATTGGCCTGGATGCTGATGCCCGCGCCGCTTGGGCTGGCATAGCTGACATTCAACTGCCCGGTATATTTGGGCGTGCCGATCTCACCAGCCTGCGGATCGATCGTCACGCCGTTGTTCGACGACCGCAGCGTGTCGAGATAGAAGAACGTCCCGTCCAGGCTGATCCGCCCGCCAAGGCCAATGCCGTCGAGCGGGATCAGATAGGAGGCTGTCGCCGTCAGCCCCTTGAACTCGATGAAACTGCCGTTGACGAAGCCGGTGCGGATGCCGGGGGCGGCGGGATTGGACGCGATCTGCCCGTTGGTATTGGCATCCGTGCTGTGCACTCGGGTGAACTGTCCGCAGAAGCTGTTGCCCGCATCCGGATTGTTCAGGTCGAAGCTGGGATTGTCGTAACAGCCCTCGGCGATATTGGCCGCGGTCAGCGAGGCGATGTTGCCCGTCACCTTGATCCGGTTCCAGTCGATCGCTGCCTGGAACCGCGGCAGGAAGCGCGGCCGCAGCACCACGCCGAAGGTGTAGGAATCCGCGACTTCGTTCTGGAGATTGGGGTTGCCGCCGGTCGTGCCCGGCACGGCCGAGGTACGCGCGATCGAATCGAAGGTCGCCGGATTGATGCCATAGGCGGTGTAGAAGGCCTGGCAGTTGCGCTGGCGGATCGCCGGGTTCGTGCCCCCGCCGATATTCGCGCGGTCGCACGGATCCGGGAAGAAGGATCCGGCATTGGTCAACGGCGTGAACAATTCGACGATCGAGGGCGCGCGCAGCGACCGGGTGTAGTTGCCGCGGAACTCGATATCGGGGATCGGCCGGTAACGAGCGCCGCCGGTATAGGCCCAGAAGCCGCCGTTGATCGAATTGTTGACGTAGCGTCCCCGTCCTTCGAGCGTCAGGCTGTCGATCAGCGGCACGTTGTTGTCGCGCGAAACCAGTGGCACCAGCAGTTCGCCGAACACTTCGTCGGTGTTGAAGCCGCCCTTGTTGCCGATGATCGCGGCTCCGCGGCCCCGCCCTGCGATCTGGAAGGGATCGGGGGTGAATTTGCCGAATTCGTGGCGATGTTCGTAGCCGAGGTTGAAGCCGACGCCGCCCGACCACAGGGTCACCAGGTCGGACGAGCCGATGTTGACGTTATAGACCTGCTGCTCGATCACCGAGCGCGCGGTGGAGAAATAATTGACATAGTCGACCGCGCCCGGGTCGAGCCGGCCGGGCCCGAACGGATCGAGCGCGACGCAGGCCGCATCGGCGACCGGCGCGATGCCGCCTGGGGCGGCGTTCACGAACGGCTTGGGATTGCAGTTGTTGATCGCGTTCACGAACTTCTGCTGATCGAGCAGGACCTGATGGAAGGCGCCCGTGGTGCGGCCGATATTGACCGACGCTTCATAGGTGAAGGTCTTGCCGCCCAACGCCTGGAAGTCGCCGCCGACGCCGATCACGCCGCGATAGACATTGGTCTCCGAACTCGCGGCGCCGTTGGTGATGTCGACGAAATCGCGCGACAGGTAGAAATTGGTGACGCCATATCCCTGCAGGATCGTGCGGGCCTGCGCGTTCAGGCGCGGATCGTTGACGTTGAAGGTCAGCGCGCTGTTCGCACCGCCCGGGAACAGCGGCGAATTGTACACCGGCTGATCGATGATCTCGCGGCCCACGCCGTGATAATAGGTACCTTCGACGAATAGCTTGAACCACGGCGCGAACTCGTAATCCGCCACGAGATTGGCGGAATAGCGCTCGAGATCGTTGGTCAGCGGGCGTGTGTCGGTCAGGTTGAAGCCGTCGCCGCCGCTGCCATAGGTGTTCCCGAACGGGCTGCCCTGGTTATAGGGGATGATGTTGCCGCTGCCGTCGAACTGCAGGCGGTTCGCGCCGCCCGTGCCGAAGCCCGGGACGTTGCCGTTGAGGATGCCGTTGGTCGAGGTGATCGGCAGGATCAGGCCGGCAGTGGATTCGGAGAAGATCCGCGTATTGCCGATCAGCACCGTGTTCGGAATGCCGTCGCTGGGGCCGCCGTTGAACGGCACGCCGCTATTGATGCGGCCGTCATTTCCGGGCGTGCGGCCCGGGAACTGCGTTCCGACGGTCGATGCGCTCGGGTTGGTCTGGAAGGTCAGGGCGTCGCGCGCACGCTTGCGGTCGACGGCGCGCAGACCGTCATTGCGGTCGTAGGAACCGCCGATCAGCACATGGCCCTGTCCTTCCGCGCCGAGCTTGAAGCCGGCGATGCCGGACAGGTTGAGGCGGTAATTGTCGCCCTTGTCGCTGATCCCGCTCAGCGCCTGGAGCTCGACGCCCTCATAATTCTTCTTCAGGATGATGTTGACCGTACCCGCGATGGCGTCGGAGCCGTAGACCGGCGCGCCGCCGATCGCGACATTCTCGACGCGCTCGACCATCAGTGACGGGATCACGTTGAGATCGACCTGGAGGCCGGCCGGGTTGCCCAGCACCGTCGGCGCGTTGGTCGAGACGAAGCGGCGGCCGTTGACGATGGTCAGGGTCCGCGCCGTGCCCAGGCCGAACTTGTTCACGAAATTCTGGCTGACCCCGTAGCTGCTCTGGCCACCCTCGGCGCTTTGTGGGATGCCGAAGCCGGGCTGCTCGTTGAGCGCGTCGGCGACGTTGGTGATGCCGCGCACGTCGAGATATTCGGAGGAGACGACGGTGGTCGGCTCGAGCGCGTCATATTCGGCGCGGCGGATGCGCGATCCGGTAACGATCACCGTATCGCCTTCCTCGACCGCTTCCGTGCCGACCAGCGGCGCGTCCTGCGGGAGGCTTGGCTGTGGCTCGGGCGCCGACTGCGCCTCGGCCCGTACCGAAACAAAAAGGAGCGTCCCCGCAAGGGCACTCGCCGCCAGCAACCGATTCTTCATCCCGGATTCCCCTTGTTGTTAGCCTCTCCTCCCTGCCGTTTTCCGGTGCACCGACTGTCGCGGCCGCTTACCGGCGATCATTTGTATAGACATAAGCTATCACGCTCCTGCCGCTTTGCAACATAAAAGACATGGGACAAGAATGAATGTTTCCTGACTGGCGGTGCACGCATGAGAATCTTCCAGAAAACCACCATTATGGTGCGATCATGCCACATGTCCGGCCAGGAGCATGCCTTTTGTATAGACATTTAGCGACGGCCATAGGACACTCCGGCGTGGTGCTGAGTCGGCGCGGTCAGGCAAAGAGGGGGAACAGATGAATCACAGCAGCAGGTCGGGATCAGGCAAGTCGGGATCCGGGCGCGCGCGATTCGCGCTGCTCGCGGGCGTTGCGCTTTCGTTCGCCGGCGTGGCCACCGGCGTTCCCGGAGCGTCCCCCGCGATGGCCGCCGACAATCCGTCCGCCGGTTTCCCGATGAACGAGGAAATCCGGACCAAGGTGCGCGCGCTGCGCGGCATCGCGCTCTCGCCGGACGGGAAATCGGTTCTGGCCGGCATCACCGATACGACCGCCGAGGGCGGTCAGCCGCATCTGTGGCTGCTGCGCGCCGGCGCGAAGCCGCGCCAGCTGACTTTCTCGCGCTCGGGCGAGCGGGGCGGCGAGACGGCGGGGCAATTCTCGCCCGACGGCAGCGCGATCCTGTTCATCGCCACGCGCGACGGCACGCGCTCGCTCTTCCGCCTGCCGCTCGCCGGCGGCGAGCCGGAGCGGTTGCAGATCGCGAAGAACGCCAGCGGCGCCGTGAGCGCTGCCTGGGGCGGCGCCAAGCAGGACAATCCGCTGTCGGCGGGCGGCTTCGCTTTCTCGCCCAATGGCAAATATCTCGCTTTCTGGGCGGACGACCCCGAAGCGGCAGCGGTGAAGACGCGCAAGGAGCGCAAGGACGACGCCTATAGCCATGGCGAGCCCGATCACCGCACGCACCTCTATCTGCTCGATCCGGCCACCGGTGCGGCGCGCGCGGTGAAGCTGGACGGCGTCTACGACAAGGTCAGCTGGTCCTATGACAGCGCCGACATGATCGTGACGACGGATCCGGATTCGGATCTGACCGGGCCGAACGCCGTCACCTGGAAGGTCACGCCCGACCTCGTCGTGACGAAGCTCGATCTTCCTGCGACGGCGGCGGACGCGGCCTATCTCCCGGGCCGTACCCGGATGATCTACACCGATAATTGCGTGGATGACGCGCCGCCGCGCTGCAACGACCTGTTCGTGAAGGATCTGGCGACCGGGGAAGCGCGCAACCTGACGCGCGGGTTCGACGGCGATATCCCCTCGGGCTTCAAAATCCTGCCGAGCGGGGATCTCGTCGCCGCCATTCCCACGCATATGCGCAGCCGCCTCGCCCGCATCTCGACGAAGGACGGCTCGGTCACCTGGTTCGACATCGGTCGCCCCGTGATCGGCTCGCTGGTCACCAACGCGGCGCAGACCGGCTGGGCGATGACGGGCACCGGTCCGACTGATCCGATGACGGTGTTCGTCACGCCGAAGCTGGGCGCGGCCGCCACCGCGCTGGAAGCGCCGGCGCTCGTGCCCTCCACCTGGGCGAAGGTGCCGTCGAAGCTGGTGACCTGGCAGAATGAAGGCCTGACGATCGAGGCGATGCTGTACATGCCGAAAGTCGCGCCGGGCACGAAGGTGCCGCTGGTCGTCAGCATCCATGGCGGGCCGGCGGGGCGTTTCGCCGACGATTATTCCGCGCTCATCCAGATGCTCGTCGCTGAAGGCTGGGCCGTGATGCAGCCCAATATCCGCGGCAGCTCGGGCTATGGCGCGAAGTTCCTCGCGGCCAACAAGAACGACCTCGGCGGCGCCGATTACCGCGACGTGATGACCGGCGTCGACAGCGTGCTCAAGGATTATCCGATCGACGCGCAGCGCATGGCGCTGATCGGCTACAGCTATGGCGGGGAAATGGCCGGCTTCGTCGTC
>Ga0247738_10000639_pt1 | contig 12865 bp, 7 predicted proteins | sample UWRJL013104B2_FD_180936 | JGI IMG/M metagenome (GOLD analysis project Ga0247738, IMG submission 180936) | Plant litter microbial communities from Arlington Agricultural Research Station in Wisconsin, United States - UWRJ-L013-104B-2 | ecosystem: Environmental > Terrestrial > Plant litter >...
ATCCACACACTTACTGACAGCATCTTTCATCAGCTAAACACTGAACCTTTCTTGCAAATAATCCATGCAATTATACTGCCATATAATGACATCAACATAATATTCATACAATCAGAAAAAAATTTAATGATGAAAAAAAGCTACTTCTATTCTTCAAAAATCAAATCAGTCACTGAATATATTTTACTTTTCATCTGTGGGATGTATTCATTGCAAACGATAGCGCAACCAAATCTGATCCTTTCTGCACCAGTCATATCAGGCCTGTCTCAACCCATTCAATTTGTGAATGCAGCAGATGGCACAGGTCGGGTATTTATAGTTGAGAAAGCAGGTGCCATCAAAGTTTACAACTCTGCATTTGCAAGCCAGGGAACATTCCTAACTGTAACCGGCATCAATGCATCCGGAGAAGAAGGATTGCTGAGTATGGCATTCCATCCAGACTATGAAAATAATGGTTTTTTCTATGTATTCTATACCACTAACAACGGTAATCTTCAGATAGCCAGATACAAGGTAAGCACTGGAGATCCAAATATGGCTGATGTCTCTTCTAAGGATACAGTGATCACTATTCCTCATCCCGGAAATTCTAATCACAATGGTGGTGAACTTCAGTTTGGCAATGATGGTTATCTATATTTAAGTACCGGAGATGGAGGCGGAGGTGGCGACCAGCCTAACAATGCACAGAATCAAAATAACCTTTTAGGTAAAATAATCAGATTAAATGTCAATACTTCAGAAACATCGCCCTTTTACACTCTGCCCGCAGGCAATCCATTCGGTAATGAAGTTTATTGTTTAGGTCTGAGAAATCCATACAGATGGAGTTTTGACAGATTGACGAATGATATGTGGATCGGGGATGTAGGTCAGGATGAATATGAGGAGATTTCAATGATAAGTCCGGATAAAGCCGCCGGAGCTAATTTTGGTTGGAGATGTTATGAAGGTCCTGAGCAATACAATCCGGACGGTTGTGGTGATATGGCAAATTATATTTTTCCGGTACACAGCTACTCTGCTTCTTCTGCCACTACCAGCGTGACAGGGGGTGTCGTATATCGTGGTACTACCTATCCTGCCATGTACGGATGGTATTTTGGCTGTGATTTTTATACAAATACCTTTTATAAAATCAGGCCCAACGGTGCCGGCGGATGGAGTGTATTTACTCAATCTATCTCACCTAACAATATAGTTGATTTTGGCGAAACTGAAGCAGGAGAAGTATATGTAGTTTCTCTGGGATCAGGAACGGTATACAGATTGACTACTAATACTATTTTACCATTGTCCATGATGAGTTTTAATGTTATGAAGGAAAAAGAAGGAGTTCAGTTAAACTGGCAGACAGCCCTGGAAGAAAACATGAGTCATTTTGAAGTTGAATATAGTAAGGATGGAAAAGAGTTTGAATTTTTAACTGAAGTAAAGGCTAAAAACAATTCTAAAGGGGACAATTATTCTTATGACCATCAGATCAAATTTGACGGAATGTTATATTACCGCTTGAAGATGATAGACAACAATAATGTTACATCCTATTCTGATATTAGAAATGTACAATTAATAAGTGGAGCTAATGTCACGATCAATCCAACACTTATTACCAATAGCCAATTGAATTTGATCATCAAAGATGGTATCAGTTATAAATATCTGGATATTATTAATATTGCCGGGGATGTAGTGATGAATGAAGATATCTCTGCAAGATCAGGTGAGCTTTCATTCAATCTTTCCACACTCAGCAAAGGAATGTATATCGTGAAATTAACCGGAAATGGTCCGGCTGAAGTTCACAAAATAATGATACAATAATTAACTATTATATTATACTTGTTCCCGATAGTCTTTTACTGTCGGGAATTTTTTTTGTCAACATCTATCATGAAGATAATTTCACACGTCCTTAATTCTAAAAAGATTGCGGAGATCATTAGTAAAGAGATCATCATTACCAATGCTGAAGAAGGGCTAGACCTGCTTGGGAACCTTTACTATCAGGGATATGACGCTATTCTCATTTATTATAATAACATAACTCCGGAATTTTTTGACCTGAAGAATGGAATGGCCGGAGAGATCCTGCAAAAATTTTCAACTTACAGAGTCAGACTTGCCATCATCGGAGACTTTTCAAATCTTTATAGTCAAAGTTTAAAAGATTTTGTTTACGAAAGTAATAAAGGAGGTCACATTAATTTTCTTGAGAGTCTGGAATCAGGGTTGGAGCAGCTGGCAAGAGGTTGATAATGATGAATGATAAATGATAAATTATAAATGCTGGAGCGAAGCGGAAGTCCCGCGCTAGAAAATCACGACCATAGGAAGTAGATTTTGTTATGCGGGGATAAATGATAAATTATAAATGTTGGAGCGAAGCGGAAGTCCCGCGCTAGAAAATCACGACTGAAGCGAGTAGATTTTTTAATGCCGGAATGGATGATTAAATTGTATTCATAAATTCATTTAGATTGGCGTCGTTGCTCAAGCCCATTTTTTTTCTCAATCGGTAACGACTTCCTTCTACCCCTCTGGTGGAAATATTGGAAAGTGCCGCTATTTCTTTGGTTGAAAGATTCATCCTGAGATAAGCACACAACCGGTGGTCATTCGTAGTGAGTTCAGGGAAACTTAACTTAAGTCTGTTGATAAATGACATATGTAATTCATCAAAATAATGTGTAAATCGCTCCCAGTCATCATCCAAAATCGTCTCCTGCTGCAGTCTGTGAATAATGCGTTTGAGGTTGGAGGCAACTTCCGAAGGTCCCAGTTTATCCTTTTGAATATTTTTCAATTCAAGTTCCAATGTCGTTATAAAATCCTTTTTGTGTGCCAGGTGCATAGCAATGGAAGCCAGTTCTGTATTCTTAAAGTTGATGTCTTTTTGGAGCTGATCATTTTTTAGTTTCATGATCTCTTCTTCAGATTGCGCTACGAGATTGGCTTGCTCATCTACGACAGCCTGATGTTTCTGAGTAAGTTGTGACTTTTCGGTTTCAAATTTTTTATTCTGAAACAAAAAGACCGAAATGATACCAAAAGCAAAAATGGCGAGGATCGCAGCTCTGAAAATATTGGAGTTATACCATGCAGGCTGGATCTCGAAATAAAATGAAGTAATTTCTTTTTGCACTACTCCACCGATCCTAGTTTCTATTTTCAGTCGATAACTGCCGGCACTCAGGTTATTATATGCAGCAAAAGGTTCTGTGGTCCAGCTGGCTTCCCCTTTTTCCAGACCTGACAACTGATATCTGTATTCTATCAGTTCATCATTATAGCTGTAAGAAGCTACTTCGATCCGCAGATTATTTTCAATATGATTTAGCGACAATGGCTTTTTCTTGTTGTTGCTCAGAAATTCCGCCTCAATTCCGTTGATGAAGACGGAATCAGATTTGCCGAGCACAGTCACTTTATTTACAGAAGTTGTAAAGAGATTGTGATTGCTCAACTTCTTTTTGTTAAATAATAAAAAGCCTGATTCACAGTTGAAAATGAACTCATCTTCAGTAAGTGGAAAGACCTTCTCGAATCCTCCGGCCAGACTTTCAGGTAATGAAGGCAACAAATGTTTTGTATAAATTTTTTTCCAGTTGACTTCGCCTGGTTCCAACAGACCTATCTTGTTTCCTTTTTTATACCAGATGTTATTGTATTGATCGGCTAACAAAAGTTTAGTACCTTTTTCGAAACCAATGATCTTTTCGAGCATGGTATCGTGCTCAAATCTATCTCGTGTCTTGTTATAAATAAAAATACCTTTTGTGTTGGAAGCATAGACTTTTTGATTGGCAAGGATGATGTAATTGTCCAGATTTGTCTCAAGACCTGCTCGTTCGCCATAGAATTTTGGCAAGGTCCTGGATCTGTTTTCATCAAAATCAATTTTATAGACCCCTCTGTAAGGATGTGACATCCACAGCTGCTGATCTCTATCTTTTAGCAAAATCCTGCTTGATTCCACAAATCCATCAAGAATACCAGCTGAAAAATTTTTCCCGGTCCTACGAATGATACCCATGCCTTCATACGCACCAAAAGCAATTTTTTCATTTTCTTCTTTAATGAACTTCCAGACCCCCTGACCTCTGAAAACCGGTACGATAGAATTGTTTTCCACTATTGAAGCACCTTCATTGTGTCCTAACCAAAGTTGATCATCGATAATGTCAAGATTCCAGCAAACATCCTTGCTACCTGCCACCTCGCGGAATGGATTTACTACCCCTGCCTGATCAGCTTTAATACTGGTGGCATAAAGTCCGTTATTGGTACCCAGGTACAACTGTCCTTTATGAATGGCAGCTGAATATCCTGTGCCATTAAAAGGTACATCCGGGTATAAGATGCGATAAGGTGATTTATATTCTATGAAGTCAATTCCAAATTCTGAGGCAGCCCAGATGTCTCCGTTTTTATCCTGGGTGGCGGCGAGGATTGTACTGTTTTGTAAGCCATTTTCCTTTGAAAGTGATAAAATAGTCTTGAGTTGAGGGCTGACGATCATCAGGCCTTTGTTTGAAGTACCTATCAGTATATTTCCATCTGACAACTCCTTCATAGCCGTGATCCATATATTATTGAGTCTGGCATCTGAAGAAAAGAGTGGGATACAATTTCCATTATCAAAATTATATATCCCTCCTTTATATGTAGAGATCAAAGTTCTTCCATCGCGAAGCTTGCATACATCTACTACATCACCCTTCAATTCTTTGAATAGAGGCATCTCAACAAACTTTCCATTGGACAACTTTGCATAATTGTCCTTGTCAAACTGGATCCATATTTCATTTTCCAGCATGAACATTTTCTGAATGGACTTATCAAAATTGAAGACATTCACTTTTTTACCATCAAACACCATGATTTGCCTGAAGGTCTGAAAATAGATGTATTCATTCCTGAAAAGTATGTTCCACACATCAGAAAAGTTCTTATTTTCTCCAGTCAAAAGTTTGCTCAGGTCGACATATTGCATAGTTTTTCCTGAAGTCTGGTCAAAATAACCGAACTCTCCCTGACCTCCTACATAGATTCTTCCATTTGAATGCACTTTGATCGACCTCATGATCGTATGATTGGCCATAGGACGCACCTGCCAGCTATTGCCATCGAACGTGAGCAGACCCAGATTATTGGCAAAGAGCATCATTCCATCTTTTCTCTGACCAATATGCCAGTTTTGCGGGGAGGCTGCATATACTTTTTTTGAAAAATTCCTGATCGGGGGATTGCCTATTTTTATATTCTGGGCATCTATGGTGACAAAAAACGAAAGACCTATCAACAAGTGTTGAAAACGTAAAAATATAGCTTGTTGTACTTTCGAAAAATTCATGTCGTATTAAAAAAGTAGCATTTTACAGTACTTTGAGAGGTAAATGTAAAAAAATAAATTGCGATGTCGTAGTATTGAAGTAGTAAAAAATATTGAATATCGAGCTTTATGCAGTAGATTTGTTGCAGATATTTTGCGTTTTCGATAGAATTATTGGATTAAATTTTGTTTATCCATAAGTATACGTAACTTAGAATGTCGTACAGACAATTATTATTTTTTAAACCTTATTGAATTAATTAAAATAAACTTTCACTATGAAAAAACTTTTATTCTTAACCTTTTTAATGATTTTGGGTGTAATGACATCAAGAGCCCAGAATATCGTACTTGATTTTGAAACACCTGAAACAAAAACCACTTTCAGTTATTTTGAAAATGGAGATTACCAAAATGGAGGTGGCAACACTCACATAGTAACAAATCCGGATAAAAGCGGAATAAATACAAGTGACAGCGTTCTTTATTTTGTAAAAGGAATGGGGGGACAAACGTATGCGGGTGCATATGGTAATCCTAAACCAACCCGCAAAATTGACCTTACAACTGATAACAGACTCAAGGTTAAGGTCTATGCAACTAAGTTAGGAACACTGCAATTAAAACTGGAAGGTGGTCCTGCAGGTGGTGATGATAACTGGGAAAGAGTTTTACCGATCAATACAATCAATCAATGGGTAGAACTTGAATTCGACGTTACTTTACCCGGTGATGCAGGACTAAAGGTCCCGGCGTTTGGAAAAATTTATGATAACTATGTAATCTTTGCTGACTTCCTTCAACCCACCACTGAACAAACTATTCTTCATCTGGATGACTTCAGCACTGGTATGGGAGCAGCTGCAGTGCCACAACCGGTGACTTTCATATTCAATTCTACAGGATTCGGCAGTGGAGTAACATCTGCAAGTGTAGCAGGAACCTTTAACAATTGGGATGCTACGGCAAATCCGATGACGGAAGTTTCAGCAGGTACAGGACTATATACTACGACAGTTGACATCTTACCGGGAGTAATCGAATACAAATTCGTAGTGAATGGAACAAATTGGGAAGAGGGATTAAGAGCGACAGACGATTGTGTGATTAATAATGGTGGATTCATCAACAGAAAAGCAAGCATCAGCGCTGAAACCACATTAAATCCGGCTTGCTGGAATAAATGTTATAACTGTGGTGATGATGTAGACATTACGATCAATATGGCTTTCCCTGCTACTAATCCTCCTGCCACAGACAGTGTTTATATAGCTGGTGGAGCAAGATTCGAAGCACCGGGTGGAAAATATAAGATGACTGGTCCTGATGTGAATGGTGTTTATTCTATAACGATCAACAGAGAGGTAGGATTCTCATCTCACTTTGCAATGGCAAGTGGTCCATGTGCGGACTATTCATGTAAAGAAAATCTGGAAGGTCAACCTTGTGGTGACCCTGCTAATTACAACGACAGAAGAATGCAACCTGTAACACAGGATACTGTAGTCAATGTTTGTTTCGGCGATTGTAGCAGTGCAGCATGTATTCTATCTACTAAGGTATTGGATGAGGCAGGATTCTCCATCTCACCAAACCCTGCTTTCAGCACGATCACATTGAATTTTGATGCTTATCTGCAGCAAAAAGGGTCTGTTACGATCTCTAATATTCTTGGAGCAGTAGTAACAACTAAAACTTACCAACCGGGTACTAACCAGATGATCATAGATGTAAATAATCTATCACCGGGAATGTACATGGCTTCTTATTTCCGTGACGGAAGGATCGGAACGAAACTTTTTATTAAAAATTAAGGAATTGAATTTGGACCGGCACCTCCGGGTGCCGGTTTTTAAAAACCGGAACATCTTTCTCAGCGCAGAAATGTCTGCCAAACGCCCCGGCTAACTAACACTATCCTATTGACTTTTGTGGCGTCCGCCACTTCAAAAAACAAAACAAATTGTATGCACAGGTTTAACCATGTTGCTATGGCGTTTTCCGTCATAGTTGTCCTTTTATGCCTTCAAACGACCACTTTTGCTCAGAATGTTAGTGGAAAAGTATTAAATGCAGAAAATAATGAAGCCTTGATCGGCGTCACTGTATTGATCAAAGAAACTAACAACGGCACTGTCACAGATAATTCGGGCAGGTACAGCCTTTCAAATGTACAAAACGGAAATACGCTGGTATTCAGATATATCGGTACGATCGAACAAGAAGTAAAGTACACCGGTCAGTCAAATATTGACATCTCACTGACTACGGACGATAGAGTACTTGATGAAATGGTCGTCATTGGTTACGGTACACAAAAGAGAAGTACTATCAGTGGTGCAGTATCACTCATCAAATCGGATGAAATCAATTCAACTCCGGTCCTGAGAATTGAACAGGCATTGCAGGGACGTACCGCCGGTGTAGCTGTTAGTCAGAATTCAGGTTCTCCGGGAGCTGCTTTGACAGTAAGGGTAAGAGGTACAGGTACCATTAACAACAGTGATCCACTATATATAGTAGATGGAATACCAGTAGGCGGTCTTGACTTTTTAAATCCTGCAGACATCGAATCTATCAACATTCTGAAAGATGCTGCCTCAGCTGCCATTTACGGAGCAAGAGGTGCCAATGGAGTGGTATTGATAAAGACTTTCTCCGGAGTAAAAAATCAGGAAGGTGTAGTAAATTATTCTACATACTATGGTATTCAAAAAGCCTGGAAAAGACCAAATCTTTTAAACGCAAGGGAATATGCCATCATAAGTAATGAAGCACACATTGCTGCAGGACAGGCACCAAGACCTGAATTTGCTAATCCGGATGCATTGGGAGAAGGAACTGACTGGGTGGATGCAATTCTTCAAAGTGCCCCTATCTATGATCATCAGTTAGGTATAACAGGAGGTTCTGACAAATCTACTTATTCACTATCGGGAAATTTCTTTAGTCAGGAAGGTATTATCGGGGGAGACAAAGCAGAATTTGACAGGTTAACTGCGAGATTAAACACAAGTCACCAGGTGAAACCATGGCTAAGTATCGGGAATACATTAAATTATACCTGGTTGAACAGGGATGCTTTGATAGAAAACAGTGAATTCAACTCACCATTGGTAAGAGCAATGAACCTTGATCCTGTGACACCGGTAAGAAAAGCCGATGGAACTTACGCTTATTCACCATATGTGGATACAGATCTGGCTAACCCTGTGAACGCGATCGAGCAGACTTATGATACCTGGACTACCAACAGAGTCGTAGGATCCGTATATGCAGAAGCAGAAATCATGAAAGGATTGAAGGCGAGAAGTACATTCAGTTTGGATAATACATTCGCAGCTCAGAAGAAATTCTATCCAAAATTTGATCTAAGTGTGGATCCTGTCTTAGGTGATGCACCGGCTACAGAAAAAAATCTGATAAATTCAGTTGCCATCAGTAATAACCAGTGGACTAACTGGCAGTGGGAAAATACGTTGAACTATTCTAAAATCATTGCTGAAAAACATGGTATCAATGCAATAATAGGTACTTCTGCCCTGTACAATAAGCATCACTATGATGGGGGTGCCAATACAAACCTTCCTTCCAATAAATTTGAAGATGCTTATATAGGCAATACTGTAGACCCGATCGCTTCACAATCATCATATGAAGGAGCATCTGAATCTGCATTGAATTCATATTTTGCCAGATTGAATTATGATTATTCAGGTAAATATTTTGCTACAGCGACGGTAAGAGCTGACGGTAGTTCAAAATTCGGTATCAATAACAGGTGGGGATATTTCCCATCATTCTCAGCAGGATGGACTTTTACCAATGACAATATCCTGGAGGACGTTATGGACTTTGGTAAAGTGAGAGCAAGTTGGGGCCAAAACGGTAATGACAACATCGGTAACTACGGTTATACATCTGTAGTTAGTTCCGGTCAAAATTACACTTTCGGACCAGGCCAGGTGATCACCAATGGTAGTGTAGCTTTGGGCGCATCCAACCCTGATCTTAAGTGGGAAACCAGTACTCAAACAAACATAGGTCTGGACCTTGAATTTTTCAACAGCAGACTACAGGTTATCACTGATTACTACATTAAGAAAACATCTGATATGCTATATGCCATTCCTGTACTTTCCACAGCGGGAACTGCGCCTCCTACCCAAAACGTAGCTACTGCCGTTAATAAAGGTTGGGAATTGGCCTTAAATTACAGATCCAAATCGAATACACTTGTCAGATACAACATCGGCGGTAATATCACATTCATCAATAATGAAGTGACAAACCTCGGTACCGGTGGAGAACCTATCAATAGCGGCAGGATACAATCTGCCAACTCTACTGTAGCAAGAACTGACGTAGGTCAGCCGATTGCCTCATTCTACGGTTATGTCACAGATGGTTTATTCCAGACCCAGACAGAAGTGGAGAGTCATGCATTTCAAAATGAAAATACGGCTCCGGGTGATATCAGATTCAAAGATCTGAATGGCGATAATGTGATCGATGTGAAAGACCAGACGTATATCGGAAATCCTATACCTAATATGACATATGGTCTTACAGGTGATATAAGTTTCATGGGTTTTGACTTAAGCATGTTCTGGCAAGGAACTCAGGGCAATGAGATCTACAATGGTTCAGTGAGATATGACTTCACACATGTCAACAGGCCGGCATCAGCATTGGAAAGATGGACCGGACCAGGCACCTCTAATTCTGTACCTAGGATCAGCCTGAATGACCCAAATCAAAATGCAAGAGTATCTGATAGATTCGTAGAAGATGGTTCTTATCTGAGACTAAAAAATCTTCAGGTAGGATATACATTCCCCGCTACTTGGATGAACAAGGTGAAAGTGAAGGAACTTAGAATATATGTTTCTGCTCAGAACTTATTCACATTTACAAAATACAGCGGACTGGATCCTGAGATCGGAACCATAGGTGGAGCATTGGAATTAGGTATAGACAAAGGATTTTATCCACAGGCCAGAATACTATTGGCTGGTGTAAATCTTAAATTTTAAATAATAAATGAAATTCGTCATGAAAGGAAAATATATCATATTAGCTGTCACATGTATCACATTGACCGCCATTACATCTTGCAGTAAAGATTTTCTCGATAAAAAGCCTATCGTTGGTGTCACTGCAGACAACTTTTACAAAACTGAAGCGGATGCAATCGCTGCTATCAATGCTGCATATGCGACCCTTCAATTCGAGATGAGTCCGGCGGGACACTTCAGATGGTTCTGGGGTGATATCATGTCAGATGATTCGCAGAAAGGAGGTTCAGGTGACAATGATGCCATCGAATTGCTTCGTCTGGAGACATTCCAGGGTCCGACAAATACTGATCTGCTTGACTCAGAGTGGAATGCTGATTATGAAGGCATTTACAGAGCTAATGTAGTCCTGGAGAAAATACCTCAGATCGAAATGGATGCTCAACTAAAAGCAAGAATTCTGGCAGAAGCAAAATTCATCAGAGCCTGGTTTTATTACAATCTGAATTCAATGTTTGGTGGAGTTCCTCTGGTAGATAAGGTGTTAGCTCCATCAGAATATAACAGATCGAGAGCAGATGCAGCAACAATCTGGGCTTTTGTGGAAAAAGACCTGAATGAAGCGATCATCGATCTTCCTGTCAGATCAGGTTACGGCAGTGCTGATCTCGGCAGGATCACAAAGGGTGCGGCTCAGGCATTACTTGCTAAAGCATTTTTGTTTCAGAATAAATTTGCAGAAGCAAGAACACAGACGCAGGCAGTCATCAATTCTGGTGAATACACTTTGGTCTCTGATTATGGAACGATCTTTACTTACGCAGGTGAGAACAATTCCGAATCCGTATTTGAGATTCAATATATGAATGCATCCGGTGGAAACTGGGGAAAAAATGCTGCGAATGAAGGTACTTTTACCAATGTATTTACCCGTGCAAGAGGCCAGTTTGCCGGTTACGGATTCAATATACCTACGCAGGATTTCGTAGATGAATTTAAGAAAGAAGGAGTGGAAGATCCACGATTGAAGTTTACTGTTTTCAGAGTAGGCGATGCGATGGGAGACCGTGGAATATTCACTTTGGAATCAGCGGGAGATGCAGGCTATTTATATCATCCCAGAAAATATTTCACAAATCTGGCGGATGATGCTCCACTTGGGGATCCTAATCCTAATGGTGGTAGCAATGACAGAGTGATCCGTTATTCTGATGTATTATTGATGGATGCTGAAGCGGCAGCGAAAACAGGAGACGAAGCAGGTTCCAAAATCTCTTTAAATGTAGTGAGAGCAAGAGTTGCTATGCCTGCTGTGACAGCTTCAGGTGCAGCACTTCTGGAAGCGATCTATCATGAAAGAAGGGTGGAACTTGGTTTGGAAGGGCACAGATTTTTTGATCTGGTGCGCACCGGAAGAGCAGCTGAAAAATTAGCCCCTCTGGGCTTTAAAGATGGCGTGAATCAGGTATTCCCTATTCCAAATTCTCAGATCACTCTTTCCAATGGAGTATTAAACCAAAACAGCGGATATTGATCCACAATTATTGATTCAAATAAAATAGTAAAATGAAAAATTATATATTTTTATTCCTGCTCATGATGATCACTTTCCTTTCATGTGATCCTCAATCTGAGAAAGATGTTGTCCTGGGCCCAATTCCCGGAAGTCCGGAATTCACAGTGACTTATGTAGAAAATGATTCTAACCGAGTTGTAGTTACAGACCCTTCTAACGATCATTTCATCAGACTTTGGTCTTCAGCGGGCAATCCCGGCAATTCTCAAAAACAAAGTGATACGATCTATTTTCCTAAAAAAGGATCTTACGATATTACCTTGAATATCTCTCAAACAGGTGGCAACGGAACAGCTTCCAACACCAAAACCATCGTAATTCCAAAGGATGCAGTCACTCCATGCAGTGGTGCAGTAGGATTATTGACAGGTGAATGTGGAGCAGGTGGAAAATGCTGGAAATTTTCTAATGTAGCCGGTGCCATCACAGTTGGTCCTACTTACGGTTCAGGTGAATGGTTCAAATCTCCTACCAACGGTCTTGTAGCGTCTCAGTACGATGACAGATATTGCTTCACTTTTGATGGCAGTAAATTTGAATATAAAAATCAAGGAAGCACAGTCAATCCATTTAATGGGTATGTGGATGAGCCTTTTACACCGGTACAGGGAGGATTTACATTCAGTGCAGGAACTGGTCAGAATGGTGCCGATCAGATCCTTTTGAATAAAGGTCAGTTCATGGGTACCCGTGACTCTTATTACGAACTGGACATTGCAAAACTTACTGAAACAGAATTGATCATCCGCGCACCATTTGCCAACGCAAGTGGAGATAAAGTGGACGGCTGGTTCGAATTCAAATATGTAGCCGAATAATATGATTTGGAGATTATTAATTTTTATTGTTCTCTCTATACCAGCTCTTGCCCAACAAGGCAAGCTGGTATGGGGAGACGAATTTGACGGTCCTGCGGGACAACCGGATTCT
>Ga0247738_10000640_pt1 | contig 12843 bp, 11 predicted proteins | sample UWRJL013104B2_FD_180936 | JGI IMG/M metagenome (GOLD analysis project Ga0247738, IMG submission 180936) | Plant litter microbial communities from Arlington Agricultural Research Station in Wisconsin, United States - UWRJ-L013-104B-2 | ecosystem: Environmental > Terrestrial > Plant litter >...
CCGAAACAGCTGTAATAAAAGCCATTTTGAGATACGGAAGATGATAAGCAGCGTGGTTGGAGATACTTTTCCGCGTGTGGAAAGCATCTTTTAAAAGCCGTTGTTTTTTTAAATAAATGGAAAGCAGGTTCATAGACTTAGGAATTAAAATTTCTTTGAAAAGCACTCGTTTATTTCAAGACATAATTAGAATTTACTTTAGTGTAACTGGCCGGCACATTTTAAGTTTGTTGAAACCTAAATAAAACAAAAAAGGCTTTTCTTTCGGGAGAGTCTGCTTCCTCAACGGGTCACAGAATTTCTCTTTTTGTTTATCCTTTAATGTTAATAAAACAGATTACCCAAAAACATCGCTAAAACTATGCCAATTCTTGTTTCTGTTTTTTCACCGGATATTTTGACGTTGACATACGATTAACTCATCTGTAAATGCAATATTAAATCAATCCGGTAAAGTGAACAGCTCAGTTGTTAACATGGCATACCTGAAACAACCTTGAGAACTGTATACCTCTAAAACTGTGCCAGTTTTGAGAAAATGAAGGGGGCATAAAAAAACAAAGCCTCTGAGGATGTCTCAGAAGCTTCTGTAAATGAGGTAAATAAATGTGCAGATCAGAAGTCGTTTCCTACCGAAACGTAAAGTTTAGGCTTGCCGACTTCCTTGTTTTCAAGGCCATAGGCATAGTCTACTTTAACCAGGAATCCGAGAATGGTGGTTCTGGCACCTACGCCGTAACCGATCAGGAACGGGTTTTTAAAGTTGGTAACTTCAACATAAAACGGGTTACCCGCTCCGCCGATAATTTCTGTATTCAGGCTGTTTTGCCTGCTCAGCGGCCCCTGATTTCCGTTCCAGGCCGTCCCGATATCATTGAATGCCACCAGCTGAAGGTTTCTCAGGAATGAAGAGGAGATTGAACTTCTCGGGAAATAACTGGACAGCGAGAACCTGAGTTCAAGATTTACCAGCAAATGATTGGTACCGTATAGTTTGGCAAAATCAAAGCCCCTGAGATTACCCGCAAAATTGTAAAAATTGATCTCACTGATATTCGTAGGCACGCCGGTATTGCTTCCGTTTATTTTATGGATCCGGCGGTCTATCAGCCAGTTTTCCACGCCGCCGAGGAAAGTGTATTTGGGAGAATTGCCCAAAGACCTGCCATAATTAAACCTTCCGGCGAAGTAAATACCGTTCACCAGTTTCTGATATTGTCTCAGATCCAGGTTGATTCTGTTAAAATTCTGGTTTTTGTCAGTGAAAGAGATGTTTTTTTCAAGACTCAGCTTTCCCCTCGTTCCTTTTTCTATATTTCTTGAAACAGTGACGGCATTGTCAAATATAATGTTGGCCTGCAATCCGCCGTAAAAAGCATTCAGATTGGATCTTGGCAAATCGATGTAGTCGATGTCAGAAGTCATAAAAGCAGAAGGTACGCCTTCCAGTTTCAGGAACTTGCTAAACGGATAAACGATCGTTCCCGATATTCTCTGATAGAGGGTCCTCCTTGAAATGGCCAGATTATTCTGATCCGGAATTAATATTTTTAAAGGTCTGAAAAGATAGCTGTTCTGGTCATCAACCCTCTCGAAATTGGTAGATCTCCTTTCGAATTTAACTTTCCAATCCACCTTTTTTTCATAATTGCCATATTCTACATAAAGATCATGGTTTTTAAAGAAAGGGGTACTTGGCGTAACAAAACCATAGAAAGTAATGATATGGTTTTCAAGTAAATCATTCAGCACCAGTTTGGAAGATACACCGAAACGCCTGACGGGGTCATTATGAATATCAAACTTGTTGTCGTTTGAGATCAATAAATTCTGGTAAGCTTTCGGAGCACTCAGTTTAAATTCTTCAGAAGGGCGTTTTAACTTGGTGTTCAGGCTATTCTGCAAATTACTGGAAGAGTTGATGAGGTCTTTGTTTTCTTTAACCAGTACCACGTTTTTCGGATCAAACTCATAAAAATCAGTATCGATCTCACCCGGCTTCAGGTTACTGAGCTTGCTGACTTCCTGTTCCGCCACCGGTTTTGTTTTAGGCAATTCCGTCTTAGCGGGCTCTTCGTTGGTAACTTCCGTCTGGTTTTCCAGGTAAAAAGCTTTCCATTCCCGGATAAATCTATTGTAGGAAATACCAAGAGTACTGGTAATGCTCGATTGTTCGTTTCTGATGATCCTCGTCAGATTCAGGATATTCGAAATATTGTCACGGCCATATTTAACGGCAATGTAATTCCAGATAGACTGGCCGACGATGGCCGCTTCCTCGCCCTGAAGGTGCGAGAGCTTTTTATTGGACGCTTTTTGAATGGTCGTTTTAAAAGTATCAAACATCTGGGAATTACTGCCTTCTGCGATGTAAGACGAAATACCTGACATATACCACTCAGGCACCGTGAGCAACAGGGAACTTTGAAGAACTTCTTTTAAACTGCCCCCGTACAACATGTCGTAGACAAACAGGCTGGTGATTTCCTTGATCAGTTGTTTTTTGAAAAGGCTGTCATTTCCTGCAAACGCAATCTGTATCCTCGCCTTGGCCAGGTTGACGGTTCCGCCGTCCAGTTCACTTGGAGAAGTAAGTCCTATATTGCTTTGTTCAATGTCTTTCGGAGAATTGTAGATGAAGATTTTCATCGTTGTGAAGGGCGTATAACCGAGTGTTTCAGTTATTTTTTCATATTCAGTCTCAGAAGTTTTAGCGGCCATTTGTGAAAGGAGTTCGCCGCCTCTGTAATAATTGAATTCAAAATTATTACTCTTTATGGTTTTCCATTCGAAACGCTTCAGTTGTATGCGGTTTTTTCCGAACTCCTCCTGCGTAGCCCCAAAGTACTTCTGGCCGTAAGCAGAGGCAGAAATCACCAGAATATTACATAAAAAAAGCAAACTTCTTTTCATAGTCAGAAGACATAAATATGATTTGTCGTTCTAATATAACGCATAAAACCGTTCTATGGTTGTTTCGGGATGTATTTCTTTTTTAACGGTCAGGAAATCCTTCATGTTTTTTGCGAAATAAGGAGCAAGCGAAACCCCCTTCGTCCCTAAGCCGTTAAAAATGTGGATGTTCGGAAAACGGGGATGCGGACCCATGATCGGCCTGCGGTCTGTGGTGGCCGGTCGCACTCCGGCCTGCTGATCTATGATCTCAAACTCACTTTTCAGAAACTTACCGACCTGGCTGAGGAGGTATTCCCGGCCGTCTTCCGTCGGTTCAAAATTCAGGTGGTGCCAGTTGTAAGTAGCCCCGATCCTGAACAGGGAATCTTTTACCGGAAGTATCCATTTGCCCTGATTGACGATCTCGGGAATATGATAGTCCGGAATTCTGGACAGAAGGGTTTCTCCCTTGACAGGATTAAAAGGTAACCAGTTGAAAAGCGGGTTGTTTTTGACATGAAAACCTTCACAGAAAATGATGTTCCGGGCCTGAATACCTTCATAAGTAACTAATTCGTCGGAAATTTCAAGAAGATTGTGATCAAAAGGGAAGTCCCTGATGAACTGCTGTTCTTCAAAATGCTGACGGAGCACCCGTATAAGTTCGGGTACATCAATCCAGCCGGAATTGTGAGTGATTAATCCGCCGAAAGGGTTTCGGATACTTTTTTCATACTCAGGATTTTGTTCCTGGTGAGTAACGTAGTCGTGTAAGCCGAATTTTTCAATGGCATTCAGGAAATTGGTTTTATGCTGCTCATTGGAGTAAGGCCTGAAAATCTGAGTGGCGTGAATAAGCTCACATGAAAAACGCTTTTCAATGTCACTGTAAAATTCCATCATGACCGGGAATATTTCTTCTGCAAGCCAGGTTTTAGCCAGGTATTTGCCCGTAACCGGGTTATACATCCCGCCTGCCACCATCGAAGAGGAGGGCGTATGGATATCATTGATGATCAGAACAGACTGCTGGTTTTCGGTCAGCTCGTAGGCGAGTAGTGACCCTGCAAGGCCTTGTCCGATGATCAGATAGTCATAAATCATCTTGCTTTTGAAGAAATGGCCACGTCAGCCAACAGGCAAAGCTGATCGACCTGTTCGTCCAGTGTCATATAGGAAGTGTCTATCAGAATAGCATCCTGGGCTCTTCTCAAAGGGCTTTCTGCCCTGGTCGTATCAATATGGTCGCGTTTCTGAATATTAAGGAGGATATCTTCAATGTCCATCATGTCGCCTTTTTCCATCAGTTCTATCTGGCGTCGCTGAGCCCTGATCAAAGGCTCGGCTGTCATAAACACTTTAAGTTCGGCATCAGGAAAAACGACGGTTCCGATGTCACGGCCATCCATCACCAGACCTCTTTTTTTACCCATTTTTCTTTGCTGATCCACCATGGCGTGTCTGACTTCGGCAATGGCACTGACCTCACTTACCCTGTCCGCAACATATAATTTCCTGATTTCATCTTCTACACAAAGGCCGTTAAGAAAGGTTTCATTGCGGCCTTCTTCACTTTTCCTGAATTCTATAGAGAGCTGTCCTAATGCGGTATGAACCTCTTTGGGATTTGTTACTGAAACGTGATTCTGAATAAAAAACAGAGTGACAGCACGGTACATCGCACCGGTATCAATGTATGCATATCCGAGCTTGGACGCCACGTTTTTGGCCGTAGTACTTTTTCCACAAGAGGAATATCCGTCTATGGCAATGATAATTTTTGACATCATGAATAAGTTTTCACAAAGAAAGGCTTAAAAATTTAACAAGACAAAACGGGCCTTAACTATTTCATTTTTTCAGATAGAAAAATCTCAATTTCCTTCAAATTTCCGGGGTTGAACCACTCAAAAACATCCTGATTTTTAAACCAGGTCATTTGTCTTTTGGCATATCTCCTGGAATTTCGTTTCAAAAGCTCCACCATTTCTTCATAAGAATACTCCCCGTCAAAAAAGCCGAAGACTTCCTTATAACCTACCGTTTGAAGGGCATTGTGACTTTTAAAAGCCTCCAGCGATTTTACTTCTTCCAGCAGTCCGTCCTCCAACATTTTATCCATTCGGGCATTGATCCGGGCATATAATTCTTCACGAGGCCGCTCCAGGGCTATTTTGATGATCTCGTAATTTCTTTCCGTTTTGCTGTTTTTCAGGAAACCGGAGAATGGTTTCCCGGTGTGCAAACATACTTCCAGAGCCCTGACCACCCTTTGGGAGTTCATGGTATCCATAGCACTGTAATATTCAGGGTCCAGTTCAGACAATTGTTTCTGAAGGGGCTCAAGGCCCTCTTTTTTGAGAGCCTCCATCAGCCGGTTCCTGATTTCAAGCGGAGCCTCCGGCATCTGGTCCAGTCCGTGGGTGATGGCTTTGACAAATAGGCCGGAGCCTCCGGTCATGATAACGGCGGCGTTTTCTTTGAAATATCCTTCCAGGAAAACATTAACATCCCTTTCAAAATCACCGGCACTGTAATATTCAGTAATATGATGTGAATCAATAAAATGATGCCTGACCCCGCCCATCTCTGAGGCGGAAGGTTTGGCGGTACCGATGCTGAGTTCCTTGTAAAACTGTCTCGAATCACAGGAAATGATCTCCGTTCTGAGTTTTTTCGCGAGATTTACACAAAGATCTGTCTTTCCCACAGCCGTTGGCCCTACAATCAGAATCAGATATTTTTTGTGCATCAATATAAAAACCGGTATGGTTTGATTTGGTAATTTGAAGTCAAAATTACTAAAAATAACATTTTGTTACTTACTTTTGAAAAGCACAAAACACTATTTGATATGGAATTCCTACTTTTCTTTCTGGCACTGGTTTTAGGAGGCATTGCCGCCTGGCAGGTTTTTAACTGGATGTATGGTAAAAAACTGAAAGACAACAAGGAAGAACTGAGGGTAGAGTCCAACATCCTGCTGGAGCGGATCGAGAAAGTATTTAAGGTGGTTCTGGCCGAAGGCTATTTTACAGAAATTTATGATCATAACAGCAAAAAGGATTTCTTCGGGCTGTTTAAATCCAACAAAAAAGCCCTGGTAATAGCCAAAGCCAAAGTAGCCGTAGGTTTTGATTTCGGGGCGATGAAATTCAGAAAGGAAGAAGGAACCAGGAAGCTGATCATCGAAGAGTTTCCTCCGGCACAAATCATAGCCATTGACACGGACTATAAATTTTACGACATCAACCAGGGGTTTCTGCATAAGTTTAACAATGAAGATTATACCTCTATCCTGAATGAAGCAAAAAAACTCATGCAGGAAAAAGCTTTTGAAAGTGACCTGCCCAACATAGCCAACAAGCAGATCGGGCTCATGATGAATCAGCTGGCAGCTTCCATGAACTGGGAAATCGACATGAAAAATACCCTCAGGTTATTACCCGAACCTCCCGCCTTGCCGGAGCCTCCGGAGATAAAACAGGCTGAGGATTAGCAGATATGTTGCCTCTTTAGAGCCAAAGATTTTTTATTTCACAGACCTTACTTAACTTTGCAGTTCATATAAAAATAAATTAATGGCTCTTATTGAAGAATTAGAAGATCAGGGGAATCTCCTGTTTAAACTCAGAAGTTACCTCCCTTTGGTATTCTTGTTTGGCGGACTGGCAGTTTTTTACTGGCGTATCGTACACGGAGATTATGCTAACGTCGGTTTTGAGTACTGGCTGATTTGCCTGGCCGTTGGACTGGCCGGTCTTTTTGTAAGGATATTTACGGTAGGCTTTACTCCTAAAAACACTTCCGGAAGAAACACCTCGGAAGGTCAGCTGGCTGATGAACTGAACCAGACCGGGATCTATTCAGTCGTAAGACATCCCTTATATGTAGGTAATTTCCTGATGTGGCTCGGAGTGGCCATGTTGTCTGCTGATTTCTGGTTTCTTGTGGCTTTTACCTTGTTATACTGGGTTTACTACGAAAGGATCATGTTTGCTGAGGAGGCTTTTTTACGCAGGAAATTCGGTAATCTGTACTTAGACTGGGCCGCTAAAACACCCGCTTTTGTCCCGGCGTTAAAAGTGCCGACCAAACCCAAATACCCGTTTTCGATAAAAAAGGTCCTTAAAAAGGAAAAAAACGGAGTTGCCGCTTTATTTATCCTGTTTTATATCTTTGAGTTGGTTGCCCAGTTTGCGGTGACAGGCACGGTTAAATTCGAAACCACTTTCTGGTTTTGGGGTGCAGCCATCAGTTCGGGTATTTACCTGGTGCTGAAAGTAATCAAAAAATACACGAGACTTTTCGACGAAGAAGGAAGATAAGATCAGCTTATACATATATAGATTAAAGGAGAGATTCGTCTCTCCTTTTTTTATGAAGTTTAAATCCATAATTTTGAAATCTTTACCTTTTAACAATTCAACTCTTATGAAAAAAGCTCAATTACTTTTAATTACCTTGTTCATTTTTAACCTGTCCTTTGCCCAGGAATTAAGCTGGAAATTTAAAACAGAGGGCATGATTCACACCACTCCTTTAGTATCAGGACAGTCTGCTTTTGTCAGCGGAGAAGATGGTTTTTTGTATCATCTGAACGCAGAGACCGGGGCATCGGTATGGAAATTTAAAGCGGGAGGGGCTTTGGGTAGTGACCCTGTTTTGGATCAGAATACCGTGTTTGCCAACAGCAGGGATGGTTTTTTGTATGCAGTGGATGCAAAATCAGGGCGGCTGAAATGGAAGTTTAAAACGCTCGGTGAAAAAATCTACGACGCCTGGGATTATTATCTTTCCTCACCCGTTATCGGTGGTCAGACCTTATATTTCGGAAGTGGTGACGGGTTTCTGTATGCTCTCGAAAAGAACACCGGGAAACTGCTGTGGAAATTTAAAACAGGGGATGTAGTTCATGCCTCCCCGGTACTTTTTGACGGGAAAGTTTACATCGGGAGTTATGATGGGTTTCTGTATGTCATTAACGAAAAAACCGGTAAAATGGCCTGGAAATTCGACACGATAGGGGATGCCTATTTCCCGAAAGGAGAAATTCAGAAAGCGGTCGTTGTGGCGGACAGTATCGTGTATTTCGGCAGCCGTGATTATAACATTTATGCGTTTGATCCCAGAAAAGGGACCGGCAAATGGAACATGAAAGAAAGAGGCAGCTGGGTGATAGCCACTCCGGAAGTCAAAGACAAACAGATCTATTTCGGTACTTCCGACACGCATGCTTTTTATGCTTTGGATGCTTATAACGGTGAAATAAAGTGGAGAATACCATTGAATATGCGGGTTTACGGTTCTTCTGCCATTTTAAACGGGAAAGTATATTTCGGCTGTTTCAACGGGAAACTGTACACAGCAGATCAGAAAACAGGAGAAGTATTAAGCACTTTTCAGACGGAGGGCAGCAGGAAAAACTATCACCTTGTTTATGACGCCAATGACAAGTTCCGTCCGGATTTTGAGATGTACGGTAATGATTATCTGAAGGCAGAGAAAAAGATCATGGACATGGGAGCCATCTTGTCTTCGGTCGTCATCAGCAATAATATGATTTATTTCAGCAGTACCGACGGGTATGTATATGGATTGAGGCTGTAGTGGAGAAAGGAGAAACGGAGGAGGGAGAAACGACAGTGAAGGGAAGGGAGAGCGGAGGAAGTCTTTGATATAATTTCCCCTGAAACCGGGCTGAAATAGCCCGGTTTCAGGGGAATGTATTATTTCAGGATCTCGTTCAAGACCTTTGGATTTCCGTCAATTTTGTGATGGTATTCAAGGCCGAGTATTTTGGTGATCAGGGGATAAACATTCACGTTTTCAAATCCTCCGATCTTGTAATTTTCTTTGATGGCCGGCCCCCAGGCAGCAAAACTGGCGTGCATTTCCTTGTTCACAGGGTCGTATCCATGTTTTCCCGGTGTACCTCCGCGTCCGTTCAGACCGAATGTTTTAGGGTAATGGGCTACTAGCAGAATATCGCCTACACGGTTAAACTTATCATCCTTTTTGCCGTAATGCCACTGTTTCGGGATGTTCTTTTTCAGATAGACATCATAAAACTTCGCTTCTTTCTTTAAAGCTTTGTAGGTCGGTTTGATGTCCTGTTTGCTTTTAGCATACAAATGAAGCTGCGAACTGCCGTAAGGAACAATAAATTTGGCGGTATCAACTGCTTGCGGCAATAAAATCGGATATTTATTATCAGACAAAACCATTCCATGATCAGACACAAAAACAAAGTTGACAGGGAGGCCTAACGAATCCACGGTGGCTACAAGTTTCGCGATGCTCTCATCTACCAGTTTGACAGATTCTCCTGTTTTCTTAGAGTCCGGTCCTGAATAGTGGGCTTCGTGATCTACTTCCGGGAAATAGAAGGTGATCAGGTGAGGACGCTTTTCTTCCGGCAGTTGCAACCATTCTTTGACCGTCTGAATACGGGTATCCATCCCGATTTTTTCATTGTAATTATAAAAATAAGTAGGTTTTATGCCCTGGATGTCACTTTCAGACGCGACCCAGTAAAAACTTGCACTGATCATTTTCTGTTGTTCGGCCAGTACCCAAAGTGGCGTTCCGCCATACCAGGTGCCATCCGCCACGGCTTTTTTATTTCCCATTCCGTACCCTTCTGCTCTCGATTTATCATGAAATGAATTGTCGACCAGACCGTGATGCCCGGGGTACATTCCTGTTACGATAGAGTAATGGTTTGGAAAAGTAAGGGAAGGATAAGAAGGCAACATATATGGAGCAGACGCCCCTTTCTGCTTAAAGCCCTGAAGGTTTTTAGCTTCATATTTATCAGCAAAGTCGTATCTGAAACCATCCGCAGAAATCAAAATGACATAAGGTTTCTTTTGCTGTTCCGGGCTGTTGACACGGCCGGGCGTAATCTGCTGGGTGAGATCCTGGGCTGAAATCCTGAAAAATCCAAGCACAAGAATAAGGAATAATAAGGTCCTTTTAGTCATTTTTTTAGTTTGTTAAAGTAAGGAAGAAGTCAGAAGGTGCGACTTTTCACATTTTTGAGGCCGTAATTTACTTTTCGATCATCATAATTACAAAAGGGCCAACCCAAATAGTAGATAAAATAACAATCTCTTAAGATAAAATGCAGAACGAGGACAACAGAAGATGCTGGAATTCAGTCAGATCGTTTCTCCCCAGGCTGTCAGCACCAGACTTCTGCCGCTGTCATGATTGCGGTGTTCGCAGAGATAAATGCCCTGCCAGGTGCCGAGGTTAAGCCGGCCGTTGGTAACCGGGATTTGAACTGAAGCACCCAATAGCGAGGCTTTGATATGGGCTGGCATGTCATCCGGGCCTTCGTCGTTATGCTGATAATACCGGGCGTTTTCTGGGACCATCACATTAAAATGCCTTTCAAAGTCACCTCTTACCGTCGGGTCGAAGTTTTCGTTGATAGTCAAGCCGGCAGAAGTATGTTTGATAAACACCTGCAAGATTCCGGCCTTTATTTTCTGGATTTCAGGCAACGCCTCTTTTATCTGACCGGTGATCAGATGAAAACCCCTTGGATAGGGCCGCAACTTGATTTCTCTCTGAAAAACGCTGGTCATGATTGTTCAAGTCCGAATTCAACAACCGCACTCACAAATTCTGCCGGTTTGGTGGCGTGAACCCAGTGGTTGGCCCCTTCGATGGTGAGTACGCGGGCGTTCACAAAAGTGCTTTTTATTTCGGCAATGTCTTCGTCTGTAATATAGCTGGAGTCACCACCCCTGATAAACAACACCGGCTTGGTGATTTTCCTTTCCAGATCAATCTCCGCCCCAACCTGGTAAATTTCTTTGGAAATGACAGGAATGTTAATCCGCCAGTCAAATTTATTCTGGTCGTTGCGGTAAAGGTTCTTGAGAATAAACTGCTTTTCCCCAAAATCAGAGACATACTCGGAAAAAATATCTTCAGCTTCTTTCCTGTTACTCAGGGTATCGGTATTGATGGCGGCCAGGCCATTCAAAATGTGATTGTGGTGAGTCGGGTAAAATCTGGGAGCAATATCCACAACGATCAGTTTCTCAAAATTATCGTACTTCATGGCATATTGCATAACGGTTTTGCCTCCCATCGAGTGTCCCAGGATAATGGGATTGACAATGTGGTTGGTCTCAAGAAAGTCGTGAAGGTCTTCAGCCATCACATCATAGTTAAAGGCTTCGTCTCTGGGCGACTGACCATGATTGCGGGCGTCAAGGGTATAAACTTCAAAACCTTTTTCTGCGATGTTTTTACTGACCGTGAACAAATTGTCTGAAGAGCCGAAAACCCCGTGTAATATAACCAAAGGTTTGCCATCCCCTGTTTTTCTGAAAAAAAGATCCATGCCGAAATGCTTTTGTGAACCCAAATTTACGAAGCTAAATCCTGGAAGTGTGATTTTGGCCCTATTTTTTAAGCGGGGAACATAATTTTGAACAGATCAGTGATGAAATGTCTCAATATATGAATGACAGAATGCCTTGACGGATTCAGTTCCGGCCTTACCGTCTGTCACATTTATTTTGGGAGTAACATACTATTTTACAGATTTTTGTGTTAAAACTCGTAAGACGAATAAATGAGCATCAAACCAGGCCCTTTGGCGGTGCTTAAAAATCACTGAACTTAAAAATTCTTTTCATAATGAACATTTTTCAAAGAGTCCGGTCTTTTTTTTCCTCAAAAGATAAGAACGAAGAGACCCTTCCACCGGTGGAGGTTGCCCAGGCCGTAGAAAACAAAGCCGAAGAAATGATTGAAACGGCGGTTGAAAATTTCAAATTCGGAAGCCAGATAAGCGACGAGCAGGAAGAATCATTACCTTACTGGTTGTCAAACGAAGACGCACTCAAAGACGAAGGCGTTATTTTTGGTTTGTCCAATGCCAATCCTGATGAGAAAATCAACATCATCAATTCGTTTTTTATCCACCAGACCGCCGAGCTCGAAAAAAACAAAGAACAGCTTTATGAGAGAATCAGCGAGCTGAATCTGTCGATTGAGCAGAATCAGACCAAGATCGAAGAATTCAAAGGAAAAATGGACCAGCTGGAAAACAAAGCCATGGTTGACCACAACCTGGCCAGAACGGTTGCCGGTCTGGTACTTTCACTGGGTATGTGTATCGGAAATTACTTCCTGATATCGCGTAATATCCAGGTCGGATTCCCGGAAAATTATCAATGGATATCCGTGGGCGTTTTTCTTGCCGGGATGTTCAACTTATATAATCCTACCTCTGTATTCCATTCCAAAGATTCAGGCATGACCTGGAAAAGTGCCCTGGAAGAATTCGGAATTCCGCTGGCAGCCTCATTCTTTGTATTTGTCCAGGTTTATGAAAGCCAGCCTTTGCTTAAATCCCTGGCACTTTTCGGTTTTATATTCTTCCTATTCCTTTTTTCAGGAAAAATTCTTCTGGGCAATATCACCGTACTGAAAGCCGACATTTCAAAATGGCTTTCCAACAGGAATACCAAAAACGATCAGAATTCAAAAGTGGAATACTGGGATTCACAAATCAAATCACTTCATGACCAGATAGATCAGCTCAGGGTTGAAAAATGGAAGATCATACCTGATCTGAACAAAACCGAAGCCAGGTTGGAAAAGTATAAAGCAAAAAGAGATTCGCTGATTCACGTTTTCCAAAGTGAATTCCTGCTGGCAAGAGGCTACAAAGCCAACCTTAACCCGGCACAGATTAAAAAGATATTAGAATAATTCAGAAAATATTAAGCAGATGAATAAGGAAAAAATAAACGAGGATTTTGACAGGGGCTTTAACAATGGCCTCGACAATGTTGAAAAAAGCATTTATGAAGGATACCTTTCCAGCGAAGTGAGCCTGGAGTGGTGGCAGGAACGCTACCAGCAAAAATCAAAAGAGCTTATCGATATCAACGCTCAGATCGCAAAGGTAACTGAAGA
>Ga0247738_10000642_pt1 | contig 12798 bp, 10 predicted proteins | sample UWRJL013104B2_FD_180936 | JGI IMG/M metagenome (GOLD analysis project Ga0247738, IMG submission 180936) | Plant litter microbial communities from Arlington Agricultural Research Station in Wisconsin, United States - UWRJ-L013-104B-2 | ecosystem: Environmental > Terrestrial > Plant litter >...
TGAGGCCGTCCTGTTCGGCGGAGCAGACTGGACCGCCCTGGACGTGACATTCGACTATGTCACGGGCGCTGCAGACCCGGCATTTGGGGGCATCCCGTGGGAAAGCGACAAGCAGAGCTTCAGCCTGTGGCGGATCGACGGCGACAACCAGAGCAGCCTGAGCTTCGACAGCGGCAATAAGCGCGTCGTCCAGACCATCACGGTGGACGGATCGAACAGCAACATCTTCTGGCTCGACCAGCGCGGCACAGCGGGCGGGACGGGCAATGTCACGTTCCGGGATGTCGGCACCTTGCGCGCGCAGGTCGATAGCGAAGGGCTCTTGCGGCTCTGGATCGACGGAGTTGCGCTGTGGCCGGGCCATTATGCGCCGCCCTTCGACGCCGTCGATCTGACCGCCATCATCACCGACCCCGACAACCGGCACGGCGCCGTGGGCATCCAGCAAAACACCTATCGCTGGCCGGTCATCAGCGCGATCGGCATCCGGGAGGCCACAATTATCTGCACCGGGATCGACGGCGCAGTGGGGCGCGATGCGAAGAGCGGACCGGGCGCAAGCAGCGGCACGGCCACTGTGCGCGGCACCTATAGTGGAACGCCGGTCAACTGGGTCGCGCGCCTGCTGCTGGACCGCGACACCGATAGCGTCGTGCCCATGGAGGGCGCCAACGAGGACGGCTGGGTGGCCGTCACCAATATGGCGGGCGCGGGCGACTATAGTCTCGACATCATCATGCCGCTGGGTGGGCCATATCTGGTCCAGCATGGCTTCCAGACCGAAGCGGACGGGCCGGTCCAATCGACTCTCTCACCGCCGACGGTCGCGGGCTATCGTGTAATCGCCTACGGCCAGTCCACCAGCTATGGCCGCGGATCTCCCGGCGCACTGGGCTATGCAGTGCTGCCGCAAGCCGCGCTGCCGATCGCAGCGTACAACACGGACGCGGACTATCCCGACGGCTATATGATCAACGGCGCCGACCCCTTTGTCGGCCAGACCTTTCTGCGCGGCTGGAGCTTCGTCAATGCCGCCGTGGAGATCACAGGCGGCGTGCCGGTGATCTTCGAGGCCTATGGCGTGCCGGGGGCCAATATCTCCGGCCTCGCCGAAGGCAGTGGCGGCTGGGACGATTTCGAGCAGGCGCTGGCCACCCGTAAGGGCGTGATTGAAGCCATGATCTGGGATCAGGGCCAGGGCGATGCCGACGTCAACGCGCTGTCGTTCAGCGACTATCATGACAATTATGCGGATCGCTTCCTGAACGGCATTGTCGCGCCGATTCGCGCTCTCTCGGGCGACCCGGACCTGTCGATCTTCACTGCATTCATGGGGCGCTATGCCAGCGCGACACCGCCGGCCTCACTCACGCAAGCGGTGTTCGATAGCCAGCGCGACGCGATGTTGCGGCTCAAATATAGTCTCACGGCGCAGGGCGGCGGCGACGATCCGCATATCCACGCCAGCGCGTCTCATGCGGGCATCCTCTATAGCGACGAATATCACCCCTCCGGCGCAACAGAAGGTGGCTGGGACCGGCTGAACGCGCGCGATGCTTGGTCCGTGTTCAGCGTGATCGGCGCGGCGGCACATGATGGCCGTGGGCCGCAGATCCTGTCCGCCAGTCGCTCGGGGGCAACGATCACTGTGGCGCTCCACATGAACGGCGCGGAGTCGCTGAGCGAAGTGACGTTCGATACCGATGGGGGATCGGCCGACACGCCGTCCCAGCCGGAGAATCGCTTCCGAGGTTGGGATTTCAGCCTGTCGTCGAGCTTTGGCACGCTGCTCGCGGTGACTAGCGTCGCGATTGGCGGGGATGGCGAGAGCCTCGACTTCACTTTGGCCGCTGCGCCCGGCGCGTCCGTCTATGTGCGCTATCTCCATGGCGCGGGTTATGATGACAGCCGGTTGTTCCACGGCGTCTATTCGAGCGCCGACCATGACCACATGATCCCGATCGCGCCGACGCTCTTGGGCACCGGCTATCTGGTGTCGAACTGATGCCGGCCTCGTGGACATACCGGCAATCGACCGGCGTGCTGCTGCGCAACGGCACGTATCACGCCCGGGGCTATTCGGGCCGGGATTGGGGCAAGAATAATCCCGCGGCCGAGAAGGCGCCGGGCATCGGGCCGATCCCGTGCGGACGCTGGCGCATGGTCGATATTTACGACAGCGCCAATGTCGGGCCGCGAGCCATCAAGCTGGACGCAATCGATGGCCATGCGGGCAACGACCGGCATGAGCGCACCGGGCGCAGCGCCTTCCGCATCCATGGTGACAGCATCCGCGCGCCCGGCACGGCAAGCCATGGCTGCATCATCCTGCCGCGCGTGACGCGGCTGGAAATGTGGCAATCGGGCGATCACGAGCTGGAGGTGGCGCCATGAGCCTCAACCTGCTGCGCGATATCGGCAATCATCATGTTGAGCTTTCGCGGCTGCTCTGGGCCGTCTCGGTACTGGCCGGCATCGGCTATGCGGGCTGGCATCTCTGGCTCGATCGCAGCTTCTCGATCATCGAGTTCGGCAGCGGCATGGGCCTGCTGCTGGCGGGTGGCGGCGGAGCAACCGCGATCAAGGACACGTTCGTTGCCCGGGCGAAGGCGGCGGCGCAGCGGGAGCCAGGAGCATGATGCCCGCCGCGCTGCTGCGCTTCGCGCCGCATATCGGGCTGGCCCTGGCGCTGGGCTTTGCGGTCTGGTGGGTCGATCATCAGGGCTATGGCCGCGCGATGGCCGACCGGGACAGGCGGGATGCAGGGATGCTCCTGCAAATCCGCGCCGAGCTGCGCCAGAGCGAGCAGCGGCTGGCCATCACGATCGACGGCATTGCCAGCGACTATCAGCGCCAGCGCGACGCCTTGTCTCGCGCGGGCGCCACCCTGCAACCCATCATCCTGAAGGAGGCCGCCCGTGATCCGCGCCTATCCGATCCTGCTGCTGGCCTCACTCCCGGCCTGCTCGACGCCATCAACCGCGCCCGCGCGACTGGCGCCTGTGCCACCGCCGCTTCCGGCCGCATTGAGTGCGCCATGCCCGCCGCTGCCGCCGGTTCCGGGTCTGTCCATCGCTGAACTGGCGCTCGCCGACGCCGATGCGGCGCTCCGCTATGCCGACTGCGCCGCGCGTCATGCCGGTGCGGTCAATGCCTATCGGGCGGCGCGCGAGGCGGCCGGCGCGTGGAATGCCGGAGCGGGCGAGATGGCGCCGTGACGTCTTCATGCCGAAAACAGCGGAGAACATCGTCCACGCTATGTTAACCGCCCGTGCCTAAATGGATATTCAACAGCTGGACGGACAAGGCGCTGTGCGCTGCCCCAAGGCTTGTTTCAGCCAAGGGCGCACTGTACAAGGCCGCGCATAAAGTCTGTCCGTAGGCTGGGATCGACCCGTGAACGACAGGGGAACCTATCGTTCATGACGTCGCTCAAAAGCCGATAACGGACGACGACTGGAAAGCCTGATCCTGATGCCCGCATATCCGAAATCCCGTTTCGAAAAGGCCATCACATCCTGCGCCGTGGGGCGACTGGTTTGACAGGTTCCAATTCGACGGACGCTAATTTGACAGGCGCTAATTTGGCAGGGGCCAAGGCGCGTCCTGCTACCCAATTCTGAAATCCCGCAGCTTCCAAAGACCCTATATTCCGGAGAGAATGCATGTCCAAACTGACGAGCGTTTCGCTGATCGCGCTCACGTCGCTTTCGCTGATTTTGGCTGGCTGTCAAAAGAAGGCGGAAGGCCAGGTCGTCGCAGTGGTCAATGGCGAGGAAATCACGCTGAATGAGCTTAACGGCGAGATTGCCGAGCTCAACGTGCCGGCCAATGCCGACAAGAAGCTGGTGCGCGCCGAAGTGCTGCAGCGCATGGTCGAGCGCCGCCTGCTGGCGCAGGCCGCGAAGGATTCCGGCCTCGATCGCGATCCGGCCTATGTCAATCAGGAGCGTCGCCTCAAGGAGCGCCTGCTGGTCAGCATGTATGGCAAGAAGGCCTTCGACACGGTGGCCGTGCCCGACACGACCAAGGTCGACCAGTATATCTCATCGCATCCCGGCATCTTCGCGGAGCGCAAGCGCTACCGTCTCGATCAGGTCCAGTTCGATGCGCCGTCCGACATCAAGCGCCTCCAGGAGCTTGAGGGCGCCCATTCCATGGCTGAAATTGCCGCCTGGCTGAACAAGTCCGGCATCAAGTTCGAGCGCGGCGCGAGCGCGCTTGATTCGGCGACGGTGCCGCCCGAGACGATGGCGAAGATCAATGCATTGCCCGCGGGCGAACCCTTCATCGTGCCCAATGGCAACAAGATCGTCGTGAGTGTGATCACGGGCAGCGAACCAGTCGCGCTGACGGCCGAGCAGGCGCGCCCCCTGGCGACGCAGGCCATCCGTCAGGAAGAGCTGAACAAGATCGGCCAGGACCGTCTGAAGGAAGCCAAGGCGAAAGCCGACGTGAAATATCAGACCGGCTACGAGCCGCCCAAGGCACCTGCTGCCGGCGCCACCGGCGCAGCGGCTGCGGCCCCGAGCGCACTGGCTGCGCCCGTCGAAAATTAAGGGCGACAAGAACACGGGGCCGATCAGGGATCGGACGGAAGGACAGAGTGGCTGCATGCGGCCGCTCTGCCTCCGCCGCCCCGGCCCCGCCGCCTATCCTTTTACAGTGCAATACGTTCGGAGCGGCCAGCCATGCTGAGCATCCCAGTCATGCTGAGCATCATTGCCTGGTGCCTCGCGCTGCTGCCGGCGCTTCTGCTTTTGATCATTCTGGCCGAGTTGCTCGCCGGTGCGTTCGCGGGTCGGCGCAAGCATGAGGCCCTGACTGCGGCGCAATCGATTCGCGCCGTCATTCTCATGCCCGCTCATGATGAAGCGGGCAGCATCGCGCGGTTCGTGACGGCGCTCGCGCCCCAGTTTGGCGAGACTGTGCGGCTTGTGGTGGTCGCCGATAATTGCTCCGACGATACGGCGGCAGTCGCTCGAGCGGCAGGTGCGCAGGTGATCGAGCGGCATGATGCCAGCTTGCGCGGCAAGGGCCATGCGCTGGCTTTCGGGCGCGACTGGCTGGCGCAGGACCCGCCGGATTGCGTTGTGGTGCTCGATGCCGATTGCGAGCTGGAGGGCGACAGCCTCGCGCAGCTGATTGCGGCCTGCGTTGCAAGCCAACGGCCCGTGCAGAGCTGTTACCTGATGCGGACGCGAGTAGGCGACGCCGCAATGGTACAGATTTCCAACTTCGCCTTCCTCATCAAGAACCTCGTGCGCCAGCGCGGCGCGGCAAGGCTTGGCGCACCGGCTGTGCTTGGGGGAACCGGCATGGCCTTCCCCTGGGCGCTGTTCCGGGATGCGCCGCTTGCGACCAGCCATCTGGTCGAGGATCTCGTGCTGGGCATCGACTTTGCCAGGGCAGGTCATCCGCCGCTCTATCTGGAAACGGCGCGCACCTGGAGCAGTCCGGCGGCGCAGGAAGCGACCCGGACGCAGCGGACCCGCTGGGAACATGGCTTCATACAAACCGCGACGGGACAGGCCCTCCCCCTGATCGGCACCGGGCTGGCCCGTGGGCGCTGGGGGCTGATCTGGCTGGGACTACATCTCGCCGTGCCGCCGCTCGCGCTGCTCATGATGCTGGGCATAGCCGCGCTGGGCGTCACGACGCTGCTGGCGCTGGTCGGCGCCTCCGCCCTGCCCGCCGTCATGCTGTTCGCTTTGATGGCGCTGGTCACGATCGCGCTCGGCATCGCCTGGTCGCGTGAGGGCCGCGAGGCGGTCAGCGGCGGCACATTGCTGCGCATTCCGCTCTATCTGCTGTGGAAAGTGCCGGTCTATCTCAAGCTCGTGCGCGGCAAGCAGAGCGAATGGGTGCGCACCGAACGCACCGAGGACTGATCCGGCAAAACTCACTGCGCGGAATGCCGGCAATTCTCCGCTTGCATCGCCCCGCTTCACCCGGCTCTAAGTGCCGCAGCGGCCCACAGGCATGCCGCACGGAGGGGACGGCATGGCCACAGAAGCGGCATCGGCAGGCGGCGTTACGCGCAGCTGGCTCGGCTTCCTGCTCGTTACATTATCGCTCGTCGTAGAAGGCTTCGACCTGCAGGCGGCCAATTTCGCCGGGCCTGCGATCATCGAGGATTTTGGCATCAGCAAGGCGGAGCTTGGTCCGCTGCTCAGTGCCAGCCTGTTCGGCGTGCTGTTCGGCGCAATCTTCCTGGCGCCGCTGGGCGACCGCTATGGCCGACGCCCTCTCATCATCTGGTGCTGCGCGATCTATGGCCTGATCTCGCTGATCGCCTCCGCCGCGACTGGCCTGACCGAGCTTATCGTGTTGCGCTTCCTCATCGGCATCGGCCTTGGCGCGGTGCTGCCCAATGCGCTGGCACTGGCCGGCGAGTTCGCGCCGGAGAAGCTGCTTGCGGCGGCCGCGGGCCTTGTCGGCATCGGCATCACATTCGGCGGAACATTGGCCGGGGCAACGGCGGCGGTACTGCTGCGGCTCGGCTATGGCTGGCAGGGCATATTCTTCGCGGCGGGCGTGCTGCCGCTCGCCATTGCCGTGCTGCTCTGGTTCTCGCTGCCCGAGAGCCCGGCCTTCCTGCGCGGCGACGTGCAGGAAAAAGCCGCGCTGAAGCAAGCGAGCGTCAAGATGTTGCTGACTCCGGCCGAGCGCAGCAAGACGATCGCCATCTGGCTGTGCTTCACGCTTGTCCTGATGGTCGCCTATCTGATGACCGGCTGGATCCCGCTCGTCATCAAGGAACAGGGCTTCTCGACCGAGACGGCGACCTGGATTGCGACCGCAGGCCATGGCGGCGGCGTGCTGGGCGGGGTGGTCGCGAGCTTTGCGCTGGCCCGCCGTCAATGGCCCGTCGTCGCGTTCTTCGCGGGCATGTCCGCCGTGTTGATGCTTCTGCTGGCGATGCGATCATGGGATGCGGGCATGTTGACCGCTCTGCTGGTGTTGCAGGGATTCTTCACCGTCGGCACGCAAAATGGCCTCAATGGATCGGCGGGCGCGGCTTATCCACCCGCAATGCGCACGCTGGGGCTTGGCTGGGCGCTGGGGCTTGGCCGCGTCGGCTCCATCGTCGGGCCGCTCGCCGGATCGGGGGCGATCCTGCTGGGCGTCGGCGCGCCGCATCATTTCTTCTATCTGCCTGTATTGCCGCTGCTGATCGCCGCGCTGCTCGCGGTCTATCTCAGCCGCAGAATCAGGCGCCAGCCATGAACAGACCCCGAGGAGAGCCATCATTAAACTGCGCAAGATCGCGACCGAGGAAGCCTGGTCGATCCCTGAAGTCGCTGCGGAACTGAAGAAGGTCGCCAACTCGCCGACCCAGAGCCTCGACAAGCTGCTCGTGAAGGGCATCTATGACGCGCCTGCGGACTCATCGGGCTATGGCAAGCTGGATTTCCTGACCGGCCTTGTCGACGTCGAGGCGCACCGCCTGCCCCAAATGGACGATTATGGCGTGGACATGCACCTGCTCTCGCTGACGGCGCCGGGCGTGCAGATGTTCGATGCCGATACCGCCACGGAGCTGGCCGCGCTGGCCAATGACCATATGGCCGCGATCTGCCGCAAATATCCCAGCCGCTTCGCCGGCCTCGCCAGCTTCGCGCCGCACAGCCCCAAGCGGGCAGCGAAGGAAGTCGAGCGGGCGATGACGACGCTCAAGCTCAACGGCCTGATCGTCAACAGCCACACGCACGGCGAATATCTCGACGATCCCAAATATTGGCCGATCCTCGAAGCGGCCGAGGCGATGAACGCCTGCATCTACATTCACCCGCGCGCTGCATCCGACACGCTCAAGGGACCGCTCCAGGATTATGGCATGGACTCGGCCATGTGGGGCTACGGGGTGGAGGTCGGCACCCATGCCGTGCGGATGATGGCGGGCGGCGTGTTCGACGCGTTCCCCAATCTCAAGATCTGCATCGGCCATATGGGCGAGGCGATCCCCTTCTGGCTGTGGCGCATCAATTTCATGAACAGCCGGGCGCAGGTCGTCGGCCGCGCGCGCAGGACCAAGCGCAGCATGGCCGAATATTTCCAGGACAATTTCGTGGTGACGACAAGCGGCGTCGAGGACCCGCTGGCGCTGCGCTACACGATCGACAAGCTCGGCATCGACAATGTGATGTGGGCAATCGACTATCCCTATCAGCCGATGAAGCCAGCGGTGGATTTCATCGACGCCTTCCACTGCACGGATGCCGAGCGCCATGCGCTCTGCCATGGCAATGCCGAGCGCATCTTCCACATCGCGCCGCTAGAGGACTGAGGGAAACGTGACTGTATCGAAGGAGGAAGCGGACCGCGCCGGGCTGATCGACATGATCACCGGTTGCTGGAAGACGCAGGCCATTGGCGAAGGCGCGGCGCTGGGCCTGTTCGACCGGCTTGGCAATGGCGCGCAAAGCCCGGCTGCACTGGCGCAGGCAACGGGCGCGAACGAAGATGGCGTGCTGCGGCTGCTGCGCGCGCTCGCCGTGCTGGGCCTTGTGCGGCAGACGGGCGCCGAGCGGTTCGAACTCACGGAACAAGGCGCACTGCTGCGGCGTGACGCGGCGGATTCCCTGAACGGCATGGCCGGGCATTGGGCGGGGCGGCTGTGGGACAGTTTCGCGGCCATTGGCGAGAGCGTCCGGACCGGGGAAGCCTGCGTGCCTTCGGGGCCGGAGCATTTCGCCGAACAACAGGCAGTGCCCGCCGAAGCGGATGTCTTCAATCGCGCCATGGCCGAAGGGAGCCTGCGGGTTGGGCGGGCACTGGCGCAGGCTTATGACTTTTCCGCCTTCCGCTCAGTCATGGACGTGGGCGGCGGCTATGGTGCGCTGCTTGTCGGCCCACTGGCAGCGACGCCGGGGCTCAGGGGCCGCGTGTTCGACATGCCGGTGTTGGCCAGCCACGCCCTCGCCTATCTGGCGGAACAGGGCTTTGGTGGGCGCGTTGATTATAGCGGCGGGAGCTTCTTCGAGACCGTGCCGGAGGGCGACGACTGCCTGCTGCTCAAATTCATCCTGCACGACTGGAACGACGCGCACTGCCGCACGATCCTGACGAACATCCGCGCAGCGCTGGGCGACGGCACATTGCTCATCATCGAGCGCATCGTGCCCGAGATCGTCTCGGCGGGCGACGTGGACGTCATTCGCGGCGACCTCGTTATGATGAGCGTCGGCGGCAAGGAACGCACCGAAGCGCAATATCGCACGCTGCTGGGCGAATGCGGACTGAGGCTCAGCCGGATCGTGGACATTGACGGCAACTTCTCGGCCATCGAGGCACGCGCCGCCTGACCCCGCTCATTCGAAGAAGGCGATGCTCCGGCATTCGATGCTTTCGCGCGGCTGGGCATTGGGCAGGCTATCGTCCCAGAAAGCCGTATGCGGCACGCGCCATGCGCCGGTTTGTGCGCTGTCATGGAACTTGAAGAGCAAAGCCTCGTCGCGGACCATGTTGGAGAAATACCACCAGCGGTGATCGGGATTGTGCCGGAAGATCGCGGCAGCGAGCGGATTGTTGGCGTCGTCCATCGGCTCGAAGAGATCGTCCGGAATCTTGTCGACCACCCAGAGCACATTGGGCGTCCCTTCATCGGCGCGGACGCTGCGGCCATCGCATAAAGCCAACGGGCAATCCTGCGGCGGGGGCGAATAAGTGCGCCAGAAGCTGGTGATGATGAAGCGCTTATAGCCCGGACCGTTTGGCCGCAGCTTGGCATAGGCGCGGTTGGCTGCCGCGACTTGCCGCCCCGGATCGGTATCGACGTGGACTTCACCTGCGGGGGGCTGGACGCCGGCGCGATGCTGATAGGTCTCGCCCTCATCGCGCTTCTTCTGGCGGCTGGCGACATCGCCCGAGGTGCGGATCATCCAGCCCATGGCCCAGACGAAATCGGCGCCCGTCGCCTGCTGCACATGGCGCTCGACCTCCGCCTGATAACTGGCTTCCACTTCGTCCAGATCCAGAAAGTCGCGGATCGCGGTGGGCGCATCGAGCAGGGTGAAGCCATGGCTCTCCAGCGAGAAATGGTCGCGGATTGGGCGCCCGTCGCGGATGGTCACCGGATAAGCATCATATTTGCCGGTATTGACCTCCACGCCTGCGGACACGAAGCGACGGTTGATGTCCGTGCCGGGCAGCAGATATTTAAGCTGCGCCTGAACCGATCGTGCGCTCGCTTCAATGTCCATGGTTTCCACCGGCATCGTCATTCTCTCCTTCGAGCCTGTATGATCGACTCGTCGACCGAACATGGCAGCGCAGCCGCATTGCCCGCAAGTCCTCTCGGCTCGCGGCGTGGCTCAAATGCTGCGTCACGGCGGAGCGCCGCACTGCAAAAGTCCTGTTCCAGCAGGCCAGCGCCTATGCTAGCCAGCCACCGACCTACGGACATAGAGAGTGTCTAATCAGGTTTCAGAATGAGGAAGCCGATATTGTCCGAGGTCGATCAGGGGCCGACCATGAATGGCGCATATCAGGCGACGGATGACAGCCGGATCGATGAGCAGCGCCTGCTCGACGCTGCGCTGGCTATCGTCGCCGAGGAAGGACTGGGCGGCCTTACGCTGCGGCCGCTGGCCAAGCGCATTGGCGTTTCGGTCGCTTCTTTCTCGCGGCAGATCGGATCGAAGGACCAGTTGCTCGATCATCTCATCGGCCTGGCCAGCCGCGCCGACGAGGCCGAGCTGGCGCCGCCGCTGAACGTTCTCACGGCCTTCGGGACATTGCCACGCGAAACGCTGATCGACATTACCGAGGATGTGCTGCGGATGCGCTGCGGGCCGGGGCGGCCTCGCGCCCACTTCAAGTGCGAACTCGTGCAGGCTGCGGCATTCAACCCGCGATTGCGACCCGCACTCGCGGCATGGATCGCCGTCGATCACCACTTCTTCCAGATACTTGCGGAGCGCTGCGAGCCGCCGGTGTCTTTCGACCTGGCCGGGGCGCTCTGCGCCTTCGCTATCGACGATGCAGCTCGCGCGCTCACCATGGACGATTTCGACGCCTATCACTGGCTCAGGCGCGAGGGAATCAAGCGGCTGTGGCACGGCCTGTTCGCGGGTAAGCCGACGCCGACCAATCCCCTGTTCGAGCGCGCGCTGACCACACTTGAGTCGAACAATGCCTTCCCCATCTGGACCGTGCGCCCGCTGACCAGCGCGCGCGATCGCAGCTTTGGCGAGATTGTCGCATCAATCATCATGGACAGCGGGGCGGACGCGATCACGCATCGGGAAGTGGCACGCCGGGCGGGGACACCGCACAGCTCGCTCGCCTATCATTATCCCTTGCAGGACGATCTGGTCGAGCTGGGCATGCAGGCCGTTATCGAGATGGTGCGCGAGGGTTCGGAGGCGGCGATGGACGGGCGGCAATTGCCGGTTGTCGCCGGGCAGCTTGCTTATGCCTCATTCGCCGTTGCGCTGGCGGCGGCACGGCGACCCAATCTGGGGCCCATCGTGCGCGAAATGCGGCGGCGGCGCGGCGAAAACCTGCTGCCGTGGCTGCGCAGGCACGTGCCGGGCAAGCCCAATATCGACATGGCCAATGTGCAGACCATGTCGTCCGTCCTGATCGGCTCGATCCTGCTGACGCGCGCGGGCATGAGATATGCCGCGCTTGTGCCGCAACAGCTCATGGCGCAGCTCGGCGACTGGCCGGACCCGCTGCTGCAGCTTCGCGCCTGACCGACAACAGATGGACCAGCGCGGGCAGATGGACGAACTCGGAACGCAACTGGCCGCAGCGACGCGCAATCCTAATTTGCTGACTGCGGCGCTCGCACTGCGCCAGAACCGGCTTCACGACGCCGAGCCGATCCTGAAGGGGCATCTCAAGACCCAGCCCTTCGATGTCGCCGCGATCCGCATGCTCGCCGAGCTGGCCGCGCGGGTGAACCGGCCGCGCGACGCCGAAACGCTCCTGCGCCGGGCGCTGGAACTTGCGCCGCAATTTCACGCCGCGCGGGTCAATCTCGCGACCATCCTCTACCGGACCAATCGCGCAACCGAGGCGCTGGGCGAGTTGGAGCGGCTCGATGTGGAGCGCGAGGGCAATCCCAATCTGCGCGCCGCGGTGCTCAACCGGCTGGGCGAGTTCGAGGCGGCCCAGGCAATCTATGAGAATGTGCTGACCCGCAGCCCGGACCAGCCGCTGGTGTGGATGGCTTATGGCCATGTGCTCAAGACGATCGGGCGGCTGGCGGACGGCGTATCGGCCTATCGCCGCGCGCTCGCGCTCGATCCGGGGCTGGGCGAGGCGTGGTGGTCGCTCGCCAATCTCAAGACCGTGAAGCTGGGCGAGGACGATGTTGCTGCAATGGAAGCAGCGCTGGAACGCGCACCCACAGAGGGCGAGACGCGCTTCCACCTCGAATTCGCGCTGGGCAAGGCGCTGGAGGATATGGGCCAGCCGGCGCGCGCCTTTGCCTATTATCGCGATGCCAATGCGGATCGCCGGGCGCGGATCCAATATGATGCGCGGCAAACCAGTGCCCGCGTGGCGCGGATGCGGGACGTCTTCACGCCACAATTTTTGGAGGCGCGGCAGGGCTGGGGCAGTCCGGCGGCCGATCCGATCTTCATCGTCGGTCTGCCTCGCGCGGGATCGACGCTGATCGAGCAGATATTGGCCAGCCACAGCAGCATCGAAGCGATTACCGAGCTGCCGGACATTCCCGAACTGTGGAACAGTCTGGGCGACAAGCCAGCCGAGGCGCTTGCCACGCTCGACGCCGATCAGGTCCGCGCGCTGGGCGAGGCCTATCTGGCGCGAGTGGCGCCG
>Ga0247738_10000643_pt1 | contig 12796 bp, 12 predicted proteins | sample UWRJL013104B2_FD_180936 | JGI IMG/M metagenome (GOLD analysis project Ga0247738, IMG submission 180936) | Plant litter microbial communities from Arlington Agricultural Research Station in Wisconsin, United States - UWRJ-L013-104B-2 | ecosystem: Environmental > Terrestrial > Plant litter >...
TCGCAAAGCCGGCGCGGTGAAGCAGGTCGCCGAGCGCGCGCACATCGACCTGGGGATGAAGTCGCTGGGCTGGCCGATCGCCATCGGCTGCGAGCAACGCGGCACGCAGGCGCGGCAGCGATCCCGCGCCGATGAAGCTCACCAGCAGCAGCCCATCGGGCACGAGGGCGCGATTGAGCGCGATGAGGGCGCCGGGCAGGTCGTTGACGCTTTCCAATGTGCCGCAACACAGGATCAGCTCAAAGCTGCCGGGCGGATAAGGCAGCGCGTCCTCGCGGATCAAATCGCCCCCACAAGCCGCAGCGAAGACCGGTCCGGGATCGGCGCATGTGACAGCAATGTCTTTCGCGCGCAGCGCCCGGGCGATCCTGTCGTCCGGACAACCGATGACCAGCGCGCGCGCAAATTCGCGCGTCACATCGTCAAGCCGTTCAAGCATCCCATCAGCCATCGCCGTATAGAGGAAGTCATGCGCGACAAAACCAGGCGCGGCGCGGTCGCGTCGGGCCATGCGCCGATTCTGGTCAAAAATGCGAGGTACAGCGGCTGTCATGGGCCGGGCTTGTGCCGTGCGCGGCGGCATGGAACAAGCGGGATATGACATTGCTCAGCCGAGCGCGCGCCGCCGGACGTCCGATCCTGAGACCCCTGCTCGATTTCGCGCTTCCGCCGCGCTGTCCGGCGTGTGGCGAGATTGTCAGCGATCCGCAGGCTTTTTGCGCGGCCTGCTGGCAATCCATCGACTTTATCGGCGATCCACAATGCGCAACCTGCGGCATGGAGCTGCCGTCTCATGCGATGGGCGATGATGCGCGTTGCGGCGCCTGCCTTGCCGAGCCCCCGCCATTTGATCGCGCTCGTTTCGTCATGCGGTACGGAGACGTTGAGCGTCAGCTTGCGCATCGGCTCAAATATTCACGGCGCGTCAGCCTCGCCGCTGTCATGGGCACGCAGATGCGCCGGCTGCTGGAATTGCCCGGCGATGCCCCCGTCGAGGGGTTCCTCGAAGCCAATGCCATTCTGGTGCCGGTGCCGCTGCATCGTTGGCGCATCTGGTCGCGCGGCTTCAATCAGGCGGCGCTGATCGCGCGTCAGCTCTCGCGCACGACGGGCATTCCCGTCCAGACCGGACTGCTGCGCCGGACAGTCAACACGCCGCCGCTTCACTCGCTCGCGCCCCGCGCACGCCATAAGGCCTTAAAAGGCGCCTTCTCGCTGGCCAAGGATGCATCGATCCATCTAACCGGCAAGACCGTCATCCTGATCGACGATATCTGGACCACGGGTGCAACTGCATCGGCCTGTGCGCGTATTCTCAAGAGAGGCGGCGTGGCGCGTGTCGAGATTATCTGCTGGACGCGCGCAGGCGAGCCCGGCGAGTGACCGATTCCAAAGAGTAGCGCCAGCGCCTGCTGATTGACAATGCCATCGGGCCACCCGACATGAAGGTATATCCCGGCAACGAACTGGAAAGGCGCCATGGCGCAGGTTGAAATCTACACGAAGGACTTCTGCGGCTATTGCGCGCGGGCCAAGCGCCTGCTGACCGAGAAGGGCGTGGACTTCAAGGAAACAGACATCAGCTTCGGCGGGCCGGATCGCATCGAGATGATCGAGCGCTCGAATGGTGGAACCACTGTGCCGCAGATCTTCATCGACGGTGTGCATATTGGCGGGAGTGACAAGCTCGCCGCGCTGGAAGCGGCCGGCAAGCTCGATTCGATGCTGGGGCTCTGAGCCCGTCTTGACCGCCATGCGCGCCGCATTGCTCCAGATGACTTCCGGGATTGATCCGGTGGCGAACGCACAGCTCCTGGTCGCGGCAATTCGCGACGCGCGCGCTGCCAGCGCGGACATGCTGTTCACGCCGGAAATGTCGGGCTGTCTCGATCGTGATCGTGCACGCTCGGAGACGGTGTTGCGTACCGAAGATGAGGATGACGTGCTGGCAGCCGTGCGAGCGGCCGCGCGCGACCAGCATATCTGGGTGCAGCTTGGTTCGCTGGCCATAGCCGATCCCACCAGCGGCAAGCGGAGAAACCGTAGCTATCTGATCGATGAGAGCGGCGACATCCGCGCTCGCTATGACAAGATCCACCTGTTCGATGTCGATCTGCCGACGGGTGAAAGCTGGCGGGAATCGAACAGCTATGTGGGCGGCGACGGGCCCGTATTGGCCGAAACGCCATGGGGCAAGCTGGGCCTTTCCATCTGCTATGACCTGCGCTTTGCCGGGCTATATAATGCGCTGTCCGATGCCGGCGCGGCGATGGTTGCTATTCCGGCAGCCTTCACGGTGCCGACCGGCGAGGCGCACTGGCATGTGCTGATGCGCGCGCGGGCAATCGAAAACGCGATGTTCGTGATCGCTGCGGCGCAGGTGGGCGTGCATGAGGACGGGCGCGCCACTTATGGGCATAGCCTCGTCGTCGATCCGTGGGGCGAAATCCTGCTCGATGCAGGCGAGGCGCCGGGCCTTCATGTGGTCGACCTGCCACTGGATCGGATCGCCGATGTGCGCGCGCGCATTCCCGTCTTGCGGCACCGCCGGCCGATTGCGAAGGTCATCGAGACATGATTTCCTTCGATCTTAAATGCGCGGACGGCCATGTGTTCGAGGCCTGGTTCAAATCGAGCGAGGCTTATGAGGACCAGCGCGGTGGCCGGCTTATCGGCTGCCCGGTCTGCGGCAATGCGGATATTGGCAAGGCGGTGATGGCGCCGGCCGTTGCCGCCAAGGGCAATCGGCGCGTTGCGGCAACGGCCAAAGTGTCGACCGAGGTACAGGCGCCCGCAGGCAATAGCGCTCCGGCCGCCAATGTGCCCAGCGATGCGCAGCTCAAGGCCCTCGTCACCGCATTGGCTCAGGCACAGGCCGCTATGCTGGAAACATCGCAATGGGTCGGCGATGATTTCGCCGATCAGGCGCGCGCCATGCATTATGGAGAAGCCGAGCAGGCGCCGATCCACGGCACGACCAATGCCAAAGAGGCGCGCGCCATGCTGGAGGAAGGCCTGCCCGTCGCGCCGCTGATCGTGCCGGTGGTACCGCCGGGAACCGCGCACTGATTCCCACTTGGGTTGACTTGGCATGGGCCGGAGACTAGCCGCCCGAGGGCGCGGCTTTCAGCGCGTGCGCCCGTAGCTCAGCAGGATAGAGCATCAGATTCCTAATCTGGGGGCCACAGGTTCGAATCCTGTCGGGCGCACCATTTGTCTTTCCTTCAAGCGCCGGCGGCTGCGTCCGCGATCTTCTTCCTCACATAAGCCCGGTTGTTTGGCCGACCTTGCGGGTACGACGGCCTATGTTCAGGCCGCGCGCTTCATCTTGCCGATCATGTCCTGTTCGTCAGGCCGCAACGTGAGAACCGATACGCCGGATGCAGTTACGGCAACGGTATGCTCGAACTGTGCGGAGAGCGATCCGTCCTTCGTGACGACGGTCCAACCATCATCTTCCGTTCGCACGGACCGGCGGCCCTGATTGAGCATCGGTTCGATCGTGAAGACCATGCCTTCGCGCAAGGCGAGGCCGGTTCCGGGCTTGCCGAAGTGGAGGATCTGCGGTTCTTCGTGCATTTCCCGGCCGATCCCGTGGCCACAATATTCGCGCACGACCGAATAGCCATTTCGCTTGGCATGCCGCTCGATGGCCCAGCCAATGTCGCCAAGCCGCGCGCCCGGGCGAACCGCCCCGATGCCCAGCCACATGGCTTCATAGGTCGTCCGGACCAGCCTGCGCGCGGCGGGATTTACCAAGCCGACGAGATAGGTTTTGCTGGAATCCGCGATGTAGCCATTTTTCTCCAGCGTGATGTCGAGATTCACGATGTCGCCGTCCTTCAGAACGTCGGCGGGAGAGGGGACGCCGTGACAGACGACGGTGTTTACCGAAGAATTCAAAGCATATTCATAGCCATATTGGCCTTTGCTGGCCGGTCTTGAATGAAGATCCTCAACGATGAAGCGCTCGACCAGATCATTGACCTCAAGCGTCGAAAGCCCGGCAAGCGCGGTACAATCCAGCATGCCGAAGACGGATGCCAGCAAACGGCCGGATTCGGCCATCAGCGCCAGTTCTTCAGGCCGCTTCGTCATGCCGCACCATGCCCAGGGGCTGCGCGGCCAGCGGTTGCGCGACGACACCTGCGGCGCTGAACTCGCGTTCCATGATCTCGGCGAAGCTGAGCGAAGGATTGGTCTCGCACAGCATGCCGAGCTTGATCCAATAGGCTGCCTGCGCATTGATCGAGCGGACCGACACTTTGCTGGCCTTGCGCAACTGGTCGTGCAACTCGTCGTCGATATTTACGATGCCCATGGCGGGTATCTCCTTATACGATTCATATACGAACCATATATTCCGACGCGCTGGAGATCAAGGTGGCGCGTTCACGGCCGGCCGAAACTGTGCGAGTTTGATCGCTATTTGGCTTGGGTTCGGGGGTTTCGGTCTGCTGGGCTGACAAAACATTAAGTCGCGTATACCAACTTGGCATGAGCAGAACTGAGCGGCTATCTGGGCGAGCAGCGCCAATCTCCACCGCTGAACCTGATCTGAATTTAACATAATATATATTATCGGACTTAAATATGGATGAATCCGCAGCCGACATCAGCCCCCTCCAGCGCATCATGGCGCAGTTGCGCGATCGCGAAACCGGCTGTCCATGGGATGTCGAACAGAATTTCGCGTCGATCGCGCCCTATACGATCGAGGAAGCCTATGAGGTGGCCGATGCAATCGAGCGCGGCGACATGATGGCGCTGAAGGACGAGCTTGGCGATCTCCTGCTCCAGGTCGTGTTCCATAGCCGCATGGCTGAGGAAGCCGGCGACTTCCAACTTTCAGACGTGATTACCGCTATTTGTGACAAGATGGTGCGACGGCATCCGCATGTCTTCGGCAATGGTGAAGCTTCGCCAGGCTGGGAGCAGATCAAGGCTGATGAGCGCGCCGGAAACTCGGACGACGCCTCTGCGCTGGCGGGTGTCGCCTCGGGCCTGCCCGCGTTGCTGCGCGCCGAGAAGCTGCAAAAGCGCGCCGCGCGCGTTGGCTTCGATTGGGACAATGTCGAAGATGTCCGCAATAAAGTGTTGGAAGAAATGGATGAACTGGCCTGCGCCGTGTCGCAGGATCATGCTGCCGAGGAAGTCGGTGACCTGCTCTTCGCGGCTGCCAATCTCGCCCGTCATCACAAGGTGGATCCCGAAGCCGCGCTGCGCGCCGCGAACATCAAGTTCGAACGTCGGTTCCGCGCGATGGAAGCCATGGCAGGCCCGGTTCCATTCCCGGATATGTCACTCGCAGAACAGGAAGCGCTGTGGCAGGCGGTGAAGCGCGCCGAACAGGCGTAGGAGCGCCCTTTCCTGCCTTAGTGGCCTGAAGTTTCGGCGCCATATTGCCGCACGAACCGGTCATAATCCGCCCGATCGAGCCGGACTGATACCAGCATGGCCCCCTCCTCCGTCGTATCCCGGTCGACCACTTCACCATGGGAGTGGAGCCAGGCGAGTGCGGCGCCATCGGCCGGATCGAGTGTGATTTCGTAGCGGCGGTGACCCTCGCCGAGGAGATCGGCCATCGCGCGTTGAAGATCGCCAACGCCCTCACCGCTCAGCGCCGAGAGCAGCACGACATTGTCTTCGCGCCCCGCGCGTTCCTCGATTGCAATGCGATGTTCCGGATCGTCAATGAGATCGGACTTGTTCCACACTTCGATGAAGGCCGGACCCGCATCATTGCCTTCAACGCCGGCGGGCAGCGCACCCAGTTCGCCCAGGACATCGAGCACATCGGCCTTCTGCGCGTCGGTGTCAGGGTGCGCAATGTCGCGGACATGCAGAATGAGATCGGCAGAAAGCACTTCTTCAAGCGTCGCGCGGAACGCTGCGATAAGCTGGTGCGGCAGGTCCGAGACGAAGCCCACGGTGTCGGAAAGGATCGCCTTGTCGATGCCGGGCAGTGTAATCTGCCGCATCGTCGGATCGAGCGTGGCGAACAGCATATCCTGCGCCAGTACCTCAGCGCCGGTCAGCCGATTGAACAGCGTCGATTTGCCGGCATTGGTATAGCCGACCAGCGCAATCACCGGCCAGGGCGCGCGCTGTCTCCGCGCGCGGTGCAGGCCGCGGGTTCGCGTCACTTGCTCCAGCTCGCGGCGGATCTTGGCCATGCGATCGCGGATCATGCGCCTGTCGGCCTCGATCTGCGTTTCGCCGGGGCCGCCGAGGAAGCCGAAGCCGCCGCGCTGCCGCTCGAGATGGGTCCAACTGCGCACGAGACGGCCGGCCTGATAATCGAGATGGGCAAGCTCGACCTGGAGCCGGCCTTCCGCGGTTGCTGCACGCTCGCCGAAGATTTCGAGGATGAGCCCGGTGCGGTCGATGACCTTGACGTTCCAGGCCTTTTCGAGATTGCTTTGCTGGACCGGGGTCAGGTTATTATCGACCACGACCAGTTCGGCATCTTCCATCGCGACACTGGCTGCGATTTGCTCCACCTGCCCCGCGCCGAGCAATGTTGCCGGGCGCGACTGGCGCACGCGGAAGGCATGGGAATCGCGCACGTCGAGGCCGATGGCGAAGGCAAGGCCCCTCGCCTCCTCCAGCCTTGCCGCGACATCGCGCCGCTGGCGTCCGCCCAATTCGGCATGAACGACCAGAGCGCGTGCGCCGCGGGCGACTTCTTCCTTCTCGCTAAAATGCGCGATGATCGTGCCTCGCTACCGCCTCAATCGGAATCGGCATCGTCCCCTTCCGCCGAAAGATCAAGCGGATGCGTTGGCTGTACGGTCGAGATCGCGTGCTTGTAGACCAGCTGAACGATGCCATCGCGCTGCAGGAGCATGCAGAAAAGGTCGAAAGCGGAAATCTCGCCCTGAAGCATGACGCCGTTGACCAGGAACATGGTCACGGGGTTGCCAGATTTGTGCACCGCAGAAAGGAATATCTCCTGCAGCAGCTTGGGCTTGCGCTCATTGGCCGAAAACGCCGATTCGATCTTAGAAAGATCGAGGGGATGCGCAGGCATCACCGTCGAAATAGCATGCTTGTAGACAAGCTGCGTCTGACCATCTCGGCGAAGAAGCACTGAAAAATTGTCGAACCAGGTGACAATGCCCTGAAGTTTCACGCCCTTGACGAGGAACATGGTCACCGGGGTCTTGCTCTTGCGGAGGCTGTTGAGGAATATATCCTGCAGGTTATTTAGCTTTTCTGCCATGTTTTACTCCGTTTATTGGCGGGTCGCTGCCCGCTATTGCGTCATGACTTGACGTCTCAAATCATCGCCGCCATCTGCGACATGTCCAAGGTTAATAGGTTTTCGGCGCGAAATCCACCAACTTGTATCGCATTGCACAATCGCAAAGTCGCCGGCGGTCAGCGGGACATCAGTTGTCCCGCGTATCGCCAAGGCCGAGTGACTTGAGCTTGCGGTGCAGAGCCGATCTTTCCATGCCGATGAACGCGGCAGTGCGCGAGATATTGCCCGAGAAGCGCTTGATCTGGATCTTGAGATATTCACGCTCGAAATTCTCGCGAGCCTCGCGCAACGGCGCGCCCATGATCGCGCTGGAGAGGCCAACATCATCGCCCGCTCCCGCAGCTTCCACAGGCAACATATCGAGCTCGATCAAGCCGTCATGCTGGGCGGGCGCGAGGATGATCGTGCGTTCGACAACATTGCGCAGCTGGCGGACATTGCCCGGCCACTCTCCTGCCTGAAGCGCGGCCATCGCATTGGCGGCCATGCCCGGTAGCGGCAGGCCACGCTCGGCGGCGAAGCGAGCCAGATAATGATCGACCAGCGCCGGGATGTCGTCACGCCGCTCGGCAAGTGGCGGGAGGACAAGCGGCACCACGTTGAGCCGGTAATAGAGATCCTCGCGAAAGCGCCGGGCCTCAATCTCTTCCTTGAGATTGCGGGCGGTCGCAGAGATGACGCGGATATCGACCTTGACCTGCCGCTGTCCACCGATGCGGGTGAAGCTCTGGTCGGTGAGCACGCGCAAGATCTTGCCCTGCGTGGTCATCGGCATATCGGCGATCTCATCGAGGAACAGCGTGCCGCCATGGGCCTGTTCGAGCATGCCGGGGCGAATGACGCCGTCGTCGCCTTCAGTCCCGAAGAGTTCTTCCTCTGCGCGCTCCGGCTCCATGCGCGCGGCCGTCACAATGACAAATGGTCCGTCGGCGCGACCCGACCAGTTGTGGAGCATGCGGGCGGCCACTTCCTTGCCGACACCCGCCGGTCCGGTGATCATCACGCGGCTACCCGTGCCAGCGACTTTCTTGATTGTCGCGCGCACGCCGTTAATGGCGTTGCTGTTGCCGGTCAGCTCTTCTTCCTGCCCGAAGCGGGCGCGCAGCACCTGGTTCTCGCGACGCAGCCGTTCAGTCTCGGTTGCGCGACCAACAACGTGCAGCAAATGATTGGATTCAAATGGCTTTTCGAGGAAGTCGACTGCACCCTTTCGGATGGCGGCGACAGCGGTGTCGATATTGCCGTGGCCGGAAATCATCAGCACCGGGATGGTCGAATCCCGCCGCTTGATCTCTTCCAGCAGCTCCAGCCCGTCGAGGCGCGATCCCTGCAACCAGACATCGAGCAGCACCAGCGAAGGGCGGCGAGCGGTCAGCGCATCGAGGGCCTCGTCGCTGCTGGCGGCAAGGCGCGTTTCGAATCCCTCGTCTTCAAGAACTCCGGCGACCAGCTCGCGAATATCGGCTTCATCATCAACAATCAGAATATCAAGCGCCATGCAAAGTCTCTCTTATCGCGTCATACTGGCCGTCGCCGTTCCCCTCTGCGAGACGGGCCAACCTCTCCATATCGAAACGTAATGCGACGATCGTTCCGCCGCCCGCTGCATCGGCAAAGCTCATCGTGCCGAAATGTTCTTCGACGATCTTCTTGACGATCGCGAGCCCCAGGCCCGTGCCCTTGGCACGCGTGGTCATATAAGGCTCGATGATCCGCTCGCGGTCCACCGGCAAGCCGATGCCGTCATCCGCGACGGTGATGGTCAGTTCATTGTCCGTCTGCCCGAGGGTCATGACGACATGACCGAGAGGTCCTTGCGCACCCTCGGCGGGCGGATGCGCCATCTTGCGCTGGTCGATCGCCTCAACCGCATTTTTGACGATATTGGTCAGCGCCTGCGCCATCTGGCGGCGATCGCAGATCATCGAGCGATCTTCCTCGTCCGATTCAAAGCGGAAGGCGACGGACGGATGCGCCACTTCATGAAGGAACATGGCGTGCCGGGCGATGTCGATCAGGCTCTCAGACCGGAACACCGGCTTGGGCATGCGCGCGAAGCTGTTAAACTCATCGACGATGCGCCGCAGGTCGTTCACCTGCCGGATGATGGTCGCAGTGAGGCGCTTGAATGTGCCGGGATCGGACTGGATTTCCTTGGCATAGCGCCGCTCGAGCCGCTCGGCGGCAAGCTGGATGGGCGTCAGCGGATTCTTGATCTCGTGTGCGATCCGGCGCGCGACATCCGACCAGGCAGCGCGGCGCTGGTCGAGCAGCTGCTCGGTAATGTCGTCGAACGTCAGCACGCGATTGCCGCTCTCCGCCACGGCATTGACCGCCAGCGTGCGGATGTCCGGGCCGACACGGATCTGGATGATATCATGGCCCGTGCCGGCTGACATGAGCTCGGCCAGTTCCGGCGAGAGTTCGGTGAGCGGACGGCCAATGGGTTGTACGCCGGGCTTGGCGAGCAATGCCATGGCGGAGCTGTTCAGCAGCTGGACGACGCCATTCTGATCGATCGAGATGACGCCCGCGCTGACACCGGAAAGCACGGCTTCGATGAAAGCGCGACGATTGGCGAGCTGGTTATTGGCCGAGACCAACGCACTGGTCTGGGCTTCCAGGCGCTGGGTCATGCGATTGAACGCGCTGGCGAGCGTGCCCAGCTCGTCGCGCCCATGTGGATCGGAAACGCGGGTCGAGAGATCGCCGGCGGTCACACGCCGCGCCGCATCGACCAGTTCGCCCACCGGCCGCACCAGCCTGTCTGCGACCAGCAGCGCGATCCACACCGCGAAGCCGACGAGCATCAGTGCGCCAACGAATAGCGCGGTATTAAACTGCAACTGAAGCTCGCGCGACCGCGTCGTAAAATCCTCGTAGTCAGTCAACACAGCCTGCGCGCGCTTCATCTGGCCGAAGGCGGACGCGTCCGAATTGCGCGCCGCATAGAGATAAGTCTTCGAATTGGGATAGAGCAGCACGACCGCTTCGATCTGGTCGGGCTTGGGTTCGACGACGGCGGGTTCACCGGCGTCCAGCCGCTTGATGACATCTGCCGTGATGACGTCCGCGGCCGTCCGCTTGTCGGGATCGACTGTGGCCGCCGTGCGCGCGATGCCATCCTTGCCGATCTCGATAATGGCCGAGCGGTTGAGCTTGCGCGTCGCCACCTGATAGAAATAGCCCTCCACGAAGGACGGGCTGCTGATCGGCGCTTCCGTCAGATAGTCGCGCAGATCGCTCGCCATCGTAACGGTTTCGTCGCGCACTTCGCGCAGATTGTCCTGATAATAGCCGCGCGCCAGATTGCTGGCATTTTCCAGCATGCCGCGCGCATCGGCTGAGAACCAGAACTGCACGCCATATTGGAAAAGCAGCGACGCGAAGATCACCACCAGCAGCACCGGCACGCTGGCAATGACCGAGAAGATCGCCACAAGCCGCACATGAAGCCGCCCATCGCCGCCCACGAGGCTGCGCGCAGCGCGTCGCCGGGCAATCCGCTGGCCGACGAGCACCAGCAATCCGAGCGCGGGGAGCAGGTTCAGGATGAGCAGCAGCGCCACGATCGGCGCGCTCAGCAGGGTCTGTTCCTGCGTGGGCTGTTCGACATAGAGCCAGGTGAGGCTTGCCGTCACCAACAGGACAAGCAAAACGAGCGGCTCGGCCAGCTTGCCGAGTCGACCCAAAATCGTTGACGTCCCACCCACACCCTGGGCCGCGTCATTCAGGCCGGTCACCTGATCCATAGTGACATGCCTACAACATGTCCGTGGTGCTGAAAACACGCCGCGCCAGATATTTTTATGAATTTAAATTCGCTTAGAGGAACTGTCACTGGCTCCGCAGCGGTGCACCCGGATCAATGTCATACTGGGTGAGCTTCTTGCGCAATGTGTTGCGGTTCATCCCCAGTGTCGCTGCTGCGCGAATCTGATTGCCGTCAAGCGCCGCGAGCGTCTCGCCGAGCAGTACGGGTTCGACCACGGCCAGCAATTGCTCGTGTAGATCGTCGGCAATGGCATCGCTGCGCCCGACCGCGAGCTGATCGCGCGCCCAGCGGCTCACGGCCTCGCGCAGATCATGCGCACCGATGAGCCGCAGGCCCGGCACCACAGCGGGAGAGATGGCCAGCACTTCGCGGACATGATCGACATTAATGGCCTTGTCGCGCGTCAGCACGGTCAGCCGTTGCATCAGATTTTGCAGCTCCCGCACATTGCCCGGCCAGTCATGCAGCTCGAGCAGCGCAGCCGCTTCATCGGAGAGCGACTTGCGGGGCAGGCCATGTTGGGCGGCCAGATCCAGGAAATGGCGGGCAAGAAGCGGTACGTCGCCAGTGCGCTCGCGCAAGGCCGGTAGCCGGATCGGCACGACATTGAGCCGGTAGAACAGATCCTCACGGAAGCGCCCATCGGCGATGAGGCCGGGCAGTTCCTTGTTGGTCGCAGCGATGATGCGGACATTGACGCGCACCGGCCGCGTGCCGCCCACGGTGGTTACCTCTCCGGATTGCAGCACGCGCAGCAGCCGGGTCTGTGCTTCCATCGGCATGTCCCCAATTTCGTCGAGGAACAGCGTGCCGCCCTCAGCCTGCTCGAACTTGCCGGCCGAGCGCGCGAGAGCGCCGGTGAAGGCGCCCTTCTCATAACCGAATAGCTCGGCCTCGATCAGTTCGCGCGGGATCGCCGCCATATTGATCGCCACGAAGGGATGATTGCGGCGCGGGCCAAGATTGTGGATCGCCTCGGCGACCAGTTCCTTGCCTGTGCCGGATTCGCCCAGCACCAGGATGTTGAGATCATTGCCGACGACGCGCGCGATCGTGCGGTAAACCTCCTGCATCTGCGGCGAGCGGCCATTGAGCGGTAGTTCGTCGCCTACGGACGCACCGCTGCTGTTCGCCTCGCTCAAGCCGGCACTCGCGCTCGCCCGAATGCTCAACGCCTCCGCAACTGCGCGCGTCAACTCATTGAGATCAAATGGCTTTGGTAGATATTCGAACGCCCCCTGCCCGGTCGCGCGCACCGCCGTATTGAGCGTGTTCTGCGCCGAAAGGATGATGACCTTGAGCTGGGGGTCTTCAGTTGTCAGCGCGCCGATATCGTCGAGGCCATCGCCGTCGGGCAGCATGACATCGGTCACCAGCACATCGGGCGCAAAGCTCGGCAGCGCATCGCGCCGTTCCGCAATCGAACCGACCGTGCGCACGATATGCCCCTGGCGCTTGAGCGCCTCGGAGATCACCACGCAGATCGCCGGATCATCATCGACGACGAGGATTTTGCCGGTTAGCCGCGACATTCAGCTCCCCTCCATCGGCAGCATGACGCGAAAGATGGAGCGGCTGCCCGCCGTGTCGCGTTCATAATGGACCAGCCCGTTCATGTCCCGCACGAGCTTGTCGACCAGCGCAAGACCAAGGCCCTGTCCGCTACGCTTGTTGGAAATGAAGGGATTGAACAGCACATCGCGGATGCTCTCGGGCACGCCGGGGCCATTGTCGATCACTTGTATTTCGAACTG
>Ga0247738_10000644_pt1 | contig 12795 bp, 6 predicted proteins | sample UWRJL013104B2_FD_180936 | JGI IMG/M metagenome (GOLD analysis project Ga0247738, IMG submission 180936) | Plant litter microbial communities from Arlington Agricultural Research Station in Wisconsin, United States - UWRJ-L013-104B-2 | ecosystem: Environmental > Terrestrial > Plant litter >...
TCACCAAAAGCAACAACCTGGAAGGTATGAATGGGAGTGCCAGCGTGGCCGTCAGGCAGTGGGGTGACAACCTGAACGGGTCAATCAACTACAGGAAAAAGAAAGTAGGGATATCTACCCGCGGGGGATACAACCGCTGGCTCAACCAGGGCATGAACATTGTGACAAGGCAATCGGCTGTAGAAAACATTACCAGCAACCTGACACAAACATCTGATTTTAAAGGAGTAGGCCAGAATGGATATGGTAATATTACCCTCGACTGGGACATTGATTCACTGAACAGAATCAGTGGGGGATTAAACTTATATGACGGTAAAAACGGAATGAACTTTGACTATCTCAATGATTTTTCGAGTTCATCGGGAGCCAAACAAATTTTCAGCCGTGATTTGTTCAGGGTCTATGACTGGCAGGGCAAAACCATTAACCTGGATTATACCAAAACATTCAGAAAACCGAAAAGAGAGTTTAACTTCCTGACGCTCTACTCTACCGAAGGAGAGGACGGAGACTATCATTTTGACCAGTTTGAAAAAACCGAACTTCCGACTTACCGTGAAAAAAGCCTTAACATCAGCGACAACCGGGAAGGAACGATCCAGATGGATTTCACCAATCCGATAGACAGCACCAGTACCATGGAATTCGGCTTGAAATCTATCCTGAGAAGTGTAAAAAGTGACTACACTGTCCAGAATTCACCGAATGGTTCGGATCCGTTCAAGGATGTGCCGGAGCTGGCTAATATCTTTAACTATTCGCAGCAGGTGGCCTCCGGGTATATGACTTATTCCTATTCCGGTAAGAAAAAATGGAGCATGAATGCAGGTTTCAGATATGAACACACTTTTATTCAGGCAGAATTTTTAGCAGGAAAAGTGGCGTTCACCAATAATTATGGCAACATCATCCCGAATATCAGTTTTTCAAAAACCCTCCCGAAGGACCAAAAGCTGAGAATCAGTTATTCGCAAAGAATTCAAAGGCCTATGTTGTGGTTTCTGAACCCTTATGTCAACCAGAGTGAGCCTAAATCAACTTTTTCGGGAAACCCGTACCTGAAACCTGAGCTTACCCATTCAGCTGAATTGAATTACAATGTTTATCTTAAACAAAACTCAATCACCGCGGCTTTCTTTATGCGACAAACCAACAACGCTTTTGAAAGGATCAGGGAGTTTGACGGGGAAGGAAATTCGCATACCACCTTCCAGAATATTGCGAAAAATTCTGCTTACGGGGTAAACCTGAGCGGCACCATCAAGTTTAAAAAGCACTTTTCGACCAATACCTCCTTTAATATGTTCTATAATGTATTGCAGAGTCCGGTGCTACAGGCGGCCAATCAGAGCTGGATGTACAGGGTCAATGTCAACGCCACCTATGATTTCGGGAAAGGCTATAAGGCTCAGCTGTTCGGGTTCTTTAACTCGCCGCGTGTGATGCTGCAGGGCAGAGCAACCGGTTACAGATACTATAACCTGGCCATCCAGAAGGAATTTACCAAACAAAAAATCAACGTCAGTGCAGGATATGAGAACTTCTTCAATAAATCACTGACACAGACAACCACTTTATCATCCCCTGATTTTGTGCAGGAAGTTCAGAGTATCTACTTTAACCGCGGATGGAGAATGAGTGTTTCATATGAATTCGGGAAACTGAAAGCCCAGCAGAAAAAAGGTAAAAAGATTTCAAATGACGATAAAGCCAGCGGAGATGGCAATTAATAATTAATCAAGGATAGTAAACCTAAAATACAAAAATGAAAAATCAAGTAAAAATGAAAAATGTAATGATCATAGTGCTGAGTTTGATCATCAGCTCAGCCATGGCTCAAACCAAACCATTCAGGGTACCTTTCAGCGGACAAGGCAAAAAAGTATTGATAAACATCCAGCAAACCACCGTTGAGATCGAGGGATATGACGGAGCCGACGTGATACTGGAGCAAACCGGTGAAAACCGTAAAGAATTACCGAAAGAAGCAGAAGGTCTCAGGTTATTTACAGACGGAGTAGTGGACAATACCGGATTGGGTGCCAATGTGGAAGTGGAGGGCAGTACCCTTAAAATAACCGTTCCGAAGAACAAATATGCCGGAGTGCTCATCATCAAGGTGCCTAAAAATCTGAACCTTAATGTGACAGAAACTCAGGGATGGGGAACAAACAAATTAACGATCAGCGACATTGCAGGTGAGATTGAGGTAGAGTCTTTTGCGACCAAACTTTTCCTGAATGACATCACCGGGCCATTGGTAGCCAATAATCAGAAAGGGAGAATCTTTGTAAGCTACACCAAAGTCAATCAAAGCTCACCTAGTTCGATCCACGCCAGGGATGCCATAGACATCACCCTGCCGGCAGATACGAAAGCCAATCTGAAAATAAAAAGCTATTACGGCGACCTGTTTACAGACCTTGATATTGTCGGAGTCAAAAAAGAAGTGAAGGAAAATGCTTCGGCTTCTACTTCCGTTTCAGGGAAAGTAGCTGCTGTCGAGAAAACAGGAGTGGTAACGATCAACGGAGAAGGTCAGGTAAACAACAAGGTTAACATCAACAGGGATGAATACCCCGGACAAAAAGCTTACGCCTATGTCGGCAACAGAACCCCGGATAATTTTGAGGGTACCATTAACGGCGGAGGGGTGACCATAGACCTCAAGTCAAGCAACGGCAACATTTACGTGCGTAAAAAGAAATAGTGGAGAAATAGACGTTACAAATACAATAAGCCTGCTGATTTTCGGCAGGCTTATTTTTTATCAATTGAAAAAGAAGTGGTTTGAAGATTTTGTGCGGTGTTTCGGTTTTCAAAATATTCATCCCAAATGAATTCAATAAACTCGCAGATTCACAACAACCACATCGTCACAGACAGATTCGCCGGGGTCAAACGGTGGCATAGATTCTGATGACCTCTGCGTAATGCGGAATAGCAATTATTAAATAGAGCCAAAACGAATATTTGACCCCCGCTGGGGTCACTCTCTGTAAACATTTGAATCCTTCAGATTCATTCGCAGAGGAAGAATGTAATTGGTCTTTTCGGGACCCTGAAAGGGTCAAATGTTTATAGAAATTATCAATTCACTCCAGCCCGCCATTCCTCTGCCCGAGTAACCTGAAGCCAAAAGCACAGCAGATCAAAATAAAGGTAAGCGTAAGCCAAAGGGAGTTATACCCCCATCTTTCGGCCAGGTAAAAACCGCTGGTGGGTCCGATGACCTGGGCCACCGACCAGCTTAAAGTATGCCCGGCGGCATATTGCCCGCGGTTATATTCATTGCTTCTGCTGATCACAAAAGTATTGACAAATGGCAGGGCAAACATTTCACCTATGGTAATCAATGTCACCGATAAAACAGCAATAAGAATAGGTATAGATTTTGGCAGCAACAGCAAAGCATAGGAAGAAGCCATGAACAAGACTCCGATCATGATGAAGAAGACCGGCGATTTCCTGTTTTCGATTTTACTGATCAGCACCAGTTCAAAAATGGCGATAATGACCCCGTTCAGTCCGAGCAGCATACCGATCATCCACTCATTGATGTGCCATTCTTCTTTGTAAAACAAGGGCACCACCCTGAAATTAAGAAAAAAACAGGTGGTAAATACAGTGGCCAGAACGATGAACTTCATAAAAAGAGCATCTTCCCAGGGCTTTCTGACTTTGATGTTCAAGAGTTTTTCTTTGGTCCTCTTTCTGAAGGCTTTGGCGGAAGGTAAAAGCCACAATATACTTAAACCGGCAATAATGCTTACCGAACCGTCTACAATAAACAGGAGCTTGTAATTAATAGAAGCCATCACGCCACCCAGGCTACTCCCGACAGCCCAGCCGATGTTGATCATCAGCCTGTTCAGTGAATACGAACGTGTCTCTGTATTGGGAGCTGCATAAGCTGCAATGGCCGTAAAATTAGCCGGACGGAAAGCCTCTGCAAAAAAGCTGATGATAATAGTCAGTAAGCACAGCAACGCGAAATGGGTCACCATAGAAAAAAGCAGGAAAAACAGTCCGCTGATGATCGAGGAAAAAATCTGAACGGGCCTGAAACCGATCATGTCCGTGAGCTTCCCTCCTGCTGAGGCCCCGATGATTGAACCTACACCAAATAATGTAATGATAAGACCCGCATCAGAAGGCGGGCGGTGCAGAAACTGGGTGACATACAAACTCATAAAAGGCACAGCCATGTAACCGCTCCGGTTAATAAACATGACGATACTGAGTAACCAGGTTTCACGGCTGAGGCCGATGAACGAGCTTTTATAAGCGTTGAAAATCTGTCTGAACATCCTGCAAATATCCGCGAAATTCCATGGATTGCAAAAGAAGAACAGAGATATTAAAATTAAATCTCCCAGTTAAATGCCATCCCCGAAGTTATCCTCAAAATGCACTTTTTTGTTCGACAACTTAACGTAATCGACAGTACCCGTTCCATGAAAATTGAAAGATATCCCGATGATTTTAGCTTTGTCAATCTTGTCATTGACTTCATAGGCCACCTTGTCATTGACCATCAGAACGGCCTTCCCTCCTTTTGAGACGATTTTCAGTTTCACAAAATCATTGAAATCAACCCCGAAACCGGAAAGGTCTTTTTTCTTCCCATCCTGAAAATGCCCGGTAAAAACAAGATTAAGATCTGAAACACAACCCTTGGCACTGAAATTAGCCCAGATGACATTGCCCTGGCATTGAAGATAGACGGTGGTATACTGACAGACCGATGAACCTCCGCTGACGTCATTCTTAAAGGAAGTCTCGAACTCAAAATCATCGGAATAAATCTCTCCGTAATCCTGGATATTGGTAAAGAGTACCTCCGGAGGCTCGGGCTTCAAGCTGACATTTTCTTTCGCAATCTGTTCCTGACTGACGCTCATTTTCCCGTTGGTGATCACTTCTTCGTTTTTCAGATACACCGGCACCGGGCTTCGCCTGATGATCGGCATCCAGCCTGACGACTTTATCAACAGACCATGCTCTTTTACAATGGTATTGCCGACAATCAGCTTGGCATTGAAATAGCCCGGATAATAATAAATAGAAGTATGTTGCTTCTGATTCTTATGCACTCTTGATTGTAAACGATTATCCCACGATTGTTGTATGATCACAGAATCGTCAGGAGACTTGGCCGCATCCAGGTCAAATATCACGGAATTGGGGATTCCTTCACTGACTACTTTCTTGCTGCTGAAAGCATAATCTTTCGGATCGGGGTCTGCCGCCCGGCCCGAGATGATATTAATTAAGACGACCGCCAGCAAAATGGCAGCTCCGGACCAGATCACATAACGTTTTAAATCGGATTTGTTTTTTTGCTCCGGTATCACAACTACCGGTTCTTCAACCTGTGTTTCCTGCTCCTGTTTAAACCTGAACTCCAGCCAGTTTTCATAATCCAGGTACTGGGCGAGGGTGTTAAGGGTATGTGTGTTAGGCAGGCTCTCGTATTTTACTTTGCCCCAAAGTCTCTTGAGTGTCTGGTGGCTGAGAGAAACCCCGGTTTTTTCAAATATCTTCTCGCTCAGGTTTATAAAATCCTGATTGAGCCAGTCTTTGCTGTCACCCCAACCTAAGCGGGCGGCGATCATTATCCTGGCTTTGTCTATTAATTCTTCCTGCGTGATTTTGCTCATATTCCGTGCAAATTTAAGGATAAAGATAATAATAAACCTGCGATTTTACGCTTGTTCCAACTTGTACAACCCGTGAATTGTCATAATCCCTGATACTTTTCAACTTTGACCCCGGATCTGTAAGTTCACCTTATTAATTACATCAATTATGAAAAAGCAAATCATTTATTTATGCTGTATGCTCATCAGCGTCTCAGCCCTCGCACAAAAGAAAAGCAAAACATCCGCCCCGCCTCCGCCGGCTCCTGTAGCAGAAGTCATTCCGCTCAAAGCTGAGAACTGGGATTTCGCTCCAGGCAAGGTAGTGTTTACGGATCACAATTCGGTACCTTCCATGAAAATCACTGCCAATTCTGCCCGGGTAGTTCTTAAAAACAAGGATTTCAAAGACGGCACCATTGAATTTGACATGGACCCGCTTGATCCGGCTTTTTTTACTTTTTACTTCAGGAGAAAAGACGACAAAAACGCAGAATGTTTTTATTTCAGAACGGCAAGGGCGGGTTTCCCGAAAGCCACAGACGCGATCCAGTACGCTCCGGTGATAGACGGCGTTAACCTCTGGGATATGCTGTACCATTATCAGGCCAATGCAGACTTTAAAACCGGTCAATGGAATCATGTCAAACTGGTGATTTCAGGCAAACAAATGAAGGCTTACGTCAACAACATGCAAAAGCCTGCCCTGGAAATTCCGCAATTGGAGACCGACGTCAGCGAAGGCGGGATCGCTTTTGAAGGCTTCGGAATACTGGCTAACCTGGTCATCAAACCGGGCCAGACCGAAGGACTTTCGCCCGCAGCAGGCATTGACCCGAGCCATCATGACCCGAGGTATCTCAGAAACTGGCAGGTAAGTAATGCCATGAATACCCTTCCGAAAGTTGATTTCAGCTATGAGCAGATACCGACTGCCGAGACGAAATGGGAAGACATAGAAGCCGAAAGAATGGGACTGATCAACCTCACCCGGAAATTCGGTAAAGGAGATGCCCGCAGGATCGCCTGGTTAAAAACCAACATCAATTCTTCCATCTCCCAAAATAAAAAGATTAACCTCGGGTTCAGTGATGAAGTATGGGTATTTGTCAATAAGAAGTTGGTCTACATTGATAAAAACCTCTATGGTACCCAACCCCACAAAGAACCGGACGGCCGCTGCTCCCTGGAGAACAGTTCCTTCGTTTTACCACTGAATGCCGGCGACAATGAGGTGCTGATCGCCGTAGCCAACGACTTTTACGGATGGGGAATTGTGGCGAGGCTTGTTAATACTGAAGAGATCAGGTAAAGGAGAAAGGTGGAAAGGAGAAGGGAGAAAGAAATAGCGTCTATTTATCATCATTTAAACATTAACAACATGACAAAGAACATCATTACCTGCGTACTGCTCATTTTTTCGGTGAGCTTTATGGCTAAGGGGCAGACCATTACGCCTGACCTGAACGATCCTTCCAAATGGACGGTACTGAACCGGAAGGTGACCAACATTACAGATGGCGACAGAAAAGGCATTTATATGAATGAAAATGAAGAAGACGGAGGCATGATACTCAACAACTTTGAGTTTTCCGACGGAACCATCGAATTCGACATCAAAGGCCGGAATGTACTTCAAAAGAGTTTTGTAGGAATAGGCTTCCATCTTCAGGAGGATAAAACTTTTGACGGCATTTATTTCCGCCCTTTCAATTTTATGAATTCCGATACCGTCAGACGGTGGCGTGCGGTACAGTATGTGCACCATCCTGATTTCCCGTGGGATAAATTAAGGAAGGATTTTCCGGGTAAATACGAAAACAAAGTCAATCCTGTGCCGGACCCTGACGGGTGGTTTCATGCTAAAATCGTCATTAAAGGAAAGAACATCCAGGTATTTGTGAACGACTCCCCGAAACCCAGCCTGGTGGTTGACAAACTGAGCAACACCCGTTCAGGCAAAATATTCTTATGGGCAGGCGTGGTATCGGACGTGTCATTTGCCAACCTGAAAATCACCCCCTCAAAAATGAATTGAACCTCATCAGCCGCTGAACCGTGGCGTCTTCCACACAACACCAGTCTGAAAAAGCTTCCCGAAAAAGTATTTACACCTGATTTTCTATCACTAAATCCCGGAAAGCATGCATCTTTTGCATGCTTTTCTTTATCTTTATTACAAAAACATCATTTCATGAAAATTGCCCGTTTCCTGGCTGTGTTACTGCTTTCAGCCATTCTTATTCCAGCCTTTTCACAAAACCCCGGCCTGAAAATCGGCTATGAAACCTTTACCCTCAAGAATGGACTGAAGGTGATATTCCATGTAGACCGCTCCGACCCTGTCGTGGCTGTTAACCTGACCGCCCACGTGGGTTCAGCCAGGGAAAAAGCAGGCCGCACAGGCTTTGCCCACCTTTTTGAACACCTGCTCTTTCTCGAATCTGAGAACCTGGGCAAAGGCGGACTTGATAAATTATCGGCCCGCATAGGTGGCTCCGGTGCCAATGGCTCCACCTCCCGCGACCGCACCAATTACCTGCAGACCGTGCCCAATGATGCCCTCGAAAAAATGCTGTGGGCTGAAGCCGACAAACTCGGTTGGTTTATCAACACCGTTACAGAAGAAGTACTGGCAAAAGAAAAACAGGTCGTTAAAAACGAAAAAAGACAAAGCTATGACAACGCTCCCTACGGTCATACGCATTACGTAATAAGCAAGGCCCTCTTTCCAACCACGCACCCGTACAACTGGGAAGTGATCGGTTCACTGGAAGACCTTGACAATGCTACCCTGGCTGATGTGAAGGAATTTTTCCGCAGGTGGTATGTCCCTAATAATGTGACGCTGGTAGTTGCCGGAGACTTTGATACGGTACAGGCTAAACAATGGGTGATTAAATATTTTGATGAAATTAAGAAAGGCGAAGAAATACCTGCCTTACCGAAAGATCCGGGTTCACTGAAAGCCACGGTAAAACTTTATCATGAAGATAACTTTGCCAGACTGCCGGAACTGACTTATACCTGGCCGACAGTAGAAGAATTCCATCCTGATGCCTATCCGCTTTCTGTATTGGCCGAGTACCTTTCGACCGGGAAAAAGGCTCCGCTTTACAAGGTTTTGGTAGAGGATAAAAAACTGACGTCCGATGTAAGGATCAATACTTATGAATCTGAAGTAGCCGGTCAGTTGCTTTTATCTGTCAGGGCTTTTGCCGATAAAGACCTGGATGAGGTTTCAAAAGGCATAACAGAGGCATTTGCCTTGTTTGAAAAGGAAGGTATTTCTGAGAAAGACCTGAACCGCATCAAAGCGGGACAGGAAAGACAATTCTATAATTCGTTGTCCAGCGTATTAAGCAAAAGCTCTACCCTGGCCCACTACAGTATCTTTGCGGGTGATCCCGGCTATGTGGAAAAAGACATTAAAAACATCCTCGCCGTTACCCCTGCCGATGTGATCAGGGTATATGAAAAGTACCTCAAAGGCAAAAACTATGTGGCCACCAGTTTTGTACCGAAAGGCAAAGCAGACCTGGCCCTCGAGGGGTCTGCTAAAGCAGAAGTAGTGGAAGAAAAGATCGTCACCGGGGCTGAGAAAACTTTCGATTCCTCGATCGCCGCTACTTACGAGCGTACGCCTTCTACCTTCGACAGAAGTGTGGAACCTGCCTACGGTAAGTCTCCGGAAGTAAAAATACCGGCCATCTGGGAACAGAAACTTAAAAACGGCATCAGCATTTTCGGGATCAAAAACACCGAAGTGCCGCTGGTACAATTTAATCTTTCTATCAAAGGCGGGCAACTGCTGGAAGCTCCCGGCAAAACAGGTGTGGCGAATCTTGCAGCCAGGCTGATGATGCAGGGAACACAGACCAAAACCCCTCAGGAGCTTGAAGAAGCCATCCAGCAGCTGGGTGCACAGATCAGGGTTTCGGCCGACAAAGAAGCCATTAACATCAGTGTCAATACGCTGGCCAAAAACTATGAGGCTACGCTTAAACTGACAGAAGAAATCCTCCTGAAACCGCGTTGGGATGCGGAAGAATTCAAGCTGCAGAAACAGGCGGTGCTGAGCCAGATCCGTCAGCAGGAGGCAAACCCGAACAGCATTGCCCAGAATCATTTCAACGAGTTGGTTTACGGCAAAGGTCATGTCTATGCCAAAAATATCCTGGGAACGGAAGATGAAGTAAAAGGCCTCACCATCGAAGATCTGAAAGCATTCTATAACCAGGCTGTTTCACCTTCTGTGACCACGCTGAATGTCGTAGGATCGCTGGATAAAAGTGTAATCGTCAATTCATTAACAGGCCTTTCGTCACAGTGGAAACCTAAACAGGTAAATATTCCTGTCCTGCAGGTTCCTGTAGCTCCCACCCAGGCAAAAGTATATTTCTATGACATCCCGGATGCCAAGCAGTCGGTATTGAGAATTGGTTACCCGGCACTGGCAGCGACTTCGAAAGATTATTATCCTGCCACTGTGGCAAATTATATCTTAGGTGGTGGCGGTTTTGCGTCACAACTGACTCAGCAACTGCGTGAAGGTAAAGGCTATACCTACGGCATCAGGTCCGGTTTCAGCGGCTCGAAAGACCTGGGTGTTTTTGATATATCCAGTGGGGTGAGGTCGAACGTGACCCTTGAGTCGCTGCAGCTGATCAAAGACATTCTGCTCAATTATGGTAAAAACTATTCAGCTAAAGACCTTGAAACCACGCAGGGATTCCTGGTAAAAAGCCAGGCCAGGTCTTTTGAAACGGCCAATGCGAAACTCGGTATGCTGGAAAACATCAGCAAATACGGCTGGAAATATGATTACATCAAAGGCTGGGAAAGTATCGTGAAAAATATGACGCGTGAGGAAATACAAAGACTGGCAGCTCAATACCTGGATGCCAACAAAATGATCTGGCTGGTGGCCGGAGATGCCAAAACGCAGCTGCCGAGATTGAAAGATCTGGGATTTGGAGAGCCTGTTTTATTGAAATAAAGGAGAACGGAAAAAGGAGGAAGGAAAATGCATTCCGTTCTCCTTCCTTCTTCTCTCAGGCACTTGGTTACCATTCATCTAATAGTAAACCTCAGCAAAGAATATCATAAAAAATCCCGGCAGTGTCTTTGACATCTGCCGGGATTTTGTGTTTTAAGCTATTACAGCATCTGCTCCACTTCCTCACCTTCAAGTGAGAAGGGTTGCTTATAGAGTCTTTTACCTGTTGCCTTGAAGATCGCGTTGGCGAGGGCTCCTCCTGTCGGTGGCAAAGCCGGTTCTCCCAAACCTGTCGGGTCAATGCCGTTGTCGACAAATGACGCATCGATTTCAGGCACTTCATTGTACTTGATCAGCCGGTAAGCATTGTAATTGGTTTCCTGTGGCTTACCGTCCTTGAAAGTAAGGTTACCATACATCGCATGACCCAGTCCGTCCACAATGGCTCCGTAAATCTGGTTGCGGGCACCACTCTGGTTGATCACGATCCCGCAGTCTGTTACGGCATATACTTTTTTCAACACCGGTTTTCCTTTCTTCAACTCCATCTCGGCGATCTGTGCCACGTAGGAATTGTGAGAGAAGTAAACGCTGAATCCCTGGGAGAAGCCTTTTTTAGGTTTGCTCCAGCCTGATTTCTCAGCTACTGCCGTAATGACCTTCTCGAAACGGTCCGGTTCATAAGTAATCTTACCCACCGGCTTCTGTTTTACTTTAGCCAGTAAGTCCAACCTGAACTGAACAGGATCTTTTCCGGCAGCAAAAGCCACTTCATCCATAAAAGCCTGCTCTGCATAGGCCAGGAAATTGGTGATCGGTGCCCTCCAAGGTCCTGTGGTAATGTCTGATTTATAGTCTAATGAATCTACCAGAACGTTCTCCACCGCACCGACAGGGAAGTTGTCCTGTCTGGTCGCGTTTCCGGCATTCATCCCGATACCCCTCAGCATAAAGCCGGTCATGTTACCGTCTTTGTCCAAAGCCGCTTTAAATCTGTATCTTACGGCAGGTCTGTATATTCCACCTCCCATGTCATCCTCTCTGGTCCACATCACTTTGACAGGAGCTTTGATGATGCTTGACAATTCGGCAGCCTCCAGGGCATAATCATTGTTAAGTCTGCGGCCGAAGCCCCCTCCCATTTTGGTGAGTTCCACCGTAATGTTGTCTACCGGGATGTTGAGCAATTTCGCTACCGCCCCCTGGGCTGACTGCGGCACCTGCGTAGGACCTACCAGTCTTGCCTTATCGCCTTTCACATCTGCGAAGAAATTCATCGGCTCCATCGGGTTGTGAGGCAGGAAAGGACACTGGTATTCGGCCTGAACTACTTTATGGGCGTTTTTGAATGCAGCTTCCACATCCCCGTCTTTCCTCCTGACTTCAGCTTTGTCGCTGTTCATGAGGTCGGTGAATATCTTGTTGTGCATTTCATCACTCTCCAGTTCTTTCTCATTGGTCCACTCCATTTTCACTACCCCCCTGGCTTTCATGACCTGCCAGGTAGACTTGCCCACAATGGCCACTTTATTGCCGAAAGAAACGACATCGACAATGCCCGGAAGTTTTTTGGCTTCTGTAGCATCAAAAGATTTGAGTTTTTGTCCGAATCCCGGAGGTCTTTGTATCTGGGCATACAGCATGCCTTCGGTCTTATAGTCCAATCCGAAAACAGGTTTACCCAATAATACATCCTTATTGTCCACACTCTTGATGGTCTTACCGATGAGGCTGAACTCGGAGGTCTTTTTCAGTTTGACGTCTGCCGGAACCGGTAATTTTGCAGCAGCTTCTGCCAACTCACCGAAAGAGAGTTTCTGTCCGGTACTGCTGATGATAAAACCTTTCTGGGCTTTGCAGGTAGACGCACTGACGCCCCATTTCTGGGCAGCGGCTTCGGTCAGCAACTGCTTGGCGGTAGCCCCGGCTTTGCGTAACCTCTCCCACGAGTGTTTGATGGCCCCGCTGCCGCCGGTCAGTTGTCTTTCGTATTTTTTAGTATCCAGGTTGGCCTGTTTCACGATGACGTCTTTCCAGTCGACATCCAGCTCTTCAGCCACTATAACGGCAAAGGCCGTTTTAATACCCTGCCCGATTTCCGGGTTAGGTGAAAATATCGTTACGCTGCCTTTCGGAGAGATGGACAAAAAG
>Ga0247738_10000646_pt1 | contig 12785 bp, 7 predicted proteins | sample UWRJL013104B2_FD_180936 | JGI IMG/M metagenome (GOLD analysis project Ga0247738, IMG submission 180936) | Plant litter microbial communities from Arlington Agricultural Research Station in Wisconsin, United States - UWRJ-L013-104B-2 | ecosystem: Environmental > Terrestrial > Plant litter >...
AGCTTTAAAACTTTGGAACGGTCTCAGTGGGTTCAATGAAAAATTATCGGAAGAAGATTTCATAAAGTTTCTGAAAAAAACAGAACCTGCCACAGCAGCAATACTTGCAAATTGGGATCTCGACACGATCTAAGAAGTGTAAAAAGTCCGATGCAAACAGATGTGCACCGGACTTTTTTTAATCTATTGATCTAGTCCACAAAGATCTTATTCACCAATTCATCACCTGATTCATTTCTAACGATGAGAATGTACATTCCCTTGGAGAAACCCGGAAGATCTATTTCCATATTATTCTGTCCCTGAGAGACTGTATTATTTAATTTCATCTTCTGATTTCCGACAAGATCAAATAATGCAATTTCGATCTGCTGGTTTTTATCTGAGAATAAATTATAAGTGACAGGTCGGTCAGAAGGGATTATTGTGGTGAGTTTTTCCATGTAAAACATATCAGAAACTGAAGAAAGGAATACGACATTACTGTATTTGAAAGCACCGGAATTATCCTCTATGCGCAGTCGGTAATAGGCATTTTGCATATTACTGTCATCGTAGTCATAAAATTCATATGTTCCGCCTGTGGAATAATTGTTGGGATTCACAAAACCGATAGATAAAAAGTCTATGCCATTGACGCTTTTTTCTATAAGAAATCTACTTAAGTCAGATTCATTTTTTGTAGTCCACATAAGTTTGTTTCCCGCCTCCTCTTTCTCTCCTTTGAAACTAATCAGATCCAATGGAACAGGAATGAGGGATTTAAATATCACAGAATAATCTTCTACCTGTCCGTTTGCAGGGTTAAAGCAAGGTCCTGTGATAGAAGAGGTACTTGAAATCACCCTCAGTCTAAGCAATTGATTAGACACTACAGTGGCCGGAGTAGTAAATGTCCCGTTAAATCCTCCACAATATCCCGTCCCTTGGGTATTGACGATCGTCTCAGTAGCAGGCTCAAATATTCCATCACGATCATAGTCAATATACGCTCTGATCTGTTCAAAAATTGAAGAACCGCAATTACCAACTCCAATAGATATATTGTATTGGGTAGATCTGTTCAGTGAACCAATGTGCGTACATGACCTGTCGACATATTTACTGCCGTCCGCACTTCCGGTTCCTGAGGAACTGCTGATATTGCTCAGATTAAAACTCTGAATTCCCGCAGTGCCTCCTGCACCTGTAGGAAGAGGACATCCGGCAGTGATAAAAGGGGGAGGTGAAGAGACGATGACCGCATTAGTCTGTGTATAAGTACTTCCTCCATTTGTCACGATCGTAGCAGTGTATGTCCCTGCAGTATTGTAAGTAACATTAGGTTTTTGCACTGTGCTGGAGGAAGGGTTTCCGCCGGGAAAAGACCAGGTTCTGGTACTGCTGTTGACAGATTTATCCTCAAACTGCACTGTTCCACTATTGCACAGAGCTGCAGGATTCGAAATATATGTGGCAGCTACGGGCCCTGAACAATTGTCCAGACATTGTCTGGAAGCAATGTGAGCACTAATGTTTGTCTGAGAAGCTGCCGACCAGTCATTAGAACTATTGACCGAAGGCGCCATAATAAATGGAGCACCGGATGCATCATGACTCGCTCCAAAGTTATGCCCTAATTCATGTGCAACCAATGATCTTAGCCCATCCGCACTTGTTGTAAAATCTTGTAAAACACTATATTTATTGCCGGTGCAAATAGCTGAAACCCCTGCAAGGCCAACAGTTGAACCATCAAAATCCCTGTTGGTCCAGAAAGAACCAAGATCGGGCACAAGTCCGAATCCTCCTGCCTGACCCCAGGCCGTAAATGCATCATAGACAGTATTAACTAAAGTGGCCGCCGTATTAGGAATCAAAGGATCATTGGCAAAAGTGGTACTGACATATTGTGTCACGATCTGAAATTCTACATTATCCAGAAACTCGTGGCGATAATTGAAAGCCACATTATTCATCACAGCAATGTTGTGATTCAGGACGGCAGTGGTAGAATTTCCATATTTGGCATACATGCTTGCATCGCTTGCAATGGCGATCTCCACCACCTTGCACAGGTTAACGAAACGCTGTTCTATTTCGTCTGATTGAGGCTCGGCATCTTCCAGATCGTCAAAACCGCAAGTGTAATTTCCATCAGGTATTACATGTGCTGCATCGTACAGAATCACTTCATCCGGGGAGATATTTCTGTCAAAATTATTCGACTGTTCTATAAAGTATCTTTTCCCATTGACAGTCATCATGATACTGACAAATTCCCTGTCTATAGTCATCGTCAAAGAGCCTGACTGATCTTTTAAAATGCCATTTAATGTTTTTACACTTATGTCCCTGATCAGCCTTTTTGTACCGGCACTTTGTTCTGTTACAAAATAATTTGGAGCTAGTAATTCATTGGGGTTTAATAAAAATTCCAACTGCTTCCCATCTAATTCGATTCTGAAGATCGCATCGCTGACTGAAAGATCTGAATACAATTGATCAATGTCAATCGTTGCAGACTGAATCATTAGAAACTTGCTGTTGAACTCGGATCTTGAATTTGGATCCAGGGGTGTGAACTTCACTATATTTTGGGCATTCATAATGCCGCAGATCAGGATAAATAAGGATATAAGTAGTGTAATCTTCCTTTGCATGGTAGAAATGTTTAAATGAAAAATGCAAAGGGTTGAGACTTAATAAAATAAGAGATAGGTATTAAACGCATTTTTTTAAAAAACAATTCATAAGTTCCATTAAATTCTTTTAAAAGGGATTATTCTTGAACTTATTTAAGATTTCTACTCTAAATTTCTGATATAAAATAGTTTAAGAAAACAAAATATACTTATTGTTTATATTACACTAAGGTGTTATAATTGCAATTAAATACTGCATTCTTTTATTTTTGTAAAATTATTATTCGCAGGCACATAGGGTAAAGGGTTATTTTTTTGTCATACCACAGTAAGCAATTATCAGAACGCAGGATCTACCCGGATAAAAAATTAAGCATAGTGGAATCAGTAGTTTTTTAAAGGCGGCATGAAAAAAGATAAAATCGAAAGCGCCGAGGAACAATTTAACTTCAGACTGACCGGACTGGAGTTGAATGATGAGCAGCATCCTTCCTATATTGACAAGGATGCATTTATCAGAAAAACATTCGAGGAAGATGCCCGACAGGGTTGTGCTCTGCTATTCCGTTATTATTATTCTTCACTTTGCAGCCACGCCGCAAGATTCGTTTACTCTCAAAATATTGCTGAAGACATTGTCACTGAAGTGTTTGAGATCTTCTGGGCAAAAGAGATCTTTCGAAATATTGAGATCTCCTATAGAAATTACCTCTACGCAGCTGTCAGAAATACAAGTCTTAACTATCTGAAAAGAGAATTTAAAAAACATAAATATCTAGACCTCTCCACCGCAGAGAATGAGGTCCATCCGAATCAGACTCCATACCAGCACATAAAATTTGATGAATTGTCCCTGATGATAGAAAAGACGGTTCAGTCCCTCGCACCAAAATGTCAGACAGTATTCGTCATGAGCAGATTTGAGGGATTGAAGAACAGAGAAATTGCCGAACAGCTGAACATCTCCGAAAAATCAGTAGAAGCCCATATTACCAAAGCCCTGGTGAAATTAAAGAACACCATGAAAACTTATTTATAATTAATATGATGGAAGAAATGGGCAGAAAAGACAATCATTTAGATCATATATCTGATGAACTCTGGCAGAAATATTTTGCCGGGGAAGTGACCTCAATGCAGAAAAGAAATATCCAGCAATGGATCGCAGAACCCGCCAATGAAGATCTTTATTTCAAAGCGCTGGATGAATGGGAAAGAAATAATCTTCAATTCCACCCCGATCTCGCCAAAGCATCCTCCCGTCTGGATTCATTTATGAATGGTAATGTAATTTTAAATGAAAATGAAGCCACAGAAGAGATAGAAAGTGTCAACAGTTTCCGGATCCTACTTCGTAATAACTGGTTCAGAGCGGCTGTAGTGCTTATCATTGGCGGTTGTACCTTCTGGATGCTGGATCCCCACAAAGACTATACTTCTTACACCACAACTGAAGGACAGGTAAAAACGATCCGTCTCGCTGATCAAAGTACAGTCCTCCTCAATGAAAACTCTGAGATCCGCATTCCCGATGACTTTCAGGGTGGTATGATCAGAAATATTTATCTTAATGGCAATGCCCGATTTAACGTAAAACATACCATTGATAATAAGAAGTTTGTCGTCACCACTTCCCACGATTGTAAAATTGAAGTGCTTGGTACCGAGTTCGATGTGTTCTCCACAAAGGACAGTTCGCGCATTTATCTGAAATCAGGAAGTATCCGATTGTATTCAAAAGACAATAAAAAAGCAATTCTGGTCAAACCGGATGATGTGGTCAACATCGCCCGGGATAAGGAGATCTCTGTACAACCTAAGCAAAAATACTGGCAATACAAAGCCTGGGAAGAACACCAGTTTGTCTTCAACGGAACCACCATGGAAGAGATTTCCAACATGCTAGAGAAACAATTTAAGATGAAGATCATCATCCGTGATGATGTCCTGAAGTCCAAAGCGATCTCCGGCACATACCAGTGGAAGGAAGCGCAGGACATATTGTATATCCTGTCCGACATTCTCAATTTCAGGATAGAAGAAGAAAATAATAATTACATATTAAAATATAAAAATTGAATTATATGAGTAAAAACCTACTTGTAATTCTTTGTTTTTTGTGCAGTTTTCAATGTATAAATGCAGCTCACTGCAACGGGAAAAACATTTCGCAAATAAAAAATGAAGGTGATCAGCCCGATAAAGGCAAAATCACCCTCAAAGATGCATTGCTCAAAATTCAGGAAATATACAAAGCGAGCATCCTTTTCGAAGATGAGATCGTCGTGGCACATAGTGTCGATAAAAACATAATCGATAAAAAACTCAATATTGAAGCCAACCTCAACAAGCTATTGCAGCCATTTCAACTCAAATACAAGTTTGTAAAAAACAGCTATATCATCATCGACCCTGCGAGAAGTCAGGGCTCATTGGACCCACTTCCCAAATCAGGTATTGAGTCCATCAAACTAAAACAAGCAGAAATTCTGATCTCCGGTATTGTTACAGATGAAAAAGGAAATGCCCTTGAAGGGGTTTCTGTAGCTTTACTGAATACGACTATCGGCACGATCACGGACAGAGATGGTAAGTATGAACTAGTGATAGATGAGGATGAGAAAAGCCGTAAACTGGTATTCTCCTATGTTGGTTATGAAGCACAGATGATCTCATTCACCGGAGATCAGAAAATTAATATCCTGCTGAAAGAGGATGCACAATTACTGGATGACGTACTCGTGGTAGGTTATGGTGAGCAAAAGAGATCCAACCTGTCCGGGTCTGTTTCCAAGGTCAATGTAGATGACCTTGAAAACAAATCCAAACTCAGGCTGGATCAGGCTTTGCAAGGCATGGTCGCCGGAGTGACGGTCACGCAGAATGGTGGAGCTCCCGGTGCAGCCCCGTCCATACACATCCGTGGTGTAGGGTCCATCTCCAATACGGAACCGCTCTGGATTATCGATGGCATCCGCATGGAACCGGGCAACTATTTCGACATCAATGATGTGGAAAGCATGGAGGTATTGAAAGATGCTTCTTCTGCAGCGATATATGGTGCCAAGGCGGCTCATGGCGTCATCCTCGTCACTACCAAAAGAGGTAAGGGAGAGATGCAGATCAATTTTAAATCTTCTGTAGGTAAAAGGATTCCGATCCGCCTTCCACAACTGCTCAACAGTGCTGATTTTGTAAAATATAAAAAAGAAAGCAGACTGAATGCAGGACAAAATCCGGAACCATCCTGGGATAATTACGAATATGATACTGACTGGATAGATGCCTATTATGCAGGTAGCGGGATGCTGTACAGCAATGCCCTCTCAATAGCAAAGGGTGATGATAAATTCAGCTACTATCTGTCATTTGGTTATGACAATGAGGAGGGCATTCTCATCGACAATAATTATAAGAGATATAGTGCCAGGATAAATTCAGCTTCAAAACTGAAGTCGTGGCTGAGCGTAGGAGAAAATATTTTATTGAGCCGTGTCACAGAAAATCCGATCGGCAACAACAATGAGAATTATTCAGGGGCTATTCCTTACAGATCTATTCCCATCATGCCCATCTATGATGCCAACAATCCTTATGGAGGCTGGGGTCGTGCACCTGTTTATTTTCAGGGTCCCAATCCTGTGGCGACACAATATCAGCAACATGAGACCAGAAACTACAATCGTCTGAACAGTAGTGTTTTCATGGAGATCAATCCCATCAAGGGTTTTTCAGTGCGTGGAACAGTGGGTTTCAACTATACGGCTTTCATGGGAGAGCGTTTTGATGAAGCGTTCGATTACGGAGCCTTCGCCAATCCGATCAATGCCCTCACATATAGCAGTGCCAACGATCAGAGCATCATTGGTAACGTGGTGGCGACTTATGGAAAAATGATAGGATTACACGATTTTAAGATCATGGCAGGTTGTGAAGCATCACAATTTGAAACCAAACATTTTAATGTAGCAGGAACAAATTTTCCGGTAGACATAGCGAGGAGTTACAACCTTTCGACCGGTGTGGTGAGTGCGACGGACAGATATAATATTTATCAGAGTCGCCTTCTTTCTCAGTTCGGAAGATTTAATTATGCATTTGATGATAAATATCTTTTCGAAGCCAATATCCGCCGGGATGCTTCCGCACCTAAATTCGGGCCGTCAAATATCTGGGGCATCTTTCCATCCTTCTCTGCCGGATGGAGAATCTCCAATGAAGAATTTTTCAAAAGCATTCCTTACCTGAGTTCAGCAAAACTAAGAGCAAGCACTGGAAAACTTGGGTCTGACAACATCGGTGATTACATTTACCTGAAGACCTATACATCACAATTTTCAACTTATGCATTCGATCAATTAGGCGCCAATAAAGTTTCAGGATTTTATGTAAGCCGCTTTCCGAATGAAGATGTCAAATGGGAAGAGGTCAATATGCACAATGTCGGCATCGACCTTCGTGCATTCAAAAACAAGCTGTCCCTGAGTGTGGATTACTACATCAAGGATACGAAAGATTTGTTGTATGCGGTTCCGATCCCGCCATCAGTGGGTATTTCTGTCAATAACTTTGACGCAGTGAATCCTGAGATCAATATTGGAACGATGAGAAACACCGGTGTTGACATTGAGATCGGCTATCAGCAACCGGTCAAAGCTTTTGATCTGGGCATCTCTGCCAATACTTCGTTTATGAAAAATAAAATGTTGAGCCTCAATGGTGATCAATATATCACAGGAGGCAATGGTGGCGGACTCATCGGAGGCATGACCAGAACCCAACCGGGGCTTCCGATCTCCAGTTTTTACGGGTATGTGGTACAACAGATGTTGAATTCTGAAGGAGATGTCTACGCTGTGAATACTTATGCAGCTGATGGTTTCTATCAGGAAACCGGTACCGGCCCCGGTGACTTTATGTACAGGGATCTCAATGGTGATGGTGAGATCACCACTGCTGACAGAACGGTGTTGGGTAATCCATGGCCGAAGATGACATACGCGCTCAATCTCAATGCCGTGTACAAAAAGATGTTTGATGTGGCTGTGCAGTTTCAGGGAGTTCAGGGAGTCGATGTGTTCAATGCAAATAAGGCATATTCAAGATTTTTCTTCGGAGATAACAATTCCACCACAGATATTTACGAGGCATGGACGGCAGAAAATCCTACCGGAAATCCACGAAACATTGCCAGCGATCCGAATGGTAACTTCAGCAAACCTTCCAGTTATTTTGTGGAAGACGGTTCTTATCTGAAGCTTAGAAATGTCCAGCTTGGATTTACCTTTCCCTTCCGGATACTTGAGAAAATGCGCGTCCGCAAACTCAGATTATATGCCAATGCAAATAACCTGTTGACATTTACAAAATACAGCGGACTGGATCCGGAGATCGCGGGAAGCAATACCAGTCGTGGTGTAGACTTCGGACTTTATCCTCAGGTAAGATCTTACACCATCGGTCTTGACCTTCAATTTTAACGACATGATCCATTTTCATATGAATAAGATAAAACAAATAATCAGATATTCTTTCCTCATCATTGCGGCCTGCACCATCTTCGGGTGCTCTAAGGACTATCTCGACATCAAGAATGAGAATGAATTAAACTCAGACAATTTTTATTCAAAAATATCTGATTTCGATCTTGCGCTCAACAGTGTGTATGACGCAGCCAAAGGAATCGACCTGTATGGGCAGAATTTTTATGTTCAGACATTGCTTGCCTTACCTCACGAGTCTGACTACTGGAATGCACAGAATAGAAATGATGTACTGGCGAGCGACGGCAACGTGGCCATCACCTGGAAGTCATTGTATCGTATCGTGGCGAGATCCAATGACATCCTCGAAAATGCTCCGAAATTCATAGAAAAGAAAAATCCTACACCACAGACGATCGAACAATTGGACAAAGTGATCGCTCAGGCAAGATTCATGAGAGGCTTCGCTTATTTCCACCTGATAAAATTATGGGGCGTGAAATCATTTACTGAAGACAGCACTGCGATGGGCGTCCCGATATTTACCAAAGTGGCATCCACGAGAGATGACATGATGAAACCACGATCCAGTGTGGGGGCTGTGTACAACTTCCTCCTGGCTGACTTCAAAGCGGCAGAGGAAAAACTTCCACTTAGCTGGGATGCAAATAATGTGGCGAGAATTTCAAAAATGGCGGCAAAAGGCTTCATCGGTCAGGTTTACCTGTACATGGAAAACTATGGTCAGGCAAAGATATATTTCGAAGAAGTAATCAACAGCGGCAAATATCAACTCGTAGAATCAGCACGATACGACGATCTTTTCCAGGGCAAAAACGAATTCAGCAAAGAGTCTCTTTGGGAGATCAATTATACGGTCGACATGGTACAGAACATCTGGGAGAACGGACTGGGCTCCGGCATCGCCCTGACCTGCGCGCCTCCGGGTAGGGGTTGGAGTAACTGTACACCTCATGGGGTTAATATCCAGAGATTCGGAGATGATCCAAGGTCTAAGGTGTGTTTCTTTGCTCCTACAGATCTTGTAGCTACCACGGAAGGTACATTTGCTCCTGCCGGCATCAGTGAGTTTAATTTTACAGGACATAGTTTCAGAAAGTTTGTCCCACAGGATTACAGTGTTTATTCTACCAATAGAAACAGCGGTATTAACTTCCTCATCATGCGTCTGGCTGATGTATATCTGATGTATGCGGAAGTCCTCAATAAACTGGGCGATGATGCCAATGCTGCAGAATATGCCAATAAAGTGCGTCGTCGCGCATTTGGTTTTGCTCCGGAAGGAAATCAGCCCGGTGTGGATATATCATCTACCGGAACACAACTGAGGGATGCCATCAGAGAAGAGCGCTTTAAAGAATTATTTGCTGAAGGGCATCGCTGGTACGACATCGTCAGATGGAAGATCGTGGAGGAAGAAGTCCTTAAATACAATGTAATGAATAAGACTCAGGGTCCTATCGTATTTGATCCGAAGGATTATTATTACCCGATCCCGCTCAGTGAATTAGACAATAATACCGCCATGGTTCAAAGCCCGGGATATTAAATATGTGTAATTTAAAAAATATACTTTTCTGCATTTGTCTAAGCCTGCTCATCAGCTGCGGTGAGAAGGAGGATGTCGTGTCACAGAATCAGGTAAAGCCTGTTGTCAAGACTAATAGTACCAAGGTCCTCATGCACTTTATGCCATGGTTTCAGACGAAGGATGTGGCCGGATATTGGGGCCTGCACTGGCGCATGAACAATAAAAATCCGGACGTCATCGATGAAAATGGCAAGCGTCAGATCGCATCGCATTATTATCCGCTGACAGGACCTTACGACAGTCAGGACCCCATCATCATCGAATATCAGATGTTGCTCATGAAATATAGCGGCATTGACGGCATCATCGTCGACTGGTACGGAAGCCATAATGTCAATGATTATGCGGTCAACCTTAAAGGATCTAATGCCATCATCAACAAACTGGATGAAACCGGACTGGAGTTTTCAATTGCCTATGAAGATTATTCGGCAGGCATCGTCGGGGAGAAGACCAGCCTGACCGGCGTGGAAGCGGCACAGAAGGACATGGACTATATGCTGGACAATTACTTTGTCAGAAAAAATTATACCCAACTGGGTGGAGCACCCCTGTTAATGACTTTTGGACCAAGAACGTTCAATACTGCATCTCAATGGACTGAGATCTTCAGTGTGTTGCCCAATAAACCTACTTTCCTTCCGCTGTGGGGTCACGCCTCCAGAGTGGGTAGCAATGGCCAGGGAGAATTTGCCTGGATAGATTTTAAATCGGATCTGTCAGAATTGAATAAGTTTTACAATAAAGGATTTGCTCACCTGGTAGGCTCCGCATATCCCGGATTTCATGATTATTATGTGGAAGGCGGCACGGGCACAAGTTTTGGATATGTGGACTATGACAATGGAAATACATTGAAGAATACGCTTGCAAAAGCATCTGAACGAAAGGCGAAAACCCTGCAACTCGTCACATGGAATGACTACGGTGAGGGCACGATCCTGGAACCTACACAGGAACGTGGTTTTAGCGATCTGATCACGATTCAGCAATGGACGGGCGTGACTTATGGAAAAGCTGAATTAGAACTTATCCTGGAATATTACCATAAAAGAAAAAAATATAAAGACGATACCGTTATTTCGGAAAAACTGAAAAATGCATACGAATTAATGAATGCACTTGAGGTAGAGAAAGCACGGGACATCATCGTATCAATCGAATAATCAAGACTTACAAAAACAATATTTTTAAATTATTAAATCGTATTAAATATGACAAAATTATTATCCAAAATGCTGCTGATGCTTTTATTGGCACTTCCTTTTGTTTTTACATCATGTGATAAAGATGATGACGGACCGACAGAACTACTTCCAAAACTGGAGGGGGTTTATGTATACGGTACGAACACTGTAGCGACAGGTGCTACAGATCCTAATGCACGTATGGCAGTAGCAAGACTTGTTCCTGATCAGGGTGCTAAAGTGGACAACATGCCGGGTGTCTATGGTAAACTGATGCACATCGGCGCCAACAGTACGATCAAAATCGTTCAGATCGTGGCTGAAGTACCTACCAGATTTGGTTTGCCAAATGGCGGAGAAAAAAAGCTTGGTACAGAAGTAGGTTCTGCGAATGATCAGGTAGTAGCGGGTACTTTGGTGAAAGATGGAGCGGACATCAAGATCGCTGATGAAGGACTTTATTATGTATATATTGATATCAACACATTGAACTTCATTGCTATGCCGGTGAAAGCCAATATGATCGGTGATGCCACACCGGGCGACTGGGATGCTACTAAAGCAACACAACTTCCGGTTGTTTCATCATCTAAAGATTCTACTGTATTCGAAGGAACAATGGATCTGAAGGGTGCTGCTGGTTACAGATACAGATTCAATGATGGATGGGAACCATTTAAAGATGGAAATATCGTAGTAATGGGTAGCCTTGGCGTGCCTGATTATGGAGTTGCATGGGATACAGGGATCAATGATCTTGGACTTCACTTGTCCAATATTCCGAACAAGATCGGTGGACCTACAAAAGTAAGATTGACTTACATCGCTAAAACCGCAAGCTGGAAAGAATTGAAAATCAGTTCTATGGACAATGTTCAATTGAATTTATTCGGAAATGCATTCCTGATCAATGGTGTTCAAAGCAATTGGGATGCACCTTATGAGCTTAAAAAACCTACTGCAAGTGGCACCAAATATACATGGACATGGGATAATGTGGACCTGATCGAAGGACAGCAGTTTGTGATCAATCAGGATGGCGGCTGGGCCGGTGTAATTGTTGCCTTTACAGGTAATAATAATACCGGAAATGCTTTCACAGATAGTAAGATCGTCAATGCCATCGATGAAGGAAATCCTGACGCTAACTACTTCGTAAAAGTGGGTGGAAAGTATAAGATTGAATTGACAATTGATGGTGTAGGAGGAGCAAGAACAGTAAATATTACTGCCAAATAACCGGTTAAAATATTTAATAATACATTTCAGGATTCGGAGTTAATTTTTACTCCATGAATTCAAAACATTGCAATCCCGTAATTTATGTAATTGAATAAGGGAAATACTTTTGCTGCAGAGGCTGTGTCGTAAGGTGCAGCCTCTGTTTTTTTTCATATTAAATGAAAATTAATTAAATTCGGAAAATGTGTTTCCTCCCCCTATCCCCCTCGGAGCGGGGGAAATTACTCCCTGCTCCAAATTGCATTAATAAATAGATAAATGTGGAGCACAGATGTAATGATTAATTCTCTATTAAAGTGCGCAGCTAGCTATTTGAAAAAAGGATTGGATCTGGCGATTTCCCCTGCTGGCGGGGGTAGGGGGTGGATTCTATTCAGTAATTATGTGCATTAATAATTTAAAATTACATGAAAATAAAGGGAGATCGGTAATTAAGAAATTGAAAAAATTATCGAATAAAATGAGTTTCCTCCCCCTACCCCCCTCAAGAGGGGGAAATTATTTCCTGCTCCGGAATGTATAATTTAACTAGAAGAATCGGATCACCGATGAAATAATTTATTCAGTATTAAAGTGTGGTTTAAGCTATTTAATAGAATGTTTGGATCTGACGATCTTTTGATTTAAAAGTTAATTA
>Ga0247738_10000647_pt1 | contig 12781 bp, 10 predicted proteins | sample UWRJL013104B2_FD_180936 | JGI IMG/M metagenome (GOLD analysis project Ga0247738, IMG submission 180936) | Plant litter microbial communities from Arlington Agricultural Research Station in Wisconsin, United States - UWRJ-L013-104B-2 | ecosystem: Environmental > Terrestrial > Plant litter >...
TGCAGGGACTGCGTGCCGCCGAACACCGCAGCCATGGCCTCGATGGCGGTGCGCACCACGTTGTTGTAGGGGTCTTGCTCGGTGAGCGACCAGCCCGAGGTCTGGCAGTGCGTTCGCAGCATCAGACTCTTGGGGTTCCTGGCGTTGAAGCCCTTCATGATGCGCGTCCACAGCAGGCGGGCTGCGCGCATCTTGGCGATCTCCAGGTAGAAGTTCATGCCAATCGCCCAGAAGAAGGACAGGCGGCCGGCGAAGTCGTCCACGTCCATGCCCTTGGCGATCGCGGTCTTCACGTACTCCTTGCCATCGGCCAGCGTGAAGGCCAGCTCCAGCGCCTGGTTGGCGCCGGCTTCCTGCATGTGATAGCCGGAAATGGAGATCGAGTTGAACTTCGGCATGTGCTTCGCCGTGTACTCGATGATGTCGCCGATGATCTTCATCGACGGCTCGGGCGGGAAGATGTAGGTGTTGCGGACCATGAACTCCTTGAGGATGTCGTTCTGGATGGTTCCACTCAGCTTGTCCTGGCCCACGCCCTGCTCTTCCGCCGCAACCACGTAGCCCGCCAGCACCGGCAGCACCGCGCCGTTCATGGTCATGGACACGCTCACCTTGTCCAGCGGGATCTGGTCGAACAGGATCTTCATGTCCTCCACGCTGTCAATCGCCACGCCGGCCTTGCCCACGTCGCCGGTGACGCGCGGGTGGTCGCTGTCGTAGCCCCGGTGGGTGGCTAGGTCGAACGCGACCGAGACGCCCTGCCCACCGGCCGCCAGCGCCTTGCGATAGAAGGCATTGCTTTCTTCGGCGGTGGAGAAGCCCGCGTATTGGCGGATCGTCCACGGCCGCACTGCGTACATGGTGGCCTGCGGGCCTCGAATGAAGGGCTCGAAACCCGGCAAAGTGTTGGTGTGCGCCAGGCCCGCCGTGTCTTCGGCGGTGTACAGCGGCTTGACGCGAATGCCGTCGGGTGTGACCCAGTCCAGCGCGGAGACATCGCCACCGGGTGCGGATTTGCGGGCCGCCTGAGCCCAGGCTTCCAGGGTGGCTGCGTTGAATTCGGGCTGTTTCTGGCTCATGGCAAAACTCGGTTGGACGGTATCAGGACCGCCGGAATTCTACATGATTCATAATTATTGATGCAAAATATTCCTATTGCCTTACAATGCCCGCCTGTCCTCCGCCCTGATTGACCCTCCCTGACCATGTCCGCTTTGTCGCTTTCGCCCCGCGCCCTGTACGAAGAAGTCGCCGAGCTGCTGCGCCAGCGCATCTTCCGCCGCGAGCTCGAGCCCGGCAGCTGGATCGACGAGCTCAAGCTCGCCGAGGAATACGGCATCAGCCGCACCCCGCTGCGTGAGGCGCTCAAGGTGCTGGCCGCAGAAGGCCTGGTCACGATGAAGGTGCGGCGCGGCGCCTACGTCACCGAAGTGTCCGAGAAAGACCTCGCGGATGTCTACCACCTGCTCGCCCTGCTGGAGTCGGACGCCGCGGGCGTGGTGGCCGCACGTGCCAGCGACGAGGAACTGGCCAGCCTGCAGACCCTGCACAACGAGCTGGAAACCGCCGTGGACGACCGCGACCGCTTCTTCGCCCTCAACGAGCAATTCCACATGCGTGTGCTCGAACTCGCGCGCAACCGCTGGCGCGAGCAAATGGTGGCCGACCTGCGCAAGGTGATGAAGCTCAATCGGCACAACTCCCTGCTCAAGAGCGGGCGCCTCGAAGAGTCGCTGGCCGAACACCGCGCCATCGTGGCCGCGCTCACGCAACGCGATGCCGCGTTGACCGTGCAGCGCATGCGCGAGCACTTTGAAAACGGTCTGGAAGCCGCCGCCTGACTGGCTGTCCCCAGGGGCGCTGGTAAAGTCCTGCGTGATTTTTCACCTGCGCCCACTGCACCGCGCGGCGCCACCGTGCCTCAGCCCAAGAACAACCCATGTCCGCCCTGCTTCCCGCCCAACCCGGCACCCTCCAACCCATTCCCACCCAGGCCCGCTACCTCAGTTGCCAACTGCACGTCGGCGCCTCGTCCCAGGCCATCCAGGCCGTGCTGCGCGAACTCGCCACCTTCGCCGATGGTGAGGCGACCGTCGTCGGCCTGGGAGATTCCCTGGTGCGTGCGCTCGGTGCGCAGGTCCCGGGCCTCAAGAGCTTTCCCCACATCGAGGGCGCCCTGGTCAAACTGCCGGCCACGCCCATCGATCTCTTGATCTGGCTGCGCGGCATGGACCGGGGCGATCTGCTGCTGCGCAGCCGCCAGCTGCAAACCCTGCTGGCACCGGCGTTCGAGCTGCGGGCCATCACCGATGCCTTCAGCCATCAAACCAACCGCGACCTCAGCGGCTACGAGGACGGCACGGAGAACCCCAAGGGCGATGACGCGCTCGCCGCTGCCCTCGTTGCCGAGGGTCCGCTGGCCGGCAGCAGTTTCCTGGCGGTGCAACGCTGGCGGCATCAGCTGAGCCATTTCGCCGCCATGCCCGAGCTGCAGCGGGATCACACCTTCGGCCGCGCCCACCACAACAACGAAGAGCTCGACGATGCGCCCGCTTCGGCGCACGTGAAGCGCACGGCTCAAGAGGACTTCGAGCCAGCGGCGTTCGTGCTGCGCCGTGCCATGCCCTGGGCTGAGGGCAACGAAGGGGGCTCCATGTTCACCGCCTTCGGCCGTTCGTTCGATGCTTATGAAGCGCTGTTGCGCCGCATGTCGGGCGCAGAAGATGGCGTGACCGACGCCCTCTTCAGCTTCACCGAACCGGAAACCGGGGCTTACTTCTGGTGCCCGCCCGTGCACCAAGGCCAGATCGACCTGAGAGCCGTGGGGCTCTGAGCTTCAGGCGCCGACCAAGCCATCGGTTTCGGCTTCCAGGCCCACGTGGGCCTGGGCCATGGCCCAGACCTCGCGCGGGGGCAAGGGCTTCAATCGGTGGTCGCTCCAGACCTGGCGCCAGCGCCGCGCGCCGCGCAGCCCGTGGCGCAGACCCAGCATGTGGCGGGCAATGGCGTACCAGGGGCAGCCGTCTTCCAGGAAGGCACGCTCCATGTAGGCCACCATCTGCTCTTCCACCGCCTCCCGCGTCACGGCGGACGGCGCGGCATCGAAGAAGGCCTCGTCCCAGGTGGTGAGCACCCAGGGGTTGTGGTACGCCTCTCGCCCGACCATCACGCCATCGACCGCCCGCAGATGCTCGGCGATCTGCTCGTTGGTGGTGAAACCGCCATTGATGGCAAATGTGAGCTGTGGGAAATCTTGCTTGAGGCGGTGTGCGAGTTCGTAGCGCAGCGGCGGAATCTCGCGGTTTTCCTTGGGCGAGAGGCCGTCCAGCCACGCATTGCGCGCATGCACCAGGAACACGCTGCACCCGGCCTCGCTCACGGTGCCCACAAAATCGCGCACGAAGTCGTAGCTCTCGACGCGGTCGATGCCGATGCGGTGCTTCACGGTGACCGGGATCGACACCGCATCCACCATGGCCTTGACCCCATCGGCCACGGTCTGCGGCTCGGCCATCAGGCAGGCACCGAAAGCGCCGCGCTGCACCCGGTCGCTCGGGCAACCGCAGTTGAGGTTGATCTCGTCGTAGCCCCACTGCTCGCCCAGGCGCGCCGCATTCGCGAGGTCGGTGGGATCGCTGCCACCGAGCTGCAAGGCCACCGGATGTTCCTCGGCGTTGAAGCGAAGATGGCGCTGCACGCTGCCGTGGGTGAGCGCGCCTGTGGTCACCATCTCGGTGTACAGCAGCGTGTGCTTCGAGAGCAGGCGATGCAGGTAGCGGCAGTGGCGGTCGGTCCAGTCCATCATCGGCGCGACGGAGAGGCGCCAGGGACTCGGGTTTTGCAGGGTGGGATGTGGTTGCACCCAGGTATTTTCTCACCCCCCAAAAAACCCGCCGAAGCGGGGTGAAACTCCTGACGGAGGGAGGCTCTGGCAAGAGCCTCGGAGACATTGGGTCGCGGACGGCGCCTACTCGTCGAACTTCAGGCGCGCTTCCTTGATGACCTTGCCGTAGAAAGCGGCGTCCTTGCGCAGCTGTTCCGACAGACGCGTCGGCGCACCGCCGCGCAGCAGCAGACCCAGCTCGACGTACCGCTTCTGAAGGGGATCGGCCTTCAGCGCGGTGTTCATGGCCTGGTTCAGTTTCTCGACCTGTCCGGGGTCGGTCCCGGCAGGAGCCATCAGCCCGAGCCAGGCGTTGAACTCGAGTCCCTTCACACCCGCTTCGGCGGCGGTGGGCACGTTCGGCATGCGGGGATCGCGCTGCGACGCCACGACGGCGATCGCCTTGACCTTGCCCGCGTCGATCAAAGGCTTGGCATTGGCGTCCACGGTCAGGTCGAGCAAACCACCGGCCACGTCGTTCAGTGCGGCTGAGGTGGATCGGTAGGGAATGTGGACCATGAAGGTGCCCGTGAGCGACTTCAGGTACTCACCCACGAAATGCGCGGCACTGCCCACGCCGGCGCTGCCGTAGTTCAATTTGCCCGGCTGTTGCCGGGCGAGGGTCACCAGCTCACCCAGGCTGTTGACGGCAAGGCCCTGGCGCACGACCAGCACGGCACCGTACTCGGCGGCCAGGCCCACCGGGACAAAGCTGGTGAGCGCGTTGAAGCCGACGTTCTTTTCCACCAGGGGCAGCGTGCTGAAACCGATGTTGGTGAACAACAGGGTCAGACCATCTTTCGTTGCCTGCGCCACCGCCGCCGTGGCAATGCGGCCGCCGCCACCGGGACGGTTCTCCACGATCACCGTCTGACCCAAGGAGCGAGACATTTCATCGGCCAGGATGCGGGCCGCCACATCGGTCACGCCGCCCGCCGGGTAAGGCACCACGAACTTCAGCACGGGGCCGCCTTGCCCGTGTGCCACGCCCGCGCCCAGCGCGAGACATGCGGCGCCCAGCACCAGGCCGCGCCGGAGCCGACTCAAAAAAATAGCCGTACCGCAGTGGGTTGCGGCCGGGATGTTGAGCGATGAATGCATGTTGTTGTCTCCTTGTCTTATCGTCTTCGATGTCGTGCGGGTCACTGCGGCGTGAGCCCGTCCCAGCACAGGTATTTGATTTCCAGGTACTCATCCATGCCCAGATGAGAACCTTCGCGGCCGAGGCCACTCTGTTTGATGCCGCCAAAGGGCGCCACCTCCGTCGAGATGAGCCCGGTGTTCACCCCCACCATGCCCGACTCCAGCCTCTCGGCGGTGCGCCAGATGCGGTTGGCGTCCCGGCTGAACAGGTAGGCGGCCAGGCCGAATTCGCTCTGGTTGGCCATCTCGACCACCTCTTCGTCGGTCCTGAAGCGGATCAACGGCAGGACCGGGCCAAAGGTCTCTTCCTGGGCAATGGTCATGTCGACTGTCACGCCCTCGATCACCGTGGGCTCATAGAAGGCACCGCCCAGTGCGTGGCGCCGCCCTCCCACGATGACCTGCGCACCGCCGACCAGCGCGTTGGCCACCTGTGCCTCGATCTTGGCAACTGCGGCCTCGTCGATCATCGGCCCGATCTCCACCCCCTGCTCCAGACCATTGCCGACCTTGAGCGCGCGCGACCGTTCGGCCAGGCGCTGCACCAACCGATCGTGGATACCGTCCTGCACGAACACCCGATTGGCCGCGATGCAGGACTGCCCGGTATTGCGGTACTTGGCGGCCATCACACCGTCCACCACGAGGTCGATGTCCGCGTCGTCGAACACGATGCAAGGCGCATTGCCCCCGAGCTCCATCGAACACTTCTTGATGGTGTCGGCGGATTGGCGCAAGAGCACGCGCCCCACTTCGGTGGAGCCGGTGAAGGTGAGCTTGCGCACAAGCGTGTGCGAGGTGAGCACGCCGCCAATGGCGCGTGTGTCGTTCCCGCTGATGACATTGAACACACCGGCGGGCACGCCTGCGCGCAGGGCGAGTTCGCCCAGTGCGAACGCGGTCATGGGGGTCTGGCTCGCGGGCTTGACCACCATCGAACATCCGGCCGCCAGCGCCGGGGCGGCCTTGCGGGTGATCATCGCGGCCGGAAAATTCCAAGGCGTGATGGCGGCACAGACGCCCACAGGCTGTTTGAGGGACAGGATGTGCTGCGTGGGTCTGGACGCTGGGATCACGTCACCACGCACGCGCGTGGCTTCCTCGGAGAACCAGCGGACGAAGGAGGCGGCGTAGTCGATCTCGCCGAGCGCTTCGGACAAGGGCTTGCCCTCTTCCAGCGTGATGATCGTCGCCAGGTCGGCCTTGTGCTCGACCATCAGCTCGTACCAGCGGCGAAGAATGTCCGCGCGCTGCCGGGCGGTGGTGCGCCGCCATGTGCGAAAGGCCACATCGGCCGCCTCGATCGAGCGGGTGGTATCCGCTTCCTGGCAGCGCGGCAGCCGAGCCAGCAGGTCACCGTTGGCGGGGTTGCGCAGTTCGTAGGTACCGTGCGGGGTTTGGTCCACCCATTCGCCATTGATGAGGGCCGCCGGCCGCCACAGGCCGGGGTCTTTCAGAAGGTGCTTGCCCATGGTGTGCCCACCCTCAGCAAGGAAAACGGCCGACCATGAACTGACTGTCCGGATCGTCGGTGCAAGGCAACCGGGACGCCTGGAGCCCTTGGCGCAGCACCTTCATCAGACGGTCCGGAATGCGTGGCGCGGGCGCGCGCAGGGGCCCACCGTTGAAGCCGGCGAGCCAGTCCATGTACTTCCACTGCGTTCGGTTGATGAAGTTCGACCCCGCCATGTACGCGCCGGTGGCGGCACTCACCGCGCCTCGCGCGGGCGACACCTGCCAGTAGAGCTGCATGGCCTCGTCGTGCCGGCCCTGCACTGCCAGGTCGAAGGCCCGGGGGAAATAATCGCTCATCCATTGCGTGTAGCTGGTGCCGGAGAACTGCACCTTCATCAGACTGGCCAGCGGGATGATGTCGCTTTCGATCGGGCAACTGATGATGACTTCGTCACCGAACTTGCGGTAGGTCTCGATGAGTCCACCCACGTGAGGAAAACCTTGTTCGGCCTTGATCGCCACGATGTTCGGACAGTCTTCCAGCAGGCGACGGATCAGCGCATTGGACATGCCGGCCGGGTGGATGCGCTCAAAGCCCCAGAGCGGAATCGGGAAGAGCATGACGGCGAGATCGGTCGCATCGCAGAAGCGCTTGGTGTAGTCGTAAATGTCCTGCTCAGAGGTGGGCCAGAAATTGGTGGGATAGGACAGAAGCACGGTATCGGCACCGGCCTTCTCGGCCAGTTGAACGGCCTCGATGTTTTCGGCAAGCGTGCCAAAGCCCGCGTGGAAAAACAGGCCCAGCCTTTCACCCACGGTGTCCTTCGCCCACGAGGTGAACCGGGCATTTTCCTGCGGCGTGATGGCCACTTCGGTACACAGCAGCGTGTGCCTGAAGCCCAGATCGGCGATCTTCTCGACGTCGTGGCGAATACCGCGTTCGTTGAGCGTCTTGAGGTCGGCGCTGTAACTGGGAATCGTGACACCGGAGCATCCGACGAGGTGTTCCTTGGCCCAGGCACGGGCATCCTTGCGTTGGTAGATGGGCATGGCTTTCTTTGCTTTGGGTTCTGTTTGGTTTCAACGGGTGATGGTTACGATGCTCTGGGACAGCAGCGCACAGCGCCGGGTCAGCATGGCTTTGCGCAGCAGCATTTCTGCGGTGACGACGTCCTGTAAAGCCGATCCCACCGACTTGTAGAGAACAATGTCGGTCTCCGCGCTGCGGCCCGCGTGCTGACCGGACTTCACGGCGTGCAGGCCGATGGTCTTGCCAGCCACGTCCACACCGGCCTTGATCGCCGCGATGGCGTCGCCGGTGTCATGAATCACTTCTTCGACCATATCGGCCACGATCAGCGTGGCGCGCGCCATGGTGTCTTCGTCGACTTCGCGTTGTTCGGGCAAGGTGGACCCGACCGAGATCACCGTCATGCCTGGCTCCAGCCATTGGCCGAGCAGCACCGGTGACTCGTCGCGACTCCGGGCAGCGCACAGCACCACATCCGCCCCTTGCACCGCCCCCTCAGGTCGTTCGGTGGCAGTCACGTCGATGCCCAGCGCGGCCCTGAATTCCGAGGCAAAACGCTCCCGGCTGGCGGGCGTCGGACTGAACACACGCACTGACGACAGCTCGCGGATCGAGGCGAGCGCCAGCAGCGTGTTGCGAGCGAGGGAGCTCGATCCGAGCACGGCGACCTTGAGGGGGCGTCGCACAGCCAGCGCGTCGACCGCCACAGCCGAAGTGGACGCCGTGCGGATGTCGGTGATTCGATTGCCATCGACCAGGGCGGCCAGTTGCATGCTGTTCTGATCGAACAGAGAGATCAGGTAACTGGCGCGCTTGATCTTGGGCGACGCAGCGATCAGCTTGCAGCCCATGTACTCGCCGGAGGGCGAGATGGCACACAACCCGCGCAGCCAGAACCCCTGCCCGCGCGCCATCACTCGGGGCGGCACCATGGCGCTGGTGATCGGCAATGCGTAGGCGTCGCTCAAGGCGGCCACCGCGGTCGGCCAATCGTGCAGATCCGCCACATCGGCATCTGAAATGAACAACGTGCCGGCCTGCGGGGCCAGGGCCGTCGTACTCTGGGTCTTCGTCAACACTCGTCTCCATTTGCGCTTCGTTGACCGCAATGTAGGAGAGGGGCCACGCACGAGGTAGCCCGCCGGATCGAACCCAGCTATCTAAAAAGTAGAAATCTGGCTCAGTGCCGCAGCAGCCCCGGCACGGTCTGAACCAGCATGCGCCCGATTTCCCGCGTGGCCAGGGTGTGGGGACGGCGCAGGGTCGTGGCCAACACCACGCAGCGCTCCAACTCGGGGTCGACGATCTTGGCCGTGGCCAGGCGGGGATCGCCCCTCATTTCAAACAGGCCAGACGTGATGGCAAACCCGCCACCCGCTGCGGCGATTTCGTGCTGCAGCCGGATCGAGTCCGCCTCCACCGCGATGGTGAGGTTCAAGCCACGCGCCTCGGCCAGGCTGTGCAGGCGCGCGCGCAGCGGGTGCGGCGCGCTCGGCACCACCAGGGGAAGACCCTCAAGGGCATTCAAGGCGATGGTTTTTGCGCACAGGATGGGCGAGCCGCTGGCTCCCACCAATTGCAGTGGGAAGCGCCCCAGCACCGTTTCGGCCCCGTCGGCACGGCCTTCTCGCAGCAACAACGCCATGTCGATGCGACCGTCTCGAAGTTGTTCGTCCAGTTGTGCACTCGTGCCATCGCTCAGATGCAGTTTGACGGCCGGAAAGCGCTCGCGCGCCATGGAAAAGATGGAGCTGGCCAGTGCCGGCACGCTGGAGGGCAACATGCCGACCCGCACCTCACCCATGGGCAAACCACCCGTCGTGAGAATGGCCTCCTTGATGCGCTCGGCCTCGGCCACGAGCCCGGAGATCCGGGGAAACATCTGCTCTCCGAACGACGTCAGCACCACACCGCGCCCCGTGCGGTGAAACAACCTGGCGCCACACTGCTGCTCCAGCTGGTTGATGTGCCGGCTGATCATGGACTGCGGCACATCCATCGTCATCGCGGCTTTGGTGAGACTGCCCAATTCGGCCACCTTGATGAACACCGGCCACTTGGGATCGAGGATGGACTGCATGCGCGCAATTGTGCATCCCTGCGATCGCGCAAAAGAAAACCCGCCGAAGCGGGTTGAACCTCCTGGCGGAGGGAAGCTCGGGGGAGGGAGCCTCGGAGACATCTCGGTGTGACAGTGACGCCAGTATTCCGGCGAAGGCGCTGCCGCCTTGTCGGAGAGTGGCCGACGGGCTTGTAGGACGCGAGGAGATTCGCCATTGCCGGGGTGGAATCTGCCGTTTTGCGACACCACAATGGGCCATGGAAACACATTCACCACATCGTTTGGGTCTTTTGGTTTCTGCCGTCATCGCACTGGCGCTCGCTGGTTGTGCCACGGCAGAGCAAAAGGTGGATCTTCAACCCCCTGCAGCCGCTGAGGCCGGCGTGCAGGTACAGGACTCGCGGCACGACACCGATTTGAAGGTTCGAACAGCGACCGGCAACCTGCCCGTCGAGATGCGCCCACCGGTCGCCGAGGCCCTGCGGAACTGGGTGGCGGCAAGCTACACCGGGCCCCGGCCTTTCTATGTGGGCTTGCAGCGCCTGGAGGTGGAACATCAGGGCGGCCTGGCATCGGGAGATGAACTCTCCTGCACCGTGGAATCGCAGGTGCGCGTGGGTGGCGAGGTGGGGAGGCCCGTGCGCACCCGTGTGCACAACACCGCCAGCCTGACGCCCGATGCCACCAGCGCGATCCAGCTCATCGTCTCGCGCTGCCTGGAAACCCACGCCAGGGACATCAACGCGTCGCCGGGCGGCCGATAAGGCCCCGGTCGGTACCAGACATTCGCTTCATCCAGTCGCATGCCCACCCATCCCAAGATCCTACCCATTGAAACCCGCGCCTCCACCGGCATCACCGGTCTGGACAACGTCCTGCACGGAGGCTTGCCCGGCGGCCATCTCTATCTGTTCGAAGGCGAACCCGGCACAGGGAAGACCACCCTTGGCATCCACTTCCTGCTTGCCGGCCTGGAGGTCGGCGAGACGGGTCTGTACGTGACCCTGTCCGAAACCGGAGAGGAGCTCAAGACCGTCGCGCAGTCTCACGGTTGGGATCTGGAGCAACCTGGCCTGAGCATCTTCGAACTGGTCAGCGCCGACGAGCTGGGCCCCGAAGCCGAGCAATCGATCATTCATCCGGCCGAACTCGAACTGAGCGAGACTGTGCAAGGCGTGATGAAACAGGTGCAGGCCACGCGGCCCAAGCGGGTCGTCTTCGATAGCCTCTCTGAAATGCGCCTCCTCGCGCAGGACCCACTGCGTTACCGCCGGCAAGTGCTGGCACTCAAGCACTTCTTCGCACGCCATGGCTGCACCGTGCTGATGCTGGACGACCTGAGCGCCCGCACCGGGGACATGCAATTGCGCAGCATTGCGCACGGCGTGGTCTGGCTGCACCAGGTGGTCGGCGAATACGGCGCCGACAAGCGCTATCTGCGCGTGGCGAAAATGCGCGGCATCAAATTCCGCAGCGGCGAACACGATTTCACGCTGGACACCGGTGGCATCCAGGTGTTTCCGCGCCTGGTGGCGGCCGAGCATCACAAGGTGTTCAACGCGGAAAGCGTGAGCACCGGCAATGTGGCGTTCGACACGGCACTGGGCGGGGGCCTGGCCCGGGGCAGCAATACGCTGTTCGTCGGGCCGTCCGGGGTGGGGAAGACCACCACCGCCCTGGCCTGCGTCTACACCGCCATGCAACGCGGCGAGAAGGTTGCCTACTACCTCTTCGACGAGGGCCTGGGCACCTTGCTGCCTCGCGCCAATGCATTGGGCTATGGCCTCGAAGAGTTGATCGAACGCGGCAGCTTTCTCATCAGCGCCCTCGATCCGGCCGAGGTCACGGCCGGCGAATTCGCTGCACGGGTGAGGCATGCGGTGGAGGTGGACGGCGTCAGAGCGGTCGTGATCGACAGCCTGAACGCCTACCTCCAGGCCATGCCCGGCAGCAAGTTCCTGCTGCTGCAGATGCACGAATTGCTGACCTACCTGAACCAGCGCGGCATCATCACCATCCTGGTGCTGGGACAGCACGGCGTGCTCGGCGAAGGTCGCCAGGACATCGATCTGAGCTATCTCAGCGATGCGGTGGTGATGTTCCGCTACTTCGAGGGCCGGGGCAATCTGCTCAAGGCGCTGTCGGTCACCAAGAGCCGCACCAGCCAGCACGCCACCACCATCCACGAGTTCCGCCTCGGCGCCGATGGGGTGGAGGTGGGCGAGGCGCTGACCGACTTTGAAGGCGTGGTGGCCGGGGTGTCCCGCTACACCGGCAATCTCGCGCTCCTGGCAGACCACGCCGCACCTCGATGACCCCAACAGCCGAAGACCGTGTTCTGGTGATGGCACCGCGCGGCCGGGACGCGCAGGTCATTTGCGAGGTGATCAACGGCCTTGGCCCGGCCGAGGTGGTCTTCACCACGGAAGCACTGTTTGACGCGATGCTGCAGGGTGCCGCCGCCGCCGTGGTCACCGAAGAAGCGTTCACCGTGTTCGCTGGCAGCCCTCTGGACCGCTGGCTGCGCTCGCAACCGTCCTGGTCTGACTTTCCTTTTGTCGTGCTGGGCAGCAAGCGCACGGGACGTCGCCCCGTCAATGCGCTCGCATCGCTGCAACTGATGGGCAACGTCATTCTGCTGGAGCGGCCCCTGAGTCCCGAAACGCTGCACAGCGCGGTGGAAGCCGCAGTGCGCGCGCGGGCGCGCCAGTATTCGACGCGGGCGATGCTGCAGGAACTGAGCGAGACGCGCGACAAGGTCGGTCAGCTCAACCGCGAGCTTGAAATGCGCATCGACAAGCGCACCCGCCAGCTCTCAGACGCGAACAACCGGCTGATGAACGAGATCGCCGAGCGCGAACGGGCCCAGTCCGCCTTGCTCCAGGTGCAGAAGATGGAGGCCATTGGCCACCTCACGGGCGGCATCGCGCACGACTTCAACAACCTGCTTCATGTCATCGGGGTGAACCTCGACCTGCTCTCCCGCATCGAGAAAACGCCGCAGGCCACGCGGGTGGTCGAAGTGGCGCGGCGCACGGTGAAGCGAGGTGCTCAGTTGACGGCCCAGCTGCTGGCCTTTGCGCGTGCCCAGTCCCTGCTGCCCAGCCCGACGGATGTCCACGCTTTGCTGCACGGCATGCGCGAGCTGATCGCGACCTCCATTGGATCGCGCATCGAACTGCGCTTCGATCTCACCCATCCGCAGGCG
>Ga0247738_10000648_pt1 | contig 12756 bp, 13 predicted proteins | sample UWRJL013104B2_FD_180936 | JGI IMG/M metagenome (GOLD analysis project Ga0247738, IMG submission 180936) | Plant litter microbial communities from Arlington Agricultural Research Station in Wisconsin, United States - UWRJ-L013-104B-2 | ecosystem: Environmental > Terrestrial > Plant litter >...
CAGGCAGACGGCCTGGTCGTTCTCCTCGCGCGCCAGTTCCACAGCGAGCGAGGTCGACGGGTGGTTGAGGCGAGCCTTCATGCGCGCGAAGGCCTCGCGCGGCAGCAGCGCCAGCTCGGCGGCCTGCGCCACGGCGGTGGCCATCACCTGGGCGTCGGCCACCAGCGTGTCGGCCAGACCGATGCGGTGCGCCTCGGCCCCACTCACCGGCGCGCCATCGGTCAGGATGCGCCGCGCCACCGGCAGGCCCACACGGCGCGGCAGCGTGAGCAGCTGGCCCCAGTCGGGCACGAGGCCGAGCTTGAGAAACGGGAACAGGATCTTCGTGCCCTCGCCCACCACGATGCGATCGCCCATCAGGGCCAGTCCCACGGCCGCGCCCGCGCCAATGCCTTCGATGGCACTGACCACGGGCACGCCGGCCTCGGCGATGAGCTGGCACAACAAGTGGATGTGCCGCATGCGCTCGCGCGCCTGCGCTTCGCTCAGTCCCACCATGCTGGGCACATCACCGCCAGCGGAAAACACGCCCTGCGCGCCGCCGAACACGATGGCGCGCACGGTGGCATCGCCCAGCAGCGCGCCCAGCGCTTCGGTGAGTTGCTGGCGCACATCGAAGTCGATGGCGTTGCGCTTGTCGGGGCGGTTGATCAGCAGCCGCGCCACGTGCGGCGCGGGGCGGTCTACCAGAACCACGGGCGCGCTCATGGAAATACCTCCGTGCTGCGCACTGCGGTGCGAGCTGGCTTGGGGCGGCCCGGCGCTGCGCTCATCACACCCCCTCGCGGCCGACGATGGAGACCGAGCACACGTTCTGCGACGGCTGGCCGCCCAGATTGTGGGTGAGGCCGATCTTCGGGTCTTTCAGCTGGCGCGGGCCGGCACGGCCCTGCAACTGCAGGTACATCTCGTAGAGCATGCGGATGCCGCTGGCGCCGATGGGGTGGCCAAAACACTTGAGGCCACCGTCGATCTGGCAAGGGATGGCGCCATCGGCGTCGAACTTGCCGTCGAGGAAATCGCGCACCGCCTCGCCTTCGCCCGACAAACCCAGGTCTTCCATGGTCACCAGCTCGGTGATGGAGAAGCAGTCGTGCACCTCCGTCATGCTCACCTCGGCGGCGGGGTTCGTGATGCCGGCCTCGGCATACGCCTTGCGCGCGGCGATGCGCGCGGTGTGCACGTAGCTGCCGTCCCACTCGTTCGAGTGCATTTCCCAGCCGTTGGACACCGCCACCTGCAGCGCCTTGAAAGTGACGAGGTCGCGCTTGCCCAGCGAGCGCGCGATCTCGGGCCGCGTGACGATCACCGCCGCCGCGCCGTCGGACACGCCGGCGCAGTCGTACAGGCCCAGCGGCTCCGCGATGATCGGCGCCTTGAGGACCTGCTCTTCGGTCACGGCCTGGCGGAAGTGCGCCTTGGGGTTCTTCGCGCCGTTGGCGTGGCTCTTGATCGACACGCGCGCGATGGCGCGCTTGAGCAGCGCCGGATCCACGTTGTGTTTGCGCTGGTAGGCCGAGGCCAGCTGCGCGAAGTTGGCCGGCGCCACCGCGTTCGGGTACCACTGCGGGATGTAGGTGCCCACGGCCGAGACCGGCAGGCCACCATAGCCGGTGTCTTTCAGCTTTTCCACACCGAGCGCGATGGCGATGTCGCACGCGCCCGCCGCCACGGCATACACCGCCGCGCGGATGGCTTCGGAGCCACCGGCGCAGAAGTTCTCGACCCGCGTCACACCAATGTTGGGCAGGCGCAGCGCGATGCCCATGGGCGTGCCGCCCCGGCCAGTGCCCACGTCGTCCATGTGGGTGGAGAACCAGGCCGCGTCAAGCTGCTCGGGCGAGATGCCGGCGTCGGCCATGGCCTCGTTGTAGGCCTCGACCATGAGGTCTTCCGGGCTGGCGTCCCAGCGCTCGCCAAACTTGCTGCAACCCATGCCGAGAATGGCGACTTTGTCCTTGATACCGATGGGCATGGCTTACTCCTTGGATGCAGTGGTGTCGACGCCGGAGGCCACAGGCGTGGCCTTCCAGAAATAGCGCGTGAAGCCGCGCAGCTCGTCGATGTCCTTGATGCGAAACGACATCTCGACCTCGGTGCCCGAGGCGACGTCGCCCTTGGCCACGTCGGTGAACTCCATGAGGATGCGACCGCCTCCCTCGAAATCGACCTGACCGTACTGGTGCGGGGGCGCCCGGTGGAACGACAGCGATTCGGCCGACCAACTCAGCACCTGGCCACGCCGCTCGGCGAGCTTGTGGGGCTTCTGCGTGTCCTGCAGGGGCTTGCCCTGGTCGTAAGAGATGCGCGAAGGCGGGAAGTGCACCGCACCCGTCACCTCACAGCGCCCGGCCACCAGGCCGAGAATGGCGGCGCGGTGGCGATAGGCGGTGCTCAGCGCGGTCTTGCGGTCCTGCTCGCCGCGCATGCCGCGCTCCAGGCGCAGTTGCTCTCGAAACGACAGGAACTTGGTGTAGTTCTTTTCTTCCACGCCGCGCGCCAGCCAGCCCGACACACCGCGCGCAGGGCGGAACGATTGAATCGCCGGCGTCACGCGCAGCACGATGGCCTGCGCCCCGCCTCCGAACTGCGCCAGCAGAATGTGCTGACCCGGCTGCGCGCGCTCCAGCACGGCCGCGAGCATGAGCAGCGCATGCGGCGTGCCGGTCTCGCCCACCGTGGCGGCGAGCGAATCGGCCACCGCTTCGGCGCGGATGCCGCAAGCCTTGGCCAGCTGCGCGTCCATCTTGGCGAAGGTGGTGGGGAAGATGAAGTGGTCGATCGAACCGGCCTCCACGCCCGCCTTCTGCAAGGCGCTGGCAATGGCGCGCGGGCCGATCTTGCCGATGCCTTCGTCGCGCACCCAGCGCTCTTCCCAGTGGTAGTCGATCTCTTCGCCGGCCATGCGGAAGTGGTCCACGAAATCGACCGTGAGCGTGGCACCGCCCAGGTATTCGGCGATCACGTTGCCGCTGCCGATGGTGAGCGCGGCTGCGCCATCGCCATAGTCCAATTCTTGCGAGCTGGCCGCGCGGGTCTTGCGGTGGTCGGTGGCGATCACCAGGGCGTCGCCGCCGCGCGCGTTCACGCGGTCCATCGCACCGATCACGGCGCTCAGCGCGGCGCTGGGCGAGCCCCCCATGTCCAGCGCTTCCACGCCCTCTTCCAGCGTGAGCGCCTCGCACACCACGCCCGCATTGAGCCGTTCGGCAAACGGCAGCGTGCTGGAGACCAGCTGCACGCTGCGAATGTGGCCGCGCTCGTCGCCCGCGCCCAGGCAGTCGCGTGCGGCGGCCACGGCCATGGTGATGCTGTCTTCGTCCCAATTTGCCATGGAACGCGTGCCCTTGCGGCCAGCGAACTGCGGCGCGTACCAGGCGTTGGCCTGGGCCACGGCCTGGCGGCTCAGGCGCAGCCGGGGAATGTAGCTGCCGTATCCGGTGATGCCTGCTGTCATGTGTCTCTGTCTCCGTGGATGATCGCGGGCCGGTTCAGGCCGCGAGGTGTCGCCGCAGAAAGCGGCCCAAGTCGTCGATGGCCGCGCGCGCTTCGGGCAGCTGCGCGGGGAATTGCTGGAACACATGAATCATGTGGTCCCACACCTGAAGGGTCGCGTCCACGCCGGCCTCTTTGGCGCGCGCCACGAAGTCGCGCGAGTCGTCAAGCACGGTCTCGCGGTCGCCCACCTGCGCCAGCAATGGCGGCAGGCCCTTGAGGTCGGCAAACAGCGGCGACACCAGCGGGTCGGCCGGGTTGCCTTCCTTGCCCAGGTAGTTGCGGGCCATGGCCACGATCATGGGCCGCTGGTGGATGGGGTCGCTGTCCGCGCGCGTGCCGTAACTCGCCCCCGAGGCGGTGAGGTCGGTCCATGCGGACATGAGCACGGCGGTGGCGGGCAGCGGCTGACCGGCGTCGCGCAAGCGCAGCAGCAGGCTGAGCGCGAGGCCACCCCCGGCGGAGTCACCAGCGAGCGCGATGTGCCTGGGCGAGATGCCCTGGTCGATGAGCCACTGCCAGGCGGCTGACGCGTCGTCCAGCGCGGCGGGGTAACGGTGCTCGGGCGCGAGGCGGTAGTCCAGGCCCAGCACGCGGCATTGCGCGGCGGCGGAGAGGTCAGCCATCAGTTCGCGGTGCGACACCAACGAGCCGACCTGGAAGCCACCGCCATGAAAGTACAGGACCACGCGTTGGGCATCCACACCCGGGGCGCTCACCCACTGGGCCTTCACGCCACCCGCGTCCACGTCGTCGATCTTCGCGTTCACCGGCACACCGCCGAAGAGTTCGTCCCAGTCCTGGCGCATCTGCGCCACGGTGGTGTCGCGCTTCCAGCTGCCGTAGACACGGCGCACGCGCTCGATCACTTGTTCAACCGGTGTGTTCATTCGACCACCTCCGTGCTGCGCACTGCGCTCATGCCCCACACCCCATGCCGCCGGAAACACCCAACACTTCGCCGGTGATGAAACCGGCTTCCGTCGAGGCCAGGAAGGCCACGGCGGCCGCCACTTCATCGGGCGTACCCAGGCGGCCCGCCAGCGTGGCGCCGGTCATGGCGCCCAGCAGCTTGTCGCCGCCCTGCTCCAGCGCCTGACGCAGCAGCGGAGTGTCGATCGGGCCGGGCGCGATCACGTTCGCGGTGATGCCCTTGCTGCCGTTCTCGCGCGCGATGGAACGGGTGAAGGCGATCACGCCGCCCTTGGCCGCCGCGTACACCGCGCCACCGCGCGAGCCCAGGCGGCCGGCTTCGGAGGCGATGTTGATGATCCGCCCATAGCCCGCCGCCTGCATGGCGGGCAGTGCCGCGTGCGTGGTGGCAAACACCGACTCGAGGTTGATCGCGATCAGGCGGCGCCAGTCTTCCGGCGTGGTGCGGGTGAAGAAGGCGTGTTGGTCCACCCCGGCGTTGTTCACCAGGATGTCGACCGGGCCATGCTCGGCCAGCGCGGCGGCCACTTGCGCGAGGTCGGCCACGTCGAGCTGCACGGCGCGCGCCCAGATGCTGGTCGCCAGCGTTTGCGCGGCGGCGATGTCCAGGTCGGCGATGGTCACCAGCGCGCCATCGGCCGCGAGGCGGCGCGCAATGGCCGCGCCGATGCCCTTGGCGCCACCGGTGACGAAGGCCTTTCGGCCCGCAAGAGGCGGAGTGGGGGTCGCCATGTTCAGCGACCCGTGAAGGTGGGTGCGCGCTTCTCGATCACGGCGGCCAGGCCCTCGCGGGCGTCTGCCATGCCCGAGAGCTGGGCCTGCATGCGGTTCTCTTCCGGCATGCAGGCGTCCACGCCGGAGCCCAGGCCGTTCCACAGCAGGCGCTTGGTGCCCGCGAGCGCGGCGGGTGCTCCGGCCGCGAGCTGACGCGCCAGCGCAAAGGCCTCGTCCACCAGCTTTTCGTCCTCCACCACGCGGGTGATCAGGCCCATGGCCAGCGCCTCCTGCGCGGTGATCACCGGATTGAGCATCAGAATCTCGGTCGCCTTGCGCAGCCCAACGAGGTGGGTGAGCGTGACGGAGACCCCGGCATCGGGCACCATGGCCACGCGCGTGGCACCGGCCAGGAATTTGGCCGAGGCACCCGCCACCACGAAGTCGGACGAGCACACCAGGCCCATGCCACCGCCACCGGCTGCGAAGCCGTGCACGGCGCTGACCACCGGCGCGTTGAGCCGCATCATCATGGAGGCCACGATCTGCAGGTAAGACGTGGCCATGCGGATGTAGTCCGGCAGCGCCTCGCCTTTGGAGAGGAAGGTGTGCACGTCGCCACCGGCGCAGAAGTTCTTGCCCTCGCCGGTGATCAGCACGGCGCGCACGCGGCCGTCGCCATGCACCGCCGTCATCACCTCGTGCAGGCCCTTGAGCATGGCCATGTCCAGGCCGTTCGCGGCCTCAGGCCGGTTCAGGCGGACATGGGCCACCCCGTCGGCGTGCAACGCCACCAGCGCCGGGCCTTCGCTGATCAGCACCTCGGGTGCTGGCGTCTTCTTGTTGTTGTCGTTTGCTTCAGCCATGCGTGTGTCTCCTGTGAGGCGTTGCCGGGGACTAAATGAGGAAGGCCATCGAGTACAGCGCCGTCTCGTTGTTGACCAGCACCACCTTCTTGCGCGCCATGCGCAGGGCATCGCCCTCGCGGCGCAGGGTGTATTCGTTGCGCGAAGCCCAGATCGTGTCGCCGCGCGCTGCGGACGACTCGAACACCATGGCGTTGGAGGTGACCAGCAGCTCCTCGCCCTCGTTCTTGAGGATCTCAACGTTCGAGACCACGCGGCGCAGACGCGACTGCGGCGTCTGGCTGTAGCGCTTGCCGGTGTGGAACTGGCGAATGCGCAGCGCGATGCGCGAGCGGTTGTCGTAAATGATGGACATCTCCTTTTCAGGATCACCGCCCTCGCCGTTGGCGGGGATCCAGTAGACGCCGTCATCGGTCCACAGGGCTTCCCACTCGTCGTAGGCGTGATCGTCCTGGAAGCGCGCTTCGCGGTAGATGAACTGCGTCACCTCGTCGAGCAGCGAGCGGGCATCGAGCGCCAATGAACTCATGCAGCCTCCATCATGGATTTGTAGTGGCGCCAGATGCCGCGCGAAGGCGTCTCATCGGTGTTGTCGCTGATGCGGTAGCCGTTCTCGTCCAGGCGCTCGCGGTGGCGGCCCCGGCCCAGGTAGAGCCACTCGGGGTTGCTGGATTGCACGCCCAGCTGCGTGCGCTCGTACATCGCGGCGTCGTCGGCCAGCAGGAAGCCGGCCGGACCCACCGAGCCCATGGTCTGCTGGCGCAGGCGGCGGTTGATATCGGGTGCGCCCTTGAACTGGATGGCGGTGACGTGCTGCACCGTGTGGTCCACCGAAAGCGGCTGCAGCACGAAGAGTTGGATCTCCGCGATGAACAGGTTGGGGAAGATCATGATGTGCGGCGTGCCGTCGATCATGATTTCGCGCGCCTTGTCCTTGCCATAGGCAGCTTCCATCTGCGCAACATAGGCCGGCAGCTTGTCGGCCGTGGTGCCGAACCAGCCCATGGGCACATCGCGCTTGCGGAACTCGGGCCGCAGGTCGTTTTCGGTGTGGCCCTTGCCGAAGTCGCGCGAGACGGCGGTGGAGTCGCTGTCGTACAGCGTGCCGATGCCGCTCTGCGCCACCTCAAAAATGGAGGCATGCACAAACGAGGGGTGGTAACCGTCGGTCTCGTTCTCGACCAGGAACTTCCAGTTCGCCTTGACCTTGTGCTTGAGGTAACCCGCCGTCACCTCCACCTCGCCCTCGGGCGAGTTCATGCACAGCGCGTCGATCGCGCCAGCGGCCGCGCCCAGGTGCTCCAGCAAGGACTCGCCCTCTTCCGCGAATGAGCCGAACACGAAGCCCCGGTGCGAGGCCACACGCGCCACTTTGCCCAGGCCCAGCTTGGAGCGGTCGGCGCCCTCGTAGCCTGAGGGGAAGGGGTAGCCGCGCAGGGCACCGTCGTTGGCAAACGTCCAGCCGTGGTACGGGCAGGTGAACGAGCGCGCGTTGCCCTTTTCGGACATGCAGACCCGGTTGCCCCGGTGCGGGCAGCGGTTGTGCAGCAGGTTGATCTGGCCGGACTTGTCGCGCGTCATGAGGATGGGCTCGGGGCCGATCGACTTCATCACGTAGTCGTTGGCGTTGGGCACTTCGCTCTCGTGGCCCACATAGACCCAGGTGCGGTACCAGATCTTCTGCAGCTCGGCCTGGTAGATCGCGGGGTCGGTGTACAGCGAGCCGTGCACGTGGTCGTCGCGGACGAGTTCGTCCCAGCGAACAGCCGGGCCCGTCGCGGCAGCGGGTGCGATGGGTATCACATGGGCGCAGTTGCTCAAGGTGTCATCTCCGTGGTGAGTGTGCGGATCAGGGTTGTTTCCCGTTTCCGATGGTGCAATAATAGTCCGACGAGACGGACTATGTCAAGCCATCGATCACCGGCCCACCCCAAAAGGAATTCGCTCCCATGCCCATCGTCACTTTCATCGAACACGACGGCGCCACCCACCGCATCGACGCCCCCAACCAGCGCAGCCTGATGCAGATTGCGGTGGACAACGGGGTCACGGGCATCCTGGGTGACTGCGGCGGCTCGTGCAGCTGCGCCACCTGCCATGGCTACATCGGCACCGAATGGGCGCCGCACCTGCCGCCCATTTCCGAAACCGAAGCCTTCATGCTCGAAGGCGTGCCCGAGCCGCGCGAAACCAGCCGGCTGTGCTGCCAGCTGCGCATGAGCCCGGCGCTCGACGGCATCGTGGTGCACCTGCCGGCCGAGCAGGTTTAAGCCCGCGACGGGATCAGCCCGCGTAGGCCATGAGGCATTCCTGCGTCATCGTCGCCAGCAGCCGACCCTGCTGGTCGTGCACCGTGCCGATCGACAAGCCTCGCCCGGCCTGTGCACAGGGACTGATGCAGTCCACGTGCAGCCACTGATCGGCGCGCACGGGGCGGTGCAGCCACAGCGCGTGGTTCAGGCTGGAGATGTACAAAGGCCGCCCGTTCAGATCTCGCAGATGCAGGCCCAGCGCGGCGAAGTTGAGCCACCAGTCGGAGAGGTAGGCAAAGGCGGCGGCCTGCATGCGCGCATCGTCCGGGAGCGGCTTGCAGGCGCGCATCCAGAAGCGGAAGCGCCCGTTCATGTGGGTCTCCGCGAGCTGGCGCGAAGGGTCTGGCACGCGGAAATCAATGCTGGGCTTGCGGTCCTGCGAGTAACCACCGAGCCGCGTGAGATCGCCGATCAATGCGCGGTCCACCTCGTCGAATCGGGCCAGGTCTTCCGGCCGTTCGCCCAGGGGCGCAGTGGTCGGGCTGGCGTGGGTCGGTGCGTCCAGCGGCAGGGCGCAGGTGACCTGTGCGTCCAGCACCGTTCGGCCATTGCCCTGCATGGCCCGCACGTTGCGCGAACTGAAGCGCTTGCCTTCCTGCAACACCGTCACGTCAAAGTCCACCGCCTCATCGGGCATCGCGCCTTGCAGAAAGAGGAACTGCATCATCGTGGCCTCGCGGCCCGCAGGCACATCCCTCAGCGCGGCCATCATGGCCTGGCCCAACAGCTGCCCGCCATACGAACGGCCATTGAGATTCGAGTCGCCATGGCGGCTGCGCCAGCGCCCTTCGCTCAGGCCGTCCAGCGTCAACAAGGCTTCGATGTCGAGATCGCTCCACGCAGCTTGGGGCATGGGTCAACCTTCCGTTGAAACGCGGCGATGGCCGGCGGTGCGAGGTGCGATCTCCGGCTTGAGCCGCCAGTCGGCACCGAAATCGGCCAGGGGATGCGAAGGCATCACGGCTTCGTGCTCGATGCCGCGCAGGCGGGCTTCGTAGGCATCCAGGTAGGCCTGCCGCTGGGCCTCGTCGGTGTACTGGATCGAGAAGCCCACGAAGGGCTCCAGCACCTGCAAACCGCCGTAGCCAAAAGTGCCGTGCTGCAGGTGCCACAGGATCACGTCGCGCTGGCCCAGCAGGCCGTCGGGTTCCATCATGTCGGGGAAGCAGCCGGTGGTGAACGCCAGCATCGCCTTGCGGCCCTTGAGCCCACCGTTGTCGAACCGCATGCCGCCCGCGCCGTACACCGTGCCGTTGACGAACACGCGATCGATCCAACCCTTCATGATCGCTGGCACCGAGAACCACCACAGCGGAAACTGCAGGATCAACAGATCGCAGGCCAGCAGCTTGTCCATCTCGGCCTGGATGTCGGGCGTGAAGGTGTGGCGCTGGGAAGACTGCTTCTGCTCGCGGTCGTACTGAAGCGCGTCCGGGAAACGCCGCTCGGTGAAATCGTCGCCGGTGGCCACAGGCTTGAAGTCCATCGCGTAAAGATCGGACACCACAACCTCGTGGCCACACGCTTGCAGCGTCTGCACCGAGCGGTCCAGCAAGGCCTTGCCGAACGAGCGTGGCTCGGGATGGGCGTAAACGATGAGCACATTCATGCGAAGCCTTTCTGGTTGGACGCTGCCTCACATAATAACCCGACGCGTCGGATTGTTAAAACACAAAAATGGCTCAGCTCTGCATCGACGCTGGGCGCCCTGGGCCGGGATACGATGGCGGCTATCGGCTGCCAGAAGCGGTCATTCGCCGCGCCGTGAGCATGGGGACACCAGGAGGTACCGCAATTGAAGTACGTCGACTGTTTTCTTGTACCTGTGCCCCGAGCCAACAAGGCGGCATACCAACAGATGGCCATGCTGTCCGCCGAGGTGGTGAAAGAACACGGCGCACTCCGCACCATGGAGTGTTGGCTGGATGAGGAAGGCCCTGAGGCATCCACCTACCATGGCGAGACGGCCCGCCAAGCGGAACTTCAATACAGCAGCTTCTCCAAAGCGGCCGGCGTCGGCGACGGTGAAACGCTGGTGATGTCATGGGTGGAGTGGCCGGACAAGGCCGCAAGAGATGCGGGCATGGCAAAGGTGACGAGCGACCCGCGAATGCAGTTTGAAGGGCAGGCGCCCGTCTTCGATGGGTCACGCCTGATTGCGGGCGGATTTTTCCCCATGCTGTAGAGCCAGGGATGGTTGCTCTTGTCGCGGGCCTGGCCTGGGTTACCTTGACGACAAGATTGCTGACCACCTTCCTCGGTGGCAAGCGGTTACAAAGGGATCACAAGCACGCCCTAGAATCCTGGTTTTACAACCAACGAGCCTCAGATGACCACTGCCAAAAAGCCAACCGCATTCAACCGTGCCCTCACGCCCAGCGCCGAGCTGGCCGCAGTGATCGGTGCAACGCCACAACCCCGCACCGAAGTGGTGAAACTCATGTGGGAATACATCAAGGCCAACAACCTGCAAAACCCGAAGAACAAGCGAAACATCCTGGCAGACGCCAAGCTCAAGGCTGTCTTCGGAAAAGATGAAGTCACCAAGTTCGAGATGACCGGGCTGGTGGGCAAGCACCTGAGCTAACTGGAGAGTTCGGCGGCCCATCCCCTCGTGATGGCCGCCCAGTTCGCCGTGCTGCCGCGTTTGTCACCTGGGTGGAAGCGGCGGCACTGCATTTCGCGCACGCCATGGGCCCTTGGCGAAGCGAATCCGCGCTTCGTCGCAAAGCGCGAGACCGGTGTATGGCCCGTGTCGATAATCGCCAGCTCCACTCCCACCGGGGCTCGCGCCATATGAAAACGTTCAACACAAAGCTGTCCTCTGTGGTCGCCACCCTGGCGCTCGCAGGCACCGGTGTCCATGCCGCCGGCTTCCAGCATGGCTTTGCCGCCGATCCGGAAGGCAAGCCACTTGAAATCGGCATCTGGTATCCGAGTCCGGCTGGGGCCCAACCCGTGGCGATGGGTCCGACGACGATGAGCGTTGCGGTCAACGGCCCGGTGCAAGGCAAGGCATTGCCGCTGGTGCTGATGTCGCATGGCACCGGTGGTTCATTTCTCGGGCACTTCGATACAGCGATCGCGCTGGCCGACGCAGGCTTCGTGGTGGCGGCCGTCACGCACACGGGCGACAACTACGCAGACCAGAGCCGCAGCGTCGACATCATGGACCGGCCCCGGCAGATCAGCCGGGTGATCAACCACATGCTGGCGAGCTGGGATGGCCGTGCGGCGATCGACCCGGCGCGCGTCGGCATGTTTGGCTTCTCTGCGGGTGGCTTCACCACGCTCGCGAGCATCGGCGCGGTGCCCGACTTTTCAAAGATCGGTCCGATGTGCCGCCAGTACCCCGGCGACTTTGCATGCCAGCTCCTGGCGAAAAGCGCGCCCCCTGTCACCACATCCGCCGAGTCAACCCAGGCCAGCGTGGCGGACGCCCGGATCAAGGCGGCGGTGGTGGCTGCGCCGGCGCTCGGGTTCACCTTCGCACCGGATGGGCTCAAGAACGTCAAGGTGCCCGTGCAGCTCTGGCGCGCCGAGAACGATGCCGTCCTTCCGCATCCTCGTTACGCCGAAGCCGTCAGGCTCGCGCTGCCGCAAGCGCCCGACTACCACGTCGTCCCCAACGCAGGCCATTTCGACTTCCTGGCACCGTGCAGCAACGCGCTGGCATCGATCGCGCCGGCCATCTGCGCCAGTGCGCCCGGCTTCGATCGGGTCGCGTTTCATACGGGTTTCGATGCAGCGGTCGTTGGCTTTTTCAGCAAGACGCTGAAGGCGCCTTGATGCCACCAGCGCAGACGAGCGGATAAGCCGCAGCGCGTGCGCTGCCGCCTCTCATCGGACCCGCACGACCCGCGCAGTCCAGGCGAGGAAACTGCGCGTCAGGTTTCTGCAAAAAACTGGCTGGGGGTCTGTCCAAAGTGCTTGCGAAACATGGCCGCGAAGGCGCTCGGGCTCTCATAGCCGAGCGCGAGCGCCACGTCGATGACCTTCTCGCCGGTGGCCAGCCGTTCCAGTGCTCGCAGCAGCCGGGCCTGTTGCCGCCACTGGGCGAAAGTCATGCCGGTGTCCCTGATGAACAGCCGCTGAATGGTCTTCACGTCGATCTTCAGGCGCCGCGCCCAGTCGGCCATGGTGGAAGGATCGTCCAAGCGCCGCTGCAACACCGTGGATATTTTTTGCAGCCTCGGGTCGGTTGGCATCTGCAGGTAGAGCGGCAGCACCGGCAGGGCCCGCAGCTCATCGAGGATCAGGCGCATGACACGACCATCCCGCGTCCCCGGCGCATAGGGTTGAGGCACCTCCATGGCAGCCTGGATCAGCTCGCGCAGCAGGGGCGAGATGGCGACGGCCTGCGTCCTGTCCATCAGCCTGGGTGCGGCCGTCGGCGCCACCATGAGGCTGCGCATGTGCACCTCGCCGACGCAGCG